>Ga0081538_10004388_pt1 | contig 13027 bp, 8 predicted proteins | sample TabmetS5T2R1_FD_71022 | JGI IMG/M metagenome (GOLD analysis project Ga0081538, IMG submission 71022) | Tabebuia heterophylla rhizosphere microbial communities from the University of Puerto Rico - S5T2R1 | ecosystem: Host-associated > Plants > Roots > Rhizosphere ...
TATGGCCAATTGAATCTTGCCGGAAACGCCGAGGTCGGTCGAGTAGCGCCATGAGGAAGGGCCGTGCGGCAACGATTCCAATAGCGACGTGCTCTGGACGGCATGGTCTCGAGCCGACGCGAATTCACCGAAAAGGTTGGACAATCCGCAGGCCATCCCACGCGCAAGCGCGCGCGGGAGCGTCTCATCGTGCTGCTCCACCATACGCAGGAAATCGCGGGCGAGCTTGAGCGCGTCGCCAAATCTGGCGCAGTTGCAGTAGATGCTGAAAAGCCCGAAAAAGACCGAATCCTGGTGCGCCGTTTCGCCGGTCTTTCGGATGAGCGCGAGGGCGCGGCGATAGGCGGCCATCGGTTCGGGGGCGGTGTGCCCGTTGGTGGCGATCAGGGCTGGCCCAAGCAGGCTTTGAAAGGTCAGTTCCTGCCGGTCTCGTTCGCGTCCGGGCGCCAGCCGTTGCACGATTTCGAGGCCTTTGACGAGATGGGAGCGCGCTTCGAAGTTGGCCGAGCGCGCTCCCGCAAGGTGGCCGGCCTTGAGCCAGTAGCCGATCGCCTTTGCCGGCGCGCCGGCTTCGGTGTAGTGGCGTGCAACGATTTCCGGTTGCGAAGCGGCGATCTCGGGGAAATGCGTTTCCAGCACGCTGCCGACACGGTTGTGAAGTTGGCGGCGTCGACTGCGCAGCATCGTGCCATAGGCTGCATCCTGCACCAGCGCATGCTTGAACGCGTAGGTCGACCGCGGCGGCGTGTCGCGCGCGAAGATCAGTCCTGACGCCACAAGCTGATCGAGCGCATCCTGCAGTTCGTGCCCCGGCCGGGAGCACACCGCCGCCAACATGTCGAAGGCAAATTCCCGACCGATCGCGGCAGCAATCTGCGCGACTTCTTTCACCGGCGACAGCCGGTCAAGCCTTGCCACCAGAGACGCCCGCAAGGTGGCTGGCACGGCCAACGGCGGCAGTGGCGCATCCAGAACGAAGCCGTCACGCTCTTCACGGAGCAGCCCGCTCTCCAGAACCATCTTGGTCAGTTCCTCGAGAAACAGCGGCACGCCGTCGGTTCTTTCGAGGATCTGCCGGGTCACCTCTTGCGGCAGCATCTTTCTTCCAGCCAGATGCTCGATGAATACCCCGGCGTCGTCACGGTTGAGACGGCCGAGGTGATGGGAGATCACGTGCGGGTGTGCGGCCCATGGAGGCGCAAATTCCGGCCGAAAGGTCAGCAGTATCATCGCCGGCAACGCAGACACACGATGGGTCAGTCGATCCAGCAGCTCACGCGAGGTCGGGTCGATCCATTGAATGTCTTCGCACAACATCAACACGGGTTGCTGCGCTGTCAGTGCTTCGAACTGCGCGACGAGAGCCGCCAGCGTCTTCTCCTTCCTTTGCTCCGGGCTCAGCTTGAGCGTGGGACGGGGTCGATTGACGGATATGGTAAGCAAATCCGCGAGCAGGGCGGCATGCGCAGACTTGTCGTTCGAGGAAGGAAGCAGCGCTTCGATCTTCTCCAGTTTTTGCTCCTCGGTATCGTCACGCTTCAAGTCCGCCGCCCGCTCGACACGGGCGAGCAACGGGTAGAGAGGGCTGTCGAGGCGGTCCGGCGAGCAAAAGAAGCGAAGGGGGGTGAGCCTTTCGCCACTCAGACGTTCGATCAGATTGGCTGCAATGCGCGACTTGCCAATCCCCGGCTCGCCCGACAATAACACCATCCGGCCGTGGCCTGTCCTGGCCTGCGCCCAGCATTGGAGCAGCAGGTCGATATCCTGCTCGCGGCCAAGCAGCGGCACTTGCTGGTCGGCGTGCAGCGCCTCGAATCGGCTCTCAATGGCGCTGGTGCGTATGACCTGCGAGGCCTGGATCGGCTCTGGGAAACCCTTGACCAGCACCGTGCCGAGATCGCGGTATTCGAAACGGCCGGCGGTCAGGCGTCGCGTGGCTGCGGAAATCACGACCGTGCCGGGGTCGGCCAATGCCTGCAGGCGCGCGGCAAGGTTGGGCGCGGCGCCGACGACGGCCTGTTCCTGCGCGGCTCCCGCGCCCATCAGGTCACCCACGACGGTGTCGCCGGTCGCAATACCGACACGCACGCGCAGAGGTTCGGTAATCACCTTCGGCTTCAGGGTCGCGACCGCTTCGAGCAGCGCGAGCGCGGCCGTCACCGCTCGCGCCGCATCGTCCTCGTGCGCATGCGGATACCCGAAATACACGATGATGCCGTCGCCCATATATTTCGCCACGAAACCGTCGTAGCGGGCGACGGTATCGGCGACGCAGCGGTGATAGACCGCCATGACGTCGCGAAGATCCTCGGGATCCAGCCTTGCTGAAAGGCCCGTCGACCCGACCAGATCGCAGAAGGCGACGGTCAACGGGCGGCGTTCGGCCTCATTCGGGGCAGAATCGATAGGTGCCCGCGCACGCCGCCCGGCGTCCGCGTGCGCCGGTCGAGGCTCGCTTTCGATGAGCGCAGCGCCGCAATCCCCGCAGAACTTCTTGCCTTCCGGGCTGGCGGCACCGCATCGTCGGCATTTCATACGCGCTTCCCGTTACGCCGGGGCACTGTACCACCGTCGGCCAAAAAGCGGATCTGTTCCGTGCTTTTGGCCGCCGGCGTGCCGGCTACTGCCCGCGTTTCGCCGCGCTGGCGAAGCGGCGCGCCTCTTCGGCGGCGCGAAACAGGGCCTTGGCCTTGTTCACGCATTCCTGCTGCTCCGCTTGCGGGTTGGAATCGGCGACGATGCCGGCGCCGGCCTGGACGTAGATCACGCCATCCTTGATCAGCGCGGTGCGCAGCACGATGCAGGTGTCCATCTCGCCGGCGGCCGAGAAATAGCCGACGCAGCCGGCGTAGAGGGCGCGCTTTTCCTTCTCCAATTCGTCGATGATCTCCATGGCGCGCACTTTCGGCGCACCCGATACGGTGCCGGCCGGAAAGCCCGCGATCAGCGCGGCGAGCGCGTCGTGGCGGCTGCTGAGCCTGCCCTCGACGTTCGACACGATATGCATGACCTGGCTGTAGCGCTCGATTGAGAACTGATCGGTGACGCTCACGGTGCCGATCTCGGCCACCCGGCCGACGTCGTTGCGCCCGAGATCAAGCAGCATCAGGTGCTCGGCGCGCTCCTTGGGATCGGCCAGGAGCTCGTCCTCCAGCGCCTTGTCCTCGTGCGCAGTTGCGCCACGCGGCCGCGTGCCGGCGAGCGGGCGCACGGTGACGATGCCGTCGCGCACGCGCACCAGGAGTTCCGGGCTCGAGCCCGCGATCGCGAAGCCGCCGAAATCGAGAAAGTAGAGAAACGGCGCCGGGTTGACGCGCCGGAGCGCCCGATAGAACGAGAGCGGCGGCAGTGGGAAGGGCGCTTCGAAGCGTTGCGACAGCACCACCTGGAAGACGTCGCCGGCCGCGATGTACTCCTTGGCGCGGAGTACCATGGCCTGATACTCGGCGGGCGTGGTGTTCGAGCTCGGCGGCACCGTGAGCTGGCCTGGATCTCCGTCTCCCGAGCTCAAGATCAGCGTATCGAGACTGTCGACCACCGAGGTCAGCCGCTCGACCGCAAAATTGAAGGCGATGCCGGCCGGCACGTCGCGATCAGGCCTCACCGGCGTCACCACGGTGATCGTGTTCTCGACCGAGTCGAACACGATCACCAGCCGCGGCCGCATCAGCACGGCGTCGGGAATGCCGAGCGGGTCCGGATTGGGGGCGGGAAGCTGCTCCATTAGCCGGACCATGTCGTAGCCGAGATAGCCGAAGATGCCGGCCGCCATGGGCGGCAGCCGGTCGGGAAGATCGATGCGGCTTTCGGCCAGCAGCGCCCTGAGCGACTCGAGCGGTGGCTCGCGGCACGGCGAAAAGCCATCCGGCGCATTGCGGGCGTCGCGGTTGATCTCGGCGCAGCCGTTGTTCATGCGCCACACCAGGTCGGGCTCGAGACCGATGATGGAATAGCGGCCGCGCGCCGCGCCGCCCTCGACCGATTCGAGCACGAAGCTCATGGGGGAGCCGGCAATTTTCAGAAAGGCCGAAACCGGCGTCTCCAGGTCGGAGACCAATGTGGTCCACACCACCTGCGGCTCGCCGCGCAAGTAGCGCTCGGCGAACACATCCGCCGCCGGCTCGACACGCATGGGAGCCTCTACGGCTGGCCGCCGATCACCTGGCGGAGCGCGGCCTGGTTGATGCTGACGCCGAGGTCGTTCTGCAGCCGCACGAGATATTGGCCCATAAGGTCGTCGGCCAGCGCGCGCTTGAGCTCATCGTCGATGCGCTTGGCCGCAGCCGATCCGGGATCCAGGCTCGGTACCTTGATGTCGGTGACGCGGAACACAACCCGCTCGGTCGCATTTTGACCTTCCGCCGTTGCCGGCACGCCGTTGGCGGACTTGAAGACCTCCTCGAGCAGACTGGCGGAGATCGCCTCAGACGGATTGCCGCGCTTGAGCCCGCTCGCCGTCTCCACCTTGAGCCCGTCGGCGGCAGCGATCGTCGCCATAGCGGCGCCCCCGCCGAGCTTGTCGGCGAGCTCCTTCGCCTTGTTCCGGAGGCGCTCCGCGATCTGATCGTCGCGCCAACGCGCCTCGACCCTGTCCTTCACCTCGTCGAGCGTGCGCTCGCGCGCGGGCGTCACGCTCACCACGTCGTACCAGACGTATCCGCCGGCCGGCAGTTGCAGCGGCTCGTTTTCCACGCCGATATCGGATGCGGAAATGTTGGACAGGATATCGATGCCGGGTGGCAGGTTGACGGCTGCGCCGGTGGGATCGCGGCCGGAGCGGTCGATCGCCTCGATCGTGTGGGCGTTCAGGCCGAGCTTCTGCGCAACCTCGGTGAGCTGCGCGCCGCCGGCGCGCTCGTCCTCGATCTTGTTGTAGAGGGCCTGGATCTCCTCGCGCGCACGCCCGGTCGCGATCTCGCGCTTGATCTCGGGCGCAACCTCCTCGTAGGGGCGCGCCTGCTCGGGCTCGATCTTGGTTACCTGCACGATTGCGGTGCCGAACCGGCCTTGCACGGGCTGGCTGACCTCGCCCTGCTTGAGCCCAAAGGCCGCGTCGGCGACGGCGCGGTCGACCATTCCCTGCTTGCTGACGAGACCGAGATCGATGTCGGCGTCCTTGAGCCCGCGCTCGGCCGCAAGCGCCGCAAAGCTCAAGCCCCCGGCAAGGCGATCCGCCGCGGCCCGCGCCTCGTCGGCATTGGGAAACACGATCTGCTGCAGCTGGCGCCGCTCCGGGGTGATGTGGCGGGAGCGCTGCTCCTCGTACTTTGCTTTCGCCTCCGCGTCACTGACGGCGATCCAGGGCAGGGCATCGGCGATGCTCAGCACGATGATCGCGACCTTGCGGTACTCCGGCGCGCGAAACAGGATCTTGCGTTCGTCGAAATAGCGCGCCAGCACCTCCGGCGTCGGCGCCGGAATGTCGCCGGCGCGCGCGCGGTCGAGCGTGATATACTCGATCGACCGCTCCTCGCCCTCGTAGCGGTTCACCACATCGGCCATGCTCTTGGGCGCGGTCACGTCTCCGCTGATTGAGTCGGCGAGCTGGCGCCTGAGCGACACGCGGCGCTGCTCGGCCGCATAGCGCGCCTCGGTGTAGCCGGCCGACCGGATCATCTGCTCGAATCGCGCGCGGTCGAACTGGCCGGTGAAACCGCGGAAAATCGGATCCTCAGTGATTCGCCTGGCCATCTCGGCGTCGGAAAGCCCGAGCCGCAGCTCGCGGGCGCGCTCGTCGAGGGCAGTTTCCGCCACCACCTGCCCGAGCAATTGCTGGTCGAGCCCGACCGCGCGCGCCTGGTCCGGCGAGATCGGCCGGCCGATCTGGCGGCCGATCTGTTGGAGGCGCTCGTTGTAGATCTGGCGGAATTGCTCGATGCCGATCTCGGTCCTGCCGATCTTGGCGAGCTTGGAGGTGCCGAAACCGCGGAAAATATCGCCGATCCCCCAGATCGCGAAGCTGACGATCAGGAGGGCCATGACGACGCCCATGACGGCCTTGCCGAGCCAATTCTTGGAGGCGGTACGGATACCTCGGAGCATCGAGCCTCACGCATGTCGGATGGCGCCCGCGGGCCGCGAGCCCGCGAACGGCGCGTATCATAGGGACGCCGCCTCCCTGTCGCAACACGGGCACCCGCGCTGCGGCATCAAGTGCCGAAGCCCTGGCGTGTGCCGTTTTCGTCTGGTAACCGGCCCCTTCGAAACGAGGGCGATGACATGGCGGATGTCGAACGCCGGCCGCTGGTCGTGGGCAACTGGAAAATGAACGGCCTGCGCAAGGCGAACAGCGAACTGCTCAGGATCACCCAGGATGCGGTCAAGCTGCCACGCCGTATCGAGCTGGTCGTTTGTCCCCCCGCCACGCTGGTGGCCAACTTTGCCGGGCTGGCGCGCGGGTCGCGGGTCAGGATCGGCGCACAGGACTGCCATCCGGAACCGGCCGGCGCCTATACTGGCGACATCGCGGCCGAGATGCTGGCCGATGCCGGCGCCATCATGGTGATCATCGGCCACTCGGAGCGCCGCAGCTATCACAAGGAGACGGACGCTCAGGTTCGCGTCAAGACGCTGGCCGCCTGGCGCGCCGGGATGACGGCCATCGTCTGCATCGGCGAGACGCGGGCCGAACGCGAGGGCCGGCAAACGCTGGACGTGGTCAGCCGCCAGCTCGCCGCTTCATTGCCGGAAGGCGCGCGTGGGGAAAATCTCGTGATCGCCTACGAGCCCGTATGGGCGATCGGCACCGGCCTCACGCCGACCGCGGGCGACGTCGCAGAGGTCCACCACCTGATCCGCAACAAGCTCACCGAGCGCTACAGCAACGCGGGCGCGAGCATGCGTATCCTCTACGGCGGCTCGGTCAAGCCGGCCAATGCCCAGGAGCTCATGAAGGTGGAGAGCGTCGACGGTGCGCTGGTGGGCGGCGCAAGCCTCAAGGCGGACGAGTTCCTGGCCATTGCGGCTGCCTGCGCTTGAGTAACCGCGCGCATTGGGCAATTGGCCTCGAACGTCGGCGCCGCATCTCCTACGGGAGAACTCCTCGGCGCCGCGCGTCTTGCTGTCGCACAGAGCGCATGGAAAACCGGGTGGGGATCGTGTAGACACGCGCTCGTCCCTATATGGCTGCAGGGAAGGGCTGGCGAACCAGCCACCGGCTGACGGACCAGCCACCGCAAGTTCGTGGGTTTTGTCCATGCAAACCGTCGTAATCGTCGTCCATCTCATGATCGTCGTCGCCATGATCGGCATCGTGCTGCTGCAGAAGTCGGAAGGCGGCGGGCTGGGGATCGGTGGCGGCGGCGGATTTCTCACCAGTCGCGGCACCTCGAATGTGCTCACCAAGACCACGGCAGGGCTCGCCGCAGCCTTTTTCGCGACCAGCCTGGTGTTGTCGCTGCTGGCCGGAATGGATCGCAAGCCGCGGTCGATCCTGGATACCGGAGCACCGGCGCCGACCGCGCCCGCGACCCCTGCGCCCCTCGGCGGTGGCGGTGGCGGCGTGCTCGATACGCTGCGGCAGACGGAGCAGCCGAGCGTGCCGCGGTCGCAATAGGCCAAGCGCTGTTGCAGCCTTTTGGATCTCGTCAAAAAAGGCTCTCGTCGAATCGATCTGGCCGGGTTAAAGGTTGGGCCCCATGGCGCGGTATATTTTCATAACCGGCGGCGTGGTCTCCTCCCTCGGCAAGGGTCTCGCAGCGGCAGCGCTCGGCGCGCTCCTCCAGGCGCGCGGCTACCGGGTGCGCCTGCGCAAGCTCGACCCCTATCTCAACGTCGACCCGGGCACGATGTCGCCCTACCAGCACGGCGAGGTCTTCGTCACCGACGACGGCGCCGAGACCGATCTCGACCTCGGCCATTACGAGCGCTTCACCGGCCGTCCGGCCACCCGCCAGGACAACATCACCACCGGCCGCATCTACCAGGAGATTCTCGCCAAGGAGCGGCGCGGCGACTATCTCGGCGCGACCATCCAGGTCATTCCCCACGTCACCAATGCCATCCAGGAGTTCATCCGCGAGGGCAACGAAGATTTCGATTTCGTGCTGTGCGAGATCGGCGGCACCGTCGGCGATATCGAGGGACTGCCGTTCCTCGAGGCAATCCGTCAGCTCGGCAACGAGCTGCCGCGCCGCCATGCGGTCTATATCCATGTCACGTTGCTGCCGTTCATCCCGAGCGCGGGCGAGGTGAAGACCAAGCCGACCCAGCACTCGGTGCGCGAGCTGCGCTCGATCGGCATCCAGCCCGACATTCTGCTGTGCCGCACCGACCGTCCGATCCCGCGCGAGGAGCGCAAGAAGCTGTCGCTGTTCTGCAACGTGCGGGAAAGCGCGGTGATCGAGGCGCGCGACGTGGACAACATCTATGCCGTGCCGGAGGCCTATCATGCGGAAGGCCTCGATACCGAGGTGATGGCGGCCTTCGGCATCGAGCCGAAGCTTGCGCCCGAGCTCGAGCGCTGGCGCCTGATCAACGAGCGCGTCCGCAACCCGGAAGGCGACGTCACCATCGCGGTGGTGGGCAAGTACACCGGCCTCAAGGACGCCTACAAATCGCTGATCGAGGCGCTGTCGCACGGCGGCATCGCCAACAAGGTCAAGGTCAAGGTCGACTGGATCGAGTCGGAAGTGTTCGAGCGGGAGGATCCGGCGCCGTTCCTCGAGCACGTCAACGGCATCCTGGTGCCGGGCGGCTTCGGCCAGCGCGGCGCCGAGGGCAAGATTCGCGCGGCGCGGTTCGCGCGCGAGCGCCGTGTGCCCTATTTCGGCATCTGTTTCGGCATGCAGATGGCGGTGGTCGAGGCGGCGCGGAACCTGTGCGGAATCGAGGAAGCGAACTCGACCGAGTTCGGCCCGACGGCCGAGCCGGTGGTCGGGCTGATGACGGAGTGGCTGCGCGGCAACGCGCTGGAGACGCGCCGGCAGGACGGCGATCTCGGCGGCACGATGCGGCTCGGCGCCTATCCGGCGCGGCTCGCGCCGGGCAGCCGGGTCGCCGACATCTACGGCATTGCGAGCATTTCCGAGCGCCACCGCCACCGCTACGAGGTCAACACCGCCTACAAGGGACGGCTCGAGCAACGCGGCATGCGCTTCTGCGGCATGTCGCCGGACGGGATCTTGCCGGAGATCATCGAATACGCCAACCACCCCTGGTTCATCGGCGTCCAGTTCCATCCCGAGCTGAAATCGCGCCCGTTCGCGCCCCACCCGCTGTTCGCCTCCTTCGTCGAGGCCGCGGTTGAGCAGAGCCGGCTGGTGTAGCCGACACACCAGTCGTGGAACGGCACAGGCTGGTGTAAGTTTGGTCTCAGCCGCAGGCTTCGCGGCTGGAATCCTGATCCCGACATCCCCTGAACGGAACCACCATGATCTACGAATTGCGCGTCTACCGTTGCGTTCCTGGCCGCCTGCCGGCGCTGCTCAAGCGGTTCGAGAGCACGACGCTGGAGCTGTGGAAGCGGCATGGCATCCGCCAGGCCGGCTTCTGGATCACGCTGGTCGGCGAATCCAACAACTATATGCTTGCCTGGGATTCGCTCGCCGAGCGCGAGCAGAAGTGGAATGCCTTCATGACCGATCCGGAATGGCTGACCAAGCGGGCCGAGAGCGAGCGCGACGGACCGATCGTGCAGACGCTCTCCAATCAATTGCTCGCACCGACCGTCTTCTCGGCCGTCAGATAGGACGTCGCGCAGCGCCGCTGCAGTCAAAGAGCTGTCGTCGCGGGAGCCATGTGCTATAGTGCCCGTATGGTCAAGGCACTCGAAGAAGCTATTGCCGAAGTAGCGAGCCTGCCCGATGCCGATCAGGAGCAGATCGGCCGCAAGTTGCTTTCGCACGTGGAAAAGCTGCGCCAGCTTCGGGTGGAAATCGACAAGGGCATACGCTCGCTGGATGCCGGTCGAGGCGCCCCCTTGGATATTGAAGGGTTCCTTCGAAAGGTGAACGAAGGCTATGATCGGCCATAGGCGACCGCTCTTTTGGTCGCCAGAAGCCCGCGCCGATCTTTCTGATATCTGGAACTACTATTCGCGCGTCGCCGGACGCCACACAGCGAACAATGTTGTTCGCAGGATCGGCGAAGCGTGTCAGCTGCTCGAGGATCACCCGTATGCTGGTCGAACGCGTAATGAGGTCCGGCCAGGGCTTCGTTCGGTCACAGCAACATCGTTTTCTATCGCGTCACCGGGGATGATGTCGCTGAGATCGTTCGCATCATCGACGGTCGGCGAGACATTGATGAAATCTTCGCCGGCTCGAATGAGGCGTGATATCCCTTGAACGCGTCTCTTATTTCCAATGTCCCCGCCACAACGACCACCGTGCCCCGCGGCCTCCACCACGTCACCCATTCGGTTCGCGATCTCGAAGCCTTGGCAGCGGTCTATCAGGGCCTCGGCTTCACCGTCGGGGCGCGCAACCGGCACGCCTGGGGAACCCATAACCGAATCGTTCAACTGCACGGCTTCTATGTCGAGCTGTTGGAAGTCGCGGAGCCCGAGAAGATCGTGCCGCACGGGCCTCGATCGTTCTCGTTCGGTGCGTTCAACCGGGACTTCGTGGCGCGCCAGGAGGGGATCACCATGCTGGCGTTGGAAAGCCGCGATGCCACCGCTGATGGTGCCGCGTTTCGCGCCGCCGGCATCGGCGACTTCGACATCTTCAGCTTCGAGCGGGAGGGACGCCGGCCCGACGGCTCGACCGCCAAGGTCGCATTCTCGCTCGTCTTCGCCACCGATCCGCAGAGTCCCGACATCGGCTTCTTTGCCTGCCAGGAGCATCATCCGGAGAATTTCTGGAATCCGGCGTTCCAGACTCATTCCAATAGCGCCGCCACCATCGCCGCCGTCGTGCTGGTCGCCGAGAACCCAACCGACCATCACATCTTCCTCTCCACCTTCGTGGGCGAGCGCGACATCCAGGCGAGCTCGACCGGCATCACGGTGCCGACGCCGCGCGGCGCCATCCAGGTGATGGATCAGGCCGCCTTCCGCATTCAGTTCGGCGTCGAGCCGCCGGATGTGGTGCGCAGTGCCCGCATGGCGGCCTTGCGTATTGCTGTGCGCGACTTCGCTGCCGCCGTCACGGCGGTGCAAGCCGGCGGAATCGCGGCGCAGATGCGCATGGGCGCATCGTGGTCGGCCCCGAGGTGGCAACCGGCGCCACGCTGGTGTTGGAACCGGCCGGTTGACCGCGGCGTCGCGCCACCGCATGGTCGGCCGCAAATGAACGAAAGCCCCCCCAAAGCTGCACCCAGTGCGGTCGTGACCGTCGGCGGCGCTAAATTCGGCAACGCGTTGCCGTTGGCGCTGATCGCTGGGCCGTGCGCGCTGGAAAGCCGCGCCCACGCGCTGGAGACCGCGGCAGCGCTCAAGGAGATCGCCGGCCGGCTCAAGCTGGGCCTCGTCTACAAGACCTCCTTCGACAAGGCCAACCGCACCAGTCTCGCCAGCGCGCGCGGCCTCGGCCTCGAGGCGGCGTTGCCGGTCTTCGCCGAGATCCGCGAGACCTTGGGCGTGCCGGTTCTCACCGACGTGCATGAGCAGGCCCAATGCGCGCGCGTGGCCGAGGCCGTCGACGTGCTGCAGATTCCCGCCTTCCTGTCGCGTCAGACCGACCTTCTGGTCGCGGCGGCCCGGACCGGCCGCACCGTCAACATCAAGAAGGGTCAGTTCCTCGCCCCCTGGGACATGGTCAACGTGGTGGCGAAAGTCACGGCGGCGGGAAACCGCAACGTGCTGGTGACCGAGCGCGGCGCCTCGTTCGGCTACAACACGCTCGTTTCCGACATGCGGGCACTGCCGATCCTCGCCCGCACCACCGGCGCGCCGGTGATCTTCGATGCCACCCACTCGGTGCAGCAGCCGGGCGGGCAGGGGACGGCCTCGGGCGGCGAGCGCGAGTTCGTGCCGGTCCTCGCCCGCGCCGCCGTGGCGGTCGGGGTTGCGGGGCTGTTCATCGAGACCCATCAGGATCCCGACAGGGCCCCGTCAGACGGACCAAACATGGTGCCAATCAAAGAGATGGAAAATCTTCTCCGTGTTCTTGTGGAATTTGATTCGATCGCCAAGGGGTGGGCAAAGCCCTCATCATGACGGTGTTGTCGGGGCTGTGGGGCGTCGTCGCCATACGAATGCTGTTCGCCGTGGGCTGGCGCAGGACTCGACCGCCGGAACGTGCCGGGTGATGTCGGTGTAGATGTACAAGGTACCCCGCCACGACAACCAGCGAACATTGGCGCGGATGAGCTCGAACTCATCGTGCCGGGCGCCGCGGTGTCGCTTGGCCTGAGCCTCGTCGGCTGCGCCTGCCGGTGGCGAGCGCGGTGGGCGTGCCTCGCCCGATTTCTCGCGGCGAGGCGCAAGCCCCGGCAGGGCGCAAGCTCGCCCTTATGACCCCTCATGCGGTGGCCTGGGCTGGGCGGCCATCGCGGCATGGGCTAGCAAGGCCGTGGCTCGGCCGATGCGGCCATCACGTGAAGGAAGCGGATGAACCGCCTGCTGAATGTGGTCGGCGTGGTGACGTTCTCCACGTCGTTGTTCACGCGTGCGGTCGATCCGGTCATTCCGCAGATCGCGGCCGACCTGTGGGTCGAGACCGCCACCGCGGCGCTGCTGTCGACCGCCTTCGGGGCGGTGCTCGGGGCGCTCGCCGGCTACTACCGCGGGTCCGTCGACTCGGTGCTGATGCGCTTCACCGACCTGGCGCTGACGGTCCCGGCGATCGCGGTCCTGGCGGTGCTGGCCGCGACGCTGGCCGACCGGGCCGGCAACTGGTTCTTCGTCGCGCTGGTGCTCGCCGCCCTGCTGTGGGTCTACATCGCCAGGGTGGTGCGGGGGCAGTTCCTGTCGCTGCGCGAGAAGGAGTTCGTGGAGGCGGCCCGCGCGCTCGGCGCCAGCGACCGGCGGATCATGTTCCGGCACCTGCTGCCGAACGCGACCGGGGCGATCATCGTCAACGCCACCATCACGGTCGCGGTCGCGATCCTGCTGGAGGCGGCCCTCTCCTACCTCGGCGTCGGC
>Ga0081538_10004389_pt1 | contig 13025 bp, 14 predicted proteins | sample TabmetS5T2R1_FD_71022 | JGI IMG/M metagenome (GOLD analysis project Ga0081538, IMG submission 71022) | Tabebuia heterophylla rhizosphere microbial communities from the University of Puerto Rico - S5T2R1 | ecosystem: Host-associated > Plants > Roots > Rhizosphere ...
GCTGCGGGTGGTGGCCGACGAGGCCGGCCTGTCCATGGCCCAGCTGGCCCTGGCCTGGGTGCTGCGCGACCAGACGGTGGCCTCGGCGATCGTGGGCGCCTCCCGGCCCGAGCAGCTGGACGACAACTGCGCCGCCGCCGGCCGCCGCCTCGACCCCGAGGTCCTGGCCGCCGTGGACAAGGCCGTGGCCGGCGCCCTGGAGCCCTAGCATGCTGGCCTACATCCCGCCCCCGCCGACCAACGGCTTCCAGCTGGGCCCGTTCTTCTTCCACCTGTACGGGCTGTGCATCGCCGTCGGCGTGCTGGCCGCGTTCTGGCTGGCCAACCGGCGCTGGGTGGAGGCCGGGGGCAAGCCGGGCGAGCTGGAGCGGCCGGCCATCTGGGCGGTGATCGCCGGGTTCCTGGGCGGCCGGCTCGGCTATGTGCTCACCCACACCGGCGACTTCCGCGACAACCCGCTGGAGGTGTTCGCCATCTGGCAGGGCGGACTGGCCCTCTACGGGGGCCTGACCGTGGGCATCCTCACCGGCCTGTGGGTGGCCCGCCGCCGCGGCCTGCCGGTGCTGCGGGCCCTGGACGCCGCCATCCCGGCCATCCCCCTGGCCCAGGCCTTCGGCCGCTGGGGCAACTACTTCAACCAGGAGCTGTTCGGCACCCCCACCACCCTGCCGTGGGCGCTGGAGGTCGACCCCGAGCACCGCCCCGACCGCTACGCCGACTTCGCCACCTTCCACCCCACCTTCCTGTACGAGTCGCTGTACAACCTGGTCGTGGTCTTCATCCTGCTGCGGGTGTCGGCCACCCGGCGGCTGCGCCCGGGCAGCCTGTCGCTGCTGTACCTGATCCTGTACGGCGCCGGACGGTTCGGGCTGGAGCTGCTGCGCACCGACACCACCTTCCGGCTCCTCGGGCTGTCCCGCAACGGCTGGATCTCCCTGGCCCTGGTGGTGGGGGGCTCGATCTGGCTGTGGTGGCGGGAGCGCCACCGCCCGGCCCCCGACGCCGACGACGACGCCGAGGAGCGGCAATGGTCATCCTGAAGTCCCGCGACGAGGTCGCCACCATGCGCCGGGCCGGCCGGGTGGTCGCCCGGACCCTGGAGCGGGTGGCGGCCGCGGTGCGGCCCGGGGTGAGCCTGCGCGAGCTGGACGAGCTGGGGGCCAAGACGATCGCCGGCGAGGGCGCCACCGCCTCGTTCCTGGGCTACCATCCCCGCTTCGCCCCCACCCCCTTCCCGGCCAGCCTGTGCCTGTCGGTCAACGAGGTGATCGTGCACGGCATCCCCGACCGCACCCGGCTGCGGGCCGGTGACATCCTGTCGATCGACTGCGGGGCGGTGGTCGACGGCTACCACGCCGACGCGGCCGTGACCGTCCCCGTGGGCGAGATCGACCCGACGGCCCGGCGGCTGCTGGAGACGACCGAGCGGGCCCTGTGGGCGGGGATCTCCCAGGCCCGGGTGGGCAACCGGCTGTCCGACATCAGCCACGCCGTCGGCCAGGTCGCCCACCAGGCCGGCTACGGCATCCTGGCCGACCACGGCGGCCACGGGGTCGGCCAGCTGCTGCACGAGGACCCGTCGGTCGACAACGACGGCCGGCCCGGCCGCGGCCCGCGCCTGCGCGACGGGCTGGTCCTGGCCATCGAGCCGATGTTCGTGGACGGCGACCCGGCCTACGAGCACCGCCCCGACGGCTGGGCGGTGGCGACCCGCGACGGCTCCCGGGCGGCCCACTTCGAGCACACCGTGGCCGTCCTCGACGAGGGCCCGGAGCCGCTCACCGTCGTCTAGGGCCTCGGCTCAGACGAGCCGGTGCGGGGTCTCCCGGTCGATCGCCGGTCGGGTGTGGTACGGGTCGTCGCGCAGCGGCGACTGGTAGGCCTCGCCCAGGGCGGAGGCGCCCCACAGGATCAGCAGCACCCCGGCCAGGAGCCGCAGCACCGCCAGGGTCTCGCCCGGCCAGGCCAGCAGCACCCCCACCAGGACCAGCGTGGCCAGGCCGCGCAGCAGCTGCAGCCACCAGAAGCGGTGGTCGCGGCGCTCGACGAAGGCGCCGACCAGGTCGACCGCGGCCAGGCAGAGCCCGCCCACGACCAGGATGTAGAGCAGCGCCGTGACCGTCACGCCCGGCCAGGCCAGGGCCACGATGCCGGCCCCCAGGACGGCCAGGCCCGACAGCAGCAGCCAGGTCCGGTCGCGGCGGGGGCCGGTGAAGGCGTGGACCAGCCGCAGCCCGCCCCAGCCGATCAGGAACAGCCCCAGCAGCCAGCGGACCAGCCGCATCTCGGCCCCGGGGTTGACCACCAGGGCGATCCCGCCGGCCAGGGCCACGAAGCCGGCCAGGTACATCGCCCAGGCCTGCCCGACCGCCTTGCCCAGCGGGAGCCGGCCTCGGCCCGCCGGCGTGGTTGCACTCATCCGCCTCACCTCTCGCGCGCTGGCCGCTGCCGGCCGACTGGCGGCAGCGTGGCCGATGCCAGGTGGGACTGTCATCACCCACAGCGGATGAATCAGGCGACCGGGTCGCGTCCCGGCCGGCCCGCTCCTTGACACACCCCCCGCCGTGCGTACAGTGGCCCTGGACGCCGTGAAGTCCTCCTGAACACCTTGGCCGAGGTGAGACTCCTGGCCGTGCCGAGCGATGTCGCTTGACGAGCTCCTGCTGCAGGCGCTGAACGGGCTCAGCTTCGGGGCGCTGCTGTTCGTGCTGGCCAGCGGGTTCACCCTCGTGTTCGGGCTGATGCAGATCGTCAACCTCGCCCACGGCGCCTTCTACCTCCTCGGCGGCTACGTCGGCATCGCCACGGCCACCGCCACCGGCAGCTTCCTGGCCGGCGTGGTCGCCGGCATGGCCACGGCCGCCGTCGTCGGGCTGGCCTCCGAGCGTCTCCTGCTGCGGCGGGTGCGGGGCCGGGAGCTGCCCGAGGTTCTGCTCACCGTCGGCATCGCCCTGGTGGTCGCCGACGCCTGCCTGGCCGTCTTCGGCGGCAACCCGCGGACGATCCCGCTGCCCCCGGCGTTGTCGGGCAGCGTGCAGGTGGGGGCCATCACCTACCCCACCTACCGGCTGTTCGTGCTGCTCCTCGCGGTGGTCCTTGGGGTCGTGCTCTACGGCATCCAGCACCGCACCCGGCTGGGGGCGCTGATCCGGGCGGGCGTGGACGACCGCGAGATCGCCGGGGCGCTGGGGATCAACGTGCCCCGGGTGTTCACCGGCATGTTCGTGTTCGGCGCCGCCCTGGCCGGGCTGGCCGGCGTGGTCGCCGCCGGGCTGCTCACCCTGCGGCCGGGGGCCGACACCGACATCCTGCTGTTCGCCCTGGTCGTGGTCGTCGTCGGCGGCCTCGGCAGCCTCCAGGGGGCGGCGGTCGGCAGCGCCCTCATCGGGCTCGTGGACGCCTTCTCCAAGGCCTGGGTTCCGGAGCTCTCCTCGTTCGCGGTGTTCGCCCCGATGGCGATCGTGCTCATGTTCCGCCCCGCCGGCCTGTTCGGCAGGTCCAGGACATGAGCGCCGCCCGCTGGGCGGGCCCGGCCGCGCTCGCGGCCGGGATCGGGGTCGTGATCGCCGCCCCGTACGTGCTTCCCAGCTACGTCGTCTCCCTGCTCACCCTCACCTTCATCGCCGGCCTACTCGCCGGCAGCGTCAACCTGCTGGCCGGTCAGGCCGGCCTGGTCTCGATCGGCCACGCCGGCATCGCCGCCGCCGGGGCCTACGGCGTGGCCTGGGCCACGGTCCACGGCCTGGGGCTGCCGGCCGCCCTGGGGGTCGCGGCGGCCGTCACCCTGGCCGTGAGCGTCGTCTATGCCCTCACCACCATGCGCACCAGCGGCATCGTGTTCCTGATGATCACCCTCGCCCTGGGGATCACCGTGTTCGGGCTGGCCCTCAAGCTGCCCAGCGTCACCGGCGGGCAGAACGGCCTCACCGGCATCCGCCGGCCCGGGCTGGTCGAGGAGTGGTGGACCTTCTACTTCTTCAGCGCCGCCGTGTACGGCCTCTGCCTGCTCGCCCTGGCCGCGCTGTCGCGCTCGCCGTTCGGGTTGATGCTGCGGGGGGTCCGCGAGAGCCAGAGCCGCATGACCAGCCTCGGCTACTCGGTGCCCGCGGTGAAGTTCGCGGCCGTCCTGGCCTCGGGCGCCTTCGCCGGCTGCGCCGGGGTCCTGCTGGCCTGGAACTCGGAGTTCCTGAGCCCGTCGGCGGCCTCGTTCCCGCGGTCGGCCCTGGCGGTGGTGATGGTCATCGTCGGCGGGACCGGGACCCTGCTGGGCCCGCTGGTCGGCGCCGGCATCGTGGTCGCCGCCGAGTACTGGCTCAGCTCCTACCTCGAGCGCTGGCCGACGGCGCTCGGCGTGGTGCTCATCCTGGTCGTGCTGTACGCGCCCCGCGGCATCGTCGGCGGCCTCCACGAGCTTCTCGCCCAGCGCTCACCTCGACCTCGGAAGGAGGGGTCATGAACCCAAGGAGATGGAAGGGCCGGCAGCCGGCCGCCCGCCTCCTGCTCGTCGTCCTCGCGCTCAGCCTGGCCGCAGCGGCCTGCGCCCCCGACGAGGACAGCGGCGGCGGCGACGGCGGGGGCACGGTCAAGCTCGGGTTCATCTCGCCGGTCACCGGCTTCGTGGCCGCGCTCGGCACCGACATGCGCCGCGGCTGGGAGATGTACTGGCAGCAGAACGGCGGCAAGGCCGGCGACGTCACCGTCCAGACCGTGTACGAGGACGACACCGGCGATCCCGAGGTGGCCCTGACCAAGGCCCGCCGCCTCGTCGAGCAGCAGCAGGTCCAGCTGGTCGCGGGACCCATCCTGGCCAACACCGCCTACGCCGTGGCCGGCTACGTCGCCGGCAGGGGCCTGCCGACCGTGCAGATGACCGGGGCCGACGACCTCACCCAGCGCAAGTTCAACCCGCTGGTGCTGCGCGTCGGCTACACCAGCAGCCAGTCCAACTTCCCCGCCGGCCAGTGGGCCTACGACGAGGGGCATCGGACGGCCGTGACCATCTGCCCCGACTACGCCTTCGGCTGGGAGAGCTGCGGCGGGTTCGTCAGCGCCTTCGTCAAGGCCGGCGGCACGATCGACAAGCAGGTCTGGCATCCGCTCGGCACCCAGGACTTCAGCACCTACGCCGCCCAGGCCAGGCAGGCCGATCCCGACGTGGTCTTCATCGGCTCGGCCGGCGGCCCCGACGCCATCCAGTTCTACAAGGCCTGGACCGGGCTCGGGCTCAAGGACAGGATCCCTCTGGTCGGCAACTGCTGTTTCGCCGACCAGGTGTTCCTGCGCGAGGTGGGCGACGAGGCCCTCGGCCTGCAGAGCTTCACCTACTGGTCCGAGGGCCGCGACGCCCCGCTGGTGCGCAGCTTCGTCCAGGCCTACGAGCAGCAGCACAACGAGATCCCGTCGCTGTACGCGGCCGGGGCCTACACCATGGCCCAGGTGATCGCCGAGGCGCTGAAGAAGACCGGCGGCAAGATCGAGGGCGCCGACTTCATCAACGCCGCCCGCCAGGTGTCGCTGTCGGACAGCCTGTATGGCGCCCTGACCTTCGACGACACCAACAACGTGGTCGGGCCGGTGTACCTGACCCAGGTCGACCGGCGGGACGACGGGACCCTCTGGAGCGTCGTCGAGGAGACCTTCCCGGAGGTGAGCCAGTTCGGCACCGAGGGCAAGGAGGCGTTCCTGGAGCATCCCGTGTTCAGCCGGGAATACACCGGACAGTGAGTCGGTGACGGAGGACGGGCAGCCCGCGCCGGTCCTGCGGCTGGAGGGCGTGGTCGGGCGCTTCGGCGGGCTGGTCGCCGTGGACGGGGTCTCGCTGTCGCTGGGACCCCGGCAGCGGCTGGCCATCATCGGGCCCAACGGGGCCGGCAAGACCACGCTGTTCCGGCTGATCGCCGGGGACCTGGCGCCCGCCGGGGGCCGGATCCACCTGTTCGGGCGCGACGTGACCCGCACCCCGGCCCACCACCGGGCCCGGATGGGCCTGTCGCGCACCTTCCAGGTGAGCAACCTGTTCGGCGGGCTGTCGGTGCTCGACAACGTCCGGCTGGCCGCCCAGGCCCGGGAGCCGGGCCGGTGGCGGCTCCTGGCCCCCGTCCGCCGGGGCGACCGCGCCGGAACCGCGGCCATGGAGGCGCTGGAGCGGGCCGGGATCGGGTCCCGGGCCGGGGATCGCGTGGCCGACCTCTCCCACGGTGAGCAGCGCCAGCTCGAGGTCGCCCTGGCCCTGGCCACCCGGCCCCGCCTCCTGCTGCTCGACGAGCCCGCCGCCGGCCTCTCGGCGGGCGAGCGGGCCCGGTTCCGGGAGCTGCTCCAGTCGCTCCCCGAGACGCTGCCGCTGCTGCTCATCGAGCACGACATGGCCCTGGCCCTGAGCCTGGCCGACGAGGTGCTGTGCCTGCACAACGGGCGGCCGATCGCCCTCGGCCCGCCGGGCGACGTCCGCCGCGACGCCACCGTCCAGGCGGTCTACCTGGGGCGTGCCGTCGATGCTTGAGGTGCGCGAGGTGTCGGCCGGCTACGCCACCGGCACGGTGCTACGAGGCATCAGCCTGCGGGTGGCCGAGGGCGAGCTGCTGGCGTTGCTGGGGCGCAACGGGATGGGCAAGACGACCCTGCTCCGGGCCATCGCCGGCCTGCGGCCGCCGCGGCTGACCGGCGGCTCGGTCCTGGTCGCGGGCGAGGACGTCTCGGCCCTGCCCAGCTACCGGGTGGCCCGGCGCGGGGTCAGCCTGGTGCCCCAGGGGCGCCGGGTGTTCGGGAGCCTCACCGTCGAGGAGAACCTCCTGATCGTGGCCCGGCCCACCGGGGACTGGGACCTGGAACGGGTCTACGAGCTGTTCCCGCGGCTGGTCGAGCGGCGCCGTCAGGCCAGCTGGACCCTGTCCGGGGGCGAGCAGCAGATGCTGGCCATCGGGCGGTCCCTGCTCACCAACCCGCGCCTGCTGCTGATGGACGAGCCATCCGAGGGGCTGGCCCCAACCGTGATCGACCTGATCCTCGACCGGCTGCGCCAGCTCAAGGCCCAGGGCCAGGCCGTCCTGCTGGCCGAGCAGAACGTCGACCTGGCCCTGGCCGTGGCCGACCGGGTCTGCGTCCTCGGCGAGGCGGGCGCCATCGCCTGGTCGGGGCCGAGGGCCACCCTCCGCGACGACCCGGCCGTCCTGGCCGAGCTGGTCGGCCTCTGAGCAAAGGAAAGGAGCGGTCATGACCGAGCGCCCGGCGCCGCCTCGCGGCCACTACCTCGTCCGGGGTGGGGCGGTCGTCTCGATGGACCCGGACATCGGGACGCTGTCCCGGGCCGACCTGCGCGTGGAGGACGGCCGGATCGTCGCCGTCGGCGACGGGCTGGCCGCGCCCGGCGCCGAGGTCGTCGACGCCTCTTCCATGATCGTCCTGCCCGGCCTGGTCGACAGCCACTTCCACATGTGGAGCACGGTGGGCCGCAACTACGTCTCCGAGGGCTTCGAGTACTTCCCGGCCAAGTGGGCCACCTCGGCCGTCTACCAGCCGGAGGACTTCTACCGCAGCGTGGCCCTCGGCTTGGTCGAGTGCGTGGCCGCCGGCATCACCACCGTCCACAACTGGTCCCACAACACCCGCTCCCCCGAGCACGCCGACGCCGAGCTGGCGGCCCACCGCGACGGCCTGGTGCGGGCCCGGTACTCCTACGGGCACCGCGACCTGCTGCCCGAGGACGAGGCCCTCGACTTCCGCGACATCGACCGGGTCACCGCGCAGTGGTTCGGGCCCGGGTCCCCGTTCGACGGGCTGGTCCATCTCGGGGTCAACCTGCGCGGGCCCGACCTGGGCGAGCTGGCGGTCTTCGACCGGGAGATGGCCGAGGCCACCGCCCGCGGGCTGCCGGTCGCCATCCACACCGTGCAGGGCGGCAGCACGGCCGTCCGCGCCCCCGAGCTGGAGGCCAAGGGCTACCTGGGCCCGTCGTTCCTGTTGTGCCACTTCCTGGCCGCCACCGAGGCCGACCGTCAGGCGATGGCCCGGACCGGCACCCCGCTCAGCTTCGCCATCCACTCCGAGCTGCGGCTGGGCGAGGCCGGCGACCCCCGGGCGGCGCTGCTGCGCATGCTGGACGCCGGCGTCTGCGTCAGCCTGTCCATCGACGCCGCCTCCCTGGCCCCGGTCAACCTGTTCGAGGCCATGAACGTCGCCTGGAACCTGGGCATCCCCTGGCAGGGCACCGACACCGAGGACCTGGCGCCGCTCGGCTTCCGCCGCTGCATCGAGCTGGCCACCATCAACGGGGCGCGGGCCCTGGGCCTGGAGGCGGTCACGGGCTCGCTGACGCCGGGCAAGCGCGCCGACCTCATCTTGATCGACGCCAGCGACCTCAACGTCGCCCCGGCGGTCGACCTGGAGTCGACCGTGGTGCGCTCGGCCACGCCGGCCAACGTCGACACGGTGATGATCGACGGCCGGATCCTCAAGCGGCACAAGGAGCTGGTCGCCTTCGACGTCGCCCGGGTGGTCCGGGAGGCCGAGGAGAGCTCGCGGCGGGTCCGGGCCCGCGCCGGAGGGCGCCTGGCCCCGCAGGAGCCGGAGGGCTAGGCGACCGGGTCGCGCTGCAGGGGGCAGCTCATGCAGCGGGGGCCGCCGCGGCCGCGGCCCAGCTCGAAGCCGGGGATGGTCAGGACCTCGACCCCGTCGTCGCGCAGCCGCTGGTTGGTGTCGACGTTGCGCTCGTAGGCGACCACCACCCCAGGGGCGACGGCCAGCACGTTGTTGCCGTCGTCCCACTGCTCGCGGGCCGCCAGCATCTCGTTGCCGCCGGTCTCGAAGGTGCGGATGCGGGGCACCTCCAGCACCCGGGCCAGGGTGGCGAACAGCTCGTCCTCGGCCCGCACCTGCAGGTGGCGGCCGGCGCCGGGGGTGACCACGAACGGCCGCATCTGCTGCCGCAGGCCCGGGTAGACCACGAAGGCGTCGTGGTCGACCTGGGTCAGCACGGTGTCCAGGTGCATGTAGGCCCGGACCTTGGGCAGCTCCACGGCGACCAGGGTGTCGAGCACCCCGGCGTCGAACAGCCGCCTGGCCAGGGCCTCCACCCCCTGGTGGGTGGTGCGCTCGCCCATCCCGACGAGCAGGGCGCGGTGGCCGATGACCAGGACGTCGCCGCCCTCGACCACCGCCGGGTAGTGGTCGATGCCGTCGCCGCCGTACCAGATCGGGAACTCGGCCGTGGCGAACATCGGGTGGCGCCGGTACACGGTCTCCAGGTGCAGGGTCTCGCGCCGCCGGGACGGGAAGGCCATGGGGTTGATCGACACCCCGCCGTACATCCAGGCCGAGGTGTCGCGCATGAACATCTGGTTGGGCAGCGGCGGCAGCACGAAGGTGGTCGGGTGGAAGCTGGCCCCGACCAGCCCCTCGGGCCGGAACGGCAGGTCCTCGGGGATGACCCCGCCGATCAGGTAGGTGACCAGCTCGGTCGCGTCCAGGGAGTCGAACCAGGCCCGCAGCTCGGGGGCCAGCCCGGCCCCGAAGGCGTCCACGGTGACCACCCGGTCCAGCAGCTCCTTGCGGCCGCCCTCGTCGGCCAGGGCGGTGGCCAGCAGGTCGGCCAGCAGCAGGACCTCGACTCCGCGGCTCCGCAGCACCTCGGCGAACGCCTCGTGCTCGAGGCGGGCCCGCTCGGCCCACATGATCTCGTCGAACAGCATGTCGGCGATGTTGGCCGGGGTGAGGCGGGTCAGCTCCAGGTCGGGGCGGTGCAGCAGCACCTTGCGGAGCTGGCCGATCTCGGAGTCGACCCAGAAGCCGGTCATGGCCCGATCTTGACACCGCGGCGGGGCCCGGCGCACAACCTTGATCACCGTCGAGCCGGAGGTGCGCCCATGGCCCGGATCCTGATCGTCGCCCACCAGACGGCCGGCAGCCCGGAGCTGCTGGAGCGGGTCAAGGCGCTGGCCGCCGCCGACCCGGAGGCCGAGTTCACCCTGCTGGTGCCGGCCACCCCCACCGGCCACCTGCTCCACAACTGGGAGGAGGGCGAGGCCAGGCAGCTGGCCCGCAAGCGGGCCACCGAGGCGATGCAGGCCCTCACCGCGGCCGGGGTCCCGGTGGCCGCGGCCCGGGTCGGTAGCCACTCACCCCTGGAGGCGGTCGGTGACGAGCTCCAGGCCCGGCCCGGGTATGACCGGATCGTGCTGTCGACCTTCCCGCCGGGGGTGTCGCGCTGGCTCAAGGGCAATCTGCCGGCGATCCTCGAGCGCCGGTTCAGGTTGCCCGTCGACCACGTAACCTCCCAGGCGAGGACGCCGAGCCCCAGCTGACGGAGGCGGCCGAGTTCGAGGCCGAGCAGCCGGCCCGCGACCTGTCCGGCCTGCCCAAGCTGATCATCTCCACGGCGGTGGCGGTGTCGCTGTACGCCCTGCTGTGGGTGGTGCGGCCCCAGCCAGCCCAGCCCTACCGGACCTCGTTCCTGGCCGTCACCCTGGCCATGACCCTGCTCGCCTACTGGCCCCTGACCGGCGGCCGGGCCGCCTCGAAGGAGGAGCGGGCCCAGGGCGGCGACAACCCGGGGCCGCTGGACTGGGCCCTGGCCGCCGTGGCCGTGGTCTCCCTGGTCCACCCGCTGCTGGTGTTCGACGACTTCGCCCGCCGGGTGGTGCTGGAGTCCTCGGGGGCGGGCCGGTTCTTCATCGACGTCAGCTTCGCCGCCTCCGGGACCCGCTCGGCGGCCGCCCCCGGCCGCACCGCCACCCTGGCCGGCTTCCTGCTCGGGACGGTGTCCGGGTCGGGGGTGGCGACCACGTGACCCTGGGGTCGGTGGCCTGGCCGGTGCTGCGCCGGGCCGGCTACCCGCCCAACCCGGGCGTCGGGTGCTGTCGGCGGCCGGGATCGGGGCCATCCTGTCGCCGCCCACCCTGGGCGCAGCCGCCTTCATCTACTACGAGCTGGAGGGCCGCCGGGCGGTCAGCGGGCCCCTGTGGCGGCTGGAGCCGGCGGCCGGCCCGGCCCTGGCCTCGCTGCCGCTGGTCGCCACCGACGTCGGCCGCCGCACCCTGGTGGTGGGCGACCGCCAGGTGCCGCTGTTCGCCGCCGGCGGCGCCCGGCCCACCTGGTCCTCACCGTCCGCCGCTGACCGCGGGGATCAGCCGGGCTCCAGCGCGCGGCAGTGGACGGTGCCGTTGACCGGCGGCTCGGCGGCGGTGCCGATCTCCTCCTGCTCGTGGGTGGCGCCGGGCTGGATCGGCTCCTCGAGGCTGGCCGCGCCCACCCCGACCCGCTCGCCGCTCACGTTGTAGAGGACGGCCTCGCACTTGTCGGGGCGGCCGGGGCGGTTGCCGGTGTTGGTCACCCGGAACAGCAGCCGGACCTTGTTCTCGCTGCCGACGACCGGGCCCAGCACGACCACGTCGGCCTTGAAGACCTTGCCGCGGTTGGCGGCCAGCTCGATCACGATCGCCACCGCGGTGAAGGCCAGGATGGCCACCACCATCACGATCAGCCCGGTCGGGCCGAGGATCTCGCGCTTGCGCCGCCCCGGCGACGGCGCCGGCGGCTGGGCGGTGGCGGAGGGGCTGGACACGGCCCTCAGGCTAGCAGCCCGGGGCCTCCCACCGTGGTGGTGGCCGGCGTCGCCCCGGACCGGTCACCCGTCCCCGGCGCGACCCCGGAAGCGGCCGGAGAGCGCCAACTCGGGTTCGGGGGGGCCGCGGGGGGCGGAGCCCCCCGCGTTGGTACCATGAGCGGCTGACGACGACGTCCCGCCCATCCCCCGGGGCGCGACGTCGCTCCGGACCGACCCGAGGTGCAAGCCCATGCCCGCCCCACGCACCCTGTTCGACAAGGTCTGGGACCGCCACGTGGTGGCGGAGCCCCCCGGCCTGCCGGCCGTGCTGTACGTCGACCTCCACCTGGTCCACGAGGTGACCTCGCCCCAGGCGTTCGCCGGGCTGGCCGCCCGCGGCCTCAAGGTCCGCCGGCCCGACCTGACCCTGGCCACCGCCGACCATTCGGTGCCGACCTCGGACCGGTCGTTGCCGATCGTCGACGAGCTGGCCCGGGCCCAGGTGGAGCGGCTGGAGCGCAACTGCGCCACCCACGGCATCCCCCTGCACGGCATGCACAGCCCCCACCAAGGCATCGTGCACGTGATCGGCCCCGAGCTGGGCCTCACCCAGCCGGGCATGACGATCGTCTGCGGCGACTCCCACACCTCCACCCACGGCGCCTTCGGCGCCCTGGCCTTCGGCATCGGCACCAGCGAGGTCGAGCACGTGCTGGCCACCCAGACCCTGCTCCAGCGCCGGCCCAGGACCTTCGAGGTCCGGGTCGAGGGGCGCCTGGCGCCCGGGGTCACGGCCAAGGACGTGATCCTGGCCCTGCTGGCCAAGATCGGCGTGGGCGGCGGCACCGGGCACGTGTTCGAGTACCGCGGCCCGGCCATCGAGGCGCTGTCGATGGAGCAGCGGATGACCATCTGCAACATGTCGATCGAGGGCGGGGCCCGGGCGGGCATGGTCGCCCCCGACGACACCACCTTCGAGTACATGGCCGGCCGGCCGTACGCCCCCCGGGGCGAGGCCTGGGACCGGGCCCTGGCCGACTGGCGGACCCTGCCCGGCGACGACGGCGCCAGCTTCGACAAGACCGTCACCCTGGACGCCGGCGCCCTGGAGCCGATGGTCACCTACGGCACCAACCCGGGCATGGGCCTGCCCATCTCCGGCCGGGTGCCCGACCCCGAGCGCGCCGGCGACCCGGCCGCCCGCCAGGCCCTGGCCAAGGCCCTCACCTACATGGACCTCAGACCGGGCGAGCCGCTGCTGGGCCGCCCGGTGGACGTGGTCTTCATCGGCTCCTGCACCAACTCGCGCATCTCCGACCTGCGCCAGGCGGCCTCGCTGCTGCGCGGCCGCGCGGTCGACCCGGGGGTGCGGGTGCTGGTCGTGCCCGGCTCCCAGGACGTCAAGCGCCAGGCCGAGGCCGAGGGCCTGGCCGAGGTGTTCCGGGCCGCCGGGGCCGAGTGGCGCGAGGCCGGCTGCTCGATGTGCCTG
>Ga0081538_10004390_pt1 | contig 13024 bp, 14 predicted proteins | sample TabmetS5T2R1_FD_71022 | JGI IMG/M metagenome (GOLD analysis project Ga0081538, IMG submission 71022) | Tabebuia heterophylla rhizosphere microbial communities from the University of Puerto Rico - S5T2R1 | ecosystem: Host-associated > Plants > Roots > Rhizosphere ...
CGGTGATGTCCGCGACGTAGTAGGTGCGCGCCGCCGATGCCCCGCCGAAAGCGCGCTTGCCGAGCCGGCCGTTCTGATCGCGGTGGAAGGTCACGCCGAGGTGCTCGAGCGTGAGCAGCTCGGCGGGCGCCTCGCGGCACATGATCTCGATCGCGTCCTGGTCGCCGAGGTAGTCGGAGCCCTTGACGGTGTCGAAGGCGTGCGACTCCCACGAGTCCTCGGGATCGAGCGCGGCGTTGATCCCACCCTGGGCCGCGTTCGAGTGCGAGCGGACGGGATGGACCTTGCTGATGATCCCGACGGACGCCCCCTGCTCCGCTGCGGCGAGGGCGGCGCGCTGGCCGGCGAGACCGGCTCCTATGACGAGGACATCGTGCTGAGGCATCTGCGACGGGCCGCTGGCGATTCTATGGAACTACGGGCGCTGGCCGGCGATCAGGCGGCCACCGCCCCCCTGAGCGCGCGCCGCACGGCGTCGACCGTGACCACCCCGCGAAGTACGCCGTCGCCGTCCACCGCCATGATCGCCCCGAGCCGGGAGAGACCCTCCCGGCCGAGCAGGGTCTCGAGCGGCTCCTCGAGCCCGACCCGCAGGCCGCTTTCGGCCTGGTCGCGCGCCATCACCGAAGCCACCGGTCGCAGCGGGCGTTCGGAAGTGGGTACCGCCTGGACGGCCTCGCGCGTGACCACGCCCACGAGGCGCCCCCGGGCGTCCACCACGGGAAACCACGGCCAGCCGTAGCGCAGGAAGAACTCGTCCTCCGCTCGGCCGAGGTCGAGCGCCTCCGGGATGGACACCGGCTCGGCGTCCATGACGTCGGCCACGCGCAGGTGCTCGATGCGGCCGGCGAACGTGGCCTGGGCCTCGGCCGACCGCGCGGCCCCGGAGAGGAAGATCCCGATGAAGGCGAGCCAGATACCGGTGACATAGCGGCCCGAGAAGAGCAGCAGCACGCCGACTCCCACCAACAGCCACCCCGCGCCGCGCCCCAGGCGCGCCGCGAAGCGGGTGGCCCGGTTGCGGTCTCCCGTGCGCCACCAGGCGATGGCGCGGGCGATCCGGCCGCCGTCGAGCGGGAACCCCGGGATGAGGTTGAAGACCAGCACCAGCAGGTTGACCGACATGAGGTAGCCGAGGATCGCCGTGGTGGCGCCCGACACGCTGTCGTCGAAACGCGAGCTCTCCATGACCTGGTCCGCACCTGAGACCAGCACGCCCAGCCCGAAGCAGGCGGCCGCGATCGCGAGCGTGACGAGCGGGCCGGCGATCGCGACGCGGAACTCGACGCCCGGCGAGTCGGTGTCGCGGCCGAGCTTCGCCACGCCGCCGAAGAGCCACAGGTCGATGCCCTGGATCGGGATCCCGTTTCGGATCGCCACCACGGCGTGGCCGAGCTCGTGCAGCACGATCGACAGAAAGAACAGGAGCGCGCTGACGGTCGCGAGAAGGAAGGGGCTGGACGCCGGCGCGACATCCTCGTAGTAACCGGTGAGGGACCAGATGATCAGGAAGAGGACGATGAACCAGCTCACGTCCACGCCGATCCGGATCCCGAAGACGCGCGCCAGTTGAATCGATCCGCCGCCGAACATGTCCCCCAGGATGGTGGCAGACCCCCCGCCCTTGGACCCGCCCGCGTCTGCGCCGGTGCTAGTAATCCTCCTCCCGTGGCCCGGCTCGGACGGGCCCGAATCCACAGGCAGAGGACGAAAGGATCATCTTTGGCTCACCGCGTCACGTTCATCCCCGGCGACGGCACCGGGCCCGAGCTGGCGGAGGCGAGCCGGCGCGTGCTCGAGGCCACCGGCGTCGAGTTCGAATGGGATTTCCAGGACGCCGGCATCGACGTCTACGAGGAGGAGGGCGACCCGCTTCCGAAGCGCACCCTCGACTCGATCCGCGAACGCGGCATCGCCATCAAGGGCCCGACCACCACGCCGGTGGGCTCTGGCCATCGGTCGATCAACGTCGCCCTGCGCAAGGAGTTCGACCTCTACGCCTGTATCCGGCCTTGCAAGGCCTACGAGGGAGTGCGCACCCGCTTTCCGGACACCGATCTGGTGATCGTCCGGGAGAACACCGAGGACCTCTACGCCGGGATCGAGTTCGAGCGCGGCTCCGCGGAGGTGGAGAAGCTGCGGGGCTTCCTCGCGAACGAGCTCCATTCCCCCACCCGGGAGGGGTCGGGGATCTCCATCAAGCCGATATCCGTCTTCGGCTCCGAGCGGATCGTCGAGGCGGCGTTCAGCTACGCCGAGGAGAACGGGCGGCGGAAGGTCACGGCCGCCCACAAGGCCAACATCATGAAGTTCTCCGACGGCCTGTTTCTCGAGGTGGCCCGGCGCGTGGCGGAGCGCCACCCGGACGTCGAGTTCGACGACCGGATCATCGACAACCTGTGCAATCAGCTCGTCTCGCGGCCCGAGGAGTACGACGTGGTGGTATTGCCGAACCTGTACGGCGACATCGTGTCCGATCTCGGCGCGGGCCTGATCGGCGGACTGGGGGTCGCCCCCGGAGCCAACATCGGAACGACCGGCGCGATCTTCGAGGCCACGCACGGATCGGCGCCCAAGTACAAGGGCCAGGACAAGGTGAATCCCACGGCCCTGCTGCTCTCGGGTGTCCTCATGCTGCGCCACCTCGACGAGACCGAGGCAGCCAACCGGATGGAGAATGCGATCGCCACGGTGATCCGCGTCGGGGACCGGGTCACCTACGACCTGAAGCCCACACGGGACGATCCGTCAGCGGTGGGTACCAGTGAGTTCGCAGGCGCCGTTATCGAGGAGATGTAGATGGCAACGAAGGTCACAGTCACCGGCGCCGCAGGCCAGATCGGTTATGCGCTGCTGTTCCGCGTAGCGAGCGGCCAGCTGCTCGGCCCGGACACGCCGATTCACCTGAACCTGCTCGAGATCCCCGACGCCGTGAAGGCCGCCGAGGGCACCGCCATGGAGCTGGACGACTGTGCGTTCCCGCTGCTGCGGGGCATCGACATCTACGACGATCCCGGGCGCGCCTTCGACGGCGCCGAGGTGGTGCTGCTGGTGGGGGCCCGCCCTCGCACCAAGGGCATGGAGCGGTCTGATCTGCTGGAGGCCAACGGCGGCATCTTCAAGCCCCAGGGGCAGGCGATCTCGGCGCACGCCGACGATTCCGTGAGGGTGCTGGTGGTGGGCAACCCGGCCAACACGAACGCGCTGATCGCCATGAGCAACGCGGCGGAGGTACCCGCCGAGCGCTTCACCGCGATGACCCGCCTCGACCACAACCGCGCGATCGCGCAGCTGGCGAGGAAGGCGAACTGCCTCGTCTCCGACATCTCGCACCTGGGCGTGTGGGGAAACCACTCGCCCACCATGTATCCCGACGTCTTCAACGCGCGGGTGAACGGCCGCAGCGCCGCGGAGGTGGTGAACGACCGGGAGTGGCTCGAGAGCTACTTCCTGCCCACGGTCGGCAAGCGCGGCGCCGCGATCATCGAGGCCCGCGGAGCGTCGTCGGCCGCGTCGGCCGCTAATGCCGCCATCGACCACGTGCACGACTGGGTGGTGGGCACGCCGGACGACGATTGGGTCTCGATGGCGGTGCCGAGCGACGGCTCCTACGGCGTGGAGGAAGGTCTGATCAGCTCGTTCCCGTGCCGCTGCGCGAACGGCGAGTGGGAGATCGTGCCCGACCTCGAGCTGAACGACTTCTCGCGCGCGAAGATCGAGGCGTCGGTGAACGAGCTGAAGGAGGAACGCGACGCGGTGCGGTTGCTCGGCCTGGTGTAGCCGGCGTACCTACGCGGGGTGCCAGCCCCCGTCGCGTTTCACCACCTGGCCCTCAGCTTCGAGACTGGGCATGACGCGGTAGAGGTAGTTCGCCTTTATCCGCATCGAGTCGGCGAGCTCCTTGATGGTGATGCCGGGGTTGGCCCGCACGAGCTCGAGCGCCTGCCGCGACCGGTTGCCCGTGCCGCGCGGACGGCCGCGGCGGCTCGAGCGGCGCCGAGTGGCGGTGGCATTGCCACCACCGCCCACGCCGGCGAGCGCCGCCGCCGCCTTCTCGAGACGCCGGTACTCGTCCACGTGCGGACGAAGCTCACGCATCCGGGCGTCGATCTCCTTGCGCTTTTCATCCAGGAAATCAGCCATTAACGGTTACTCTACTAGTGACTTGAGGCGTTGCAAGGAGCCGTTCAGCTCCTTCGCCGCCACGCGCGACACGGTGCGGCCGGCCATGCGGCCGAGTGCGCCGCCCGGAAGGTCGTACTCGTTGACGTAGGAGAAGCGGGTGCCGTCCCCATTTGGCGCGAAGCGGTACTCCACGCGGGCGTGCGACCCGACCGGGCCGCGGCCCTCCCAGACCACGTGCTTCTCCGGATCGTTCTCCACCACGGTCCAGCGGACCTTGAAGCGCTGGCCGGCCAGCTTCAGGTACTGAGTCAGCTTCGAGCCGTGCTCCAGCCGAGCGGGCGGCGTCCCCTCGAGCCGGCGATGAATCGTCACCCAGTCTCCGAGGCGCGTGGGGTCCATGACCACGTCGTAGACCCGGTCCGGGGAAGCGGCGATCTGGACGGTGCGCTCGATCCTCATCGCGCCCCCAGCGGCTCCAGCGCCTCCCACTCGGCCAGCGCATGCTCCACCGCGCGCTCGAACGGGCGCAGGCGCAGCCCGTACAGGCGCGGCGCCACGTTCGGCTCGCGCGGCAGGATGTCCGACTCCAGGCTCTCCATCAGCGGCCGCACGAGCTCGAGCGGCTGGCCGCTGACCGCCGCGACCACCGCGCTCGCCGGCGGCGTGAGCGACGCGCCTAGCCCGACCGGCAGCCGGCCCACGCCCATCAGCTCGGCGATCCGCTCGATCATCTCGGCGTAGCTGACCACGTCGGGGCCGGCCACGTCGAGCGAGCGCCCGGCCGCCGCCGGCACCAGCGGCGTGCGGGCGAGGTAGTCGATCACATCGCGCTCGTCGATCGGTTGGGTGCGGTTCGTGCGCCAGCGCGGGAGCGGGAGCACCCGCAGGCGCTCCACCAGGCGCACCAGCACCCGGAACGAGGAGGACCCGGCGCCGATCACGATCGAGGCGCGCAGGGCGGTCGAGCCCGGTACGGCGTCGAGCAGGATGTCCTCGACCTCGAGCCGGGAGGCGAGGTGGGGCGACGGCCGCGCCGCCGGGGCGATGCCGCCGAGGTAGACGATCCGCTCGACCCCGGCTGCGGCGGCCGCGGCCCCGAACGCCGCGGCGGCCCGCCGGTCGCGGCCGGCGAAGTGGTCGTCGCCCGCCTCCATGGAGTGCACCAGGTAGTAGGCCGTCCGGATGCCCTCGAGCGCCCGCTCGACCCCCGCCCCGGTCAGGAGGTCGCCCTCGACCGCCTCGACCCCCGGCAGGTAGTCGACGCGTTCCGGTGTGCGGGCGAGGGCCCGGACGGTCCGGCCCTCCTCGACGAGGCGCCGCAGCAGGCGGCCCCCGACGTATCCGCTGGCTCCCGTAAGCAGCTCCATGGCTCGCACATGGTGGCGGATGATTCTCGCCCCCCTCGAAAACCTGCACGGAGCGGCCACCGCCCGCCCGACCCTGCAACGTGCGGGAAAAGGAAAAACGAGCGATTTGCGAGGTCCGCCCTGGCACCGCGGCACGCGGTCGTGCAGCATGCCCCTCGTGCCGAAACCGAAGCCAGTGCGTTGCGAGGACTGCTTCTTCCACCAGCGCGGCCTCTGCGCCCTCGACCTGGGCAAGCCCTGCACCACGTTCCGGCCCGCCGAGCGAGGCCTCGCGCCCGAGCGTCAGCTGGCCTTCGTCTTTCGGACCGAGCGCACCACCCTGGCCTACGCCTTCCCGCCGCCGCACGCCTGAGGGCGGGCGGCGCGGTTCGCCGCGCGGCCCGCCCGGAGCCGCGCGACGCTGCTGCAGTTGGGGCCAATAGTTGGGCCCAACGTCAATCGCGTGTCCGGGGTGGTCGAAGGCGCGCGGTTCCGCACGCCGGCAGGTAGAGTCGCCCGATGCGGCTCACGGTGCTCGGCAAATCGCCCTCCTGGCAGGACGTCGGCGGGGCGTGCTCCGGCTACCTGGTCGAGGACGACCAGACCGCCGTCCTCGTCGACTGCGGCAACGGCGTCTTCGGCAAGCTGCGCGAGCGGATCGACTACGTCGACCTCGATGCGGTGCTGATCTCGCACCTGCACGCGGATCACTTCCTCGACCTCGTCCCGTACGCGTACGCCCTGACCTACGCGCCCCGCCAGCAGCCGGTGCCGGTCGACCGCTGGCCCGGCACGGACAACCCGGCCCGCCCGGCGCTGTACGCGCCGCCGGGCGCACGCCAGGTGTTTCGGCGCGTGGTGGGCGCCTGGGGCAACGAGGACCTGATCGAGAACGCGTTTGCCGTGACCGAGTACGACCCGGCCGGAGACGTGGAGGTCGGCTCGCTGCGCGTGAAGTTCCAGCCGGTGCCGCACTTCACCGAGACCTACGCGATGGCGTTCGCCTCGCGAAACGGCTCGGGACGGCTGGTCTACGGCGCCGACTGCAGCCCCACGAACGCCCTGAGCGGCTTCGGCGCCGGCGCCGAGCTCATGTTGGTAGAGGCCACGCTGCCCCGGCCGGAGCGGACCGGACACCGCGGTCACCTCACCCCGGCCGAGGCGGGAGCGCAGGCTCGCGGGGCCGGCGCCAAGCGCCTGCTGCTCGTGCACATCTCTGACGAGCTCGACGCGGACTGGGCCCGCGCGGAGGCCGCGAAGACGTTCGGGGGCCCGGTGGAGGTCGCCCGCGGCGGCGACGTCTACGAGGTGTAGCCCAGCATGTCGGCGACCTGTCCGCGGCCGCGGTGCACGCGGCTCATGATCGTCCCCTCGCGGGTCCCGAGGGCCCGGGCCGCCTCCTTGTAGCTGAGTCCGGCCAGGTCCACTGCCGCGATCGCCTCGCGGTACGGCTCCGGCAGATCCGCCACTGCGTCCAGGACCTCGCGGGTGGCGACGATGGCGTCCGGAGCCGCTCCCGGCCGCTGCTCGGGCAGCTCCTCGTGCTCGGCGAGCTCCGCGGTCCGCGGTCGCCGGGCCTCGGAGCGATAGCTCGAGTAGAAGGTGTTGCGAAGCACCCGCAGCAGGTAGCCGATGTCGTCGTCGGCACGCAGCAGGCGCGGCTTGCGCAGCACCTGGACGAAGGTCTCCTGCACCAAATCCTCGGCGTCGACGGGCGAGCCGCAGAGGCCGACCGCGGCGCGGTAGAGCCGGTCCACGTGGTCGCCGAGGCGGGTGGGATCGAGTTCCCGGACGGGCGGATGGGTCGCGATGGCGTCGGTCATGGCAACGAGCATCTCCGCCCGGGCGACCCCGGGGTATGGGGGAAATCCCCCTACCGTGCGCCGGCGGGTGCCGGGCCCTTCCAGGCCGCCAGCTCCAGCAGTACGTCACGTTCCACGCTGGCCCCTGAGAGGATGCACGTGTAGCCCCGCCGCGGCCAGGTGACGACGGTCCGGCCGCCGGCGCGGACGTAACGCAGCCGGGTGCCGGCGCGGATCGCCGAGCCGGCGTCGGTAGGAACTTCGAGGAGGTCGCCGGAGAGGATCGTGTAGCCGACGCGGCGCCCGTCCTTCGCGTAGAAGACGGTCACCGCATCGCGGCCGTCGATCTCATCGCGGCGGACTCCGGTGGCGCGCCAACCGAACCCCTTGGCCCAATCGGGGAAGGCGAGGCCGAAGGCGTCGACCGTGAGCCAGTTGGGCCGGCCGGGAGCCGGGGCCGCCTGCGTGGCGGGACGGTTCGCCAGCTCGGACGCCTCCACCACGGTCGGCGCGCCCGGTCCACCCGGCGAGGCCAGCGTCAGGGCGAGCGCTCCGCTGGCGACGGCGCCGGCCAGCGCTCCGCCGAGGGCCGTCCGCCGGCGGCGGGCCGGCCGGCGGGCGCGGTCACGTTCGGCCGCCACGCGCGCGCGCAGCCCGGCCGGGGCGGCGAGCGCGACCGAGCGCAGCGCGACGACCGCGCTGCGCTGGCGCTCGACCTCCACCCGCAGGGCGGGCGCGGCGGCCACTCGCTCCTCGAGGCGCCGGCGGCGGCGGCCGGTCAGCGAGCCGTCGGCGAGGGCCGTGAGCTCCGCGTGCTCGGGGTGGTCGAGTCGTGTCATTCCGGCGTCCCTCCTATCCACCCGGACGTGTGACCGCGCTCACATATTCCCCGGCTCGCCTCGGGCGCCGCGGGCTATCCTCGCCGCGTGAGCTCCCAGCGCGACCTCTTCGCCAACTTCGACCGCATGCGGCGCGAGATCGACGAGCTGTTCGGCGACGTGTTCGAGCGCCAGACCGGACTACGCGGCCGCGGGTTCTCGCCGTCGGTCGACGTCTACTACACCGACGACCCGCCGCGGGCGGTGGTCAAGGCGGACCTGGCGGGTGTGGACATCCAGGACGTCGCGCTCGAGATCCGCGGGCGCAAGCTGCTGATCGCCGGTGAACGCCGGCCCGCCGAGGCCCGCGGCCGGCTCTACCAGCAGGTCGAGATCGAGCACGGCCCGTTTCGCCGGCTGGTGGAGCTCGGGGCCGAGGTGATCGCGGCCGAGGCGCGGGCGTCCTACGAGGACGGGCTCCTCGAGGTCGAGATCCCGCTCGTCCCGGTCGACCGGTCGGCCCGGCGGGTCCCGATCGGGGACGAATGAGCATCCACATCCCATCGGCCGACGGCGAGCCGGCCACGGCACCGGCGCGCGCAACCCTGCCCGAGACGCTGCCGGTCCTGCCGCTGCGCGAGACCGTGCCGTTCCCGGAGACGCTCACCCCGCTGGCGGTCGCCCAGGAGCGGTCGATCCGAGTCGTCAACGACGCCCTGGCCGGCGACCGGATGCTGGTCATGGTGGCCGCGAAGGACCCGGCGCAGGAGAACCCCGGCCCGGACGACCTCTACCGGGTGGGCGTGGCCGGCGTGGTGGCCCGGATGCTGAAGGTTCCCGACGGCAGCATCCGCTTGCTCGTACACGGCGCCCAGCGCGTCGCGATCCGGGAGTTCATCGCCACCGACCCCTACCTGGTCGCCCGCATCGAGGAGCTGCCCGACGAGGTGGTCGCGTCGCCGGAGCTCGAGGCGCTCCACCGCAACGTGCAGTCCACGTTCTCGCGCATCGTCGAGGCGCTGCCCTACCTGCCCGAGGAGCTGCAGGTCGCGGTGGCCAACCTCGACGACCCGGCGGAGCTCGCCCACATGATCGCCGGGGCCTTGCGGATCAAGACGGAGGAGCGGCAGGAGCTGCTCGAGGAGCTGAGCGTCATCCAGCGCCTGCGCCGGCTCTCCGAGGTGCTGGCGCGCGAGCTCGAGCTGATCGAGATCGGCTCGCGGATCCAGACCCAGGTCCAGTCCGAGATGGAGAAGGGCCAGCGCGAGTACTTCCTGCGCCAGCAGCTCAAGGCGATCCAAGAGGAGCTGGGCGAGATCGACGAGACCGCGGCCGAGGCGGCCGAGCTGCGGGAGCAGCTGGAGCGGGCGGAGCTCCCCGACCACGTCCAGAAGCAGGCGGACCGCGAGCTCGAGCGCTTGGAGCGCCTGCCGCCGCAGGCCGCCGAGCACGGGGTGATCCGCTCGTACCTGGAATGGATCGCCTCGTTGCCGTGGTCCAAGTCCACCGAGGACAACCTGGACCTCGGGCATGCGCGCGCGGTGCTCGACCGCGACCACTACGACATCGAGAAGGTCAAGGACCGGATCCTCGAGTTCCTCGCGGTGCGAAAGCTCAAGCCCGACGCCCGCTCGGCGATCCTCTGCTTCGTGGGCCCGCCCGGCGTCGGCAAGACGTCGCTGGGCCGGTCGATCGCGGCGGCGATGAACCGCGAGTTCCAGCGTCTCTCGGTGGGCGGCGTGCGCGACGAGTCGGAGATCCGCGGCCACCGGCGCACCTACATCGGGGCGCTGCCGGGCACGATCATCCGCGCCCTGCGCGACGCGGGCTCGAACAATCCCGTGCTGATGATCGACGAGATCGACAAGATGGGGGCGGACTTCCGCGGCGACCCGTCGAGCGCGATGCTGGAGGTGCTCGACCCCGAGCAGAACAGCACCTTCCGCGACCACTACCTCGACCTGCCATTCGATCTGTCGCGGGTCTTCTTCATCTGTACCGCGAACCAGCTCGACACCGTGCCGCTCGCGCTGCGCGACCGGATGGAGGTGATCGAGCTGGCGGGATACACGCACGAGGAGAAGCGCGAGATCGCGAAGCGCTACCTCGTGCCGCGGCAGATCGAGCGCAACGGCCTCGGCCGCTCCAAGATCCAGTTCACCGACGAGGCGCTCGATCTGATCATCGACGGATACACGCGCGAGGCGGGGGTGCGCAGCCTCGAGCGCGAGATCGGCTCCGTCTGCCGCAAGGTGGCGCGCGAGTTCGCGGAGGGCACCCGGCGCTCGAAGCGCACGATCCGCCCCAACGGCGTGATCGAGCTGCTGGGTCGGCGTCGCTTCCTGCCCGACGTGCAGCGCCGGACGTCCGAGCCCGGGGTCGCCACCGGCCTCGCCTGGACGCCGGTGGGCGGCGACGTGCTGTTCGTCGAGGCGACGGCGTTTCCCGGTGACGGCAAGCTTCAGGTCACCGGCCAGCTCGGCGACGTGATGCGCGAGTCCGCGGCCGCCGCCCTCTCCTACGTGAAGAACGCGGTTCCGTCGCTGGACGGCGCGGTCCCCGCCGACTGGTTCCAGACGCACGACCTCCACGTGCACGTGCCCGCCGGGGCGATCCCCAAGGACGGCCCAAGCGCCGGCATCGCGATGGCCACCGCCCTCGCCTCGCGGGTGACCGGGCGCCCGGTACGCGCGGACACCGCGATGACCGGCGAGCTCACGCTCACCGGGAAGGTGCTGCCCATCGGCGGCCTGAAGGAGAAGGCGCTGGCCGCCCAGCGTGCGGACATCAACCGGTTGATCATCCCACGCCGCAACGAGCCCGACATCGACGACATCGCCGAGCATCTGCGCAAGCGCATGAAGTTCGTGCTGGTGGACGACGTCGGCGAGGTGCTCGCCGCGGCGCTCGAGAAGCCGCGGCGCCGGCGGGCGGCATGAAGGTGTTCGCGGCGGTCCGCGCCGGGTAGAGTGTGCCAACGCCGTCAGCGGATTCGAGGAGAGCAATGGCAGCGAAGAAGAAGGCCGCGAAGGCCGGAGCCTCGGCGGTCGCCACCGGCAAGGCGATCCGCTCGAACCAGTACGTGCAGCGCGTCCTGACCGATGAGGAGCTGCAGGAGAACCTGCGCAGCGCCTTCGACTCCGCGCGCAAGGCGTATACCCGGATCAACGGCAAGGGCACGGTCAAGGCCGTCACCGAGGACAAGAAGACCCAGCGGGAGCTGAAGGACGCCGCGACCTCCCTGAAGGAGGCGGCCGATCAGCTCCGGGGCCGCAAGAAGCGCAAGCGCCGCAAGGGGCGCCTGCTGCTCCTCGCCCTCGTCGGCGCGGGGCTCGCGCTCGCACTCAGCGAGGGCCTGCGCAAGAAGGCCCTCGACGCCCTCTTCGGCGCCGAGGAGGAGTTCGAGTACACCGCCAGCACGACCCCGGCGCAGGAGTCGAGCTCGAGCGAGAGCGAGCCCGTCGGCACCAGTTAGCGCGCCCGCCGCCAGCAGCGGCGCGGCCGGCTGCTCGATCCGAAAGGGCGCCCCCAGGGCGCCCTTTTCTGCGTGTGAGTATCTCCGGTCCCGGGGGATTGCCGCGCCCGAAGGTCGATGAGCGGCCCGGGTCTCTGGCTGGCCGGCCAGTTAGAGTGTCGCCGGGAGTGATGGAAGCCTCGGTCGACGCAGCGCGCAAGCTCGAGGGCGCCAAGGCGCAGCGGATCGTCGCCGCCATGCGCGCGAGCGTGGGCACCCGCGGCGCCGCCGCCTCGACCTTCGACCATGTCGCGCGCGAGGCCGGCGTATCGCGCGGCCTCTTGCACTACTACTTCGGCTCGAAGGAGCAGCTCCTCGTCGAGGTGGTCCGCCACGACTGCGAGATGCGCATCCAGAGCATGGCCGAGGGCATCGCGAGGGCCGGCAGCGCGAGCGAGATCGTCGATGCGCTGGTGGTGGTCCTCGAGGAGTTCATGGGAGAGCCGGCCACTCAGGCGGTCGTCTACGAGATGCTGAGCGCGTCCCGCCGCAGCGAGGAGATCCGGGCGGAGCTGGCGGAGCTCTACCGGCGCTGGCGTTCGTTCCTGGCGGACGGGCTGCGACGCAAGGAGCGCGAGGGCGCGGTCTCGCTCCAGGCCGACCCGGAGTCCGTCGCGGCGATGCTCTTCGCCCTCGGCGACGGCTTCGGGATCCAGGTCATCTCCGACCCGGACTGGGACCGCGAGGCCGCGCTGGCGCTCGGCATCCGGATCGCCCGCGGGCTGCTGGGCGAGTCGGCCGCACCGTAGCGGGGCGCAGACCGCCGCGCGCAGGCCGCCGTACTGGATTTTGGCCTCGATGAGGCCAAAATGCCGTACAGCCGCCCGGGCCGCCGTCACCCAGCGCGAGCACCGTAGTGTGACGCCCGTCACACACTCGCGCCCCGATCCCCGGGATGCTTGGCTGGCCAGCCAACTAGGCCCCCGCGGAGAGGAGCAGCTCTTGCAGGCAGCGATGGACCGGCTCGCAGGGTTCCTGGAGCGGCGCCGACTGCTCGTTGTCCTGGCGTGGGTCGCGCTGCTCGTCGCGGCCCTGCCGTTCGCCGCTCGCCAGAGCGAGCACCTCACGAGCGGTGGGTTCACGGTGCCGGGCTCCCAGTCGGAGGTCGTCGACCGCAACCTGGAGCGCTTCGAGGGCGCGCAGCGGGAGTACCTCGCGGTGGTGCTGGCCAAGCGCGAGGGCGCCGACGCCGATGGCGTACGGGCGGAGGTCGCGCGCGTCGACCGGATCGCCGCCGAGCTACCCCACGTCGAGCTGACCGGCGAGGCCGCCGCAACCGCGCGGCGCCAGGCCGCCGATGCCTCCATCACCGTCGTCCCGCTCGCGGTGGCGGGCAATCAGGACCAGCTCGCCGACGTGGCGGTCGACTTCCGCGACGAGCTGGGCACCGACCCGCGCGCCGGCGTCCAGCCCTACCTC
>Ga0081538_10004391_pt1 | contig 13021 bp, 17 predicted proteins | sample TabmetS5T2R1_FD_71022 | JGI IMG/M metagenome (GOLD analysis project Ga0081538, IMG submission 71022) | Tabebuia heterophylla rhizosphere microbial communities from the University of Puerto Rico - S5T2R1 | ecosystem: Host-associated > Plants > Roots > Rhizosphere ...
CCGACGCGGTCGGGACCGACCCGGCCACCGACGAGTCCCGGATCGCGGCGGCGCGGCGCTACGGCGCGGCGATCGAGCCGTTCGCCAGTGGCGTGTACGTGAACTCCCTGACCGACGAGGGCGAGGCAGGCACGCGGCGCGCGTACGGCTCGGACAAGCTGGCACGGCTCGCCGCGGTGAAGGAGCGCTACGACCCAGACAACGTCTTCCACCTCAACCACAACATCCGCCCCCGCAGGCCTGGGGCGTGAGTGCTGGTCAGTAGCATCGCGGGTCCAGCCGGGGTTGCCTGATAGGCACCAGCGCCTGAGTCCCGGCGCTCGCTTTATCACCCAGGACGCTACATCGAGATGGCCGGCCGCCTGCTCGGCGCTGTGCTACTCGCTTTGACCTTGCTGTCGAGCCGCAACCGGGTCAAGCGCTAGCCACCCGTCGGAATGCGGGATGGCGGATTCGCCTCTGACTGGGCATGGCAGCGCTCATGATGTCTTCCGTGTCAGGAAAAGACCGGTCCAGAAGGCGTGACTGACAACCGAGCATTTCTCCAGATAAATGGCGGGACCGAGGTGTCCGAGACAGACCGCTGGTACCTCTTGTTGCCCGGTGATCCATGCCCCAGTGTGCCCCAAAGGCAGTCCCGTCGATTGGCCCTTGTCGCGGTCGGATCCAGCAGTATCGGCGCGCCCCGGGCTATGCCGGCCTGCGCAACCTCGCCATCGGCATCCTGCGCCTCGGCGGCGACGCAACATCGCCGCTGCGCTGCGCCGCAACTCCCGGCGACGCCACCGGAGCCCTGCTACTGCTTGGCATCACCAGCTCATGAGCCAGACACCCCGGTACGTTGCCGAGGCCGTGCCTCCGTCACAGCTCACCGATGGACACCTCCACGAGTGGTCCGGTCACCTGCCTCGCGAACCGTGGCCAGCGGGAGGTGTAGAACCGGCGGGCCTCATCCCACGCCGAGTTGTCGCGGTCCAGGGCCAGGGCAGTGCCGCGGTAGAGCTGCCCGGCGAGCCGCACGGCTACGGGTTGCGGGGTGAGGAAGTTACGCCACCATGTCTTGCGCTGGGGATTCTGCGGCCACAGGATGAGGCGGTCGCCAGCCCGTGCGAACTGCACGGGCAGCACGTACCCATGCCCGCTGCGTCGGCCCGTGTAGCGAAGCTCTATGACCAAGCCGCTGAGCAGCCGGTGCACCGGGGAGCGCAGCAGGGCGAGCACAACTGCGTTCCCCTGCGGCAGCCTCACCCGCATGGTGGCTCGCAACCCCTGCACCTCCAGACTAGGACCAGGCTCGGTTCATCTTCTGCTGGTCGTAATGGTGGCTCCAGAGCTCGACGAACCTGCCGTCCTGGACCCGCAGGACCAGCACCGCCCGTTCCCCGTCAAGCGTCTCGCCGCCGACCCTGCCGGCGACCTCGACCAGCGCCACCGCGAACCAGTCGTCGGCCAGCGCGTCCCGCAGTTGCAGCCGGGCCGTCCCGCCGGATCGCTCAGCCAGCCGGCCGAAGAACCCGAACACCGCCTCCTTGCCCTGGTAGTCACCTGACAAGGCGTGGTTGCCGGCGATATGGGCGCGGATGTCGTCGGCGAACAGCCGGTCCAAGGTCGCCAGGTCGCCGCTCTCAGTGGCCTTGAAGTAGGTACGCAGCAGTTCCTCGTTTGGATGTGCCATGGTTGCCCTTCTCCTTCCCCTGCTGGCTCCCGACGCGGAGCCTCGCCGGTGGCCCCGGTGTCATCGTTGGTGACCGGTGGCCTCTGCTGGGATCGGGTGGCGCCGCAGGAAGGCGACCACGGCTGCCACGACCTGCGCTGGGTGGGTGAGGGCCAGCCCGTGTCTGCCCGGCCAGCACCACGTCCTCGGCCTACGGCAGCCAGGTGAGCTTGAGGTCGCTTCGCCAGTACCCCGCCGGTGGTAACGGACGACCCGATAGTGGTAACGCAGGGCGGGCTGGCTGGCCAGGGGCAGAAACTCGTCAGCCTCAAGTCCCACCCCGTCGACACCGACGCGCCGCATCGCCGACTGGGACGTCGTTCAGCCGGCCGCCGCGCGGGTGAACCCGCCGAGGTGGTGGGTCTTGACACTCAGCGGAACCCCCGACCCCGCCAGTTGCCTGATCGTCTCCAGGACGGCGTCGCTGAGCTTCCCGTAGACGTCGATGCGCTCCGTCTTCTCCAGGACGGACTGGTAGGCCTCGCTGATGTGGTCGCGGACCACCTGCATGTGGAACAGCATGGAGTCCGCGTCCGGGTGGACCTGGACGACCGATGCCTCGGTGCCGTCCTCGTCGACATAGATGTTGAAGGCGATCAGGCGCGGCTCGTTGGCCTGGACCACTTTCAGGAGCTCTCCACACGACTGCTTGAAGTCCTCGAGCCTGCCCTCGCTGATCGTATGGGTACCGATGAAGATGAACGGCTCGGACATGATTGCCTCCGTTGCTTCGGATAGTGCTTGCGATGTCGATGTCGTTCCTTGATCACCGCCACGGCAGCCAGCTTCGCCGGGTCAGCCGGGCCAGGCGGCGGCCGCCAGGACCGACAGCCCACCGCCTCCGAGCAGGAGCAGCGGGGCCAGCGCCTGCTCGCCGACGTGGCGGGCCAGCGGGCTCATGCTCGGGGCGCCCAGAACTCCAGGGCGATGCCGTCGGGGTCGCGGAACGACAGGCCATGGCCGAGCGCGTCGGCGTTGATGTCGCCGTGCTCGATCCCGAGCCGGTCCAGGCGCTCGGCCAGCCGCTCCAGCTCCTCGCGGTCAGCGCAGCCAAAGCCGACGTGGTCCAGGCCAGGACGCAGCTCGTCGAACTGCTGGCCGGTGTCGGTGGCGGCGTGGCCGTGCAGGGACAGGATGAAGCCGCCGGGCAGGGCGAAGATGGTGTGGTGGTAGCCCTTGTGGTGCCCGTCGATCGCGGGGACGTCCTCGTCGATGACCGGGTCGGTCCCCAGCAGCCGCCGGTACCAGGTCCGGCTGGCCTCCAGGTCGGTGACGGTCAGGGCGAGGTGGTGCACGGTGGCGGGGAACTGGGTCATCGACATCTCCTCTGGTGCTCGGACGGCGGGCGTCAGCGCGAACCCGCAGCCCATGGAAGTCGTCGCCGTCCAGGAGGAAGCGTGGGGTCCACGCTCAGCCCGCCGGCGTCCGGGTCGGCATCGAGTTTGGCCAGCCATGCGCCCACGCCGTCGGGTAGAAGATGTCGTCCCAGACCCCATGCAGCGAGTTGCGGCACCAGCAGCCTGCCCGCTGGCTGCGGGCGATCGGCGCCTGCCGGCGACGGACCGTGCACACCTCCGCTCACGGGAGGAACCTGCCGCTCGTGGCTGCGCCCATTGGTCGGGTCGGTCGGGAACATGGCCGCCTCCAACAGCGCTACGCGTGGAAGGGCCGGCGCTGCTCGCAGACCCAGCCCCGCTTCGGGATGGCGATGAGTTCCCGGCAAGCCAGATCTACCGGAGGTGCCTCAAGGCGCGATTCACTGATGCCCGGCTCGGACGCCGTCGTGCGCCCAGCCTGGGCGACCAGGCTTGCCACCAGGGCCGACACAACGGCCGCCACGGCGACAACCCGCCCACAGGGCTGCCCGAAGCGTTGTGCTGGCGCGATCTCCCGCTCCGTCATCTGCCTGCCTCCTCTGGGCGGAACTGCTGCCTGATCCGGCCCGACCCGAGCTCGTCGCTGGCCGGGTCAGCCTCACAATCGGCTACGGCGATCGCGCACCCCTCAACGGCCGCTCCACTGACGCCGAGCACCTGCCAGCCCCTGTGGTTCGAGTCGCCGCGACTCGTCAACTGCTGCGTTCATGCCTGGGGCGAGCCGGCTGCTGTGCCGGCGAGGACGAGCAACCCGAGGATCAGCAGCCCGACCCCGATCGGGCGCACGCCGCGGCGGCCGCCCCGGCCGGTCTTCTCGAACACCATCACCGCGGTCAGCGCCGCCATCCACCACAGGTTGGCCACGCCGGCGGCGAACGCGACCAGCATCAGCGCCCAGCAGCAGCCCACGCAGAACAGGCCGTGGCCGGCGCCCAGGCGGAACGCCGCGCCGGTTCCCCGCTGGTAGTGCCGCGCCAGGTAGCCGGCCGGATGCCGGCACACCCGCAGGCAGCGGTCCTTCAGCCTGGAGAACTGGAACACGCCCGCCAGCAGCAGCACCGCCCCACCGAGCAGCCCGGGCCTGGCGGCCAGCCAGCCCCAGCGCGCCAGCAGGCGGTGGACAGCCAGGTCGGTGAGGAAGGCGGCGGCTGCGAACGCGGTCCACACCAGGGCGTAGCCGCCGAGGAAGGCCGCCTTGGCCGGCAGCGGCCTCGGCTGGTTGGCGCTCGCCCGGCTGAACAGGCGGACCAGGGGCAGGCTGGCGGGCAGCATCATCGCCGCGATCATCAGCTGCCAGGCCAGCAGGAACAGGCCGAGCGCCGCCCATGGCCGCAGGCCGCCCTCGGCCAGCGTGCCGTGGTGCAGGGCCTGTCCGCGTCCGGACACCTGGGCGGCGACCGCCACGGCCCAGGCCAGCGTGATTGCCCAGACCACGGTGGGACGCGGCAGGCGCCAGCGTACCCACACCGCCCGGGCGGGTGCCGGGTCGCTCATGCGACGTGCTCCATCTTCCATTGGGACTGGATGGCGTTGCGGCCCTCGTACTCCCAGCTCATGCCGTACCGCGGTAGGCTCACCCGGTTGACGCTGGCCTTGGCGATCCAGGCTGGAGATCCGGGGACGGTCGAGAAGACGGAGTTCTGCAGGGTGGTGACGCTGCCGTCCGGTCCCCGGTAGGGCGCCATCTCGGCCTCGACCACGCCAGGGATGCGCAGCGTCCCGGTGCCACCGCGCACCTGGTGGCTGATCGGCACGCTCTCGACCCCCTTGACCGTCCCGATGAGCTGGGCGAAGTCGGCCAGCGGCCCGCCGAGCTGGCCGCTGAAGACCTTGACCAGCGCGTCGCGCTGCTCGGGGCTGGTGTGCTCGTCGACCAGCAGGACCACCTCCCAGCTCCCGGCCAGCACGTTGCCGGGGATGTGGGCGATCGTCACCACGCTGTGCCCGGTCACGTCGATGCCGGTGACCTGCCCGCGGTCGATGTGGTAGGCGACGATGGCGAAGCACTCCCCAAGGTCGGGGTCCTCGCCGATCCAGCATGGGCAGTTGACGTTGCACGAGCACGCCTCGATCAGCGTGCCCTCCAGCGAGTACACCGCGCCGGTTCGCTGCACGGCTTGCTTGGCCTGGATCATGGGCGCTCCTGTCGGGTCGAGCGGCGCATCGCCGCACCTGTCGCCTTAGCCGAAGGGCGTGACCTGCCGGGGAACAGTTGTGACGTGGCTCAGAGCGACCAGGCGGGGGGCGCCTCGCCGAGGGGCGCATACGAGCAGAACCGGCCGGTGCGGATCGAGGCGGCCAGGTGCTCGCCGAGGGCCGGGCAGTGCCTGCCAACGGTTTTTATTGCGGCTCTGGTGGCCTTGGTGACGCTCACCCGCGCGCGCTCGGCCGGCGCGGCCGCCACCCGGCCGCGGCCGCCGAGGCCGGCCGCCCGCGCCAGCTCGGTGGTGAGCGCGTCGATCTCCGCCTCGGCGCGAGCGGCGCGCTCGGGGTCGGACCAGGAGCGGGCCTCCTCGAGGTCCTCCTCGAGCTCACGCAGCCGGCGCCGGTAGGCCTCTCGGGCCCGGGCGTCCAGCAACGGCTCGGCTCCCTCCAGGCGGGACACGCCGAGGCCGCCCGTGACGGCATCCGCGCGGCGTGGGCCCGGCGCGGGGTTGGGGAGCGATCCCTCGACCTCGCGCACCAGCTCCAGCACGTGCACCTCCCGGCCGGGGTGGCGCAGCAGGCAGGCGAGATAGCCGAGGCCCTTGGCATCCCGGAGCCGGGCCAGCTCGCCCCGGTAGGCGATCGTCCAGTAGTCGCCCTCCCGCCGGAACACGGCCCCGGCAGCCGGCTGGGCCTGCTCGGCTCCCCCAGGCCGGGCGGCCGAGGCGGCCAGCGCCGCGACCCGTTCGGAGATTCCTGGCAGGTCCAGCTCGCGGCCGATCACCTCTGCCTGGGCGAGCAACTCCACGACCCTGGCGTGGTCCCCACCGGCGCCGCGCGCGGCGAGCATCCTGGCGTGCTCGTACAGCACCCGGGCGGTAACCGCCCGCGCCCCCAGCCGGCCACAGCGTTTCATCGCCAGCTCAAAGTGGCGCTCGGCCTCGCCCCAGCGCCCAAGCAGCGCCGCCAGCATCCCCAGCCGGAGGGCCACCGGCCCGAACGGCATGGTGGAGAGCGCGACCGCGTTGCGCTCGGCGACCGGCGACAGCAGCTCGGACAGCCGGGCCGCCCGCCGCCGGTCGCCGACGAGCACGCACGCCTCCGCCAGAGCGCACAGATGAAGGCCCCAGAGCCCGTTCCTCGGCAGCTCGGCGAAGTCGGCGTGCGCGTGGCGCTCGACCTCTTCCCTGGCCGCCCGCTCGTCGGCCAGCTCGACCGCGGCCAGCGCGTTGCGCCAGCGGGCAATCGACGGATACCGCTCTCCGTGAGCCCGGACCGTCTCTTGGAGGTCGCCGAGTCGGCCCTGCTGCCAGCGGATGGCGGCCATCAGGGCGTGCTCGAACACGTAGGTCACGTACTCGCCGCGCCGCAGCCCTGGGATCTCCAAGGTCCCGAGAGCCAGGCGCTCGGCCTCGTCCAGGCGCCCGTCCAGCAGCGCCCGCATGGCCCGCATGCTGGTCATGTGCCACCGGTAGAAGGGCTGCCGGATGCAGTCGGCCGTTCGGGCCATCGCCTCCAGCTCCTCGTCCACGCGCCCGACCTCGCACAGCTCCAGGAAGTCGTGCAGGCGGGCGTGGCGGGCCAGGAACGCCATCTCCTCATCGCCCACCGTGGCCGCGACCTCGAGCATCTCGGCGGCGTTGGCCAGGCGCAGGTCGATGCGGTCGGGCGCCATCGCCGCCCAGTGCCGGCCGTGCAGCGCCACCAGCAGCGCCTCCGGGTCACCAAGCCGCCGCGCCATCGCCACGGCCTGCTCGCTCAGGGCCGCCTGGCGGTCCGCCTGGTCGGTCGGGTACAGCTCGGTGGCCAGCCTAGCCAATACCTGCGCCCGCAGCGGGCTGTCCCCCTCGGGGAGGGCGGCCAGGGCCTGTTCGAGCAGGCGGATGCCGGTCGTCTCCTCGCCGAACCTGCCGGTCAGGATCAGCCCACCCAGCCCGAGCCGGACGGGACCGCCGGCGGTGACGTACCCAAGGGCGGCGTGTGCCAGCGTCTCCGCCACGCCCAGCCGGCCGGCGACGGCGGTTGCCTGCTCGAAGCTCCGACGGGCCTGCTCGGTGTCCCCGGCCCGCCACTGGACATCACCCAAGCGCAGCAGGAGCGAACAGCGCCGGTCTCCACCAGCGTCCTGGAGCATCGCCAGCCGGTGCAGGGCGTGCGCGTAGTGCCTGGCGGCGTCCTCGTAGGCGAGTAGCGCCGCGGCATGGTCGCCGGCACGGGCGGCGTACTCGACCGCCCGTGCCGCATCCCCCAGCGGGGCGGACCGGCTGAAGTGGTGCGCAAGCTCGGCCAGATGCGGCTCCAGGTCATCTCCGAACGCCTCCTCCAGCGCCAGGCCGATGCTGCGGTGAAGCTTCAGGCGGCGCGCGGCCGGCAGGTCGTCGTAGAGGGTCTCGCGCACCAGCTCATGGGAAAAGGCGTAGCGTCCGGGAGCCGCCGGGTCCTCGCTCACGATCCCGGCCCGTTCCGCCTCGGCCAGGGCGTCGGTGAGGCGCCCGACGCGCAGTCGGCTGATGCGTTGCAGCAGGCGCAGCTCGAACTCCCGGCCGACGACCGAGGCCACCTTGAGGTTGGCGACGGCCTCGGTGGACAGGCCGGCCAGCCGGCGACGGATGAGGCCGCGCAGCTCCTCGGGGATCCGCAGCATGGGATCGGCCGGCTGGCCCTCGGCCGTGCCCAGGTCGCCACCGGCCAGGAGCGCCCGGACGACCTCGCCAACGAACAGGGGGTTGCCGCCGGTGACGTCGTGGACCCTGGCGACCACCGCCTGGGGCGGCGGCCGGCCGGCCAGCCGCCGCATGTAGGCGCCCACCTCCGGGCGGCTGAGCCCCCGCAGCGGCACCCGGCGCCCGACCCGCACCAGGTCGCCGAACAGGCCCGCCAGCTCGTGGACGCGCGGCTCGGCGTCGCGGTACGCGCCGACGAGCACTAGGCGCTCGTCGGTCACCGTCTGGGCGAGGAACCGCAGCAGCAACAGCGATGACTCGTCGGCCGCGTGCAGGTCGTCGAGCACCACCAGCAGCGGCCCGGACCCGGCCATCTTCCGCAGGAACCGGCCCACCGCCTCGAACAGCAGGAAGCGCGCCGTCTCGGGGTCGGCAGCCGCCGGCATGACCGGGAAGCACTCCACCAGCTCGCTGCCGGCCACCCGGAAGACCTGCATCCACGGCCAGTAGGCGGGCGCGCCGCCGTGCTCCCAGCAGCGGCCGACGAGCACCCGCCAGCCCTGCTCGGGGAGCTGGCTGGCCAGCTCCTCCATCAGGCGGGACTTGCCGATCCCTGGCTCGCCGGTGACCAGCAGCAGGCAGCCCTGGCGGGCGGCGGCCTGCTCCAGCGCGCCCTGCAGTTCCCGCAGCTCCTGGACGCGACCGACGAACGGTCGCCCCTGCTCCACCGTCGCGGCGGCGACCACGCTCCCGCTTGCCTGACGTCTGGCATCAGCCGCGTCGGTCATAGAGAACCAGTCTCTGGCCTTACCCCGGGGCTGTCCAGCCGTATCCAGACGGACGCTGCTACCGAATAGCTCATAGCGTTATAAGCCGCCCTGCCGTGCCTACCTGGGACGATCACGGCCACGCGCCCTCTGGCGGCGCCATCGTGACGGGCAGCGTGGACAAGGGATCCGGCGCGTGCTCGTCCCCGGCAGCGCCGATGTCAGCGCCGGCCTCGGTCGCCTCGCGGCGGGTTGCCAAGCGCGAAGCTGCGACCGTCACGACGATCTGCGCCAGCCACAGCTCACGGAGGTAATGCCATAGCCACGCGACACTTCGTCACCCAGAGCCAGCTGCTCGATGCATCCCAAATAGCGGATGACAGCTCTCCGCCTGCCCTACTCTCACCCCGCAATCATCGGAGGAGAGCGGTGCACCCTGGGTGCCTCTGCCCGCGCGCGGCTGGAGAACCCGCCTGAACCAGGACGACCAGCGCTTCCGCTGGTCATCCGTGGTGGGGTGGAGGTGAGGGGATTTGAACCCCTGGCTTCCTCCGTGCGAGTAAGAACGCGCTCACCGCTATGCAGACCGGCGTTTCCCCAGGTCGCCGCAGACCGTCAGGAGCGAAGTTAGGCGTTCTCCTGCCCTGCCCAACCCAACGAGGATGGAAGTCCCAGGCCAGGCGAGTCATCTCAGCGTGGGGGGTACAGCCAAGGTTGCTTGAGGTCGAAGAACTCCGGCTCCCCGACGCCCAGCGCCGCCATCTCATCCATCTGCGCCTGCAGCTCCGGCGGCGGCTCCTTACGTTCACCCTCGCGGGCCGCCTCCTCCGAGGTGAAGTACACCGCCATGGTGTAGGCCCCACCCTCGTGACTCACCGCCACGCTGCCGAGGATCTCGGGCCGGAAGGCCGCCCATTCGGACGAGTCTTGGCCCATGAGCTCCCGCGCGCGGTCGAGGTCGCTGCCGCGGCCCTGGATCACCTGGACGAAGCCGGCCTCGTCGGGATCACCGGTGAGGTCGACGGTGACGTCGCTGCTGTCTTTGAAGGTGCTCGCTCCGGTGAACAGGTCGGCGGTCTCGGCCCACCATCGGTCTTGTTCGGGGCGGTCGCTGTTGCGTCGGGCCGCCTCTTGGGACTCGAAGCGGGCCAGCGCGATGAAGCGGCCGTCCTCGGTCACCCCGGCGGTTGTGCCCAGCCAGCCGATCGCCCCAGGGGAAAGCTCTTGGGCCCACCGGTCCATCGCGGCCCGGAGTTGCTCCGCGTCGGCGACCTGTCCCTGGATCACCTGAACGAACACCACGACCCCCTCGGATGGACTACCGGTCTTCTCTGGCTCTGGTCTCACGTGCCTTCCAGACGCTACGACCCTTCCGGTGCCTGCGTCGATACCGTGACCGCGGAGCCGCTCCGGTTGCCAGCCGTGGACCTGAACCTCCAGGCCATCGCCCTCATGCAGCTGTTTACAAGCCAGCCGCGGACCGTCCACGGTGTGCTGGCGGGTACTGTCCTTACAGGTCAGGTCGGATGGTCCGTCCGGCCAGTGCGCTCCAGTCCGGTCAAGTAGTGGCTGGTGGAATGACCAACGGAATGACCACCTCTCCAGCGACTGCCCTGCACCCAGGGAGACGGCGCTTCCGTGGCGCCGCGTCCGAGCGCATCATGAGCCGCGGCTCCGCTGCGACACAGGAGGCGCTGCGATGGCCGTCCCGCTGTCCCTCGGCCCGGTCCACCACCTGCGGCTCACCGTCACCGACGTGGAGCGGTCCCGGGCCTTCTACACCGACCTGCTGGGGTTCCAGATCGCCATGGATACCCCGCCACCGGTCGACGACCCCTACCACGACCTGGCCACCGACCTGCTGCAGGGCGGCATCGTCATGGTCAATGGCGACCTGCTGCTCGGGTTGCGTCCGGTGGATGCCGAGCGGGCCAGCGACCGCTTCGACCCGTTCCGCTGCGGCCTCGACCATCTGAGCTTCGCCGTGGCCGACCGGGCCGAGCTGGAGGCGGCGCTGCAGGCGTTCGAGGACCGCGGCGTTGAGCACAGCGAGATCAGCGACCTCCCTCCCTTCGGCATCGCGGTGCTGCCGTTCAAGGACCCCGACGGGGTTGCGCTGGAGCTCACCGCCCCGCTGTAGCGACCGAGCCGCAGCCGGTACATCCGTAGGCTGGTGGTCAGCGTCCACGGCGTCGTCCTGAGTGCTGTCTGTGCTGCTCAGGTCGGATGCCGATCCAGCCAGACCTGCCCGGACGCAGCCCACGTGCCGTCGCGAGCCCACTGCGTTGATGTTTCGCACTTGGCTGGACGCCTTGGGCGCTCAGGACAGGCGACGTTCAAGTTCGCTTGGGTACTCAGGGAAGTAGCTGGAGATGTCGCCGAGGGAGAACTCCCGCAGGATCGACGTGGCCGACTCGCGCTCAAGGAGGAAGCGGAACGACTCCCGCACCATCCGCTCAAGGTCGTCATCGCCGAGCTCAAGCCGCTCGCCGAGCCGCTCGGGCACCGTCACCTGGTGGGTTGTCTGGTGCTGGCCTTCGCGGACCTCGACCCGGAACGCCCGGGGCGCCAAGGGGGTGATGCTGATGTCGGCCATGTCGGGGCTCTCAAGCTGCCCTGGGGCCGGTCAGCCTAGCTTCACCGCCGTGCCGGAGGCGCTGACCATCAGCATGTTGCTGCCAACGGTCTCATAGTCGATGTCCACGCCAACCACCGCGTCGGCGCCCAAGTGGGCCGCCTGCTTCTCCAGCTCGGCCAGCGCGTCGCTGACCCCGGAGGCGAGCTCATTCTCATAGGACTTGGACCGACCGCCGAAGATGTTGCGCATGCCGGCGCCGACGTCCTTGAACGCGTTGACGCCGAGCACCCCCTGGGCGGTGACGACGCCTAGGTACTCGGTCACGGTGCGGCCCTCGATCCCGGGCGTGGTGGTGATGAGCATGGCCTTCCTCCTGCAAGGATCCAAGGTGGTCAGTCGGCCTTCGGCCGAGGCTAGATTGGGCAAGGGTGACGGTCAATCACCGGCGATCCAGCCAACAGCAGTGCATGCTCCGGACCCACGGTGATTTGATCTTTAGTGGGCGGCCAGGCGGGCGAGGAGTTCGGGGAGGCGGCGGGCCAGCAGCTCGCTGCGCCAGCCGCCGGCGAGCTGGTCGCGCAGCCAGCGGTTGGCGTGGGTGAAGCCGCTGTGGGTCAGGGTCAGGCGGGTGCCGCCCGGAACCGGCTCCAGCTGGAAGCTGACCAGCGTGTCCAGGGTGGCCGGGTCGCTGCCGCGCCAGGTGCAGGCCAGGCGGTGCGGCGGGTCCAGCTCGGTGACGCGGCACAAGACCTGGCCGTCCCAGTCGGGTCCCGGCGGCGCGGTGAAGCTGAACTGGTGGCCGACGCGCGGCTGGAAGTCGTTGGCCATGAGCCACTCGCCGAGCGCGGCCGGGTCGGTGAGGGCCTGCCACACCACGCCGATCGGGTAGGGGTAGACGATCTGCTCACGGATCTGGTGGCTGCTCACCGTGGTGCTCCTGGAGGTAGGCGCCGAGGGTGCCCAGCCGGCCACGCCAGAAGCGACGGTAGCCGGCAAGCCACTGTTCCACCTCGGCCAGCGGCTGGGCCTGCAGCTGGTAGACGCGCTCGCGGCCCTGCTTGCGCTCCTCCACCAGCCCGGCGGCTAGCAGGATGCGCAGGTGCTGGGAGATGGCCTGGCGGCTGGTCGCGAACGGCGCCGCCAGGTCCTTGACCGGGCGGGCGCCACCGGCGAGCTGGTCCAGCAGCTGGCGCCGGATGGGGTGGGCGAGGGCGGCGAACACGTCGGCGTCGGCGTCGGCGACCGCCTTGCGGGCGATGGTCATGCCGGCAGTGTATCTGAAAGCTATCGCTTGCGCGATAAATGCGAAAGTGATAGCTTTCATCTAGGCACCCCGACGAGCAGGAGGGTGAGGACATGGCAGTCCAGGACGTGACCGTGGTCTCTGTCCCCGTCTCCGACCAGGACCGGGCCAAGGCGTTCTATGTCGACCAGCTCGGCTTCGAGCTGCAGCGCGAGGACGACTCCATCCCCGGGATCCGCTGGGTCCAGGTGACGCCCTAGGGAGCGGGCACCGCGCTGACGCTGGTCACCTGGTTCGACTCGATGCCCCCGGGCTCCCTGCAGGGACTGGTGCTCCAGTCGAGCAACCTCCAGGCCGACTACGAGCAGCTGGTGGCCAAGGGCGTCGAGTTCGACGGGCCACCCCAGCAGCAGCCGTGGGCCACCGAGGCGGTCCTGCACGACCCCGACGGCAACCGCCTCGTCCTCCAGCAAGCCTGACGCTGCCCAGGCTTGCGCGCGGGGCCACCCTGAGTGCTGGCCCTGCGCACAGCCAA
>Ga0081538_10004392_pt1 | contig 13019 bp, 10 predicted proteins | sample TabmetS5T2R1_FD_71022 | JGI IMG/M metagenome (GOLD analysis project Ga0081538, IMG submission 71022) | Tabebuia heterophylla rhizosphere microbial communities from the University of Puerto Rico - S5T2R1 | ecosystem: Host-associated > Plants > Roots > Rhizosphere ...
TGGCGGGTGCGCGCGACCGGGCCGGCGACGCCGAGCAGCTCCTCGTACATGCCGAGATGCGCCTTCATCGAAGCCGCCGCTCCGTTCGTACGCGCTACGGCCGCGATCGCGTCCTCGTCGATGGGCACGTATCGGTGGCGGTGGGCCAGGTACTGCCCGCACGCCACCGCAAAGGCGTCCGAATCCCCGGGCGAAACCGCTCGGCCGACACGGTCGTCGACGAGGATGTCGCTGACGCCGGACACCCGGGCCGTGACCACGGGGACGCGCTCGGCGATGGCTTCCTGAACCACCCGGGGGTGCCCTTCCCAGCGGCTCGTGTGTACCACCACGTCGAACGCGGGAAGCAATCGGCGGACGTCGTCGCATAGACCTAGGAACTTCACTCGCTCGCCGCAGCCTCCCGCCGCGGTGGTCCGCCGGACCAGCTCCATGTCCGGACCGTCCCCGATCAACACCGCGATGGCGCTGCGCTCATCGCGAAGCGTCCTTATGAGCATCCGCGCCAAGGTGCGCGGGTCCTTCTGCGGCACGAAGCGCCCTACCCAGCCGATGACCGGCACTTCGGCGCTCAATCCGATGGCCTCGCGGGCCGCCTGTCGACCGGCCGCGTGATTGGTGTACGAGGGCGTCAGGTCCACCCACTCCGGCACGATGCGGTATTGCTCCGGGCGTCCGATGTTGAGGCTCAGGCCCTCGTCGCGCACGTCCGACGAGACCGCCGCGATCAGGTGACAGCGAGTGGCCGCCCACCGCTCGGCAAGGACAAGAACCCGCCGGCGGAGTGCGCCGTCGAGCGGCGTGTGGCCCCATCCGTGAACCGAGTGAACGGAAGGGATACCGGCACGGGCCGCCGCGTCTCGACCCAAGACCCCCGCTTTGGAGCTGTGAGTGTGAACAACGTCCGGGCCTATGCCGTGTACAAGCCGCTTGAGGGCGCGGAGACCGCGAACGTCATTCACCGGGTTAATCTGCCTTCGTAGCTCCGGTACGACGTGAAAGGGAAGGTCACGCATGGCCCGGTTGATCAGGGCGTAATCCGGATCGGGCACCTCCCCGCATGCGACATGCACCTCGAAGTGCTCGCGCAGGCCAAACGCCGCCTCGAGCGTCCCCAGCGTTGCGCCGCCGACGGTTGCCTGGGTGACGATATGCAAGAGTCGCCTGCGCATCGAGGGCGAGACTAGAGACATCTCTCGAAGGCCTCCCAGCTTAGGCGTGCCGACGTCGGCGGTGCCCGAGATCGCGCCGCTCGCGGACCGCGCGACCGCGGGCGGCGGCCTGCTCGGTCTTCGCTACCTGGTCGTCGGCATCCTGAATCTGGGCGGCTCTGTCTTCCTCATCCGTCGGCTTGGACCCGAGGCCTGGGCGAGCTACAGCGTGGCTCTCTTCCTCGCGACCTTTGTGGACCAACAACTGGGCGCGCGCCTGCTTGGAGCTCTACACACCAGCGCCACTCTCTCTCGTTCACTTGTCGACGCAGCGGCGGCCGTCGCCCAGGTAAGCGCCGCCGTCTGTCTCCTCCTCCTGCTCCCGGCGGCGTGGATCGCCGGAGAGCTCACCAGTCTCCCGGGCATCTCTCACACGATCTCGGCCGCCGCCGTCTGCTCTTGCGTCATCTCCTGGCGGGCCGTCCCGGTCGCCCTTCTCGAGCGGCGTCTCGCGTTTCGCTGGATCGCCGTCGGTGAGGTGCTCGACCAGGTGACGTTCCTGGGCATCGCCGTTCCGGCCGTTGCGCTGGGGGCGGATCTGGAGGCCGTCTCGGTGGCCCTGGCACTGCGGGGCGTGCCGACGCTGCTTCTTCTTCGCGGCCGCGTCCGGGCCCCGTGGCTGGGTCGCTTCGGTCCCGCGATTCGCGGCGTCGTCTCCTTTGCCCTGCCGGGCTCGCTCTCCGCGCTGTGCTTTCTGGGCGAGGGCCTGCTCCCGCTGATCCTCCTCGGGGCCGATCACCCGGTGCTGCTCGGGTTCGTCATGACCGCGGCCTCGGCCATGTCGTATCCGGCTGTTCTGGTCGTGGTCCTCCAGCGGATCACGGTGCCCGTCCTCAGCCGCGTCACGGCGAGACCGATGGCGGTCGCCCGGGTCGTGGACGAGGTTGCGCTGGCGGCCGCGGCCGGCCTCGTGGCCTCCGTGGGAGCGCTGGGGTTGGCCAGCCCGTGGTGGATGCCGGGCCTGTTTGGTCCAGAGTGGGATACCGCTTGGCCTCAGGCGGTGGGGATCGGCGGGTCGTACATCCTGATGGGGCCGATCAACGTCGCCCTGAGCGGACTGCTGGCCCGCAACCAGCCTCGCGATGCGACGGTCGCGTGGGCGGCCATGCTCGCGGCCTGGGTGGTCGGCGGACTCGCGATCGTCTCCCTGGGCGCGCCGCGCTGGTTCCTGCTCGGTCTCATCGCCTCCAAGGCGATTGGATTTGCCCTCGCCTCCTACCTGCTCGCCCGCGGGGGCGCCCGGATTCGGCCCGCCCGGACGCTCACTGCGGGGCTCGCCGGCATTGCGGCGGCCTATGCCGGCGCCGCCGCGATCTCCAGCGGACAGACCGCGATCGCCGTGGCCGCTGCACTCGGCCTGATACTCATCAGCGGTGTGGCCCTGTTGACGACTCGGCGTCTGGTGGCCCAGACTTGGGCAGCGGTCCGTCCCGCCCTTCGTATGGTCGTGGGCCGCGGCCGAGGTGACCGATCGGTCGCCCTGGACGATGCCGACCCCTAGTTCCTCGCTGCGGGTGGCGTTGGTGGCCATCTCCGCCCGCGGGGCACTCGGGCAGTACGTGGAGGCGCTCTCGCGTTCGCTGCACGAGCTCGTCGACCTGCACCTGTTCGTCCCCGAGCACTACCGCGGTAGTCCGGACGGCTGGACGCCTCACCCCTTCCGCACCGGCGGCTCGAAGTGGCGCTCCGCCGGTCGGCTCGTGACTCCTTCGGTCGCGAGACGGGTCTGGCGGGACATTCGCTCGATCCAGCCCGACGTCATACATGTCCTGAGCGGTGAGGGTTACCCCTGGACTTGGTGGTGGAGCAGGTGGAACCGAGTCGACAGAGTCCCGTTGATAGTGACGGTGCATGATGTTCACCGGCATCCCCGCGATCCGGTGGAGTGGCTCAGCGACCGTCTTCAGCGCGACGTGATGCGCCAGGCGACGTCGGTGCACGTTCACTGTGAAGCATTCGTCCCCGACGCTCGCCGCCGCTCTCGGGGCAGCGTGGTCGTGATCCCCCACGGGAGCCTCGCGCCGCGATTCCTGCGCCATGCTCGCCCTTCCGTTCCTCGAGAACCGCTCGTTCTCTTCTTCGGCCGCCTGCGCTACTACAAGGGCCTCGACCTTCTCGTCGATGCCGCCGATCACCTTTCGCCCGACATGCGCATAGCCATCGCCGGCCCGGGTCGGCTTCCGGAGAACGTGCGGCGCACGCTGCGGCACCGCCGCGACCGTTTCGAGGTCCACAACCGCGTGCTCGCCGACGCGGAGGTCGCTCATCTCTTCCAGCGGGCCTGCGTATGCGCGCTCCCCTACCGCCAGGTCACGCAGTCGAGCGTCCCCCTGATCGCGGCCGGGTTCGGCGTTCCGGTGGTGGCCACCGCGCTCGGCGGGTTCGTCGAGGACATCCCGCGGGTGGGGGGAATTTTGGTTAGACCGGATGATCCCCGCGCGCTGGCGGCCGCGATCGCGGAGGCCCGCGGCCGTACGGCCGTTCACCCCGATTCCCTGAGCTTCGATCGAACTGCAGACCAGTACGCGCGCTGGTATGCGTCCGCGGCCCGGGGAATCAACCCTCCTTGAACGCCCGGTACGACGGTTTGCGATCCCCGTCCCATTCCATGAGGCCGCGGTTCACCTCGTCGCCGGGCGCACCTCCCGGCCCGTTCGGGGGCTCGTCGTACAGCGCGTACCAGCCGAGGGCATAGATCCGCGGCCATCGACGGGTGATCCGTAGGGCCGCGCCCAGCCAGCTGGCTTGGACCTCCCGGGTGACCCAGAAGTTGAACTCGCGGTTTGGGTGGTCGGTCGGCGCGGTGAACTCCGACAGGAAGAGCCTGATCCGCCGTCCGCGCGGTCGGCGCAGGTCGCGGTCGATCCAGCCGGCCAGGGTGTCGAGATCGGAGAAGTCGGCGTAGCCGTGGCCCAGCGGTCCCTTGCTCAGCGCCGGGGCGCGGGCCGTGAACGGGTTGTGCCCGTACAGGTCCATGCGCGGCGGACGCCCGTTTGGCAGCCGCATCGAGCGGATGAACTGCCTCGGGCTTACGTCGCCGGTGGTGAACGTGTTGCCGCCGATGACCAGGTTCCGCCGGTTGCGTTGCTTCAGGCTCGAGTACGCGGCGTCGAGGATGCGGGCATACCGGCGCGGCCCGGTGGCCTCGAAGCGGGGCAGCGGCTTGAAGTTCCTCTGCCGCGACGGCTCGCCCCAGATCTGCCACAGGCGCACGCTTGGATAGCGGCGTGACGTAGCGCGGGCGAAGGCGGCGAAGTCGCTCGCCTGGCGCGGAGCCCACTCCCACGTCCGGCCGCCGTTGGCCCAGGACGGCGCCCCGATGAGCATGAGCGACACCCTGATGCGGTTGCGCCGGCCCTCCCGGATGGCAAAGTCCACCTCCTCCGGCCAGCGGTAGGCGGTGTCGGCGGGATCGCCGGGGCGCCGCGGGCGGGTCGGGGCTATCGCGTCCCAGCGCAGCGCCAGCTGATAGATGCCCACGCCGAGATCGCGATAGATCGGAAACTGGGACACGCCGTCCACCTGGGTGGGGCCCCAGATCGCCTTCTTGCGCGAGTAGCGGGCGTCGGCGAGCGCCGGGAGGCATGCGGACAGGAGCGCCATGAGAAGCAGCGCCACCAGGGCGGGTCCGGTACGCGGCCTCATCTGGTGGACCTCCACGCCAGGCTTCGCGTCGACCCCTGCCGAGCGCGGAACAGGCCGTGCCGGCCTCGCTTCCGGGCTCGGAACTCCCCCGAGCGCGACGCGCGCACGCGTTCCACCCGGCGCCAGCGGCCGCCGCGGCGGCGCTCGATCGAGACGTGCGCGCGCGGCCGGGGGGCGATGCCCCAGGCGCGGACGCGGCGCCCCGCACGCCGCACCAGGAACGGGAAGTGGTAGGCGCGCCGCGCGGGCTTCGCCGGGTCGCGCGCCAGGTCCTCGGTGTAGTTGAAGAAGAGGCCCGAGGCGATCGATGGGAAGCCCGGCAGGTAGGAGATGCGGTCCTGGAGCCCGTTCCAAATCACCTGGCTCACGTCGGCCCGGTCGGCCCGAAACACCGCTTCGGTCAGGAGCCGGGCCTGCCGCGCGGGACTCACGCCCGCCGGGTTGCGGGGCGGGGTCTCCCACCCGAGATCGGTCAGCCACAGCGGGCCGCGGACGTCCGCGCGGGCGAGCAGCATCCGCAGCCGGCGCAGCCGGCCGCTCCGCGGCGCGCCGCCATCCGCGGCCACATCGAAGCGGGCGGGCCCGGCGAGCAGGTCGCGCCAGAAGGTGAGCGGGGCGATCGCGCCGGCCGGCGACGGTGCGCCGGCCACGACCGCGTTATCGCCCGCCACCCGCTTGGCCGCGCTCGAGGCGCTGTCGAGCATTCGCCGGTAGTGCTCGACCGCGGTATCGGCGGGCTGGAGCGCCGCCGCCGCGTTCGGGTCGTCCCAGACCTGCCAGAAGCGCACCCGCGGTAGTGAGCCACCGGGCCCGGTCAGGCCGTCTCCCGGTGCCTTCGGATCAGGGAAGAATCCGGAGAAGCGGCGCGCCGCGGCGCGGACGAACGCCCCCAGCTCCGCGGGGTCTGGTCGCCACGAGCCGGGCGCCGCGCCCTCCGGACGGCCGGGACCCTCGGCCCATGCGGGAGCGCGCACGATGACGAGGACAACGCGGAGGTTGTGACGGGCGGCGTCGCGGACCGCGTCCTCGACGTATCCCCAGCGATAGGCGAGGTCGGCCGGCTCGGCCGCATCGAAGCCGGACGGCTTGACCGGTCCGCCGGGCGCCACGAGCGACCAGTCCAGCGTGATGCGCACGAGGCGGGCTCCGGCCCGCCGCGCCTCCGCGAACGCCAGCGCGCGCTGCGCCGGCCGGCTGTCGGTGAACGCGAGATCGTCGGACAGCCCGAGCACCGGCGTCGCCGCACCCGCCGCCGGAGTCCAGGCCGCGATCCATGCGACGGGGAGCACCGCGAGCCCCACCAGTCTCCACCGGCCTTTCATCACCCCGACGAACACCTAGCGGGCCCTACCGATGCGCACGACCACCAACCTGCGACTGGCGAAGAGCGGCCGCCCGGTCACCGGCGGTCGGGTGCGCCGGCCGCGGGAATCGACGCAGGTCGGGTCGACGACCGCGAACCGGATGCCGCGGCGGCGCACCACCTCCCGACCGCGCCGCGTGTCGTCGAGCACCGCGCGCGCCTCGCGCGCGACCGGCAGCTCGGCCCTGGGCTGGATGTCGGTCGGATCGAGCGCGGGCAGGGTCCGGGTGCGCAGGAGCCAGGTGCTCAGGAAGCTCCAGCAGCGGTCGGTCACCACCACCTCGTCCGGCCGCAGCGTCGCGCGGAGGTGGCCGAGGCCGCGCATCGAGGCCGGGTCGGCGAACTGGTAGAAGCGGCGCTGGTCATCGGCCTGGCTCCACGCCGCGACGGCGGTGGCCAGTGCCAGGACGAGGGCTACGGCCCCTCCGATGGCGAGCCGCGGCAGCGCGACCACGGCCGCGGCGATCAGCGGGACCATCGCCAGCGGCAGGTAGTAGGCCATCCGGGTGTAGTGCAGGGGCAGGTCGACGAGCCAGGCGAAGGCGAGCGCCGTGACGGCGACGAGCAGGGAGAGGATCGGGATCAGCGGACGCCGGTCCGATCGCCGGACGAGCAGGACGACCAGGGCGGCCAGAGTCGCCGCCGCGAACGGGATGGTCAGATCACGGATCAGGAGATCGACGTCGATCTTCGTGTCCGCGTACGCCTCCGCCCCCGGGGTGCCGCCGAACGTGCGTCCGCGCGTGATCAGGTCGTAGGCCACGCCCGCCCCCAGCAGTGCGGTGCCGCCGACGGTCAGCGCCACGGGGCGCAACAGGCGCCGGCGACCGGGGAGGGCGACGAGGGCCGCCGCCAAGCTGAGAGCCACGGTGGCGAGGCCGACCGCGAGCGACAGCCGGTGGGCGGCGGCGAGGCCGACGACGATCAGGGCAAAACCCGCCGTGGCCCGCGCACCAAGGCGATCCGACACCAGGACGGCCAGGTAGAGCAGGAGGATCGGCAGCAGGACGAGCGCGGCGGCGTTGGCCAGCCCGTGCCACCCGAGCAGCGTGTAGTTGATCGGGAGCACCGCCCAGAGCGCCGCCGCCAGCACACCGGCGATCGGGCCCCATACGGCGCGCCCGAGCGCGAACATCGAGAGCACCTGGGCAAGCGCGAAGAGCGCGATCCCGTGCTGAAGCGACGCCGGCGGACGGCCCGTCATCAGGAGGAATGCCCCGTAGAGCGAAGGCACCCCGGGGTCCTCGCGGAAGGGAACGCCGAGCATCCAGAACGGGTTGTCGATGAGAAGCGACCCCTGGCGCTCGATCTCCGCGCCGTACAAGACGTACTTGGCCCAGTCGTTGCCGGGAACCGGGGAATCCCCGAGCACCCGTTGCTGGATCAGGAGCGCCGCGCCGACCGCCAGCGCCAGGCCCGCACAGGCGAGCAGCTCCGGGCGCTCGAAGCGCAGGGCGGGCTCGCCGCCGCGAAGCGCGAGCCCGGCCGCCACCAGAACGGCCAGGGTAAGCCGCACGCTCACGGGGCCGAGCTCGATTCCCACCGCCGCGACGGTGATCAGGGCGGAGCTCGTGGCTGCGATGCCGAGCGCCGGAACGGCGGCGAGCGCGGCCGCCGGGCTCCCCAGTGCGCGCTCGGGCAGCAGCGGTAGGAGCGCCGGGCCGGGGCCGAGCACGAGGGCCACGATCGACAGCGCCGGCCAGTCCAGCCCCATGCCGGCCACCATCGCTTCGAGCGCGACGAACCCGGCGCCGACCGCAAGCAGCGGTCGCGAGCGCGTCCGCAGACGCGCTGGTACTGGCTGTATCGTCCGGGTGGTCATGAGGCGCCTCGCGGGCTTGCTGAGCGGCGTCGCCCTGTTCGCGGCCTGCGCCGGATCGGCCGCCGCCCAGGGTGGCGCGGGACTATACGAGCCGTTTCCCGAGGCACCCCGAACCGGCGCCTCGCGTGACTACCTCAAGGGCCTTTCCCGTCCCGGACCCGCGCTCGCCCGCGACCTCACCGGGGCGCAGCTCGAGCGTGGCGTCCGCATGACCGCGGCCGAGGTCGGCGCCGCCGCCTTGCCGGCGCGTGCCGCCGTAGGGCCGGCGAGCCGGGCATACCCGGGCGGGACCGCCCCCGGGGCCGGCTGGCTCGCCGCGCTCGGCCTGATCGCCGCCGCGATCGCGGCTCCCGTGCTGCTACGCCGCGTCCGGGGGTGAGACGGCTCGCAGCGATCGCAGCGGCCGCCGTCGCGCTGTCCGGCTGCAGCGGGGGAAGCGAGGGCGACGCGGAGCCGGCACCGGGCGTGCCCGACCGCACCCCCGAGTCGTTCGTGGGCATCGTCTCCGATGACCTGCTGGCCGGGGACGCGGCCTACCGCGAGCGTACGCTCACCCGCCAGGCCGACGCCGGCATCGGGCTGGTGCGCCAGACCTTCCACTGGGACCGGATCGAGCGCTCGCCGGGCCGCTACGACTTCGCGGAATACGACGCCTATGTCGCGGCGCTCGCGCGCCACGGTATGGAGCTCTTGCCGATTCTCTTCACCCCACCGCCCTTCCGGGCGAGGGGGGATCGCGCCGAGGGAACCCCTCCCCCGGACCGCCCGGCGGATATGGGCGCCTTCGCCGCCCGGCTCGTGGAGCGCTACGGGCCGCGCGGATCCTTCTGGCGCGAGCGTCCCGGCCTGACGCCCCGGCCGATCCGCGCGTGGCAGGTGTGGAACGAGCCGAACCTGCCCCAGTACTGGCCGGCGGGGCCCGATGCGGCCGCCTACGCGGAGCTGCTGCGGGTGACCGCGCGGGCCATCCGGCGCGGCGACCCGAAGGCCCAGGTGGTGAGCGCCGGCCTGAGCGAGAGCCGCCTGGGAGTGCCGTTCGGGGAGTTCGTCACGGCCATGTTCGAGGCCGGCGCGGGCCCGGCGATCGACGTCTTCGCCCTTCACGCCTTCGCCCGCAGCGCCCGTGGATCCGTGGCCGCGGCCGAGGGCACGCGCGCGCTGCTCGACGACCTCGGCCAGCGCCCCCCGATCTGGATCACCGAGTTCGGCTGGGCGAGCGGCGGTCCGGCGAGCCCCTTCACCACCACCGAGCGGGAGCAGGCGCAGCGGGTGGGAGCCGCGCTGCGTGAGCTGATCGATCGGCGTGAGGAACTCGGCCTGCGCGGCGCGATCTACTACGCCTGGCGCGACGCCCCGCCGTACGAGGGCGGGCAGGACTTCTTCGGGCTGCACACGGGCCTGCTCGACATCGCCGGACGGCCGAAGCCGGCGCTCGCGGCGTTCCGGTCGGCCGCCGCAACGGTGGGCCGGTAGCACTGGCGTCCGGCGGCGCCCCTATAGTGTGGCCCGGGTTGCGCCGGCTACGTCTCACCGTACTCGCGGTTGTTGCTGCCTTCTTCGCGCTGGTCCCCGGCGGCGCGGCAGCCGCCTTGCCCAGGGGGTTTGTCGGGCTCACCTCGGAGGACGTCTTCGCGGGCAGTCCCGGCTATCGCGCCAGCAATATGTCGAGTCAGGCGTCGGCCGGCGTCCGGCTCCTGCGCCAGACCTTCGACTGGAGCCGGATCGAGACTGCGCCGGGCCAGTACAACCTCTCCCACTACGACGCGTACGTCGCGGCGGCGGCCGCGCACGGCATCCGGATCCTGCCCGTCCTCTACCGGCCGCCGGGTTTCCACGGCGAGACCCGTGGTCGTGCGGTATGCCCCCCGCGCTCCAACGCGTCGTTCGCCGCGTTCGCGCGGGCGCTCGCCCGGCGCTACGGGCCGAGGGGAAGCCTCTGGCGCGAGCGGCCGGACGTGCGCAAGCTCCCGATCACCGCGTGGCAGATCTGGAACGAGCCCAACCTCGGGATGTTCTACTGGTGCGGAACGCCGAACGCCAGGCAGTACGTGAGGATGCTGCGCGCCGTGGGGAGCGCGATCAAGAAGGTCGACCGGCGCGCCGAGATCGTCACGGCAGGGATTCCGCCGAGCAAGCTGTCCGGCGTCGTCCCGATCACGACGTTCATCGCCCAGATGTACCGCGCCGGGGGCAAGCGAGCGTTCGACTCGCTCGCCATCAACGCCTACGCACGGGACCACCGGGAGCTCGGCACGCTGCTGCGCTCGATTCGCAGGCTCATGAACCGGCGCCGGGATCGCCGCGCGACCATCTGGGTCACCGAGCTGGGCTGGGGCGACCATGGCATTCAGCACCGCTTCATCGTCGGGGCGAGGGGGCAGGCGAGCCGGATCACCAAGTCGTACGGGCTGATCAGAACGCAGCGGCGGCGGCTGCGTCTGCGCGGCGTCGTCTACTTCTCCTGGCGCGACCAGGACCCCTATGGGCCCCTGTTCCAGAACCTCTGGGGGCTCCACACCGGTCTGCTCGACAACGACGGCACCCCCAAGCCGGCCTTCTTCGCCTTCAAGCGGGCCGTCGGCCGGCTGCGCTAGCGGGGGCGGCCGGAATCCGCGACGAGTGGGCTACCTGAGCAAGGTCTTCCATGCCTCGGAGGAGGCGAACCGGCGGGCCATCCTGAAGGCGCTGCCGGCGGGGCAGGGCGGCGCGCTGCTCGACCTCGGTACCCATCGCGGTGATTTCACCGTCCGCCTCGCCGAGCGGCTGGGGGCCCGGCGGGTGGCCGGTGTGGAGTTGATCGAGCGTCACGCTCGCGTCGCCTCCGCGCGCGGCATCGAGACCGCGGTCGCCAACCTCGACGACGGCCTGCCGTTCGAGTCGGAGAGCTTCGACGTCGTGCACGCCAACCAGGTGCTCGAGCACGTGCGCCGCACGGACGTGGTGATGCGCGAGATTCGCCGCGTGCTGCGGCCGGATGGCCTCGCCTGCATCTCGACGAACAACCTCTCGAGCTGGCACAACGTGATCTCGCTGGGGCTGGGGATGCAGCCGATGCCCATGCATGTCAGCGACGAGATCATCGTTGGCAACCCGCTGAACCCCGAGCATCGGTGGGGCCATCGCGACGTCGGCCGCACCCACCTGCGTCTGTTCACGGCCCGCGCGCTCAAGGAGCTCGCCGCCTACCACGGGCTCGCGCTGGAGCGGCTCTGGACGACGGGCTACTACCCGCTGCCGCCGCTGCTGGCGCGGCTCGGCGTGCGGCTGGACCCCCTGCACGGGGCGTTCATCGTCGCGCTCTTTCGCCCGGTCGCTCGAGAGGACGTCGTGGCCTACGTGCCGCGGGAGGAGGGAATCAGCCGGTCGGCGTGACGGCCGGACTGTGAGATCGCTCTCAGTGCGGATGCCGCTCCAGTAGAACCGGTGCATAGTGGAGACGTCCGGGGACGGCGGAGTTCCCGGCCGACTCGCTCACGGAAGGTGGCCCAGTGACTCAGTTGGTCGAGTTCGACCTACGCGAGGGCGGCATGGTGCTCGTCGAGGTCGACGGCGCGAACGGGAGCGTGACCCGCGGCGGCCGGCCGGCGGCGCTGGCGACAAAGGCGGGCCACAGCCTCGAGCAGGTGCTCGGCGGCGTCGGGCCGGCGGTGCGCGGAGTCGTGTCGGAGCTCCGCGCGGCGGCCGATTGGCCGGACGAGGTGGAGGTCGAGTTCGCCGTCAAGCTCTCGAGCGACGCGAACGTGATCATCGCGCGCACGGGTGGCGAGGCCAACTTCCGGATCGCGCTCAGGTGGTCGCGCCGGGGGCACTGATGTCGGGACGCATTCCCGAGTACGACGAGCTGAAGCTGCGGATCGAGCGGGGCGTCGGCGAGGACTACCACGTTGTGGCCTTCGCCCCCGACGGCAGCACGGCCGAGGGCACGTTCGCGGCGCCGTTCACGAAGACCGAGCTCGACAACTTCGTCCTGAGGGTCGGCCTGCCGCGGCGGCACGTGCGCACGTACCGGTCGTCTCAGATGGAGGAGGCCCGGCGCTTTGGAACCGAGCTCAGCGGGGCCCTGCTCCAGGGAGACGTCCGCGAGGTCTACCTAGCCGCCCGCCGCGTGGCGGAGGCGCGCGATCGGGGTCTACGCGTGACGCTGTACCTGACCGGCGTGCCGGAGCTGATGGAAATCCCGTGGGAGTTCCTCTACGAGCGCCCCGGCTTTCTCTCCCAGTCGATCTACACGCCGCTCGTTCGCTCGCTCGATCTCAGGACGGTTCGAGCGCCGCGGAAGGTGACGCTCCCACTGCGTGTGCTGGGATTGGTGAGTAGTCCGCGCGGCTTCGAGAACCTCGACGCCGGCGAGGAGCGCGCGAAGCTCGAGCGCGCGCTGCACTCGCTGGAGGCCGCGGGAATGGTGCAGGTGCAGTGGCTGGAGCCGGCGACCCTGAGCGAGCTCGAGCGCGCGATCGCCGACTCGGAGGAGCAGCACGTTCTGCACTACGTCGGCCACGGCGCCTACGACGACCGCACGCAGGGGGGAATACTGCTGCTCGAGGGCGCCGACGGCCGCCCGCACGAGGTCACCGGGGAGGAGCTCGGGTCGCTGCTGCACGACGAGCGCAGCCTGCGCCTGGCGGTCCTCAACTCCTGCGAGGGGGCGCGCACCTCCCACGTGGATCCCTTCTCCGGCGTCGCGTCGAGCCTGCTGGAGTGCGGCATACCGGCGGCCATCGGCATGCAGTTCGAGATCACCGACGATGCCGCGATCCGGTTCTCGGAGCGCCTATACGCCGCGCTCGCGCAGGGCTTCCCCGTGGACGCGGCGCTGGCCCAGGCCCGAAAGGCGATCTTTGCCGCGGGTCACGAGATCGAGTTCGGCACTCCGGTGCTCTTTCTCCGCGGCGCCGACGCCCGTCTGTTCGACGTCGACGCGCTCGAGGCGTCGGAGGCGGCGCGGGTGGCGCCACCCCCGATCGACGACGATGAGCGC
>Ga0081538_10004393_pt1 | contig 13019 bp, 13 predicted proteins | sample TabmetS5T2R1_FD_71022 | JGI IMG/M metagenome (GOLD analysis project Ga0081538, IMG submission 71022) | Tabebuia heterophylla rhizosphere microbial communities from the University of Puerto Rico - S5T2R1 | ecosystem: Host-associated > Plants > Roots > Rhizosphere ...
ACCGCCGGCCTGACCGAGCGCGAGCTGGAGGTGCTGCGGCTGCTGGCGGCGGGCAAGACCAACGCCGCCATCGGCTCCGCCCTGCACCTGGCGGCCAAGACGGTCGACCGCCACGTCAGCAACATCTACGCCAAGCTGGGCGTCTCCTCCCGGGCCGCGGCCACCGCCTACGCCTACCAGCACCAGCTGGTCCGCTGACCAGAGGGGAACTCCCCATGCCGGCCGGCCGCGGGCGAGGGGTTCTCCCGATGCCGGCCCGGCCGCCGCCGCCCTAGCCTCGGGCCAGTCCCGAGGAGGAGGGCGACGCATGAGCACGGCGGGCGCACACGAAGCGGTGCTGGGTAGGAAGGTGCGCCAATGAGCGCGCGCATGGGCCCGGAGCGGTTCGAGACGGTGATCGTGGGTGGCGGCCAGGCCGGGCTGGCCACCGGCTACCACCTGGCCAGGCGGGGCCGGCCGTTCGTCATCCTGGACGCCGGCCGGCGGGTCGGCGACCCCTGGCGGGCCCGCTGGGACTCCCTGCGGCTCTACACCCCGGCCCGCTACAGCGGGCTGCCCGGCTGGGGCTTCCCGGCCGATCCCTGGCACTACCCGACCAGGGACGAGGTGGCCGACTACCTGGAAGCCTACGCGGCCCGCTTCGAGCTGCCGGTCGTCAACGGCCTCCGCGTCGACGGGCTGACCCGGCACGGCGACCGCTACCTGGTGACCGCCGGGGAGCGACGCTTCGAGGCCGACCACGTGGTCGTGGCCGCCGGGGCCTACGCCCAGCCGCGGGTCCCCGAGTTCGCCCCCGAGCTGGACCCGGACATCCTCCAGCTCCACTCCACCGGCTACCGCCATCCCTCCCAGCTGCGCGGGGGCGCCACGCTGGTCGTCGGGGCGGCCAACTCGGGGGCCGAGATCGCCGTCGAGGTCGCCGGAGCCCACCCGACCTGGCTGTCGGGTCGGCACCCGGGCAGTGAGCCGACCCGCGCCGGGAGCCGGCTGGACCGGCTGTTCACCCCGCCGTTCTGGTTCTTCATCTCGCGGGTGCTGAGCGTCGACACCCCGATCGGCCGCAAGCTCCGGCCCAAGCTCATGGGGGCCGGCACTCCCCTGGCCCGGATCAAGCGCCGGGACATCACCGCCGCCGGGATCGAGCGGGTCCCGAGGACGATCGGGACCCGCGACGGCCTCCCCCTGCTGGAGGACGGGCGGGTACTGGAGGTCGCCAACGTGGTGTGGTGCACCGGGTTCCGGCCCGACTTCGGCTGGATCGACCTGCCCGTGCTGGACGCCGACGGCGAGCCGGTCCATGACCGCGGCGTGGTCGCCTCTCAGCCCGGCCTCTACTTCGTCGGGCTCTTCTTCCTGACCGCGGTCTCGTCGGGCCTGGTCGGCGGGGTCGGCCGGGACGCCGAGCACATCGCGGCGGCGATCGCCGCCCGCTCGCGGGCCGCCGCGGCCCCGGCCGGGATCGCCGGCCCCTGACCGCCAGGCCCTGACCGCGGGCTCCGACCCCGCTAAGCTCGCATGCGAGCGCGGAGTCGGAGGGCTCGTTGCACGGGATCGAACCGCTGCTGCTGGCGTTGATGGTGGCCGTGGCCGGGCTGAGCATCCTGGCCCGGCTGGTCCGCGTCCCCTACCCGATCCTGCTGGTCCTCGGCGGCCTGGTGCTCGGGTTCGTCCCCGGCATGCCCGCCGTCGAGCTGCCGCCCGAGCTGGTGCTGGTGGCGTTCCTGCCGCCGCTGCTGTACTGGTCGGGGTTCTTCGCCTCGCCCCGCGACCTGCGGGCCGACGCCCGGCCCATCTCGATGGCCGCGGTCGGGCTGGTCCTGGCCACCACCGTGGCGGTGGCGGTGGCCGCCCACGCGGTGGTCGCCGGGCTGAGCTGGCCGGCGGCGTTCGCCCTTGGCGCGATCGTGTCGCCCACCGACCCGCTGGCCGCCACCGCCATCGCCCGCCGCCTGGGCGTGCCCCGCCGCCTGATCATCCTGCTCGAGGGCGAGAGCCTGGTCAACGACGCCACCGCCCTCGTCGCGTACCGGGTGGCGGTGGCCGCTGCGGTCAGCGGCAGCTTCGTGGCCTGGCAGGCCGGGCTGCGCTTCCTGGTCGGGGCGACCGGCGGGGTGATCATCGGCCTCCTGGTCGGCTGGCTGGTCGCCGAGGTCCGGCGCCGGCTCGACGACCCGGTGGTGGAGATCGTGGTCTCGGTGGTCACCGGCTACGTCGCCTACCTGCCGGCCGAGCTGCTGGACGTCTCCGGGGTCCTGGCCGCCGTGACCGCCGGCCTGTACGTGGGCTGGCGGGCCCCGGAGCTGGCCTCGCCGTCGACCCGGCTGCTCGGCTTCTCGTTCTGGGAGATCATGGTCTACCTGGCCAACGCCGTCCTGTTCATCCTGGTCGGCCTGCAGCTGCACCCGATCCTGAGCGCCCTCGGCGGCACCGCCGTGGCCATCCTGGTCGCCCAGGCCGCCCTGGTCAGCGCCGTGGTCATCGCCGTCCGCCTCGGCTGGTTGTTCACCACCCCGTACCTGGTCCGGCTGCTCGACCGGCGCCCCTCCCAGATGCTGCGGCGGATCGGGGCCAGGGAGCGGCTGGTGGTCGGCTGGAGCGGGATGCGCGGGGCGGTGTCGCTGGCCGCGGCCCTGGCCCTGCCCTTGGACTTCCCCATGCGGAACCTGATCCTGTTCCTGACCTTCGCGGTGATCCTGGCCACCCTGGTCCTCCAGGGGCTGACCCTGCCCGCCCTGATCCGGCGGCTGCGGCTCACCGGCGACGGGACCGAGGAGCAGGAGGAGCTGCGGGCCCGCATGGCCGCCACCAAGGCCGCCCTGGACCGCCTGGACGAGCTGGCCGGCGAGGACTGGACCCGCGACGACACCGTCGCCCGGCTGCACGGCCTGTTCGAGTTCCGCCGCCGGCGCCTCAAGGCCCGCGCCGGCATCTGGGAGGACGACGGCGCCGAGGACCGCTCCCTGGCCTACCAGCGCCTGGTCCGCGAGCTGCTGGTGGCCCAGCGCCAGGCCATCGTCCGGCTCCGCAACCAGGGCGCGATCAGCAACGACGTCATGCACCGGATCGAGCGCGAGCTCGACCTGGAGGACACCAGGCTGGAGATCTAGCGCCCCTGCGGTAGGCGGGGTTCCGTACCAGGATCCCGCGACCGCATCGGTTCTCCCTGGCGGGTTGCTGGGAGAGTCGAGAGGGCCCGGGCGCGGGGCGGCTACTTCAAGTTCCAGCAGCCCAGCGGCAAGATCTCCTGCCTGATCCGGGCTCGGCGGGCAGCAGCACGGCCTCCTCGGGCACGGTCCGGGTCAACGACGGCAACTGGCACACGGTCCGCTGCGAGCGCACCTCCTCGATGGTGACCATGCTGGTGGAGGTCACCTGCGACTACTTCGCCGGCGACCTCGACGACGCGCGGATCGAGACCTCCTAGCCGGTCCCGCTAGACTGCGGGAAGCGGAGCGGGAGGTGGAGCATGGCCCAGAAGCGCTGGGGAGTCCGGAGCCTGTGGTTCCTGGGGCTGGCGGCGGCCTCGATCATCCTGTCCAACTGGATGCGGATGACCGGCAACACCGACGTCATCCTGCTCACCTTCATCGGCACGGTGGTCGGCCTGGTCGGCGCGGCCGTCTGCACCGTCCGCGGCTTCCGCGCCTGGGGTGGTCGGCTCCCCACCGGCAACCCCGACGGTCAGCCGCGCCGCCGGTCGCGGTAGCGGCGGGTCTTCATCCGGTTGCCGCAGACCTCGGTCGAGCACCAGCGGGAGGTCCGGCTGCGGGAGTGGTCGAAGTAGACGAACTGGCAGTCGGGGGCGCCGCACACCTTCAGCCGCTGCAGCGTCCCCGTGGCCGCGGCGGTGGCCAGGTCGGCGGCCAGCCGCTCCAGCGCCGCCGGCGGCCCAGCGACCGTCGCCGACCTGGTGGCCGGGTTCCACGCCGGGTTCCTGGCCGCCGCCATCCTGTGCCTGCTCGGCCTGCTGGCCGCCCTCCGGCTGCCCCGGCGAGCGCTCACCGCCCCGACGGTGGGTGTGGGTCGCCCGGGCCCGGCTCGACGCAGAACTCGTTCCCCTCGGGATCGCGCAGCTCGGTGATGTCCTCGAAGCGCTCCGCCACCGTCGCCCCCAGCCCCACCAGCCGCTCCACCTCCTCGTCCATGCTGGTCAGGGCGCGCAGGTCCAGGTGCATGCGGTTGGCGGCCAGCTTGGGCCCGCGCCCGCCCCGGAACCAGATGTTGGGCCCGCCCCAGGCGGCCGCCTCCACGTACGCCCGCTCGGCGGTCGAGTCCTCGTCCACGTCCGACCCAAGGGCCGCCGCCCAGAAGCGCGCCACCCGGAGGGCGTCGACGCAGTCCACGGTGAGGTTCTTGATGAACGCCGCCATGCCATCGCCTTCCCGACGCGAAATTGGGCTGCGAACCCCGGCCCGATCCGGAACACTGCCATCAGACCAGGGAGCACCACCAGCGGAGGACGAGGACCATGCGGATCGTCGAGGGCCGGCGCACCCGGGACGTGGACGTCGGCTAACTCCATGACCTGGCCGCCCGCCACCGGGCGGCAACCATCGACCTTGGCACCGGCGACGGGCGGTCCGCGCTGGCGGCGGCCGCCGCCGACCCGGACCGGCTGGTCGTCGGGGTGGACGCCAGCGCGGCGGCGATGGCCGAGGCGTCGCGGCGGGCCGGCCGCCGGCCCGAGCGGGGCGGGCTGGCCAACGCGCTGTTCGTGGTGGCCGCGGCCGAGGCTCTGCCGCCGGAGCTGGACGGCCTGGCCGACCTGGTGACCGTCCACTTCCCCTGGGGCTCGCTGCTGCGCGGCCTGCTGGCCGCCGACCCGGCGGTGCTGGGCGGGCTGGCCCGGATCATGCGCCCCGGAGGGTCCCTGCGGCTGCTGGTCTCGGCCACCGCCCGCGACGCCGGCGCCGGGGTGGCCCCGCTCCAGGAGTCGGACCTGGCCGCCCTGGCCGGCGCCTACGCCGGCCACGGCCTGGCCGTGGTCAAGGCCCGCCCGGCCACCCCCGCCGACGTCGCTGCCAGCCACTCGACCTGGGGCAAGCGCCTGGGCGCGGGCCGCCACCGTCCGGCCTGGCTGCTCGAGGCCAGGCTGCGGGCCCGGGCCGGGTCAGCGGAGCTCGGCCAGGCGGGGGCCGGCCTGGTCGAGGCGGCCGGCGGCGGCGTCCATGCCGGCCCAGGGGTCGGGGGCGGCCAGCCGCTCGGCCACCGTCCGCAGGGTGTGGCGTCCCGGGACCCAGCCGTCCAGCTCCGACCAGTCCAGCGGCATCGAGACGGGCGCGCCGGGTAGGGCCCGGACGGCGTAGGGGGCGGCCATGGTCTGGGCGTAGCCGTTGCGCCCGATGTCCAGGTACAGCCGCCCGTGGCGGTTGGCGATCCGCCCCTCGGTGGTGAAGTCGTCGGGATGCCGGGCGGCCAGGGCCTCGGCCGCGGCGATGCTGAACAGCTTCACCGTGTCGGTGTCGGCCGCCGGGACCAGCGGCACCACCACGTGCAGCCCCCGCGACCCGCTGGACTTGAGGAACGAGGCCAGCCCCAGCTCCTCCAGCAGCTCCCGCAGGGCGCCCGCGGCCGCCCGCAGCACCCCCAGGTCCTCGGACGCCGGGTCGAGGTCGAACACCATCTGGTCCGGCCGATGGATGTCGGGCGTCCGGCTCAGCCACACGTGCGGGGTCAGGCACCCCTGGTTGGCCAGGTAGGCGAGGTCGTCGGCATGCCGGCAGACCGCATAGGTGACCTCCTCGCGGACGGTCGCCTGCCGGGTCCGCCGGTTGGGCGCCGTCACCCGCTCGATCCAGTCCGGGAAGTGCCGCCCGACCTGCTTCTGCAGGAACCCCCCACGCCCGATCCCGTCCGGGAACCGCTGCATGGTCACCGGCCGCCCGCTGACCAGCGGCAGCATCCGGGGCGCGACCGCCCGGTAGTACCCGACCAGCTCCCCCTTGGTGATGCCGTCGTCGGGGAACAGCACTTTCTCCGGATGGCTGACCTGCACCCGGTCGCTCACGCCGTCGGCACCTCCCGGTCGCGCGGTGCCGGTTCATGGTAGCGTCCGGCCGCTCCGGCGCCGCCGGGCCGTCGGCACCCCACTCCTCTCGGGACGGAGGCAATGGCCACCCAGGCGATCCCCACTCTCACGGAAGTCCTGCTCAGCAGCCTCGCCGCGGTCGCCGACCAAGGCCATCGGCCGGCGCTCGACGGCTACCTCGGCCAGCACGCGCCGGCGCGGCTCGTCCAGGCGGTGCTGGACGACGATGAGCTGTTGCGCCGGGCCGCCTACGCCAGCTACGAGCACGCCAACGGCTTCGACAAGCTGATCCTGGCCTCCTCGCCGGAGGGGCATTCGATCAAGCTCGACGTCTGGTGGGAGCACCTTCCGCGGGGCCTGGAGGACATCCACAACCACCGCTACAGCTTCAGCTCGCACCTGCTGGCCGGCCAGCTGTCCATGGAGCACTGGGAGTTCCACGACGGCGGGACCCCCATGGACTACCTCCACATCGAGGTCGCGGGCGGGCGCACCGACCGCCTGGAGCACAAGGGGCTCCGGCGGGTGGAGCGGCTGTTCGACATCCGGGCCACAGCCGGCGCCACCTACTCGCTCCACCACGCCCAGCTGCATCGCGTCGTCGCCGCCCCGGCGCGGCCCACCGCCACCCTGGTCTTCCAGGACCGCAAGGCCCGGGACCGCTCCGAGCTCCTGCGGCCGGTCGGCGGGGGCGGGCCCGAGCGGCGCTACAACCCGCCGTTCGAGCCGGCGGTCATGGCGGCCAAGCTGGAGCGGCTGCTGGCGCTGCTGGACGACGGGGCCTAGAACCGGCTCGCCCGGCGCACGTAGGCCTCCAGCGCCCGCAGGGCGTCGAGGGTCGCCCACACGGGACGGGCGATGCGCCGGTGGCCGGACAGGTCCCAGTCCCAGAGGCCGTCCCGGTGGCTGGTGTAGAGCTCGCCGATGGCCGAGCGGATCCGCTGGTCCCGCGGGTCGACGCCGAACTCGAGCAGGGCCCGGGCCACCCAGGCGCTGGTGAAATGGCGCGTGGCCAGCACCTCGAAGCGGTCGACACCGATCGGCCGCCGGATCTCCTCGTAGAGGTTGTCCCAGGGCTGGTCGAGCAGCCAGCGGGCCGCCGTCTCCAGCTCCTGGGGCGCCGTCCCGACCCGGCGGTCGGTGGCCCGCCAGCAGTGCCGGAGGGCCAGCATGGCCCGGGCGGTGTGGGCCGGCGAGGGGACCGCCTCGGGGTCCTCGGCCGGCCGGGCATACGGGGTCCAGTACAGGATCCTGCCCTGGCGGTCGCGGACGGCGGCGTCCTCCAAGGCCCAGACCAGCCGCTCGAGCAGCGCCGAGTCGGGGGCGAGGGTCGACAGGGTGGGGACGGCCAGGGTCAGGCTGAGCACGTGCGACCAGAGCGCCCGGTCGTGGTCGGGCTGGAGGAGCCGCTCGAACGGTCGGCGCGCCTCCCGCGCCCGGGCCCAGTCGTAGCGCTCGCACAGGGCCAGCAGCACCCAGGCGGTCGCCTCCGGCCGCCCGGTCGGCAGCTGCGACCGGCAGTGCCAGGTGCCGTCGGGCAGCCGGTGCCGCCAGAGGCTGTCCACAATCTCGTCGCCCCGGAACAGGCTGAAGCGGGAGCTGACGATGCTCATGATGCGCAGGCCGAAGGCCGTCCCCAGGGTGGTGATGGGGGGCAGCCCGAGGTGGTGGTTCCAGCCCTTGGCCCCGGTCGTCTCGTCGACCCGCATCGCCTCCATCATCGAGGCGGTGGTCTGCTGGAAGAGCGCGGACAGGTCGATGCGGTCCGAGGGGAGGGCGCTGCCGACCGGGTTCCGCAGCGACTCGGGGCTGCGGGCCTGCTTGTAGCGTCCCGCGGAGCGGCGTCCCTCCCCGGACCAGTCGAAGGCCTTGGACAGGTCGTGGTCGACCAAGGTGTCGTCGGGCCGGAAGAAGTTCAGGTACTCGTAGCCCTTGCCCTTGGCGACCCGCCTGTTGAGGTAGAACAGCTCCCAGCCGTTGTGCAGCTTGGCCTCGCGGACGATCCAGAAGGGCGCGACCTCGAGGTGGTCGCCCGGCTCCTGGAGCAGGTAGAGGGTCTTGGAGAACAGCGCCTTGGGGTAGAGGAACGACGGCGCCGGCAGGAAGATGGGGTTGTCCCCGGCCACGGCGCGCACGGCGATGCGGAAGCCGCCCCGGCGCTGGGGCTCGTTGGCCTCGATGATCACGAACCTGGTGTCGGCCAGGAACCCGCAGCGGCGCAGGGCCGACCGCAGGTGGCGCTCCAGGGTGGCCAGCCGCACCGTCTGGGCGCCCTGGCCGGCCGAGGACCGCACGTAGCGGTTGCGGAGCTTGAGCACCTCCTCGAGCTCGATCGACAGGGGGCTGTCGCTGGCCCCGAGGGCCTTGTCGAGCCCGGAGAGGGGGACGCCGATCTCGGCCGCCTGCCTGGCCCCGGCCCGGGCCGCGCCCAGCCAGTCCCCGAGGGTGGGGGCGTGCTTCTGGAAGCGCTCGTGCCAGTTCTGGACGCCGTCGGGCCGCAGCTCCCGGTACTGGCACCAGGCAAGGGCGATGGTCCCCAGGGTCACGATCAGCGTCTGGCCCAGGTTGAGCGCCTCGACCAGGCGGCTGCCCTCGGGCGCGGCCTGGAAGCGGCGGGCCGCCTGGGCGATCGGCGAGGGGAACTCCTCCCGCACCTCGCGCAGGAAGGCGTCGTCGAGCGGGCCGTTGACCACGGGCACCTTCCCCGGTGGAGACGCACGGCTTCGAGCGCTCGCTCGAACGTCCCCACCCCTCGTCCTATCGTCTAGCTGACGGACGGTTCCCGGTCAATGCCCCTGATCCCGAGGTACCGGTGATCGTTATCAACTCGGTTGAATTACTTGTTCGCGCAGAAGCGTGCCGTTATCGTCGCCAGGGACCTCGGCATGACCTGCTTCGACCGGGAGCTCTGGCCTGCGGACGATCGTGGTGGACTGGCCGACCCTCCGCCTGTCACTCGCTCGCGAGCGCCGGCGGGCCGGGCCGACGTGGGTGCTGCGGGCCCTGGTCGAGGAGGTCTGCCGGGTGGTGGACGACGGTGGCCGGGTGGCCGGGACCGTCGTCTGGCTGTTCCTGACCCCGGTCAGCGAGTACCGCGCCGACCGCGAGCTGCTCGCGTCGGCGGCCGTCCCCGACCCGGCCGTCGACGTCCGGGTCCGCTGCCTGGACGGCGACCTGGTCGGCGTCGAGCTGGCCGTGGCGGCGGCCGACGCCTGGCACGACCACCCGGACGGGACGCTGGCCATGGTCACCGACACCGGGCGCTTCGCGACCGTGGTCCGGCACTACGCCCGGCGGGCGGGCCGCCGCCCGCCCTGGCTGCTCCACCTGCACGAGCGGCCACCGCCGGAGCGCGGCCTGACGGCGGAGGCCGGCGCGGCCGGGGCGCCGCGGGTCCGGCGGCTGCGGCTGGACCTCGATGAGCCGCCGGCCCCGCGCCACCGCAACGCCTGGGACGGACCGGCCGAGGCCCTCCACCGGCTGGCCGGGCGGACCGACCTCAAGCCGGCCAGGTGGTCGCTGCACGCGGCGTCGTCCCGGCGCCGCGCCGACCGCTCCCCCGGGCCGCTGCTGTATGCCGGCATCTCCCTGGAGGAGCTGGAGCCGGTCGACAACCTGGTCGCCGACCTGTGGCGCCTGGACTGGGGCGGGCCGGTGGAGGCGGCGCGGGCCCGCGCCGAGGCCCTCCGCCGGGTCGGTGGCGGCGAGGACGCCGACGCCCTGCTGGAGGCGCTGCTGGCCGCCCAGCTGCTGCGCTGGCACGACCGCGGGCGGCTGGAGGTCCCCCATCCCTGGCGTGAGGGCCTGCTCCTGCCGATGCGGCGGGTGGTGCTGCGCCTGGCCGCCCGCCCCGGCCTGAGCGCGCCCCTGGAGCGGCTGGTCCACCAGCACCGCCGCCGCTGCATCGGCCGCCCCGGCGGGCTCGGCCCGCCCGGCGGTCACCTGCGCCGGGTCGAGCACGAGAGCCGGGTCGAGTCCTGGCGCTGGGTCAGGTCGGCGCTGGTGGAGCACCTCCAGACGGTCGTCGAGCGCCCCGACTGGACCGCCCGCCGGGCCGTCTGGACCCTCACCGGATCCAAGTTCGCCTCGGACACGGTGGCCACGGCCGAGCAGATCCGCCGGCGGCTCGCCCGCCCGGTGGCGGCCGGCCAGCTCGAGGCCGGCCTTCGTCAGGAGGGGATCGCCCGGCCGGGCCGCTGGCTGCGCGTGCTGCGCGACGTCGGGCTGGTCCGGCGCCAGGGCGACCGGTGGCTGTCCAGCCCCGAGGCCGGCGAGCTGCACCTGCCTTGAGGGCATTGACGCGAGTGACCGTTAGGTCCTAGCATCGTCGCGTCCGGGCCGCGGCAGGATGGACCCGGGGCGCCAAGGGCATCTGCCTCGCGAGGCGCTCCCCTCTGCGCATGCGGCCCGTTTCCTTTGCCCATCCGTCATGACCGTTGCGAGGGCGCCGGCGCGGCGCTGCTCGCGAGGAGGTGGCGAGGTGGACGCGTGGCTCGTGGGAGGGCCGGGAGCGGGCGGGCAGGCGGCGCGCCGCCCGCCGGCCCGGTCCGGGGCTCGCCCGCTGCTGGTGGCCTGGCTGGCGCTGGGGGCCGTGGTCGTGGCCGGGGTGCGGCTTCCCGACCTGGCCCCGGCGCCGCTCCAGCCGACCGGCCCGGCCAGGTCCTGCTGGGGCGTGGAGGCCGCGGCCGGGCCGGCGTCGGCGTCATCGCTGCCGCGAGGCCTGCGGCGGCTGCGCCAGGCCGGCCTGCCGGTGGTGGTGCGGCACGGGGCCCGGCCCGGCCAGCGGGTCCTGGTCGTGCCGGCGGCCAGCCGCGGCGCCGCCCGGGAGCTGCGGGCCAAGGTCGCCCGGCTCGGCTTCGCCCGGGCCAGGGTCCGGCGGCAGCCCCCGGCCGTCTGCCCCAGCCGGCCGTCCCGGGCGGGGACGCCGCGGCAGCAGGGGCTCGAATAGCCGGACGTCGACCGGCTCAACCAGCGCCGGGGCCAGGGCGACGAAGGCCGGCACGCGGCCGTGCACAACCAGCTCGATCCCGCGTCCACCGCCCCAGCCCACCACCTCGGCGACCCGCCCGGCGTGGGCGCCGGCGCGGACGAGCACGCACTCGCCGAGCGAGAGCCGGGGCCCGGTCCAGTCGGCCGGGTGGGCCGGAGCGCCGGCCGCCGGGACGGCGACACGAGGGAAGTCGACGGCCGGGAGGTCCATGACCCCCTATGACGGATAGGGCACCGCACTCGGCCGGTGTTCCAGGTCGTCCAGCCGCAGCGACCGGCGGGTGTGCTGGCGGGGCCGGGACAGGTGGGCGTCGTACCAGTCCGGCCAATGGAGGGCCAGCATGCGGTCCACCGCCAGGGCCAGCGGCCCGAGCAGCCGCAGGACCTCGTCGGTGGGGTCGCCGCCGAGCAGGAAGCGGGCGACCCGCCGGAGGTCGATCGGGTCCTCCAGCCCCGTCTCGCAGGCGTCGATGAACAGCGCCTCCGACCACCTCCAGATGGCGCCGGGTCGCCGCAGGCCGAGCCGCCGGGCGGCCGCGGCCAGCTCCCCGCCGCCGGTCAGCTGCCGGTAGAGCCCCTCCCCGCGGCGGGCCATGTCGCGGGACGGGTTGGCCCGGACCCGCAGCCCTCGGGCCCGGTTCCAGGCCCGCCGCCCCTCGGTGACCATGCCCCGCTGGCCCTGTCCGGCCGGGCCCAGCACGTAGGCGGCGAACCCGCCGCCGCCGGGCGCGCCCCGGCGCCAGGTCACGATCAGGGGGCTGGCCCGCCGCCGGCCCCCGCCGGCGTCGTGGCCGGCGAACCTGTCCAGCAGGTCGAGGGTCACCCAGGTGAAGGCGCGGTCGCAGCCCAGCCCGGGGCAGCGGCGCCCCCGGTGCCCGATCCGGGCGCAGATGCGCCTGGCCAGCAGCATGGCCACCGGCGTGAACCGGCGCCGGACCTCCTGCCAAGCCTCCGGGTCGTCGGCCTCGACGGCCCAGGCCAGGTCGAGGTCGCTCATGCCGAGATGGCGGGATGCGGACATCGGGATCCCTCCGCGCGCGAGCCGATGGGCCGCGGCGCGTCGAGCGCGCCGCCATGGCCTCGCGGCCCGGACCGGCGCCGACCGCGCCGGTCGCAATGCGGAGGGAATATCCCGTCCGACCGTTCTGACGAACTCGACCTGACTTTACCCGTGCCCGCGCGAGGTCACAAGCCTGTTGTCCGTCAGATCAGAGCGAGCGACGCGAGGAGGCGGGATGCGCGAGGGCCGGTTCGCCCGGGCGGGCACCATCTGCCTCGGCGCCTTCGTCCTCTGGATGGTCGCCGGCCGGGCGCTGCTGTTCCGGGCCGGTTCGCGCCCGCCGCTGCTGCTGGTCGGCTCGGCCATGGTCCGGGACACCCTGGACCTGTGGGGCCACGCGGCCGGCGCCTTCCGCCTGGCCCTGAGCTGGCTGTGGGTCGCGGTCGGGCTGTGGGCGGTCACCGCCGGCTTCCGCTCCGGGGCCCGCTGGCTGCCCCCGGTCCGCCTGGCCATCGGCCTGGCCGGGCTGGCCGCCGTCGGCCCCCTGCTGGTCGCCATGGTGGTGGCCGCCGTCAACGTCGCCCTGTGGCTGCTGCTGGCCGCCATGGTCGCGCTGCTGGTCGTGGTCGTGCTCCTCTGGTTCCTGACGTGGCCGTTCCGGCGCTGAGCGCAGCCCGGGGAATAATCGGGCCAGCGGCGCGCGGAGGGGTGATCGAGGTCGAGCTGCCGACCGGGACGGTGACGCTGCTGTTCACCGACATCGAGGGCTCGACCCGGCTGCTGCGCTCGCTCGGCGACGACTACGGGACGCCGCCGACGAGGTCGCCGCCGGGCGGGCCATGACGAGTGTCCAGGGTCTCGACTACGCTGCCGGCTGGGCCGACCAGCGAGGCAGCAGAGGACCGACATGACACCCGACACCGCGCCGCGCCACCCCGCCGACAGCCACGACGTGATCCAGGTCCGGGGGGCCAGGGAGAACAACCTGGCCGACATCTCCCT
>Ga0081538_10004394_pt1 | contig 13016 bp, 9 predicted proteins | sample TabmetS5T2R1_FD_71022 | JGI IMG/M metagenome (GOLD analysis project Ga0081538, IMG submission 71022) | Tabebuia heterophylla rhizosphere microbial communities from the University of Puerto Rico - S5T2R1 | ecosystem: Host-associated > Plants > Roots > Rhizosphere ...
GTCGTCGCCGTAACGCGGGCGGCCCGTCAGCCAGAGCTCGCCGTCCCGCTCCTCCGCCGGCCGCAGCGCGGCGAAGGCGAAGACGTCGTCTGGAGAGGCCTCCTGCTCCGCGCCGAGCGCCTCGAGCACCGCCCGGTTCGGAAATTCCTCGGGCCTGTAGCCGAGCATCGACCAGTGCGCGACCTCGCTCGAGGGCGCCCGCCCAGGCCCGATCGCATAGAGAACGCCGCAGGAGCCCCGCGCCGCGAGCGCGTCGAGGTTCGGCGTTGCCGCCGCCTCGTTGGCGGTCCGCCCGCCGAGGGACGCGTGGGCACGGTCTCCGAGCCCGTCGAAGAGGACGACGACGATCGGCTGCACGGTGCGGAGAGGCTAGACGGGCACGCGTTCCAGCTCGCGAATGACCCGTGCGACCCCGGGCGGGACAAGCGACTCCCAGTCGCCGCCTTCCCGCAGCGCTTCCCGGACTTCAGCGCCGGAGATCTCCTTGTCCGCCCCCTCGTCGAGTACCACGACCTCATAGCCGGCGTCTCGGAGCCGGTCGAGCTTCGTCCCGCCCCACTCGCTGAAGAGACGGATGTACTGCGTCACTCCATCCGGCACGTACGCGGGCCACAGCTCCGGCTCGTTGACCGGGAACGGGATCACGTGGACGCGCCACGCATCGAGCCCGAGATCCGCGGCCGCCGCCTTCACCATCAGGAGTCGGTCGGCGTAGGACCACGGATTCGACTCCGGCAGGTGCCGGAGCGGGTCGCTCGACTCGGGGCGGATCCGCGTCGGGTCGGGGTTCGTGATCCCGACGAAGATCTCGTCGCAGCGCTCAGCCGCGCCCCGGAGGTATTCCAGGTGGCCCCGATGGAAGGGCTGAAACCGCCCGTGGATCATCCCTCTCGCCACTCGCCGGCCTCAGCTCCCGCCCGGCAGAGCCGGGCTCCGCCGAGGCCTGACGCCGCTCGCCGCGGGATGCTGCGCGGACGAGGCTTGTCCGTGCTGACTTGCACTGTCCTGCGCCTCGCCCGCTTGCCTCCCTTGCGAGCGACGCCCGAGAGGCGAAAGGAAACCGCGCGCAGCGCGGGTCATCGCACGAGGACTCCGCTGCCTTCCTCGACGTGCCCGATCCGGCGGAGGAACAGGCGGCGCGCGCTGAACTCCGCCTCGAGGACCGGACCGCGGTCTGCGGGGATGGAGACGAGCAGGCCGCCGGCGGTCTGCGGATCGAACGCCAGCGCCTCGAGCGCCTCGGAGATCTCACCAAGAGCCAGGTGCGGCCCGGCGAACTCGCGGTTCCGCGGATCGCCGCTCGTGCGGACCCCTTTGCGCGCGAGATCGAGCGCGCCGTCGATCGCCGGGAAGCGCTCGGACTCCAGCGTGATCTGCACGCCGCTCCGCTCCGCCATCTCGTGTGCGTGCCCGAAGAGCCCGAAGCCGGTGACGTCCGTGACGGCGTTCGGCTCGAACTGGCGCAGCGCGTCGGCGGATTCCTTGTTCAGCGTCTTCATCCAGTGGACCGCGCGCTCGAGCTGCTGTGTTCCGGCGGCGCCCTGCTTGTAGCCGGTCATGATCAGCCCGGTCCCGAGCGGCTTGGTGACGAAGAGCGCGTCGCCCGCGCGGGCGCCGCTCTTGGGCCAGAGCCCGTCGGGCCGCACGGTTCCGATCACCGCCAGGCCGTACTTGGGCTCCTCGTCGCGGATCGTGTGCCCGCCCGCGAGCAAGCCGCCTGCGGCGCGGACCCGTTCGTCTGCGGCCGCAAAGATGGCGCCGAGCATCTCCGTCGGCAGCGACTCCGGAAAGGCGGCGATCGAGAGAGCGAGGATCGGCGAGCCGCCCATCGCGAAGACGTCGTTGAGCGCATTGGTGGCTGCAATCGCCCCGTAGTCGGACGGGTCGTCAACGACCGGCGGGAAGAAGTCGAGCGTGAAGATCAGTGCCCGCTCGTCGTCGAGCCGGTAGACCGCGGCGTCGTCGGCCGGCGCGAGACCGACGAGCAGGTTCTCGGACTCGACGGGGACGAATCCTCGGAGCAGCTCTTCGAGCCGCGCAGCCGAGTACTTCGCTGCGCAGCCACCACACGACGCAAGGTCGGTGAGCTTGACGGTTGCAGACTGGAGCTCGATTGGGGGCCCTCCGTTCCGGCGAATGGTGCCTAGACCGGTCCCTTATCGCAACGCGGTGCCCTCGAGGCGCATTCCGGGCGCTAAATAGCGGACGGCGGCCAAGAAAGGCCGCCGTCGGCTTCAGGGGAGAGGAGGAACTACGTTGTCGAACCGTAGTTCGATCTCCGGACGGCCTCTCCTTCGAAGAACCGAGCAGCACAAAACGCAGACATGACTGTCTACGTGGCCGGCTCCCCCCAGAACCGTTTCTCCTCGTCTCGCGCGTCTTTCCTCGGTTGGACTGCGCTTTGCCGCTAGGTAGACCCCTCTACGGGAGCGCCGTCGCTTTATCCGGGAACTGCCGCGCCGTCGGCAGGTTCCTTGCGTCGGTCGACTACATCCAGAGGACGTCGTCGAAGAAGCCACCACCACTCACGGCAGCAACGACAGCGAGGGCGACGAGAGCGAGCAACTTGTGATTGGCGCGCAGAACAATCACCTCCTTTCCCTAGAACCGGAAGTCCTGGAGCGCTTCAGCAGCGCGCCGGTAGAGCTGCGCGGCCACCTGGTCCTGACCGCGCCGCGCCGCGAGGTCGCCCTTGGCGATCCAAGCTGACGCGCGATGGCTGATGGAGGAAAGTTGGTCGAAGCTCTGCTCGGCGGCGTCGAACGCCTCCGAGGCCTCGTCGAGCCGGCCCTGCTCAAGCAGGGAGCGGCCGAGCACAAGCTGCGCGTTACCGATCTCGTCGACGACGTCGACGCGATCGCCAAGCAGCTTCAGGGCCTGGCGCGCCTGCTTCTCCGCCGGCTCGACCTGGCCCGTGCGGAGGTTGACCTGCGCCAGTGAAGAAACGGCGCGGGCGGCTTCCGCCTCGCTGCCGTACTCGAGCAGGACCTTGAACGATTCGTTCAGCTGCTCGATCGCGTCCTCGGGCTTGCCGAGGAGGAAGTTGAGGCCACCGAGGTTGTTCAGGACACGGCCGACGGTGGCACGGTCGGCAATCTCCTCGTACTGGGACTTGGCTTGCTCCGCGTACTTCCGCGCCAGCACCCACTGGCCCTGCCGCTCGGCGACGAGTGACGCCTGGAAGTAAACGCGCGCGACGGCGCGCGGGTCGTCGAGAGCCTCGGAGAGCTCGAGCGCGCGCTCGAGGTCCTCGCGTGCCGCCTCGTAGTCCCGCTGGCGCCGGTAGCAGCGCGAGCGGAACCCGAGGATCTCGGCGCGAAGCCGGTCACACGGAAGCTCCGAGCGCTCGGCCAGCGACAGCGCCTCGTTGAAGAGCCCGATCGCCGTCTGGATGCTCGACAGCTCCACGCGACAGGCGCCGAGCCGGAACAGAACCTCCGCCCGGTCGACATCCGAGAACATCGCGTCCTCGGTCAGGACGCGGGCCCGGTTGAGCAGATCGATGGCCGGCTTGACTTCGCCGGTCCGCATGAGCGTCCAGCCCTCACCGATGAGGGTCCGCACCTCGAGCTCGGGCGAGGCGATTCCGAGGACGGACGGACGAATCTTCCTGTACTCCTCGAGCGAGTCCTCGTACGCGTGGTTCTCGCTCAGAGCCTCCGCGCGAGCGAGTGCTGTCTCGATGCGGCCGCGCTCGTCGGCCGAGACGCCGCTCGCGAGAAATCCTGGGTCGACGCCGAGACGCTGCGCGAGCCACTCGATCGTCTCCTGGGTCGGGCGCGTCTTGCCGCGCTCGATCTGGCTGACGTACTCCTTGGAGAATCGATCGCCCGCGAGATCCGTCTGGGTGAGGCCGGCATTGACCCGCAGCGTGCGAAGACGCTCGCCGAGGCCGCCGTTCGGAAGACGGCCGACGCGCTGCGGGGTTGCGGTCTGAGTCGCTCTGGTCAAGTGAGGAATCTTTCGGCGGCGGTGCGCGACAACTTGACCATACTCGGGTGACCTTTCTGCCGGAATCCCCCAAAAGGGTCACGGCTACTGGGGAAACGTGTCAACCAAGCCTATCGCAAAATCACTTGACTGAGGTACTTGACTAGGTCTGGATGTGCGCGTATAGTCCGTCCACCGAGCAGCAAGATCCACACAAAAGGATTGAGCTGTGAGGGACGGCGCGCCACATTGGTGACCGCCCCGGAGGTATTGGCTGGGCCGCAGAGTCAAGGCCTCCGGGTTGTCACCGAGGGAGGTGGGGCTCGCCGCAAGGAATGCGAACCCCCGGGGGCCGCAGCCCGGGGGTTCACTTCTTTTCGGGCGCCCTCCGGGCGCCCTCTTCGTTGGAAGTCTCACGACTTCGAGCCACCGGTGCCGGGCCCCAGGCTCTGCCGCTTCCTTGACCCAGATCGTGAGCGGACGAGCCGGCAAAGCCGGCTCGTCGGCGAGTCTTCTGCGCGTTTTGCGTGCGGATGTTGCGCGCCGATTGGTGTCGGACACCGAAACGTGTCAAGGGACGGCCGTGTCGAGTGTGTGACGAGTTTTTTGGCTGGGGCTAGTCCGTACCGGTCATCCAACGGCGGCGGGAGGCGAAGATCTTCTCCAGGTCGTCCTCGACCATGCCTCCCACACGCCGGCTAACCGTTGCCAGCAGGCCGATCGACATGAAGAGCCAGGCCTCGGCATCTGCGTCCCGGTCGGCGACGATTCCGCCGGCTCCCTGCGACCTGCGCATCACGCCGGCGATGTAGTCGTGCACCTCGCGCATCTGACGGCGGACGAACCGCCGGATCTCGGGATCGTCGCTGGCTTCGGTGAGCGCCTGCACCCAGAGGAGCGCGATCTGACCGCGCTTGTCCTTCGCCGCCAGGTACGAGCGCCCCATCGCGCCGATCCACTGCGCCGGGTCGAGCTCCTCCGCGACGGCCGCGTCCCACATCGAGCGGCACTCCCGCCAGGCCGCCTCGAGACACGAGAGATACAGAGCGCGCTTCGATGCGAAGTGCCGGTAGAGGATGGGCTCAGTCACCCCAGCCGCTCGGGCGATCTCGGCCGTCGTCGCACCGCGGTAGCTGCCCTTCGCGAAGATCTGGCACGCGCACTCGAGGACTGCGGCGCGGCGCTCCTCGGCGCTCAGGCGAGCTCGTGTCGTGGTCATCCTGCGATCTCCGCGAGCGCCTCGTCGGGCGCAGGCTCGCGTTCGTGCGGGCGAATCAGTACAACCGCCACGACTGCACCGAGCAACGAGATGCCCGCAGCCACTTGGAGAGTCGTCGAGAAGCCGTCGACGAAGCGCTGCGGATCGCGGAAGACTTCGGGCCCGCTGGCGCTGCCGACCTCGCTGGCCATGATCGCTCCCATCACAGCGATCCCCATCGAGCCGCCGACCTGCCGAAACGCGTTCAGCACCGCCGACCCGACGCCGGACTTGTCGACGGGAAGCGCCCGGACCGCCGCCGCTGCGCTGGGTGTCATCACGAGCGCAATCCCTACCCCGCCCACGAGAAGGCCCGGCAGCAGGTTGACGAACGTCGAGTCGACGCCCAGCCGCGAGAAGAGGAGAAGCTGAGCAGTGACGAGCAGCATCCCGCCGGTGATCAACCACCGAGACCCGATCCGGTCTGAGGTCTTCCCCGCGATCGGGGCGACGAGGATGATCAGCACGGTCAACGGCAGGAACGCCGCACCGGTCTTCACGGCCGAGTACCCGAGGATGCCCTGCATATAGAGCGACACGAAGAAGAAGACGCCGAACATCGCCAGCGCCACGAGGAAGACCGCGATGTTGGCTCCGGCGAACGTCCCGTTCCGAAAGAGGGACAGGTCGAGCATCGGGATCCGCTGATGCATCTCGAGCAGGGCGAAGGCCACGAGTAGGACCGCGGCTACGGCGAACGAGCCCAGGATCCGGCCGGAGGTCCAGCCGTAGGTGTTCGCTTCGATCAGCCCATAGGTCAGCGCGAAGAGACCGATGCCGGAAGTGAGGAGCCCGGGCAGATCGAGTCGCTGCTCAGCCGACTGGTCCTTGGACTCCGGGATCAGGATGAGCGACGCGGCGATCGCGACGACACCGACCGGGACATTGACGAAGAAGATCCAGCTCCAGTCGATGTGCTCTGTCAGGAGGCCGCCCACGAGTGGCCCGATGGCGAGCGCGAGCGCCGACACACCAGCCCAGATCCCGATCGCCATCCCACGCTGGCGCGGCGGGAAGGTCGCCGCAATGATCGAGAGCGTCGCGGGGTTCATGAGTGCAGCTCCAGCGCCCTGCACGACCCGGGCGCCGATCAGCATCTCCTCGCTCGACGCGAGGCCGCAGGCCAATGATGAAAGCGTGAAGATCGCCAACCCGACGACGAAGATCAGGCGGCGGCCGAGCAGGTCGGCGAGCTTGCCGCCGGTCAGCATTAGTGACGCGAACGTGAGCGCGTAGCCGGTGACGATCCACTCGAGCTCCGACAGATCGGCCCGAAGGTCAGCGGCGATCGACGGGAGCGCCACGTTCACCACCGTGTTGTCGAGCATGATCATGAAGAGCCCGAACGCGACGGCCGCAAGCGTCCACCACTTGCGCGTTTCTTCTGAGATGAGATGAATCTTCAACAGTTAGTGACCGCTATGTTAGCGACCACTAATATACAGGGTCGATGACGGAGCGTCTCGCCGCGGCCGCCGCTCGTCGCCCAGGGCGAACGATCGGCCTCTGGGTCGGAGCCGTCCTCGTCTCGGTCGTCCTCATGGTCTTCTTCCTCGGCAATGCCCTCACGGGCGAGGCCGAGCAGACGAACAATCCCGAGTCACAGCAGGCCTACGACCTCATCGACGAGCGCCTGGCGCCGACGAGACCGGCAACCCCCGAGTTCACGACTGACGTCGTGCTCGTCCGCTCGAGCTCGGTCACGGTCGACGAGCCACAGTTCGCGGAGAAGCTCGAGCAGCTCGAGTCCGCACTCCGCTCGACGCCGGGCGTCGCGTACGTGACACCGGAACCCGAGGGGGAAACCCGGCGCGCGGCGATCATCGGGGTCGGCCTCGAGGACGAGGGTGCCGCAGAGAACGTCGTCGAGCTCGTCGACCGCTCGCGCGTAGAGCCTTTCGAGGTCTACGTGACGGGCGAATGGGCCGCCGACAGTGACTTCCAACGGCTCTCGCAGGAAGACCTGCAGAAGGGCGAGCTCCAGTTCGGCCTCCCGGTCGCCTTCGTCGTCCTGCTGCTCGTGTTCGGCGCCGTCCTGGCCGGGCTCGTTCCCGTCGCGCTCGCCCTCGTCGCCATCCTCACCGCGCTGGGGCTCGTCAGCCTCGTCGGGATCTTCGTCGACCTCTCGATCTTCACGATCAACATGCTGACCGGCATGGGCCTCGCTCTCGGCATCGACTACGCCCTCTTCGTCGTCTCCCGGTTCCGCGAGGAGAGCTCAGGCGGCCGCGAGAAGCTCGACGCGATCGAAGCCACCGGCAGAACCGCCAGCCGCGCGGTGCTCTTCAGCGGACTCGCGTTTGTGATCGCGATGTTCGGCCTGCTCCTGATCCCAAACACCATCTTCCGCAGCCTCGCCTTCGGCGCGATCACGGTCGGCATCACGTCGGTGATCGCGGCGCTCACGCTGTTGCCCGCCGTGCTCAGCCTGCTCGGCAACCGCGTGAACGCCCTCCGCGTGCCCCTCATCGGTCGCAGCGCAGAGAAGGGAACCGCGGCCGAGGGTCGCTTCTGGGGCGCGATCGTCCGTGCCGTCATGCGGCGGCCCGTCGTCAGCCTGGTGCTCAGCGTCGGCTTCCTCCTCGCTCTCTGCCTGCCACTCCTCCAGTACCAGACCGGCGAGGCCGGCATCCGGACACTGCCCGACCGGTTCGAATCGAAGCAGGGCTTCATCGCGCTCGAGGAGGAGTTCGGCGTCGGCACGACCGACAGCGTGCAGGTCGTCATCGACGCGCCCGAGCTCTCCGTGGAGACGCACAACGCGGTCCGCCGCCTTGCCGACGAGATGGAGTCGAATCCGGCCTTCCGGCAGGTCGAGCTGGACCTGAACCCAGAGCAGAGGCTGGCCGTGATCGAGGCGCTTCCCGCCGGCGACAGCCGTGACGATCAGGCGCTCGAAGCGGTACGCGCGTTACGTGAGGAGGAGATTCCCGGCGCGAGGGTCCTCGTCACGGGTGAGACGGGCGAGGCGATCGACTACTTCGCGCTGACGGATCGCTGGCTGCCGATCCTGATCGTCTTCGTGCTGAGCCTCTCGTTCCTGCTGCTGACGATCGCCTTCCGCTCCCTCGTCGTGCCGGCGAAGGCGATCCTGCTCAATCTTCTGTCGGTGGGCGCGGCCTACGGCGTCCTGATCCTCGTCTTCCAGGAGGGGGTCGGCAACGAGCTCCTCGGCTTCCAGCAGGTCGACTTCATCGAAGCCTGGGTTCCGCTCTTTCTCTTCGCCGTCCTCTTCGGCCTCTCGATGGACTACCACGTCTTCTTGCTCAGCCGCATCCGCGAGCGCTACCTGCGGACGGGCGACAACGCAGACGCGGTCGCGCATGCGATCAGCTCGACGGCGCGGATGATCACCGGCGCGGCGCTGATCGTCATCGCCGTCTTCAGCGGCTTCGCCCTCGGCGACCTCGTCATGTTCCAGCAGATGGGCTTCGGCGTCGCTGTCTCGCTGCTGATCGACGCGACCATCATCCGCTCAGTCATCCTTCCTGCCAGCATGAAGCTGCTCGGCGACTGGAACTGGTACCTGCCACGGCGACTCGAGTGGCTGCCGGACTTCCACGTCGAGGGCGCCAAGTGATCTGGACCCCGAGCGAGGACGTCCTCGCGCGCGCCAACGTCACCCGCCTGATGCAGCGGGCCGGGGTCGACGACTACTGGGAGCTCGTCCGCCGGTCGCAGGACGACCCCGAGTGGTTCTGGGCCGCCGCAGTCGAAGACATGGGCCTCGAGTTCGCACAGCCGTGGGACCGGGTGCTCGACGACTCGCGGGGTCCCGAGTGGGCGACCTGGTTCGTGGGCGGCAAGTTGAACATCGCTTGGAACTGCGTCCACCGCTGGGCACGCGGAGACGAGGGCGACTCCGAGGCGGCGATCTGGGAGGGCGAGGACGGGACGCAGGCGACCTTCACGTTCCGTCAGCTTTCCTCCGCGGTGACGCGGCTGGCCGAGGCGCTGGTGCGTCTCGGAGTGGAGCCAGGGGACCGCGTCGGCATCTACCTGCCGATGTCTCCCGAGGTGGCGATCGCGTCGCACGCCTGTGCGCACATCGGCGCTGTGCAGGTGCCGGTGTTCTCGGGCTTCGCCGCGCCGGCGGTCGCGACCCGGCTGCAGGACTCGGAGGCCAAAGTCCTGATCACCGCGGACGGCTCACTGCGGCGCGGCAAGGAGATCCCGATGAAGGAGATCGCAGACGAGGCCGCCTCCGAGTCTCCGGCGCTCGAGCACATGATCGTCTGGCGCCGGCTCGGGGCCGATGTGCCGATGGAGGCCGGCCGCGACGCCTTCTGGGACGAGGCGGTGCACGATTCATCGGGCGAGCTCGAGCCGCTCTGGGTCGACTCGGAGCATCCATACCTTCTCACCTACACGTCTGGGACGACCGGCCGGCCGAAGGGCGTCGTCCACGTGCAGGGTGGATTCCTGGTCTCGATTGCTCGGGAGGTCTGCTACCAGGCGGACGCGGGGCCGGACGACGTCATCCACTTCGCCACCGACATGGGCTGGATCATGGGGCCGTGGACGGTCGTGGGCGGCGGCGCGCTCGGCTCGACGCTGGTCTTCGCCGAGGGTGCGCCCGACTGGCCGCCGGATCGGCTGTGGCGCCTGATCGAACGGCAGCGCGCATCGATCCTCGGCGTCTCCCCGACGTTGATCCGCGCGTTGATCCCGCACGGGGAACCCCGGGCGGACCTCTCGTCGCTTCGAGTGATCGTGACGACGGGGGAGCCTTGGAATCCCGAGCCGTACCGCTGGCTCTTCGAGCAGGTCGGCGGCGGACGGGTGCCGATCATCAACTGCTCCGGCGGCACCGAAGTCGGCGCTTGCTTCCTCTCGCCCACTCCTGCGATCCCGATCAAGGCGTGTTCGCTGGGCGGGCCGGCGCTCGGCATGGCGATGGACGTTGTCGACGGCGAGGGTCGGTCGGTTGTGGCGAGCGGCGAGGTCGGGGAACTCGTCTGCCGCAAGCCGTTCCCCGGAATGACGCGGGGATTCTGGCGCGACCCGGAGCGGTACCTCGACACCTACTGGCGCCGTTTTCCCGGTGTGTGGACGCACGGAGACTGGGCATCGGTCGACGAGGACGGGTACTGGTTCCTCCATGGGCGCTCGGACGACACGCTCAACATCGCCGGCAAACGGATCGGGCCCGCGGAGCTCGAGTCGGCTGCGGTCGAGCATCCCGGCGTGCTCGAGGCCGCCGCTGTCGGGATACCGCACGACGTGAAGGGCGAGGTCGCCTGGCTCTTCTGCATCCCGGCGCCGGGAGCCTCAATGGACGAGGATCTGGCGCATGAGGTCGGCGACTTGGTGGCGCGTGAGCTTGGGAAGGCGTTCAGCCCGGATCGCGTCGTGTTCGTGAACGCGCTCCCGAAGACGCGCAGCGCGAAGATCATGCGCCGGGCCGTGCGGGCGAAGGCGCTCGGGACCGACCCCGGCGACCTCTCGTCGCTCGAGAATCCCGAGGCGTTGGACGAGATCGGACGGGCGGTTGGCTGACGAGCTGAGCGGAGTCGCGCTCGTCACCGGCGGTGGCCGAGGGATCGGCGCGCGGATCGCGCGCGAGCTCGCCGACGCCGGGATGAAGGTGGCGGTCTCGTCGAGGACTCGCGAGCAGGTGGAGGAGGTCGCGCGCGAAATCGATGGGTTGGCGGTCGTGGCCGACGTCTCCTCGCCGGGCGACGCCGAGGCGCTCGTGGGGGAAGTCGAACGCGAGCTCGGGCCGATCGACCTGCTGGTGAACAACGCGGGCGTCGCGGGCTGGGGCGACAAGGCGTGGGAGGACGACCCGGAGGACTGGTGGCGGGTGTTCGAGATCAATGTCCTCGGCGCGTTTCTCGTCTCGCGGGCCGTGATCCCCGGGATGATCGAGCGCGGACGAGGGCGAATCGTCATGACCGGGAGCGGGTCGGGCTACCTCCCGGGTCAGGCGACGACCGCGTATGGCGGCAGCAAGGCGGCTCTCTACCGGATGAGCGAGGGGCTGGCGCTCCAGCTCGAGCCCTACGGCATCCCGGTCTTCACGATCAGTCCGGGATTGGTGAAGACCGACATGACGGAGCGGTTCGGAGAGAACATGCCGTGGACGCCGCCGGAGCTCGCGCCTCAGCTGGTGCGCGTGCTGGCCTCAGGCCGCGCCGACAAGCTGAGCGGCCGGTACATCCACGCGGAGCACGACGACATCGAGGATCTGATCCGCCGAGCCGACGAGATCGTCGAGAACGACCTCAACGCGATTCGGCTTCAGCGCTAGCGCGGGATGATCCAGGTAGCTCGCGCAGAGCCGAGGACACGACCGTCCTCGCCGTAGAGGGCCGTGCCGGCGAAGAGCTTTCGGCCCTCCTCGCCGAGCGGCCAGCCCATCACAACGCAGCGCTCGCCTGGATGCGGCAGATGCTCGACGCGGGCGGTCAGACGGCCGAGCACGGGGTTCCCGCGCCGGCCGAACTCGACGGCGTACGCGCCGGGGCAGTCGAGCGCGGCCCAGACGAATTCGGACGCGATCACATCCTCACGCGGGATCCATGTCGCTGCGACGAGCCCATCTCTGTCAGCTGAGCCTGCGTAGATGCGCAGCCCGTCTTCCCGCTGCCAGCCGCAGACGAAGCACTCGGGGAAGACACTCTCTTTGTCGCCCTGCGGCAGGGCGGCCGCGGCGGCCTCGTCGAACGAGATCGGCGCCGGAACGTCGAGGTCGAGCTCCGCAGCCGCCGCTTCTGCAACGAGAGCGTCGCCGTCAAGCAGCTGAAGGGCCTCTTCAGTTCTCACCTCGAGCGGGCGCTCGAGTGGCGGCGGCTGCCGGAGAGTGACCTCTGCAGGGCCGTGGAGAAACGACGCGAGGACACCACAGGTGTAGCCGCCGTTTGCCGAGCCGGTGGGACCGCGAAACTTCCGGTCGATGACGAGCTCCATCGCAGGTAGACTATGTTTTCGACTGTGAGGCGAAAACTATGAGGCTCGCGCTCGCCCAGATCAACTCCGTCGTCGGCGACCTCGACGGGAACTGCGCCCGCATCGTCGGCCGACTCCGCGAGGCGCGCGAGGCCGGCGCCGACCTCGTTCTCTTCCCCGAGCTTGCCGTCACCGGGTATCCGCCCGAGGATCTTCTCTTCCGGCCGGAGTTCCTCCGCCAGGCTCGACGGAGCCTCGACCAGATCGCCGCGGAGACGAACGACATCGCCGCGCTGCTCGGGTTCCCGTGGCTCGAGCGTGACCTCTTCAACGCCTGCGCCGTCTGCGCCAACGGCGAGGTGAAGGCGATCTACCCGAAGCGCTTCCTCCCCAACTACGGTGTCTTCGACGAGGTGCGCTACTTCCAGCCCGGCCGTGAGCTGCTGCTGCTCAAGTGCGGCGAGGCGCTGATCGGCCCGACGGTTTGCGAGGACATCTGGCAGCCCGGGCCGCCGGCGACCGACCTCGCCCTTGCCGGAGCGCACGTGATCGCGAACATCTCCGCGTCGCCGTTCCACGTCGGCAAGGGGCTCGAGCGGGAGGAGATGCTGATCACGCGCGCGCGTGACAACGCGTGCTGGGTCGTACTCGTGAACGCGGTCGGGGGCCAGGACGAGCTGATCTTCGACGGCCACAGCGTCGTGATCGACGAGGAAGGCGAGGTCGTCGCGCGGGCGCCGTCCTTCGAGGAGGCGCTGCTGGTGGTCGACATCGACGCATCGACGGCGATCGCCCGGCGGCTCGTCGACGCGCGACGCCGCGCACTCGCGCGCGAGCGGGAGATCCCCGATCCGCCGGTGGTCGACCTCGGCGAGCCGCGCGCTCAGGAGGCGCATGCGACGCCGTTCGTCGCCGAGCCACTCGACGATCTCGAGCA
>Ga0081538_10004395_pt1 | contig 13015 bp, 10 predicted proteins | sample TabmetS5T2R1_FD_71022 | JGI IMG/M metagenome (GOLD analysis project Ga0081538, IMG submission 71022) | Tabebuia heterophylla rhizosphere microbial communities from the University of Puerto Rico - S5T2R1 | ecosystem: Host-associated > Plants > Roots > Rhizosphere ...
CGTCAAGGTTGCTCAGAGCCCGATTGAGTGAGTGCACCTTTCTGATCTCACAGCAGAGCTTGCGGTTCTCTACGCTTTCGTACATCAAGTTCATGCCCTTTGACCTTATCATTTCCTCAACCTCTTTCTGGTCGGGAAAGAACGCCTCGATCTGGATGCCGTACCTTGTGCGGATGGCGTCCATGACGTCATACGTCTCTTGGTTTAGCCGGCCGGTTTCAAGCGTAAACACCCTCGTCCTGTTCTTGTCTACCTTGACCATCATGTCGATAACTGCGACGTCCTCTGCGCCAAAACTGGACGCAAGGGCGATTCTGGTTCCGAAAGTGTCAAGAGCCCATTTCAATACTTCTTGGGCAGACTTGCTCTCAAATTGGTCAGCGAGCTTTTCAAGTTGCACAGGGGTAAGCTTCTGCGCCATATATGGTGTGTGAAAGATCATGTGACTCCTATTTATTCTGTATACGGAATAAATACTGTATACAGTATTTATTCCGTAAATCGCAGGCTCTTATAAGTATCCATTAGCGGGAAATTATTGAGGTTGGCCGACACAAAGAATTGTAAGCTGGCGCGTTAACGCCAATCTACCCTGTATTCTTTTTTGAAAATCCGCCGTTACATGGCAGTGTGAGAGCCTAACAATTTCGCACACTCATAGGTGCCTTGAGTGCAGCCGCGTCTTTGAGTGCCCCAAGATGTACTGCATGAACTCGTTTTACAATGGGCGATGCCATGAAATAGCCTCGAGGCGGCGCGGATTCATAAGAGCACAAAGAAGTTTGTTTATTAACCAGTATTCTTCTAAATCTTATGCGTTAAATGCACAATATACATAAAAATGTGTTGATCCATTCGTTATATTAGCAGTTTATCTCAATGGTACAACATTCATCGTCATCGTCGACACCCGCGTCTCCATCGCCACTGATCCAGCGTTATCTGGACGACTTGGCTGTCCAAAATCTAAATACTGCCAAGGTCGTAGGGTATTATCTCGAGGACTTTGTCCAATATGTAAAAGACACGTATCATCAAGACGCCGCCAGCGATATGGTGGTGGATCAAATCATAAAAGATGTTAAGTCCGGCAAAGCGGATGTCTATGACCTTTTGCGGGGCTACGTCCACTATCTTGATGCAAGAAAACTAAAGCCTAAGAAGATATCTCCTGCTACGCTGATTCAAAAGGTCAAGGTAGCAAAGCGATTGCTCGAGTATTATGACATTGACATCAGCAGCTCAAAGTTCAAAATGAAAGTAAAGATGCCCCGGTCTGTACAGCGCCAAAAAAGCCCACTGTTGCAAGATGCAGAAAGACCGCAGGAGTGGCTAAATGAAACTGGTCGCTCAGAATTTGATAATCTACAAGTGTCCGGAAGGTTGTGGCAATTGCGCCCAAGAATATCAAAGTGTTTTCATCCCAGAACATAAAATCGTATGCAAATCTCCTTGTCATGAAAACGGAGCGCTTACTAGTGGAAGATACTACGTCTTCCGGTGATGTTGTGCCATCCTCAGATGAGTCTTCTATGATGGGGGCATCACAATCTTCCGGTGAACTTGGCACTGTCACTATAGTCAATTTGGGAAATGGACAGCAAAGATATGAAGTGCCTGAGGATCTGCAGCAGCTAGGATACACAGATTGTCACCTATTTTCCTCTGGCAAAACTGTACTCTTTTTTAGAGGCAAACCGATTCTAGTCGACATTACAAGGGAAAACTAGCAGTTCTCTCTACCCTATAGGGAGCACTTCAATACCGGATTAGAAGTACTTGCCCAATATGTCTATCCATACAGTTGATGGCTTCCACTTTGTATTTGTCTGTAACCTGAATCCATTTGTGTCGTCATGTATCACCTCTGTTGCAGGCTCTACACCGCTACCTTCTGGATACTCATTCCATGTAGTTATGAGCTTGAGAGGAACATTTGCAACTTTGAGCTGCTGTACTCCTGTTTCAAACTGCACAGGATCTCTTGCTAACTTTGAACTGTTATGGTACTTCCAGTATCCAGCGCTGACTGATGCAGAGTATGAGCCTAGCTGATCAAAGTATTTTCCGGGTGCGTAATGGTACCAAGAGTCAGCATCCGCAGGGTTAGCTCCTGCTTCAAGCGGTGATACGCTAAAGAGACTGTCCAGCATTACTATATAAAATCCAGTCTTTGTCCTTGCTTCTTTCCACCTTGCTAGATCATCTAGGGCTTCTGCGTTTGTTGTGGCGCCAGAATTGTACACAAATACCACTGGCTTGCCGTCTATCTTTAGGTAATAGGGTTTGCTGACATAGGTTTGCTGGATGTAATTTAGATCACCCACAATTGTATCTACTGAAGGATTGGCAGATCCTCCTTCATCTTCGTATAGCATCGCCCATTTCATATCAGGATGTGGGTTATCTGATGCAGGCATTACCTTACTGAAGATGGTTCTCATGTAGTCGTCTGCTCCTGACTTGGGTCCAAACCATGACGCTACACCAAACTGTATGCCTGCTTGCTTCATCCATCCAAGCTGCTTCTTTATTAGAGCTGGGTCACCGCTGCTGTATAGCTCGTTTGCTGGGTCAAAGTTCGTAGGGTCAATATCTGGTAGGTAGTTTGAACGCCATGACTTAGGAGGGCTATGATTGCCCTCACTCCATGATTTATATCCTTTGTCTTTGCCACCATACCATGGATAATAGAATGTCCCTAGTTGTGATGCCACCGGTGAGAAGGCGGGCCCGCTGCCTCCAAATCCCATAAGAATTAGCTGCCCTGTTGTATCAAAATTTCCAGTGTTGTATGCATCAGTCACCTCAACTGCTGTCAATGCTCTGTTCCATACAGTAACTTCGTCAATGCTTCCAGTAAAGTATCCGTTTAGCTTTAGTGAATTTGCTCCAATCCGCAGAGACTGATTTCCTGTGTTATCTGGCACCGCGCCGGAAGTTGATTTTGATATTGCTTCCATACCGTCTACATATAACTTAAGCGAGTACCCATCATATGTTACAACGGCATAATGCCATAGGCCATCATTGTAAGACGATGGCGATTCCACAACGTAATCAGTGCTATTCTGCGTCTCAAATCCTGCCTTTACGCGCCCTTCGCTATCAAGGTATAGCCCATAGTTGAGGTTCTGACCAAGAGAATCTGTACCTACTCCTCCCTTGTTGACAATGTATGCATTGCCAGAGTAATCCTTGGTAGTCTTGAACCAAGCTGCTACTGTAAATTTGGTCAATCGTAGCGAAGGATCGTCACCCTTTACATCATAGTTTGAGCCTGTCGCTACAAAGTATGGGTCGTAATGGTAAAAAGGTGATGCTATTGCATATGCCGACTCTTGCTTTTGGTCGTAGAGGATACCGCTTCCAAGTGCCAACGAAGCAACTAAAATGGCGCCTATCAAAACAGCTAAAACGGTACCTAGTGATCTTTTTCGCAGTGCTGACTTCATATATATATATGTATATTTCACATATAGGACTTATGACATAAAGATTCGGATGAATTTTTTTGCCAAGGTTCAAACAGACAGATAGAAGGGGTTCGCGTTCAATGCAGAGGGTCAGTCCATCACGTGTAGAGGAAGCAGATCAATGATTAGAAGAACTGCACGCGAATACTCAATATGATCTAGGAGGCAGGGGCCCCTATCATTCTTCTCGCATGACGCTAAAAATATTAAGTATTAGGACCCCGTTTCTCTAAGGATATATTTCTGCTTTTTACTTACCTATCAGACATCGCACTAAAAACCGTACAATACTCGTATGCATGGAAATTTCTTGAACCAGATAAGGAATGAGTTAAACAGTGTTCAGCTGGCGATCCCTTTGCACCCATCGAGCTATTGAGCAAATTATTTCCATTTGGAACAAGTAATAATACTGCAATGAATGCAGCTACTGATAGTGACAGTAGCACGTATTTCTTGCTGCTAAGAGTATTTCTTGCCTTATCGAACACGTTGCCATGCTATGAAAAGCGTTGTATTTAAGGAGTTTTTGCTCTTGCAGGATAATTTAATGGATATTCATACTCTTCCAAAGAAATACCAAAGGATGAGTTATCAGATAGATCAAGATTCTCTATTTTTCTTACAGAGGGGAGACTACGTAAGTCGTAAAAGCAATACGGCCTGTACGGATGGGGACTACTAAAAACTAGGCGGTGAGAGAATAGCTCAGAAATTTGAATATTGTATCAGGCCAAACATAGCCAGGGTGGAAAGTAACAAAGATGTGATCCCAGTATTCCCTCTAGGTGAAAATCTTGACAATTATTCAGGGAAGTCGCGTCCAAAAATTTCCATATCTTTTGAGGTATCAAGCGACTTTTCTTACCGGGTACAAGGCTTACAAAAGTTCCACTACTTTTGGGGTAGAGATGAAAGAGACGAGGTTTACTATGAAAGACCTGTAGGTGCTAGACTTACGCTGAAATTATTTCTCAAAGATCTGTTAAGAGATACCAAACTTGTCGTGAACGATGTGTTCTTTAGGTATGTCAGGCTTAAACTTGATAGTGTATATCCTCCGGGTGTCCATCTTGCCGATATTTTGATTAGTAATCTGCTATACCGTGGTTATGCTCCCGTTCATTGTGCCGCAATATCTTCGCCTGCTGGTGAGGGAATGCTATTATTTGCTCCGCCAGATACAGGCAAGACCCTAACTACGTTTGCGGCTTTGAGGCAAGGCTTTCATTACCTTGCTGAAGACATAGCATTTGTTGATTCAGAGCATGTCTATTCGAATCCTCACACTGCAACATTCTTGCATAATAAAGAATTCGCATCTCAGTATGTTAGAACCGCCACCGATCCAGTCTCCTCTATTATTAAAAAGGTTCCATTATTATCGTCGTACGCCAAGACTCCAGCCGTATCTGTATCCAGCATGGCAAAGGATTTTCAAATTGATGAGGAAGCGCCAATAAGAAGAATCATCATTCTAGACAGAGGAAAAAAGCATATAGAAAGAATTAGCAAAGAAGAAGCTGCAAGAAGGATCTTAATAATTAACAGGAATGAATTCTCATACCACAAGAATGCCCTTCTTTTTGCTTATTCGTATTTTAACCCAAGCTTTAATCTGAACAAAATGATGAAAATAGAGCAAGAAATAATTGATACTATGGCTTCTAGGGCAGATTGCTTCCTCGCCAAGACAAGCGACGCGCGTGAATACTTCCATTTGATTGCAGGATTGTAGTAAATTTGTATCCCTTAAATGATTCGTTGAATGTGCTCATTAGTAAACATAAGCGTAGCATTGTAATGCTATCGTCTTGGACGCTTGTTTGTGCTGTCCTAACTGTTATTCTGCTATGGGATTTGCTATTTGGTTCCGGACTCCTTTATTCTCGAGATTTTATTTTTCCATATGATCTTTCTTCTAATACACACTTACTTTCCACTTGGAATGACCTGCAATCACAGCGAAACTTGGAAATAAACAAGATACCAATCTTTTCATTGCTTGTAGCAACATCGAGCATTTTTGGGTCAGAGGGCGTTGTAAAAACGCTTCTTGCCGCGGCGGTCTTCCTAACGAGTTTCATACCATTCTTTTCTATCTTTCTATTACTTAGAGACTACATTAAATCCATGAGCAAGTTATATTTAGTGTGTGCCATCCCATCCACCCTCTACTTACTGAACCCATGGGTAGTGGACAAGATATCTAACCATATTTTTATGGTCTTAGGGATGGCACTAACGCCATTAATCCTCATTACTTATACAAAGATGCTGGACAAAGGTGCAAACCTTTCGCGCATTTTTTTGTTAGCCCTCTTATTTTCAGCTTTTTGCATGCTCACTACACATAACATATTTTATGTTGCCCCAATCTTGGTATTCGAGACTATCTTCTATCTTATTTTTGCAAAGCGTAACGATAAGAAAAGAGTGCTGTTTTCTTCTGCACTGTTCTTTGCCTTTTTCATTGCCCTTAGCAGCTATTGGATTTTGCCAATCGCATTTGAATCTCTTGCAACGCCATCTGGGATAAAGCCATCATATGATTTTTCCATCATGGAAGTAGATAGATTAAGCCAATTGAACACGCCATCGAATGTATTTCAAATGATAGGAGGAGGAGGCTGGAAACAGGTCCTCCAGTTTCAAGATCTAAACTTCAGCTATATTATATTTTTAATTCCTATCTTCTCTTTTACAGCCCTGCTTTTCTTTCCAAGAGATGTATTTGTGCTCTTCTTAGGGACTCTATTTGTCATCCTTTTCCCAATAGCTCTAGGAACTAATTCGCCAATTCCAATCTATGATTGGTTACTGGCATTGCCTGTCATTGGGGATATGGCCTGGATATATAGAGATCCATCTAGAATTATTCAATTTCTCGTTCTGATATACTCGTTGCTTTTGGCATTTACGTTGTATGGATTCGCAACTGAAAAAGGTGTAAATTATTTGAAAAAATTTGGAAGAGTCATCTTCCTCCAAAAAGAAAGGAATAGAAAAAATAAAAATAAAAATAATATCGTTATTAGCATTTTTGGATTGTTAGTGCTAGGAGTTATTATTTCCTCGCCTGCTGCATTAACTTTCTTCAATGATGCTGGCAACAGACTATACCCAACTCAGATACCCTCAGAATTTGAAAAGGTTGCAGCGTTTCTTGACGCGGATAAAGACAATTTCAAGGTTTTGTGGCTACCATACAGAGATTATTTCTATTATGATTGGAATGATAAAGTTGAGGATGAGGTTGCTGGAAATGTCTACAGTATTTCATCATCTAAACCCACATACGGTGCAAGCACCGGGAGCGGATCGAATTCAACGAAGTTCATGCGCTATATTTATCATGACTTATTGCTTGAATACAGAACGAAAGAAATAGGTAACCTTCTGAGTTTGTATAATGTAAAATACATAATAGCTTTCTCCGGTTTGCAAGGGTGGCAGGATAAAGAAGCTGAAACAATACTGCGAGTATTATCCTCTCAGAAGGATGTGAAGCAAGTCTCCCAGTTTGGTCCATTTCATATCTTTGAAAATCATGATTATTACATTGGTCAGCAACAGCGGCAAGCAACAACATCCTTTATTTCGTTTGCCAATGCCACAGGCAATAATAGTGAAGAATCACTAGACCAATCAGGAGTAGATGGCAGATCCTCATTGGATATTAGTAGCACTGGTTCTTCTCAAGAGATCTTTCTGTTTCCAAACAGCGATGTCCTTGTTGAGAAAGGCGCTAATGGCGCAAAGAGTTCATTATTGAAATGGGAAACGACTCTTAATCAGGTTCAGGAGAGATATGGACTAAGGCTCGACTTAGCTGATGGTCGCAACGTGAATGCCGAACACTTCGACCAGTTAAAGATTGGAATCCTTCCAGAAAAAAGTAATAGCGGCACGATGGTAAGCGTTATTCTTTATACCAACACTTCTGAATTCTTCTTTAACAGGTATAACCTTGCCTTAGGAGAATGGAATGAATTTACGTTTGATATTAGGGCTGCAAAGCTAGCCGATCTGGCAAATGGAGAAGATCTAAATCTCAAGAATGTTACCGGGATAGGCCTAAGCATTTTTAGCAAGTACTATAATGTAAGCAATCCAACAAATACATTTTATGTGAAGGGACTATCACTTGTTGATTCGAATCAAGTCTATGGAACTTATGAGAATCGAGCCTATGGAACTTATGATTTAGATCAAATAATGAACAATTGGCCAAAAACAACCGATAAACATCAGGCAAATGCTGCCATACTGGAGTTATCGCCGCAACAACAAGAAAGTCCTTCTAATCATCATGTAAAAGTGAAGGCTACACAACCCTATATCTTGGCTTTTGCGGAATCCTATGATCCGTTTTGGGTTGCAAAAGTCAAGAAACAAGACGGAACAACGATTGCAGAGTACAAATCCGTGCCCCTGTATAATGTGATAAACGGTTTTCAAATAGATAAAACAGGCGAATACCAAATTGAAATAGTCTATGAACCACAGCAATGGTTTTACGTGGGAGCTATTGTGAGCATATCATCAACTCTATTTGTTACTCTCGTGTATCTGATATTATTATTACAGCGACGAAGATCCCGAAGAAGAATAGTAGATGTTAGCTCTATGAAAGAAGTAGTAAGACCCTCCCATCTTTACCGACAAACGAACGTTGGAATATTAGACCAGGATGACGGCATTATCACGTCAAATCGTAAAGACATCGGCAAGAACTCCGTTGAGCAGAGCCCGCTTGAAAAAATAAACCTATTTGGCTACAGAATTCTCATCGGAAGTACTATGATACTGTTGGTAGTTACGGCAATTATCCTAACTGCTATAGGACCTAGTAGCAGTATCACAGAGAATACTGCAATCCTTGCTTATTATTTCCTTACCGCGGGGGTGATCTGGACGCTCGGCTTGCATATCACGAAAAAATACTACCATCGGCGCTAGCTAGAATTTTGCCATATGCATATACATATTACATATACACAAAACTCTACGCACTATAGCAATTACCGAAAAACTAGGCTTCTGTTCCTCCTTCAGTGATCGTCGTACTTTTGCGCTGTACGTTATTTAGAATTACTTTCTCAAATACATTTGCAGTGTTTTCCCAGCTAAACTTTCTTGAGAAATTCAGGGCATTTATGCTGAACTTGGAAAGGAGCTCTTTGTCTTTCAGCAGCAAAATGGCCGAGTTTGCAAGACCTTGTGGAGTATTTTCCTCTGTCAGTAATCCCGTTTCCCCATTCCTGACGGAATCCCTTAATCCTGCGACATTATATGCAATGGCAGGTGTGCCCATCGCATTGGCCTCAGTTACAACAAGGCCCCAGCCTTCTTTTACCGATGGCACTAGGAGAAGATGTGCCTTGCCCATCAGGTCATACTTCGATACATTCTCAGTTTTGCCAAAGAAGATTATATTATTATTATTATCGCCATACTTCTTCTCAAGCTCTTCGCGCATATACCCATCACCAATCACCCACATCTTTGCATCAGGCACCTTTTTCCTTATTTCGTAAAAGGCCTCAATGGCATGATCAGGTAGTTTATACCTCTTTAGCCTACCTACAAAAGCAACTGTGGGAACATCTTCTTTCCTGGGCATTTCAAATCGCGGCCTAACGCTTAACCCTTGTGGTACAACAATGATATTGCTATCGCCATCCTTGAGACCAAGAAAGGTTTTCAGCTCTTCCTTTGTCGAATTAGAAACAGTGACGATTGGAATGGTTTTGTAATACGATAACCATTTTTTCTCAAGATAATGATATGCTATAAAGTTTAAGGGAAATGATAATTCGTAAAATAGGCCTTCACGGGCGAGCTGATGAATTAAAGCCAGAATAGGTTTTTCTCTAACAAATCGAGGTGTTAGAAACGGTCTTGTATTTATCTCATCAACAACAATGTCATAATCGTTCTTCTTCGTTTCATAGTAATCTTTTGCTCTACGGTAAATACTATACTTGGTGCCACTTCTTACAATTTTGACACCATCTATTTCTTCATAATCTAAGCAGCCTAGGAATTGGGCCGCAAATAAAGTCATATCATGGCCTTTCTTTACCAATCTACACATTACCTCATGAGTGAATACTTCGGCCCCACCCGCCGCAGGATTTTTTATATCACGCCAGTTGAACCAAAGCACCCTCATGTAGAGCGATAATAATAATGATCTATGCTAAATGTATATCACTTTGAAGTTTCCTACTGGATAGAAAAATCTGATGTTAATTGCCATGTACATGTATATCACTTTGAAGTTTCCTACTGGATAGAAAAATCTGATGTTAATTGCCATGTACATGTATATCACTTTGAAGTTTCCTACTGGATAGAAAAATCTGATGTTAATTGCCATATACGTTCTTCTAGGGAAATCTGATATTAGTTGCCTGTATGCTCTTCTATCAGAAGATATTGAAACATGTCCTACATCCCTTATATGCATGATCCGCTCTCAGTCTTTATGTCATCATATCCTTACTTTGCACATAAGTCGAGCGATGGAAGGGAACCGAAGTTGTCTATTGTAATTCCTGTATATAATGAAGCGAAAGCTATTGGCCCCATGATTCGAAAAATCAAGCACGTTGTCGAATCTGCTGCAATCCAACCCTCATTGCTCTACGAGATTGTTGCAGTAGACGATGGAAGCTGTGACAATACATTTGCAATATTGGAAGCGATGCAGAAGGAAGATCCCCATTTGAGGGCAATGTCTTACAAACCAAATAGGGGCAAGGGTTATGCTATCAAGATGGGTATAATGGCTTCACGAGGCGAGATTGTGATATTGATAGACGTAGACCTAGAACTAGAACTTTCACCCCAGTTGATAGCAAATTATTATTACGAACTGGACGATTCTTGCGATCTGGCAATAGGATCTAAGAAACATCCACTATCCGAAGTAAATTTGAGTGGATCTAGAACATTCCTCAGCACTGCCTTTAGACTTGTTTCAAAAGAGTTAGTCGGCATCAAGGAGATATCGGATACGCAAGTAGGCCTTAAGATAGGAAAGGGCGAATTATTAAGAAGAATATTTGAAATTACCACTGTTAGGCGCTATGCATTTGATGTTGAATTTTTGATGATTGCGCTGATGCTTAATGCCAATATTCGAGAATTACCTATAATATTGAAGAGGAATGAGAGAAGATTTAGAATTGTAGAGATAGCAAGAATGTTCACGGATATTGTAAAGATTTCATACCGTTATAGAATAAACCAATGGTATCAGAAGAAATTAAAAGAACCGCAACTTTACATGGGAGAAGACCTACATAAGCAAATTCAATTTCATTAGCAAAAGGTCAGTTTACGCAGAACAGGAATAGTAGAGGAGGAGCAGGAGGAGAAGGAGGTAAAATCCAAGTGAGGAAGAAAATATGTCATTAAGTAGATTTGCAAGCTCCAGCATGCTACTCTTTATAGATCAAATCTTACTTGCGGCAGGAGGGTGGACTTATTGGCTGATAATTTCAAAGATTGCTTCAGCATCTGAGATTGGCGAAGCAACTTCTCTGTATAATCTTGTTCTACTAGGCTCTACATTAACAATGCTGGGCCTAGAGTACCCACTCCTTAGGAGATCCTCTTTAGAAAGGTCTCAAATTCTTGGTACGACGCTTGTAATAGAGTTGCTAATTTCGATTGCTTCGCTACCCATTGTTATTTATGTAATTAACAATTTCTACCAAGAGGAATTAATACCATTTATCTGGTTGACAACTGCTATGTTTGTTTTCTCTTCTTTGGGTCTTGTGCCGCGCTTTGCACTGCTTGGGATCTCTGACGCAAGAAGTGTCCTAACAATACACGCCATGAGCATTGGAATAAGATTTGTAGCAGGTTTTGCTTTGGTAATTATTGGATTCGGAACACTTGGCATAATTCTGTCATTCCTACTGCAATTTCTATTTGGGGCAGTAGTGACTCTAGCTATTGCAAAGAAGAAATTCAGTCTAAAGATCGGAGACTTTGCATACATCAAAAGCATTCTGAAAGAAGGCCTGATCAACTCTCCATCCAAATTGTCATATATGGTCATTTTTAATCTCAGCATTGTTCTACTCGCATCCTATGGAATTAACAGTTCTGAAATAGGGGTATTTTACATTGCGCTCATGATAAGTACTGTTGCAGGGAGTTTGGGTGCAAGCATGGCATTTATGGCGATCCCTGCCTCATCTCAATCTAATCTTGATTTAACATCTAGCAGTACGAGAATAAGTTTGGGACTAAGTGCGCCGCTTATTGCTGTATTGATAGTTGCACCTGAATCTATTCTTTCAATAATTGGATCAGAATATGTCTCAGCGGGAATGATGTTGTCGATATTGTCCTTAGGGGTCTTGCCGTATGTTATGACAATGAACGCGATTTCCAAGTTCAATAACTTGGGTAGACCAAGAAAGCTCATTCTAATAGGATCGGTTCAAATTCTGGCATTTATTGTATGTTTCGCCATTTTAGTTCCCGCATACGGAACGATGGGAGCTTCGCTGTCAGTTTTTGTCGCATTTGCATCCTCCGCAATTCCGTCCATAATCTGGTCAGGACGGCTATTGGCAAGACACTTTGCCAGTTCATGTGTTGCCGTCGCCGCCGGGGCCGCAGCCGGGTATGCAATTCATTATGCATTTGCGATATTTCCAATTACCACTAGCGGTAGCAGTAATAATTACTATTCCTCCATAATTGCGATTTTGTTTTCGATTGCATCGAGTACGATTGTCATTTTTCTTCTCAAGAATACGTCTTTAGCAGAGATGCGACAAATGGTCAAGCATGTTACCAAGAAGACTTGATATTGTTGATTCGCTTTGATCGAGATCCGCATCCTTGTTAACTAAACAGCGATCTCTTATCTTATCTTCTTAAAGATCTGCTGCAATTGTGTATGATATCTTGTAATCTCCATAATTCTGCGAGTGAAACGATTATCCCCTTTGCATCCACATCAAGATCATAATCATTTTCGACTTCGGAATTATTACTTTTTGAATATCTGATAACGTCATTATTGATTGATTGATTAGTGTTAGCGTCCTCTTGTTGGAGTCCACTTTTCTTCTCCTCAATTATCGGATTTATCATTTTTTCTTCGGTCACAGATGGAATAGCCTGCTTCTGTGCTTTAAGACTTACCTATGGCGATCCATTAGAGATCATGCGTGGTATGAAACTATGTGATCTATAAGTGTATGAAAAATGTCATTCTCAAGGTGCAATATAGTAGAAGTTAAAAACAGATGTAAGGGAGATCGCTAGAAGCCAAATGCAGATAGGTAATAAAAACATTTACGGTACAATATTATACATGGATAAATTTCGTGCCAGATTGCAATTAATTTTGTTATCATCAGGCAAAGAGGATAAGAGCTAGGTAGGTAGGTTTCGGCGTCTCGGTTGATGTCATCAGGAACGATGATGACTTGCACACAAGCCATTTTTTTTCTTCTTCACCATGATATTTGGTGAGGACGCCCGGGCAATGATGTGTTCCT
>Ga0081538_10004396_pt1 | contig 13014 bp, 11 predicted proteins | sample TabmetS5T2R1_FD_71022 | JGI IMG/M metagenome (GOLD analysis project Ga0081538, IMG submission 71022) | Tabebuia heterophylla rhizosphere microbial communities from the University of Puerto Rico - S5T2R1 | ecosystem: Host-associated > Plants > Roots > Rhizosphere ...
AGGGTGGTGGTCTTGCCGGCGCCGTTGGCGCCGAGGAGGGCGACGATGGCGCCGTCGGGCACCGTGAGGCTGACCCCCTTGAGGACCAGCAGGACGTCGTCGTAGACGACCTCCAGGTTCTCGACGGCGAGCATCGGCGCATCGGCCTCCCACCTGCGTCCTGGACTGGTAAATAACCGGCACCTGTGCCCATGTCAATCGGCTGGGGCTCGACCGGGCGTGTACGCGCCCCGGTGGATGACAGCGAGGTTGCCTCCACCGCCAGTGGAACCTGACGTCGGTGGCGCCGGCTGTCATCCCTGGACCGGGTGGGCGTTGAGGAAGCTGGTCAGGTCGCTGCCGTGGGCATCCCAGTGCTGGCGATTGAGGCTGGCCGGATCGGCCTCGGTGCAGGCGGGGCTGGCGTGGTGGGCGGCACGCAGATGGTCAACCAGCTCGTGCCGGTCCTGCAGGAAGGTCTCTCAGGTGTCCAGATAGGAGCGGACCGTCGCGATCATCCGAAGGCCTTCCTCGGCCGAGTGGTCAAGGATGGTCACGGTCAGCTGCTGCAACAGCGCCGGGGACAGGTCCCGGTCGTCCGCCATGGTTCCCTCTGGTGAGGTCATCGGGTGGCGGGTGGTGGTTGGTCGCCAACGGTCGAGGGATGGTGGCGGTGGGCCTGGGCCCGGTGGGCCAGCTCCAGCTGCTCGGCCAGGGCCGGACTCACCGACCGGAGTACTAGGTCGCCGCCCTTGCGGCGGGTCCATTCCGACACCCGGGCCAGGATCTCGACCCCGGCCGAGTCGATCAGGATCATGCCACGCAGGTCCAGCACGATGTGGTGGTGGCCCTGGCCGACCAGGTAGCTCAGGTACTGCCAGAGCTGGCCGGCGGTCTGGGTGTCGATGTCGCCGCGGACGGTGACGATCACGTCGCCGTCGGGTGGTGTGGTGGCGGACTGCAGGAGTGGGGCCATGGTGGCCTCCTTACCTGGAGCGGCGCGCCGGGACGCGGCGGGTCTGCCGCTCCTTGGAACCGCGGCCGGAGGTTGCTCCGGCCTTGCGGCTATTGGGTGGTCAGTGGCCTGACGTTGGCGGCCTGGGGGCCTTTCTGGCCCTGGGTGATGTCGAACTCGACGGCCTGGCCCTCCTCGAGCGAGCCGCCGTCCTGGATGGCGCTGGCGTGGACGAAGACGTCGTTGCCGGACTCTGGCTTGATGAAGCCGTAGCCCTTGTTGGTGTTGAACCACTTGACGGTTCCAACAGTCATCGGTGTTGTCTCCCTTCGTTGTCTCGTAGGTCTGGATTACGGCGACGCCGTTGCTGCGAGCAGCTCAGGTGTCGACCTGGCCGTCCTTGGCCTGCCCGGCTCGGGTCTTGGCCAGCTTGGGTCGGTTGGCGGGCAGGGGTTGACCGGCGGTCACGTCCCTGGCTACATCGGCCAGCCGCCGGGTCGAGGACCGGGCCACCCCCCGCAGCCGCTCAAAGGCACTCTGGGCGTCCAGCCGCTCCCGCCCCATGATCACCCCCTTGGCCTGCTCGATCAGCCAACGGTGCTCCAGAGCGGCCTGCAACTGGTCGGCCAGCCGCCCCTTGACCTGGGCGCTGACCGCGGCCGCGAGCAGGCTGGCCACCAGCCCGGCATAGGCCTGCAAGGCCGCCACCTCGCTGGGATCCCAGTCCCGCGGCTGGCCGGCGTAGAGGTCCAGGGTCCCGATGACCCCACCGTCCAGCTCCACCGGCACGCTCAGGGCCGCAGCGACCCCTTCGGCCAGCAGCACCCGGGAGAACTCGCCCCAGTCGGGCTCGGTGTGGATGTTGGTGATGGCCGCCGGGAGCCGCTGGCTGAAGGCCACCGCACACGGCCCCTGGGCCAGGCGCTCCTGGCCGTCTTCCAGGGTCTGGGCCGTCTGGTCCGAGGCGCTGGCCCAGCGCAGCTGCCCGTCGGCATCGACCAGCATCAGCCCGGCGGCGTCGGCGGTGAACAGCTGCTTGGCGCCGTCGGCGATCTGCTGCAGGGTCGGGGCCAGGCCCCGTTGAGGGTCCAGGGAGCCGAGGGCGCCGATGCTCTTGGCCAGGTCGGTGGGGTCGATCGGCATGGCGGTTGCCTGCCTTTCTGGGGTTGCCGAGGTCTGGCGAACCGGTCAGCAGGCCAGGAAATGGGGCGCCTAGGATGCCGAGCGGGCCAACAGGCCGACGCTGAAAGGACCGAGAAGTGGGGTCCGAGCTGTCGCCACCGTCCAGATGGCGCCTAGGTGCACAAGAGAACTACGCCCGTCACTGTACGCCTACCATCGGCTGGCGCCCAATCGGTCGCCATGGGGCAGGGACCGCCATGATCGGCCCATCGCGGCGGGCAGGCCGGCCCGATTGTGCGTCCTTCCATTTCCCCGCGTCGGGGTCGGTAGAGGGGTCCATCGACTTACGAGTCCGGTCTGATGTGGACGCATCAGCCATCACCAGTTCACGGGCCGCAGGGTGGGCCCAACGATGTGCCCGGCATGTGCACCGACCTCATGTGTGAAGTGTGCCGCGTACCACATCACCACGTCGGCGCCATCGATGCCCTGGCCGGTGATGAACCGGTCGAGATCCGCTTCTGTGGCGCAGTTGGGCCCGCCCGTGGTGCAGTTCCGCCCGTCGTCCAGCTCGGACCCGTTGTAGGCCAAGAGCCATACGTCTCCGCGGGGGTAGGGCCAGTCCGGGGAGTTGAACGCCGTCCCGTCGGTCGGCCCGGGGAAGACCTCGTACCCTTCTCCGGTGCCCTTGTTCTCCACGCGCCACCTGCGGTTCCGTCCAGGGTCGCGGGGGCGTCGGGTCTCGAAGCTCTTGTTGTGCCAGTTGGAAGTCCCGGCCAGCGGCGGGTCGTTGAACTCGCGCACCAGGTTGTTGCCGGCGGTCTGGATGTCAAAGTCCGGTTGCCAGTAGGCATGGTGGTGATGGCGGTTGCAGACGCACGGGTCCCGCACGGCGGTGAAGCCGAACCGTGGGCGGATCGTGCCGTCACTATGCAGGCGCCACTCACTGATGTACCGATACCATCCGGCCTCCAACTCGCTGACCAGCACCACCTCCTGCCCGACCACAGAGATGGCAACGCCGCGGAAGTTCCCCGCGTCCCTGCCGGTGTCGAGGATCGTCTGCGCGGGTGGGCTGCTCATCCGGAAGCCGGGAGCAAAGTCCACGCCCAGGTTGGCCTGGAACGCGCCCTCCTGGTTCTGCCAGTCCCGGAATGGACCGCACCGGTTCTGGTCGTAGCTGACGTTGAGGATCGGGACGTGGCCTCGGTAGAGCACTCGCTTCCCGCGATAGTCGAGGAATCGGAGTTCGACGCCCGAGCCCCGGGTGCCTGAGCTGGCGGCCGGCCGGACGACCACGAAGGTCCAGAGCACGGTACCTCCCTGGACAACGGTGACCCGCAATGATCCCGCCGTTCTGCTGGTCGTCGGCTGGTTGGCGTCCGGGAAGCCACACAAGGCCCGAGGTCCGAGCGCGCCGGCGGGCGCACCGCCCTCGAACCGGTGGAGGGCGCCGTCGAGCAGGTTCACCCCGACGATCTCGTGTCGGCCGTCCTCACCGGTCGGCGCCAGACCGACCGTGACGATCCGCTGGCTGCGCCCGTCCGGGAGCTCCTGCTCGACCAGAGGAGGCATCGGGCGGTAGGGCTGCAGTTCCCCGCTGGAGAGTGCGGCGCCGATCTCCCGGTCGCCGCGGAGCAGCTCCACGGCCACCTCGAACTCCTCGTTGGCCGGCAGAGGCTGGCCGGCAGACTCAGAGATCTCGGCCGCCTGGTTGTCATCGAATCGGCCGTCGATGAGCAGGGCCCGGCTGTTGGTGTAGTCCCAGACCGTCGCCCGGTAGCTCTCTGGTGGCGTCGGCAGCTCGTTGGTCTTCCGGGTTGTGGCCTCGCTGTCGTGCAGGTCCAGTCCGAGCAGCCGGTAGGTTGCTCCTTGCAGGTGCTCCCGCAGCACGGGATGCTCGAGAAGAGCCTGCCGGACGGTGTTGACGGTGTCCTGGTCGGGGCCCCATGGCTCGATCTCCACGCGGATGTCCTCGGTGGGTTCGGGCATCGCATCCTCCAATCACGGGAACGGCCCGCCCTCACGGCATGCGCCAGGCCAGCGCCAGGTCTCCGGGCGAGGCCGCGATCGCTCCGCTCTGCCAGGTGAAGCTCTCGAGCGGGGTGGCCTGGATTGCGTTGCGGTCGGTTGCGGGCGAGGACCAGTGCACCTCGTACACCGCTCCGTTCACGACCAGCGCCATGTGCATGCCGCCCCGGGCGGCGAGGACGCCGAACTGGAGCCGTCGCAACCGTTCGATGCCTGACACGTCCGTCGGGTTCGCGGCGTTGGTCCTGCGGTAGTTGACCACGGACTTGGCGCGATCGACGGTGATCCCGTAGTAGGTACCCTTGTCCCGAACGATCTTGTAGGCGTACGGATGCTCGGCCTGTCCGTCCGCCGTGTCCAGCGGATCCGGCGCCCAGAAGAGGGCCTCCCAACCCAGCTTGTCCTGGAGGGCCTTGATCACCGCGGTCCCCTTGAGCCCGGCGGCTCCACTGCGCCTCGTGGCCTCGTCGAGCACGTCGGTCCAGACGCCGGCGTGACCCTTCGCGTCGAAGGTCCGCCGCAGCACGTCCTTGACGTACTCGGTGCAGTCCGAGGCGGTGGCGCCCGCCGGGCGAGGCGTGGTGCTGCGACGGCCGTGGATGGTGCCAGTGCCGGTGCTGTCGACCGCCTCCTGATGCCGCAGGAGCAGATCCCGGGCGATCGCCGCAGCCAGCGTCCCGAAGCTGTGGCGGGTCGGCGCCGCCAGGATGCGGTCGATGTCGGGGCGCCCCATCGACCCCACGCGGCCGCGGGCCAGCTGCGCGCCGGCTGCGGCTAGCTCGGTCCCGGAGAGCTCGTCGCGGAGCGTGTCGACGATCGTCGGGTCCGCCGACAACTCCGCCATCTCCGCCGGCGACAGCGCCCGGAGCGCCGACATGACCGCCGCCTCGTCGGTGCCCCACCGTCTCGCCTGGGCGCGGATGGTGGCCTTCGCCTTGTCGGTGGCGGACTCGGCATCCGACTCACCCCCGGCCGGGGACTCCTCCTCGACCTCGGCATCGGCGGGGGCTTCGGCGGGGGCGGTGCCGGTGGACGCGGCGCCGGCCAGGCACGGATGGACGGTGGGCACGAACGCAGCAGTGCCGCGGGTCAGGACTCGACCGGGCCCGTCGATCCGTGCGTCGTAGTGCATCATGTCGCCGCTGCCCCTGGCTCCCGGGCCCAGGTCGACCGCGCCCCAGGCCAGGCAGCCGTGGTCGCGCAGGGCGATGACGAGGTCGCGGGGATGGGCAAGAAACCCCTTGTCCGGCGGCTCGTGGTTGTTGAAGTCCCCGCCGGCAAGCGCCTGCCGGTCCTGCCGGATCCGGGTCCGCCATCTGCTCTCCGCATCATCAAGGGACTCCCCCGGGCCCACCAGGCCCGCCGTCCCGCGCGCCTGGCCCGCCTGCAGCGCCGAGCGCAGCGCGGTTGCGTCCTTGTCCAGCTCGAGGTAGGCGATCAGCTCGGCGTTGCGCTGCTGGAGCTCGTCCCAGATCTGGCCCGTTGACCGCGCCGGGTCCGATCCCAGTGAGGAGAAGTATCGTGGCGCGCTGTCCTGGGTCAGGCTGACACCCGACACGAGCAACGCCGCGCGTTGCAGGGCCCGCCAGCTCGTGGCGCTGCGCACCCACGGGTTGGCCTTGTAGGCGATGTCGACGGCCAGGCCGAAGGTGTGCACGCTCGTGCTCCCGGTCTGGGTGGGTCGGGCGCCCCCATGCTTCTCGCTGAACCCGAGGGCGTTCCCCAGCGCGACCGGGGTCTTGCCGCGGAAGGCGGGAAGCGTCAGCAGGTGCCGCTCCGCCCGGCGGAGGTTGCGCACCAGCACCACATGGAGCCCGTTGCCCAGCTTGGTCCGCATCCCGAACACTGACGGGTCGACCATCCGGTCGAACCAGTTGGCCGCCGAGAACTCGTTGGCGGTGACGGCTCTGATCTCCCGGTCGCGCTTCTTCAGGCGGCGCTGGGCGGTCTCGTTGCCGCGGTCGGCACCGCGGAGCCCGGGCCCGGCACGGGTGATCAGGCCGAGGCTGTCGAGTGTCGACTCACCGGCCTGCCCGTCGTGCTCCCCCTGCTCGCGGTAGGTCTTCTTCTGGAACTGGTGCACGCACTCGACGAGCACGGCGTCGGTGGCGGCGGTGGAGGCGTCGATCGGGTCGCCAGGGCTCCGCTGGTTCTGGCGATCGATCGACGCCTGCACGGCGGCCGCGTCGACGTAGCTGCCCAGCGCGCCGCGGATCTCGTCGAGGGTCACACCCGAGCTGGCCGGATGCACCCGGCGGCTCCAGGCGACCGCCCTCGCGGACTCCTGTGCGGAGAGGAGCGGCTCAAGCACCGTGGCGCGTTCGGCCGGCTCGAACGGCGGCACGGCCGCCGCGGCGTCCACCGGCACCGGGCTCCGGCCTTCGGCGTCTTCCTCGCCGGTCTCGCGCTCGGCCTCCGACTCCTCGGCGTCGTCCGCGCTTCGGGGACGCAGCAGCAGCTGCCCGGATGGTAGGTAGCCTGACGGGTCCAGGATCCGGCGTTGGAGCGGGGCCGTCGCCGTGGTCACGTCCGTTGCCGCGGCGTACCAGCCCGGGGCCCCATGGCGGCCGCTGGCGCGCTGCCTGGTCAGGCTCGGGTCGACCACGACGGCGCACTCGCCGGTGCCGGGACGTCCCAGCGCCACCTGCAGCAGCACGTCGCCGGGCTGCAGGGGATCGCCCACCCGCTGTCCCGGTCGGGCAACCACTTCGAATCGCCTGCCGATCCAGTGGGAGACGTGACCATCGGGTCGGTACAGCAGCTCGCGATACGCCCGCGACGGGGCGAGGGCGAGCGGGACCACGGTGTCGAGCTCGGATTCCATGGCGGGTTCCTTTGTGTCGGCCCGGCCTGGGTGGCCGGGGAAGGCCTTCTGGACCGTCGCGACCAGCTCGGGGAGGTTCAGGTAGCCGCGACCGAGCCGATGCCCGGAGTCCCTGGCGGTGTGGGGGTCGGTCGTGCCCAGGACGAGCGCTCGAAGCTGCCGTGCGTCGAGCCGATGGCCGCCGGCCTGCAGGCAGAGCGCCACCGCGCCCGTGACGTGGGGGGTCGCCATGCTGCTGCCGGACTTGCGCACGAGCTGTCCTGGGCTCCGGCGGCTGCCTCGCGGCGCCGACCTGGCGGCCAGGACGGCGACCCCGGGGGCGACCAGGTCTGGCTTCCGGCGGTCGTCGCGGGTCGGCCCGGAGCTGCTGAACGCCGCGATAGGGCGGGACGGGTCGCGGGCGTCGTAGGCGCCGACGACCAGCGGCAGGTGGCTGTTGGCGATCGTCCCGTTGGTGGAGGTCGGGTTGCTGTGGTCGTGGACGAATCTCGCCTGGCATGGCTTGCACGCCTCGTCGCGTTCCAGCCAGGCGTGGAACCGGCCGTTCCTGACCCGCCCGGCCTCGAGCGTGACCGTCCAGGTCCCGGCGCGTCCCGACGGGAACAGGAACGCGTCGATGTGGTTGTCGTGGTTGTTGGGGTCGCGGGCGCGGTGGTAGACGCGTCCGACCACCTGCTCGTCGACGACCAGCTCGGCCTCGCCGCCGAGCCGGACCGGAGGCGCTCCGCCGCCGCCTGGCGGGTCGATCCGGACGGTGAGCTCGTCGTCGCCGTCGTACCAGATCTCCAGCTCGTTGTCCGAGGTGTCGGCGGGATCGGTGACGAAGGCCAGCGTCTCCGTCTGGCCCGGTCCCAGCGCCCCGCAGGCGTGGGTGCGGGACCGGAAGTAGTTGCCGTTGCTGTTCACGACCAGGCAGCCTCGACTCGCTGACACGAGCTCGTCGAGGGCCAGCTCGATCAGCGTGGTCCCGTCGTGCGGGCCTCCGTGTCGCCCGACGCTGATGTTGGTCACCCAGGGCCGGTCGCCTGCCGTGCGCCTGACGAAGTCGACGGCCTCCAGCAGTCGCACCGAGTCCCCGAGGTTGGCCAGACCGCCGGTGTCGCGGTCGGCCAGGTGCACGAACACCAGGTGCGCCTCGGGCGCCACACCGGTCGGGCCGCCGGCGCGCCCGTTGCCGGCGGCGATGTCCGCCACATGGGTGCCGTGGGAGCCGCTGCCGCGGTCCGCGGCCGCGGGGTGGTACCCGAGCTGCTTGTACGGCTGGAGGGTCTGCAGCGCCCGGTCGATCTGCCTCCGCCGGTGCACCGTCCCGTACCCATACGGCTGCGGGCTTGCTCCGGTGGTGCTCTTGCGCTGGTCCCAGAGCGCCAGCAGCCGCGTGGATCCGTCCGGAGCCTTGAAGTTCGGGTGGTCGAAGTCCAGCCCCCAGTCGACCACCCCGACGACGACACCGGCCCCGGTCAAGGGAAGCTCCGGCCGCCGGGCGTCGGCGTGGCCCGGGTCTGACGCCCCCGCTGCACCGCCGTCGGCAGGGGACGTCCCCCATTCCGGTCCGAGGGGACGCGGTGCCTTGAGGCTGATCACGTCCGGGTGTCGGCGGACTTCCCAGACCGAGCTCGCCGCCAGCCGACAGGTCGCGATCCGGCCGAAGCGGGCCACGATCCTGACATCCGGCACCTCCACGCCCGGCCGCCGGAGCCGGATGATCGCCTCGATCATCCGGCCCTCGACGGCCTCCTCACCGCGCAGCAGCTCCCGAAGCGCCGGATCCATCAGCGGTACCCATTGCTTCCCCGCCGCCGACGGGCGATTACGTGATCTTGAGGCGGACGAGGCGCCTGGCGCCGTCCGCGGTGGCGGTGATCACCACCACGCCGGCCGCCTTGCCCGTCACCTTGCCGCTGGCCTTGTCGATGGCCGCGACGTCGGAGTTGCTCGACTCCCAGCTCACCGGCGTGTCGACGACCTGCCCACGGATGTCGGTCACCTCGGCGACGAACAGATCGTCCGAGCCCGCGGCTAGGTCGCTTGGGCCCAGCACGCTGATCTGCCGCGCGGAGGTGAATCGCTTGCGGTTCTCGCCCACGACGAGGATCCCGCCCACGACCGCGGCGGTGGCCCACCGGGGGTCGGTGATGAACGCCCCGAAGCCGTTTTGCTTGCGTTGTGGCGAGAGCGCCAGCAGCGGCGCGAACCGGATGGCCGCCTTGAGGAGCGGGTTGCCCAGCTCGTCGAAGGTCTCAACGACCTGGTTGGCCGCGACGCCCGCGGCGACGGCGTATTCCGAACGTGTCGTCCGCCTATTCGCCGCCGCGATCGCCGCGCGGAAGGCGTCCTCCTGGACCTTCGTCTCCAGGTCGAGGGTGCGGATCGCGGCGGCGGTCTGCTGCTGGACCCCCCGCGCGGGTGTGGGCGCGGGCACGGGCCGCGGCCTGGTCATCGACCGTGCGCGTGCCTGCTCCCGTCGGCGGTTCGCCAGCGCGATGCGCCGTTGCCGCGCCCGCCTCCGGCGCTCCGCGGCCGAACGTGGCTCCTCGTCCCAGGTCTCGCTCTCCTCCTGGAGCTCGCCGCTCTCGCTCTCCTCGTACTCGGTCGACTCCACGTCCGTGTCGGGCAGCATGATGCTCATTCTGGTGCTCCTTCCATGGCCGGCTCGGCATGCGGGTTACGGCTTGCGGAGCCGTCCTCGCCGAGCATCCGCAGGTTGGCCGGCTCGACGTACTCCTGGTACAGACGGCGGTCGGGTTGGGTCCAGCCCGCCGACCCCTCCCCGAGGCAGAGCGGGCAGTCGGGGTCCTGTCCCCAGCAGGTGCACGCTCCGAGCGCCGCCGCCACCAGGACGTTCCGGTCGGCGATGACCTCCTGGACGGTGGGCTCGCCGGCTGCGGCCACCGTCAGCGGCCCAGCGACCGGGGAGTCCACCGCCAGCCGGCCCACCAGCTCCTGAAAGACCCGCTCGGCGAAGCCCATCGGGTCGGGCAGCACCCGGACCAGCAGCCGCTCGAGGTCGGCCAGCTCCGAGGTGCTCATGACGATCCCACGGCCTCGGCCAGCTCCCAGTTCTCCACGTCCATCAGCGTGGTGTAGAGCGGCCGGCCGTACGCGGTCACCGACTCCTCTTCCTCGGGCAGGGCGTCGCCCTCGGCGTCGAGATCCTCCTCGCCCATGTACATCAGCTCGTCGGCGTCGGCGGCCGCCTGCCCGAACACCGAGCCGAGCATGCTCATGATCGAGGTGACAGGGATCCCGTTGACGGATTTCTTGCCGTGCTGGCCCATGGCGAGCGCCAGCAGGCTCTTGAGCACGTCGGGCTGCTGGGTGAGGACCAGGCCCTGGGCGGCGGCGGCCGAGCCACCGGCAACCGCCGGGACCGCCGCCGGTGCCGGCGTGGCCGGCCGCGGGCGGGGGGCGCCGGGCAGTGCGCTCGCGGCGGCGGTGCCCAGGCTGCTGCCCAGGGCGGTGCCGGCCGGTCCGCCGAGCAGCGTGCCCAGGGCGCCGCCGGCGATGGGCAAGGCGGTACGGGCGATCTGGCCGAAGACCGGATCCGACAGCGCCTTACTCGCGCCTTGCTCGATCTGCTTCAGTGCCTTGGCGAAGTTGAAGGACTCCGCCGGGCTCATCGACCCAAGGACGCTGTCCAGGGCCTCCTCCATCTCCTCAGGACTGGCGTCGGCGTAGTCGTCGTGCAACGCGTCCCGCAGGATGTCCGCCAGCTCCGCCGCCTCGTCGACCCAGTCCAGGTCCTCGTCCTCGGGTGCGTACTCGGCCTCGTCGACATCCTGTGCCATCACATCTTCGACATCCTGTGCCATCACATGCACTCACCTCCTGTCGGCACCGTAGGGGAGCCACCGTCACGGCGGCGTCACTCGGACTCGTCACGGTCCGGTGACGCCCAGCAGGAAACGCTGGACGACATGGGGTCCCTGGAGGAGGCGCGCACGGGGGTGCTGGTGTTGCGCGCCTGGGTCGACGGCGACGGGGAGCACGCCCTTCTGGTCCGGATCATCCGGGCCACCCACGGCGAGAACGCCGAGGCGGCGAGCAGGGCAGCCGTGACCGTCGAGGGCGTGTGCGAGGCGGTCCGCGGCTGGCTCGAGGAGTTGCTCCAGGGGTTGGGACCAACGCCAGGACCAGATCGGCGACGGGCGACATGAGGTCGGTGACGCTCGGGTGACGCCGGGTTTGTTAGTCACGGTTCTCAACCTGGTCAGGCTTCTCGGCTATGAGTAGATTCCTCTCTGATGAACCGAACGAGTGCCTTCAGATGATGCGTTCAGGTCCTTCGCTGCGGATGGGGAGAAGCGCCGGTGACTACTCCCACTCCACGCCCTCGTCTGCAATTGCTGGACGGTTTCGAACTTAGACTGGCAGGCTGCGTGGTCGCGTTGACGATCGGCTCCCAGCGTCTGCTGGCGTTCCTGGCCCTCCACAACCGGCAGCTGCCGCGTGCCTTCGTGGCCGGCATGCTCTGGCCCGAGGTGCCGACCGGCCGCGCGAACGCCAACCTGCGCGCCGGCCTCTGGCGGCTGCCGCCAGCCTGCCGGATGATCGTTGACCAGTCGTCGCAGCACCTCCGGCTGACCACAGACATGGTCGTCGACTTCCACGGTGCCGTCGCCCTCGCCGAGCGGCTGCTAGACCGCTCCCGCAGCTGCCTCGAGGACCTCAGCGTGGCCCACCGGCGGCTGTCGGGTGAGCTGCTGCCGGACTGGTACAACGACGATTGGGTCCTGTTGGAACGGGAGCGGTTCCACCAGCTACGCCTGCACGCGCTGGAGGTGTTGTGCGAGGGACTGGTCAGCGCCGGTCGCTATGGCGAGGCGATCGACGCCGGCCTGGCCGTGGTACGGGCCGAGCCGCTGCGCGAGAGCGCACACCGGGTGCTGATCAAGGCGCACCTTGCCGAAGGCAACGTGGGGGAGGCCTTCCGGCAGTACCAGGCCTGCCATCGCCTGCTCCAGGACGAACTCGGGGTCCAGCCCTCCGCCAGGCTCCGGGAGCTGGTGGATGCGGCGGCACCTCGCGACCGCCTTCACGCCCCGGTGACAGTGGCGTGACATCCGTTACGGCGGCTAAGGGTCGATGGCAACGGGCGTCACGCAACCAATACTCCCAGGCTCAGTGACCGGTATTTGGAAGGAACCGTGGAGAACAGGCTAGCGCAGTACGTACCTTCATCGTGAAGCTTCCGGCAAGCTAACACTACAGCCTGCTCATACGCTCACGAGGAGGAACTCGCGGAAGGGAGATCAAACCGCCAGTCCGCCTGAACCACTCCCCAAACCCGATCAGAACCATAAACTGCTTGAACCGCTTGGTCCGTCGCTGAGGCGATCCTTCCAGGGTCAGTCCGAAACGTCAGGCGCTATCGGCAGTGGGAGCACTACAACGCAACCTGCGACGATCATGGTCCGGATGTGGCTACCACACGGAGCGACGGTGACAGTCCAAATCCTCAATCGAAGACGCGGTGGCTAGAGATCTGATGGGCGCTGCTTCTTGGCGGATGTGATGTCTGCGCCGCAGGCTGGGTCGTTGGAAGGATCGCCATGCGCACCGGTTCGCCCTGCCGTTCCCTCGCAAGGGCAGCCCGAAGGCGTATCGACGTCAGTTCAGCTCCTCAGGTTGCCACCGCCTTCTCCATCAGAAAGGCTTGGCTTGCTTGATAGCTTCTTACCTGCGCGAATGGAGCCCGAGGTCGGATTCGAACCGACGACCTTCTGATTACGAGACGGATGCTTCGCGTCGGCCTGGACGGCTCCAGACGGATCGAGCCTGCTCACGTTGGATGGCCCGTCGGTCTAGATGGCACCAGACGGATACAGACCGATCGTCTGGATGATCAAGGCGCATCCGACAAAGAACCGAATGCCAAGGCAAGCAGCCCTCGATCCCCCGCTCCATCTGCTTGGCCTCGATCCAGTCCACCGCTCGCAAGGTCCCTGGCCTCCGACCAATCCTGGCATTGCCAGCCGCCTCACGGGTCGTAGCGGAGGATGCCCACCAGCCCCTTCCAGTCGAGCACCGCGTAGACCAAGTGGCCGTCGAGGAACGGGACGGTGTAGGTGTTGGGCACCCATGGGTGCGGCTGGACGTCGAG
>Ga0081538_10004397_pt1 | contig 13013 bp, 13 predicted proteins | sample TabmetS5T2R1_FD_71022 | JGI IMG/M metagenome (GOLD analysis project Ga0081538, IMG submission 71022) | Tabebuia heterophylla rhizosphere microbial communities from the University of Puerto Rico - S5T2R1 | ecosystem: Host-associated > Plants > Roots > Rhizosphere ...
CGGGCATGGCGACCTCGCGCGCTCGTTCGCTATTCTCGCTAACGTGGGTTCTGGTGTGGAACTGGCAACGGCGCTGCTGGGGATCTATGCCGCGCTCGCTCAAGGCCTTTTTCCATGACTCGACCCCGGGGTGCACTTTCTCCGGCGGATGCGGGTGCCCCACCGTCATGATGTCGTAGCCCTTGCGCCCCGCCCACTCCAGAGTCCGCGCCGAAGTGCCCGCCACCCAAATCGGCGGATGAGGTTGCTGCACCGGTCTTGGGTACAGCGTTACTTCCGGGAAGCGCCAGAATCTTCCCTGGTGGCCAAAGCGTTCCTTGGTCCAGGCATTAAGAATGATCTCCAGCGCTTCCTCCATCCGCTCCTGCCCTTCCTCCCGCTCGATGTCGAACACTTGATAATCCAAAAGCGTGTTGCCGGAGCCGATCCCAAACTCCAGTCTGCCGCCTGAAACCGAGTCCACCATGGCGTAATCCTCGGCGCTCTGTAGGGGATGGCGCAGCGGCAAAATGGCGATGCATGGACCCAGGCGAATGCGCGAGGTGCGCGCCGCCGCGGCCGCCAAAAGCACCGCCGGGTTCGCCACGAGCCCGCCGTAGCCCAGGAAGTGATGCTCGTTGAACATAAAACATTCCCAGCCCAGCTCTTCAGCCAGCTCGATCTGCTCCAGGATCTGCTGATAGTAAACGTCGTAAGGCGGGTCGAGATCGGGGTAATAGGTCGTCAGGATGTTGATGTAGAAACGCATGATGACTGATCTTATAGACTAGGGCGGCGCAGAATCCAGGAAACCAAAAACTTCTGGATACCCGCTTTCGCGGGTATGACGGTGGGGCGCTCGCTCATTGTATCCCGTGGCCCGGGTGCTCGAAAACTCTCTCGGAGTCGTTCGACAAGTTGCTCAGAGCCCGCCCTGAGTCCATCGAAGGGACGAACGGAGACGGATGTAAGGGACAAGGGATTCCGTTCATGCTGAGGCGCTCGAAGCATAATGTTTTCCAGCAATCTCGAAATGTTAAACTTTGGCGATCACTTCCTTCGCCATCCACTCCATGCGCTCGAGCGTTTCTGACGGAGTCGCACGCCGCACGTCGAAGATCATGGTGTCCACGCCGGCCGCGCGATAGTCGCGAATATCGGATGCAATCTCTACCGCGCTTCCAAGGAAACGCCGTCGCTTACCCGGCGTGATTTGCTTCTCGCGATCGAATAGTGAACCCTTCAGCGCCACGCGGATGTCTCTCGGATCTCTGCCCGCTTTTTGCGCATAGCCGGCCAGTATTTCCCTGTTCCTCTTTACGTCTTCGGGTTCCAAAGGGATCGTCGGTACGCCCCCAATGGGATGCCAGCCATCGCCCAATTCACCGGCGCGGCGCAAAGCGGCTTTACTGTGGCCGCCGATCCAGATCGGAATGGTCGGCTTTTGGACCGGCTTGGGCAGAAAAATGATATCCGAGAAATTGCAGTAGTTGCCGTGGAAGGATGGCTTGTCTTTGGTCCAGAGCTCGCGAAAGGCTTTGATGTATTCATCGGTCACGCGGCCACGCTCACCGAACCGCGGCGCCTTCAAGTTCTCGAACTCTTCTTTCATCCAGCCCACACCCAGGCCAGCGATCACCCTGCCCTGCGAGAGCACATCGAGACTCGCAAGCATCTTGGCCGTGATGATGGGATTTCGGTACGGCGCGATCATGACGCTGGTGACGAAGCGAATGCGCTGCGTAGCGCCAGCGAGAAAAGACATCGTCGTCAGCGTTTCCAGGTGGTATCCGCTGCCGGGATATTTGCCGTCGACGGTATACGGATATGGGATCGAAATGTTCTTGGGAACAATAACGTGATCGGCGACGGTAACGCAGTAAAAACCCAGCGACTCGGCTTGTTGCACGAACCGGACTAGATCTGCCGTTTTTACTCCTGGGCTGGAACTCGGAAGATGGAGTCCGAAGTCCATGCGTATTACAGAGCGGACGATGTGGCCTGTCGAATCTCTCCGCGGAGCGCAATCGGATCGCCAACGCGGATCACGCCGTCGCTCAGGATCGCGGCTTTGAGGCCGCTCCGATGTTCCAAGGCGCGAAATATTCCGGGGATCTTGGCGACTTTTTCCAGATGGCCGCAAGGCTCAAAGAGCCGGATGCCGCGCAGGAGTACGCCGCCTATGGTGAATTCGCGATCAAGTAACTCAACCAGCGGCACCCCGCGGGTGACGACATTACGCCGGCTTTTGTCGCCAAAGGTCTCTGTGCCAAGCTCGACCGCGGCTGCTTCGAGAGTCTCTTCTTCGATGAGACTGATCGCTTTGTCGGGCCGCTTTGCGGCCTTCCACGAGTCACGGAAAAACCGGTCGCCTTCCAGACCCCGGTCCGCCAAAGCGCGCGCTTCCGGCACACTCACCATCGGCTTGGCTGGTTGTGGCGCAATGTAGAGTGAAACGACTCTACCGTGCCAATCGGGACCCGTAGATTTTAACCCGCGCCACAGCTCGGGAGGGGTTTCCCATGGGAATTCAGGTTCAGCTTTGGACATAGTGGAAGAACAGACAAGGAGACAAGGACCGCTGGAGACATGGAGACTCGGTTTCCCGCTGGTTTCTCCTTGTCTCCCTGTCTCCCCTTTTGTCTGTTGTTGTCTCCTTGTCTGTAAATTATCCTGCCGATTCCGCGAAAAACTTGCCGGGGTCTTCGATCGGAGGCAGTGTCTTGTTCTCGACCGATCCTGCGAGCAGCGGGCGGCCGTCGGGGCGGACGCGCATTGTCTCGCCGGCCTGGGCTTGGCCTTTGGCGCCTGCGCCGATGCGCAGAACCACCAAATTTCCCGTGCCGGTGTTCAGATAACGGTAGTACGCGCCTCTGGGAATCATGACGCCCTGGTACTTTTCCACCTTCATTTCCCTGCCAGTTTCGTCGAACACGCTCATTTGACCTTCCAACACGATAAAGGAATGATCTTCGTCGAGGTGGCTGTGAATTTCGTTTTCACCGCCCTCGGCGTTGATCTTCGTGTGGATCCACATGTTTTCGGTTTCTGCGACGAGTTGAGTGACGCGACCCTGCCGCATGTAAGGCGTTTTCAGAGAAAACGTATAGGCTCTGGGCTTTTCGTTGGCTGCTTTTCTTGCGGCTGCAGTGGCTTGCATGGTCAGGCTCCTTTCAAGTTTGTTTAGTTCTTCAGTTATTGATTCCGTCGATCTTGAGATCGTAGAGTTTGATCACGTTATCGCGCACGACCTTGCGCAAAATGTCTTTGGGGAGGTGTCCGAGTTCCCTGGCAATAACGTCGCGCGAGTGCGGCCAGGTCGACGCGGCATGAGGATAATCGTTGGACCACATGAAGGTGTCCTGGCCAAAATCCTCCATCAGGCGCCCGCCCGCCGGATCACTAAAAAACGTTGCGTAAACCTGTTCGGCGACGTACTCGCTGGGCAGTTTCTTCATATATGGCAGCGGCGCCTTCGGGCTATGGCGGATGAAATATTTGTCCCATTCATGAACGAAAAACGGAATCCAACCGACTTCGTTCTCGACGTAAACGAACTTAAGCTTCGGAAAGCGCGCCATCACGCCGCTGAACACCAGGTCGAACAAGCTGTTGGCGGCATCGGCCAGTTTCTGATTCACCGTCATACGGTAAGTATCGAGTCCCTTGCGATCGAAACGGCTGTAGTTAAATCCGGTGAGGATATGCAGGTTGACCGGCATGTTCAAATCCTGGGAGGCTTCCCAGAAAGGATCGTAGTAATCGCTGGTAAACGGCAGATGCTCGGGCGGCACCTGCCAGATCAAACTGCCGACCAATCCGGCTTTCTTGCAACGCTCGAGCTCTTTGATGGCGTTCTTGAGGTTATAAAGGGAGATCATCGGGATTCCCACTAACCGGCCCGGAGCCACTTTGCAGTAGTCGATCAACCAGTTGTTGGCAATCTCAAAACAAGCTTCTTGCACGTCGGCATCTTCCAAAGCGAACAAACGCAGTCCGAACGTCGGATAAAGCACCTCGGCGCTGACTCCGTCCACTTCCATCTCTCCAATGCGCGCCTTGGGATCCCATCCGCCGGGCTTTTCTCCCGGCGAGTTGCGCGCTGGAAACTTGGGGAATTTTTCTTTTAAGCCCGGCGTTAGGTTCTTTTCCCAAAGATCCGCCGGCTCCATAATGTGTGAATCCGCCGAGACGATCCGTTCATCGGCGAGTACCGATTGCGCCGTTCGCGCCACAGCAGCTGTGCTCATAGATTGCGCCCTCCTCTTTCAATCAATATTTTCTAACTTTTATTCTTTTTTAGGAAATTTGTCTAGGCAGGCACAAACGGGCGCCGTGCACGGCGTGCGCCAATTGGACATTCCTGGCGTCATAAGTTAAACATTTTGACAGCATGAGAGCGCTATCTGGGTTATTGTGGATCTATGTCGTGGCTTTTATGGGAATAACAAACCTCCTCTTTGCCGGCGAAGCGATGAATGCCTTCAACGAGGCGGTCAAATTGCATCAGGCGGGAAAGTTAAAGGAAGCGATTGCGGCCTACGACAGAGCGATCAAGGCAGCGCCCAATGTGGCGGAAGCTTATCTGGGCAGAGGTTCCGCCTATGCGAAGCTCGGACAGTTAGAGCGAGCCATTAAGGATTACAACGAAGCGATCAAATTGAATCCCGATCTGACCGATGCGTACTATAAGCGCGGCGATGCCCACAACGAATCCAAACAATATCAAGCGGCTATTAAGGATTATGATGAAGCCTTGCGCCGGAATCCAAAGCTCCCCGAGGTCTACAACAACCGGGGCCTAGTCTACTATAGGCTGGGCCAATACGATAACGCCATTAAGAGCTTTGACGAAGTCGTGCGACAAGATCCTAAACTTACCGACGCCTTCTATAACCGTGGCAATGCTCACTTTGCTCTCAAGCAGTACCAGGCCGCTGTGAGGGATTACGATGAAGTGATCAAGCAAACACCAAAATTGGGCAAAGCCTATTACCAACGCGGCGAAGCCCACACGGGCCTCGGTCAATTTGAAAAAGCGATTCAGGATTTCAACCAGGCTCAGAAACTTAATCCCAAGGCCCCGGAGATATATTCCAGCCGCGGCCTCGCGCAACGCCGGTTAGGCAATCATGATCTGGCGGTGAAAGATTATTCCGAGGCCATCAAACTCAACGCGAAGGATGCCGAAGCTTACAACAATCGCGGCAACGCTTACTCACTGCTCGGTAAATACGATCAAGCCTTGAAAGACTACGATGAAGCGGTCAAGCTCGATCCAAAAAACGCGCGCATCTACGGCAACCGTGGCATGGTCAAGCTGCGCCAGGGTAAAAACGAAGACGCGCAGAAAGATTTTAAAAAAGCCATCGACTTGGAGCCCAGTTTGAAAGCAAAACTTGAGCCTCTGTTAGACAACTCCAAGTCGCCCCCGGCGCAACGCTGATGGATGCCATGGCCAAATTACAACACCTCAAGCTTATCGGCGGCCTGTGGTTTTTTCTGCTTGCCACACCCGGTTGGTGCGGCCAAGCGGAGGAAGCGCTCAACGAGGCCTTGAAACTGCACGATGCCGGCAAACCCAAAGAGGCGATCCGCGAATACGACCGCGCGGTGAAAGCCAATCCGAAGCTGGCCGAGGCCTACTTCAACCGCGGCAACGCCTACTTTGACTTGGGTCAAAACGAACAAGCGATCAAGGACTACGGCGACGCGATCCGCCTCAATCCGAAAGACGCGGACGCCTATTTCAACCGCGGCAACGCCTATCGCCGCCTCAAAAAAGACGAGATCGCGCTTAAAGACTATACCGCGGCCATCAAGCTGAGCCCGGAAGAAGCCAAGAATTACGTCAACCGCGGGAGCATTCACTTCGATGCGGGACGATACGAGTCGGCCGTGAAAGACTTCAGCGAAGGGATCCGCATCAGCCCTAAGGAAGCGGACATTTACTATAATCGAGGCAACAGCTATCTGGCCTTAGGCAGAAACGATGACGCGATAAAAGACTATGATCAAGCGCTGAGCCTGGATTCCAAGCTTGCTGCGGTTTATTACAATCGCGGCATCGCCTATGCCTCTCTGGGAGAGCAGGAAAAAGCCATTCGCGATTTCAGCGAAACGATCCAGCAGCAACCCAAAAACGTCGATGCTTACTACAACCGCGGACTGGCAAACGCCAACCTGGGCAAAACAGAAGCGGCCATCGAGGATTACAGCGAGTCTATTCGCCTCGACCCAAAAGATCCTGAAGCGCCGTACAACCGTGGAGTGGCTTATCTTCGGCTCGAAAAATATGACTATGCCGTCCGGGACTTCAGCGAGGTGATACGCATCCAGCCCCGCAACCCGGAAGCCCATGTCTACCGAGGAATCGCCCGCCTCTACCAAGGCAAAGAGAAAGAGGCAGACGCGGATTTCCAGAAAGCCTTCCAGCTCAGCCCTGGGCTAAAGAAGAAAATTCAGCCTATCATCGACGAGGCCAAAGCCAAGGCGAAGGGGAGCCCGAAGGAATAAATTTGGCTCATCTAACTCCAGTGGTGATGACCGATCCGAATACGGTTGGCGGTTTGATCGGCGGCGCGCTAATTGGTTTTGCCGCCGTATTACTGCTCGCACTCAATGGCCGTATTGCCGGCGTGTCCGGGATTTTAGGCGGGCTGATCACCGCGACCGCTCGCAGCGAGCGTTTCTGGCGCCTCGCGTTTATTTTTGGCCTGATTGCGGGTGCGGGATTATATATTCTTGCTCGTGGCAGCTTGTCGCTGGAACTTCAAGCCAGTAAGCCGATGCTGCTCGTTGCCGGTTTGCTTGTCGGCGTCGGAACACGACTCGGCTCCGGTTGCACTTCGGGCCACGGCGTTTGCGGTCTAGCGCGTCGTTCGCCGCGCTCACTGCTGGCAACTATGATCTTCATGGCGACCGCGGCGCTGACAGTCTTCCTGACGCGACACGTATTCTAATGGCGCAGATTGCTGCTGCATTTGCCATAGGTATAATTTTCGCGTTCGGCTTGGCCGTTTCGGAAATGATCAACCCCGCCCGGGTCATCGGCTTTCTCGATGTAACGGGTTACTGGGATCCTACGCTGCTGCTTGTCATGGCCGGCGCGCTTACGGTAACGCTGCCAATCTTTCCGCTGATTTTGCATCGGTCGAAACCATTTCTTGCTGCGCAATTTAGTTTACCCAGGAAGACGCAGGTAGATCTCCCCCTTCTACTCGGCGCTGCCATTTTCGGCGCCGGGTGGGGACTGGCCGGTTTCTGTCCGGGGCCGGCATTAGCTGCTCTGGCATCGCGAGCACCGGGCGTGATTCTATTTGTGATCGCGATGCTGCTGGGGCAATGGCTCGCATCGCGCTTCGAAACCCGTTCGTCTTAGAAACCTTGTGACCCGCTGCGCACGACCCGGTTGTCTTCTCCGCGCAGCAGCGCCTCACGTTCCGCGCGCAACTGCTTGAAGCGTTGCAAGTCTTGACCCGCCAGTCGCTCGTTTTTGGGAACCCGAAGACTTAGGAAGTTGATCTTCTCGCCGCCTCGCAAAAATTCGAAATGTAGATGCGGACCCGTCGCGTGTCCGGTCTGTCCGACGTAACCGATCACATCGCCCGCATTCACTGCCCTGCCCCTGCGCAAGCCTTTAGCAAACCGAGAAAAATGAGCATAGCGCGACGTGTATCCTCCGGAATGAAGGATATCGACGACGTTGCCGTATCCGTTGCGCCAACCGACAAACACTACCTGTCCTCTTCCGATAGCGATCACCGGAGTCCCGGCTGGGGCCGCATAGTCGATCGCCATATGGGGACGCAAAGTGCGAAAGATTGGATGTTGCCGGGCAAAGCTAAAAGGCGATGAGATTCTCACGTAACTGAGAGGCGCGCGCAGAAAAGACCGGCGCGCGGCCCGCCCTTCGGAATCGTAGTAGCCGCCGTGCCCGTCCCGCCCTACGTAATAGAAAGTGCGAAATATCTCATCGCCTGATTCCAGCTCGGCGGCTAAAATCCGCCCCAACACCCGCCGGCCATCGGCGTAGCGCAACTCCTCGAGGGCAAAGGAGAACGCGTCGCCCCGACGGAAATCCGAAAAAAAGTCGATGTCGTATTCGAAAATCTTGGCGACATCAGCAACATGTTGTGGCGTAAGCCTGGCGCGGACACCGCTTTGATAAAGACTGTCTTCTATCGTGCCGCGAATCACTCCTATGCCTCTAACAAACGGAATCTCGTGCCGCTCCGCTGACCACCCATCCGCGGTCGCCTTGACACGCACGAGATTTTCGCCGACCACCAATTCCATCTCTTGTACCGTTTTGTCTTCACGGCTGAGAACCAGCTGAACGTCCTGGCCCGGCCGAATTCGTTGCGGATTCAACCACGGTCGAACTTTATCGAGCATGGCGCGAGCGGAAGGCGGTTCTACACCGAAGCGGACTAACAGCGAAGACAACGTCTCACCGCGCTTTAATTTGACTCCAACCCGTGCCGGCTCCTCGATCGCAACCAGTGGCGGAGGTTTAGGCTCATGGTCATTTTGCAGATCCAGAAACGGCAGGCATAACAGCGATACAAAAGTGACAAACGCAACACCGGTGCCGCGGGCCAACGACGCAAGCAAGCGATTGACAAGCGAGGTGTGAAAATATTTTCGCCGTTTCATGACGCGATTCGGCCGAGGTTTCAACCCTTGTACACGAATATGCGTTGGCGGTCAAAGAATCGGGCGATTTTTTTTAAAAGCAAGTTGAAAGCGGGACGAAATCTCGATCCTCTACAACGACTGGAATGAAAGAAATCTTTCGATCCGGCGATCCTCCCAGCTATTGAGATCTGACGCCGATCTTCCAACTTGTAAAGCAGTGCTGCCGCAGAAATAGATGAGTGTACTATACTTGCTTTCGACGATTTATTACATGCGTGAAGTCAGACGCAGTTAATCTTTCGCATCTAAGCGTCGCGCAAAAAGATCCGCACGGTTCGTTTCTCGTCCTTTACTTCGATTTTTCCCTCGCGCGCGAGCCACCCCACAGCCATCGAGACTGTTGATCGAGGGGCTTTAACCCCTTTTTCCAGCGCGCTAAGGCTGGATTCTCCGTTGGAGCGTAAAAAATTCCATACCAAGCCGGCGGTTTCGCCAATCGTTTTGATTTCCACAATCAAGACCTCCCTGCTGATAGTTTGGCATTTTAAAGCGGCGTTGGAAATATAAGCTGAAAAATTTTCCTGCAAACTAGCGTAGCGCTTAGAAAGCCCTTGGCTAACTAGCGGAAGAATTATGTTCGCGCAGTTTTCGGTAGGGCCGGTCGTCCCTACAATTTCATGACGCCTGAAACTGGGCGAAGTTTCTTTTGGACAAACTGTTCCAGGCCCGGCCGCCCGCCATGCTCTCGTATCGTGCGCTGGGAAATCAAATTCGAGATCTCGTACGCAACGTCCGGTGCCGCATAAGAACTGTAATACCAGGCCTCTTTCACCGCCTTTAACGCCATCGGACTTTTTTCGGAGAGAACTTTGGCGATTCTCGCAACTTCTCGATCCAGATCTGCGCGCGCAACGACCTTCGAGACGAGACCAATCCGCTCCGCCTCTTTGGCGCTCATCATCTCTCCGGTCAGAGCATAGTAGAGCCCATGCTTGGCCTGAAGATTCTCAGTGAGAACGGCGGTTGTATCGCCGGCGGGAAAATGACCGAAGTTGACTTCGGGAAGACCGAAGAGCGCGTCCTCCGAAGCGATAGCGATATCGCATCCGGCAACCACCGTGAGGGCTCCGCCCAGGCACCACCCGGTGATTCGAGCGATAACCGGCTGCGGCAAAGTCCGCAGCATCTCGTTGCGCCAAAGCCGGACCTTCTCGCGCACCTCGTCGCGCACCCGCTCCGGCTGGCTTTCCATCTCGAGGGAATATTGCTTCAGATCTTGGCCGGCACAAAAATTATCACCGGCGCCCGTCAGCACGATCACCCGGGTCTCTTTGTCGTATCGCAGCTCCGTGAGCAGCTCGAACATCTCCCGGTGCAGCTGCGGGCTCATCGCATTGCGCTTCTCCGGACGGTTAAAGGTAATCGTCGTGATGCCTCCGTCCTTGGTCCAAAGCAGGGTCTCATAATTTGTCGCCATAGGTTTTTCTCCTTCCTTACTCAATTCACTGGCTATTAGACGAGAACCGGGGCGAGTTGTGGAAAGCGCAGCGCACCCGACTCTAAAGGAAGCGTTCAGGCCCGGACCGTTGGAATAACCGCCCGGGGGCGGATCCGGGCGGTGGCCGACGGGGCACAGACCTAGGAACGGCTCGTCCCGGGGTTAGCGAATTAACATTATCTCGCTTGACGTCAAACGAGACGCCAATATAGTCTCTGCTCAAATCAACGCATCCTGCAACGTACCCCACAAGGAGGTCTAACATGACCCGCGACGATGGCAAAGCAGAAGCGCTGCATTTAGCAACTTACTCGGGCTGGTACCGGTTTGAAAAACGCGATCAACAGTGGGTGCAAACCGACAAAGCGCTCACCTTCTGGAAGATGACCTCACTCCAGGTCGATCCGGAGGATGCCCGCCATATCTACATCGCCACGGAACATTCCGGGCTTTTCATTACCGACAACGGTGGTGTGGATTGGCAGCGGGCGAAGCCCAACGTGCCACGCCTGACGACGACTTCACTTCTGGCGCTACCTGGAATGATACTTGCCGGCACTGTGCCGGCCGCGCTGTATTGCGACAACGACGGAAGCGGTTGGCAGGAGCTGGAGGGCATACGGTTTGGCGCGACCGGCGGCAGCTTCCCCCCGAGTCCCGAGCTCGGAGCGCGCACTCGCTTTCTCGCCGCCGACAATGAAACACCGCGCCGTCTTTACGCTGCCATCGAAGTCGGCGGCATGCTCGTGAGCGACGATGGGGGCCGGCAGTGGATTGCCAAAACTAAAGGATTGGATGATCCCGACGTCCACCAGATTTTACCCAGCGCGAAGACCAGCGGACTCGTTGTCGCAGCCTGCGGTGAGGGCGCCTATCGCAGCACGGATCGCGGGGAGGGTTGGGAAAATGTTACACCGCCAGGAAACCGGACTTTCGGCTCGGCTGTCGCCGAGGATACCCGTGGCAACCTTTATCTCGCCATGGCTCTTGGCCGGCCGAACACCTGGCTGCGCAAGGAGCGCGCCAACGCCGCGCTCTTCGTTAGCCAAGACGCAGAACGCTGGGACATCGCCGTTGAAGGACTGCGTGGGGGAATCATGGCCATGTGCCCCGCTCCAAGCAGCCAAGGTGTTTTCGCCTCAACATCGGAAGGCGAAGTTGTGCACGTCGATTCATCCGGCTCGCGCACCATTGTTAGCGGGCTTCCGTCCATCACGGCCATTGCCTTGGCCGCGTGAAGCGCATCACTTGCGCGAGATTTCCAGGAGCAGCTTGTTCCAGCGTTCGATAGTTTCCGCGTATTCGTAGGCAGTCAAACCCTGCTCCGGGTACCATCGTTTGAATTCGGAAGGCTTGCGCGCAGTACCGTAGCCGAGTTTCTCCGAAAACAGTTTCTGTCCGTCGGCACCGATGAGAAAATCGATGAAAAGGAGCGCCGCATGGGGACGCTGGGTATGGGCTAAAACAGCGACGCTCCCTGAATTGACCGGTACAAGATCCGGGGCCAGCCATGCCACCGGGGCACCTCTCGCCGCCGCCAGTCTAATGTTACTGTCAACCGCCGTAAATGTAAGCGGCACCTCTCCGGAGACGACTAACTCGTTCAAGCCGAGAGCGGGCATCCCATAGAGCTTGATCTCTTGTGACGCTAATTTTTTAAGGAATCCGTCCCCTTTGGCTTTCAACATCGCGCCGATGACTCGGTTGCCGATTTCTTCGCCGCTGATGCCGATCTTCCCTTTCAGCGCAGGCTTCAACAAATCATCAAAGCTCTTAGGCACCTCCGATTCGCGAATCGCGTTCTTGTTGTAACCGATGCCAGGATAGGATTCACGATCGACAACGGTAAAAAACAAACCCCCAGTCGCCTTTTCCTTTGAACTTTCGGGATAGTCCCCCAGATGGCGCGAAGTGTAGGGCAAAAACAACTTGTTATCCCGCAACAGCATCAGCGCGCCCTGGGAGGTTTCGATGGTGTCGGCGATAGCGCGGCGCGTTTGGGTCTCGCCGATAATTCGCGTAGCCAGAGTAGCCGCGGGCGCGCGATAGGACTCCACGATCACGCCTGGGTACCTGGATTCGAAGGTCTTGGCGATTTCTTTGTACGGCGTCAGCGAGGTGTACCACACCAGCTTCCCTTCTTTTTTTGCCCCTTCGTAGAGCAATCGCTCACGGTCGGCGCCTAAATACCTTGCCAATTCAGCCGCTGTCTGAGGCCGCACGCTCTGGCACCACGCGCTTCCCGCAAGGCTGGCAGAAACGAAAAGGGCAATGACCAGAGTTTTCATGCCTTTCTCCCCGGGAAATCTGCTTTGTCGCGGTTGCGGCCTTGTTTGGGGGGAATTCGAATCCTTTACCACATAGACACTAAAAAGATTTGTCTATGCGATCTTTGCGTTCTTTGTGGTTAAATCATCAATTGCGAAGAGCGCCTTGGGATTGTCATAGGTAATTTTCTCGTACTGGGTTGAAGTAATGGTCCCCATTTTTCTGAGATTACGGAGCGCCTCGACCTCGGTGGATTGATCGTTGTGGCCGTAGTCGGTGCCGATGGTGATATTGTCCTCCCCCGAGTACCGCAGGATATAGTCCACGTCGTCATCGGTCTGGCAGGAAACATATTGCCGGAACTCTTTCATCGGGTTCGCCGGCAGTTCCTTTCCCTGGGTCGCCCAGCGGCGCTGCAGATCTTTTACTACATAAGGTATCCACTGCGCGGCGGCCTCGGCCCAGTGGAACCGGAGCTTGGGGAATAGCTTTGGCACTTCGCTCATCATCACCGAATGGAATGCGCCGATGACGGGAATACGAAACTTCCAGAAGCTTCCTCCCCCGTTGTATTGCGACACCAGGTCGATGACCTGCGGGTTGCCGTTGCCGACGTGTACTCCCACCG
>Ga0081538_10004398_pt1 | contig 13010 bp, 12 predicted proteins | sample TabmetS5T2R1_FD_71022 | JGI IMG/M metagenome (GOLD analysis project Ga0081538, IMG submission 71022) | Tabebuia heterophylla rhizosphere microbial communities from the University of Puerto Rico - S5T2R1 | ecosystem: Host-associated > Plants > Roots > Rhizosphere ...
CCGAGGACGTTCTGCATGTAGATCGACATGAAGAAGAAGACGCCGAACATGGCGAGCGTCACGAGCAGGGCGACGACGTTCGCGCCCGCGAAGGTGGAGCTCCTGAAGAGCGAGAGGTCGAGCATCGGCGTACGCTGGTGCAGCTCGAGCAGGACGAAGGCCGCGAGCGAGACGGCCGAGAGGGCGAAGAGGCCGACGATGACGGGGTCGGTCCAGCCGTACGAGTTCGCCTCGATCAGCGCGAAGGTGAGGGCGAACAGCCCGATACCCGACGCGAGCAGCCCGGGGAGGTCGAGCCGCTGCTCAGCCGACGTATCGCGCGACTCGTCGATCACCAGCCGTCCCACGATCAGGCCGAGGACGCCGATGGGGACGTTGAGGAAGAAGATCCAGCTCCAGTCGATGTGCTCGGTCACGAGGCCGCCGATGAGCGGGCCGATGGCGAGCGCCATCGCGGAGACGCCCGCCCAGATCCCGATCGCCATCCCGCGCTGGCGCGGCGGGAAGGTCGCCGAGATGATCGAGAGCGTCGCGGGCATCATCAGCGCCGCCCCGACCCCTTGCACGGTGCGGGCGCCGATGAGCGTGCCGCCGGTCGTGGCGAGGCCGCACGCGAGCGAGGAGAGCGTGAAGACAATCAGGCCGAGCAGGAAGACGCGGCGACGCCCGAAGAAGTCGGCCAGCTTCCCCCCGGAGAGCATCAGCACCGCGAACGTCAGCGCGTAGGCGTTCACCGTCCACTCGAGCTCGGACAGGCCGATGCCGAGATCCCGCTGGATCGACGGCAGCGCGACGTTCACGACGGTGTTGTCGAGCATGATCATGAAGAGCGCGAACGCGAGCGCGCCCAGGGTCCACCACTTGCGGCTCTCGTCGGCGAAGATGCGTGCTCTCACGGGGATGCCTCCTGGATCTCTCGGCTTGCGGGCGCGACGCCGTGGACGACGGTGCGAACGAGCTCCTGCGCGAAGCCGTCGGCCGACGCCGTCGCGATTCCGGCGAGCGCGCGGGTGAAGGTGTGGTCGCGAGCTGCGCCGATCAGGATCGTGGCGACCACCTCGGGCTGGACCCGGCCGTCGATGCGGCCGAGCTCGCGCTCGGCGCGAACGTAGTCCGAGGCGGCCTTGAACAAGGCGACGAACCCGGTCTGGCGCTCGCGGACGCGCGCCTTGAAGCGGTCGAAGACGTTGCGGTCGCTCATGAGGGCGAAGAAGATCGGCTGGTTGTCGTGGATGAGGCTCGTGAGCTCCTCGACCCAGGGGACGAGGTTGCCCTCGAGCGTCCCTTCGCCCGCCTTGCCCTGAAGCTCGAGCAGCTCCGCGAAGGAGGGCTCGCGCTCGACGATGACCGCGATGACGAGGTCGATCTTGTCCTCGAAGTGCACGTAGATCGAACCCTCGGCGCAGCCGGCCGCGCGCGCGATCTCGCGCGTGGTCGCGCCGGAGAGGCCATGCTCGCGGATTAGCGCGTCGGCGGCCTCGATGATGCGGCGCCGGAGGGTGGGTTTCGTCTCGACCGTCTCGACCATGAGTGAGCGCTCGCTCATTATGGGTGAGCGTTCACTCACTGTCAAGTGAGACTAGACTTCAGCCGCCGTGGCCGAGGTCGTGTGGACGCCGGACGAGCAGACGCTCGCGCACGCGAACGTCGTGCGGCTCATGCGCCGCCACGGGATCGAGGACTACCGGGAGCTCGTCGCCCGCTCCCAGGCGGAGCCGGAGTGGTTCTGGCCGGCGGCGATCGAGGACCTCGGGCTCGAGCTCTCCCGAGGCTGGGACCGGGTCTACGACGACTCGCGCGGCCCCGAGTGGACGACCTGGTTCGCGGGCGCGCGGCTCTCCATCGCGCGGAACTGCGTGCACCGGTGGGCCGAGCGCGATCCCGAGCGCGTCGGCGCGATCTTCGCCGGCGAGGACGGGTCGCGGCGGGAGCTGACCTTCGCCGAGCTCTCCCGGGACGTGACCCGCCTCGCCGAGGGGCTCGTGCGGCTCGGAGTCGAGCCGGGCGACCGCGTGGCCGTCTACCTGCCCATGTGCCCGGAAGTCGCGGTCGCCTCGCATGCCTGCGCGCACGTCGGCGCGGTGCAAGTGCCGCTCTTCTCCGGCTTCGCCGCCCCGGCGATCGTGCAGCGGCTCCGCGACTCCGAGGCGAAGGTCGTGATCACCGCCGACTACTCGCTCAGGCGCGGAGCGCGCGTGCTCATGCGGGAGACCGTGGACGAGGCAGTCCGTCAGGCGCCCTCGGTCGAGCACGTGGTCACGTGGGAGCGGGACGCAGGCTGGGGCGCAATCGTCGACGAGAGCCCCGGCGAGCTGGAGCCGCTCGAGGTCGAGAGCGAACACCCGTACCTGCTCACGTACACGTCGGGGACGACCGGCAGGCCCAAGGGCGTCCTGCACGTCCAGGGCGGGTTCCTCGTCTCGATCGCGCGCGAGGTCGCCTACCAGGCCGACGTCCATCCGGAAGACGTCCTCCACTTCGCCACGGACATGGGCTGGATCATGGGGCCGTGGACCGTGGTCGGCGGCGGCGCGCTCGGCTGCACGCTCGTGTTCGCCGAGGGCGCGCCGGACCGGCCCGCCGACCGCCTCTGGCGCCTCGTCGAGGAGGAGCGCGTCTCCGTGCTCGGCCTCTCGCCGACGCTCGTGCGCGCGCTCATCCCCCACGGCGAGCCCAAGGCCGACCTCTCCTCGCTCCGGATCATGGTGACGACCGGCGAGCCGTGGAACCCCGATCCGTACCGCTGGCTCTTCGAGCGGATCGGCGGCGGCAGGGTCCCGATCATCAACTGCTCGGGCGGGACGGAGGTGGCCGCGTGCTTCCTCTCGCCCACCCCGGCCATCCCGATCAAGGAGTGCTCGCTCGGCGGGCCCGCGCTCGGGATGGCGATGGACGTGGTGGACGCGGACGGCGCTTCGCTCGTCGGCACGGGGGAGGTGGGCGAGCTCGTCTGCCGCAAGCCCTTCCCGGGGATGACGCGAGGCTTCTGGCGCGACCCCGAGCGCTACCTGGAGACGTACTGGCGCCGGCTCCCCGGCGTGTGGGTGCACGGCGACTGGGCGTCCGTGGACGAGGACGGCTACTGGTTCCTGCACGGGCGCTCGGACGACACCCTGAACATCGCCGGCAAGCGGATCGGCCCGGCGGAGCTCGAGTCGGCGGCGGTCTCGCACCCGGCGGTCTCCGAGGCCGCTGCGGTCGGCGTTCCGCACGAGGTGAAGGGCGAGGTCGCCTGGATCTTCTGCGTCGCCGCGCCGGGCCACGAGCCGTCGGAGGAGCTCGCGGCCGAGGTGGCGGCGCAGGCGGCGGCGGAGCTCGGCAAGGCCTTCAGGCCGGACCGCATCGTCTTCGTCCCCGCGCTGCCCAAGACGCGAAGCGCCAAGATCGTCAGGCGCGCCGTGCGGGCGAAGGCGCTGGGCAAGGACCCGGGCGACCTGTCCTCCGTCGAGAACCCGGAGTCGCTCGAGGACATTGCTCGCGCCGTCTGAGTACGAGGGCACCGCCGTCCGCGGCTACCTGGACAGCGCCACCTACGGCCTGCCGCCGCGCTCGGCGCTGGAGGCGATGGAGGAGGCGCTCGCCGGCTGGCGCACCGGGCGGCGCTGGCGCGACTGGGAGGAGGACGGCGAGGCCTGCCGCTCGCTCTTCGCGGGTCTCGTGGGCGCACGCGCGGAGGACGTGGCGCTCGTAACGGCGGCATCGGTCGGAGTCGGCCTCGTCGCTGCGAGCCTCCCCGCCGAGCCCGGGTCGAACGTCGTCCTCTACGAGCGCGACTTCACCTCGGCCCTGCTCCCCTGGCGCGGCCTGGAGAAGCGCGGGGTGGAGCTCCGCCTCGCACCGCTCGAAGGGCTCGCCGAGGCGGTGGACGAGCGCACCGCCGTCGTCTGCGTCAGCCTCGTCCAGTCGGCCGAGGGCCGCGTCGCCGATCTGGCGGCCCTGCGGGCGACGGGCGCGCGCATCCTCCTGGACGCGACGCAGGCCGTCGGCACCTTTCCGGTCGACGTCGCCGGCGTCGACTACCTCGTCGCGCACGCGTACAAGTGGCTCCTGTGCCCCCGCGGGCTCGCGTTCCTCTACGTCAGCCCCGAGCACCGGGCGGAGATCGAGCCCTGGACGGCTGGGTGGAAGTCGCGCGTGGATCCGTACGAGGACTACTACGGGCTACCCGAGCTGACCACGGACGCGGCCAGACTCGACGTCTCCCTGCCGTGGTTCTCGGCCGCCGGCGGGCGGGCCAGCCTCGAGCTCTTCGCCTCCCTCGGGGTCGAGCGGATCGCCGAGCACAACCTCGGCCTCGCCCGCTCCCTGACGGGCGCGCTCGGCCTCCCGGAGCCCGACTCGCCGATCGTGCGGCTCCAGGTCGACGACGCCGAGGGCGCCGCGCGGCGGCTGCAGGAGGCGGGCATCGCGTGCTCGCTGCGCGGCGGCTCCGTCCGCCTCTCCTTCCACCTCTACAACGACGAGACCGACGTCGGGCTGGCCGCCGCGGCCCTCCGACCGGCCGGCTTCATATAGTCGGGCACGTGATCCGGCTGCTCGTCAGGACGTTCGTCGCGCTAGTGGCGAACGCAGTTGGCCTGCTCGTCGCGGCGGCCGTCCTCGACGGCTTCGAGCTCACCTGGTCGGGCTTCGTGGTGGCGGTGATCATCTTCACCGTCGCGTTCGCGCTGCTGCAGCCGTTCCTGATCAGCCAGCTCAGGGGACGAAACTCGGCGATGCTCGGGGGAACGGCGCTGATCGCCACGCTCGTCTCTCTCATCATCACGGACCTCGTCACGGACGGACTGAACATCAGCGGCGTCGGGACGTGGATCGCCGCGACGGTGATCGTCTGGCTCGCCGCGCTCCTCGCGGCGTTCATCCTGCCGTTCCTCGGCCTGAAGCGGTTCCTCGAGAACCGGCGGGACTAGTTTTCGCTTCCTAGGCGCAAACAGCTAGAATAGAGGCCATGAGGCTGGCGCTCGCCCAGATCGACACGGTCGTCGGCGACCTCGACGGCAACCGCGACCGGATCCTCGCAGGGCTCGAGGAGGCACGGGACGGCGGCGCGGACCTCGTCCTGTTCCCCGAGCTGGCGATCACGGGCTATCCGCCCGAGGACCTGCTGCTTCGGCCCGGCTTCCTGAAGGCTGCGGCCGAGACGCTCGCGGAGGTGGCCGCGGCGACGCGCGGGATCGCCGCCCTCGTCGGCACGCCCCACCTCGACCGGGACCTCTTCAACGCCTGCGCGATCTGCGTCGACGGCGAGCTGAAGGCGATCTACCGCAAGCAGTTCCTTCCGAACTACGGCGTCTTCGACGAGGATCGCTACTTCCAGCCCGGGCGCGGGCTCGTCCTCCTGCGCTGCGGCGAGACCCTCGTCGGCCCGACCGTCTGCGAGGACATCTGGCAGCCCGGCCCGCCGGCAACCGACCTGGCGCTGGCGGGCGCGCACGTCGTCGCCAACATCTCCGCTTCGCCCTTCCACGTCGGCAAGGGCACCGAGCGGGAGGACATGCTGGCCACCCGGGCAAGGGACAACTCCTGCTGGATCGCGTTCGTCAACGCGGTGGGAGCGCAGGACGAGCTCATCTTCGACGGCCAGAGCCTCGTCCTCGACGAGAACGGCGAGGTCGTCGTGCGCGGGCCCGCCTTCGAGGAAGCCCTGCTCCTGGTCGACGTGGACGCGACCACGGCGGTCGCGAGACGCCTGCGGGACGCACGTCGGCGCTCCCTGGCGAGGGCGCGGCGCGAGCTGCCCGAGGCGACCACGATCGACGTGCCGCTGCGGGACGTGACCCTGAAGCGCCCGCTGCGGCCGTCGGTCGCCGAGCCCCTCGACGAGCTGGAGGAGATGCGGCTCGCCATCGAGCTCGGCCTGCGCGACTACGCGGGGAAGAACGGCTTCACCGACGTCGTGCTCGGCCTCTCGGGAGGGATCGACTCGGCGCTCACGGCCGCCCTCGCCGTCGAGGCGCTCGGGCCCGAGCACGTCGTCTGCGTGTCGATGCCGTCACGGTTCTCCTCCGAGGAGACGCGGCGGGACGCGAAGGCCGTGGCCGAGTCGCTCGGCGTGCGCTTCCTCGAGATCCCGATCGATCCCGTGGTGGACGCCTTCGGCGCGGCGCTCGCGGAGGCGTTCACGGGGACGGAGCCGGGGATCGCCGAGGAGAACGTGCAGGCGCGCGTACGCGGCGGGATCGTGATGGCGCTCTCCAACAAGTTCGGCTGGCTGGCGCTCGCGACCGGGAACAAGAGCGAGCTCTCGGTCGGCTACGCGACGCTCTACGGGGACATGGCAGGCGGCTTCGCGCTCCTCAAGGACGTCTACAAGACGGACGTGTTCCGCCTGGCCAGGCACCTGAACGAGCGCGCGGGGCGGGAGCTGATCCCCGTGTCGACGATCGAGCGCCCCCCGAGCGCGGAGCTGCGGCCGGACCAGCGCGACGAGGACTCCCTGCCTCCGTACGGGAAGCTCGACGAGGTGCTCGAGGCTTACGTCGAGCTCGACAGCTCGCGGGAGGAGCTGACGTCCGACGGCTTCGACCCGGACGTGGTCGAGCGCGCGCTCGACATGATCGACCGGGCCGAGTACAAGCGGCGCCAGGCCGCCCCCGGGGTGAAGCTGCGCCCGAAGGCCTTCGGCCGCGACCGGCGCATCCCGATCACGAACCGCTGGCGCGGCTAGGAGCCCCGGCCGGGTGTTCGGCGGCCCTGCGCACCCTTTTAATCACGGGGCACCCCTCTCCCACCACCCGCTTTCCAGCGTACAGCCGAAAAGCGCGCGCGTGGCGCGCGAAACGCGCCGAGATGCGCGCACGGGTGTGCCGATGGGCACAGCGCTGGCCGCCCGCCCGCCGATCTACCAGCGGTCGAAGAGCGGATCGGTAAGCGAGAGCCCTGCCTCGCCCTGCAGCTGGTTCCACACGTAGAAGAGCACGAGCGCGCCGCCTAGCAGCGCGACGTTCTTCGTGAAGTTCACCATCTGGTTCAGCCGCTGCATCTCGTCCGTCTCCCGCCAGAACGCGTGCATGAGCGGCGTGATGAGGACGAGGAAGCCGGCGATCAGGAGCGCGCCCAGATCGCCCCAGACGCCGAAGATCACCGACAGTCCGCCGAGGACGGCGACGACGCCGGTCAGCGGCACGCCGAGCTCCGCGAGCGGGACGCCGTACGACTTGGCGTACTGGACGCCCTGGCGGTAGCCGACCAGGTGAGCCATCACGCCGGAGTTGACGAAGAGCGACCCGAAGAGGATGCGACCGATCAGGAAGACCACGTCCATGCCTACCTCCCTGGGATGGAACTTGCGAGCGCAATGAACCAGTCTAGACGAACCCGGTAGGGGACGGCCGCGTTCGCGGGCGAGGTCGAGGGAAGCACGAAGAGGCGCGTCTCGCCAAGCGTCCGCTCCTGAGGGCCGAGCTCGCAGCGCGGCACGCCGAAGGCGCCCTGATAGGCCGACTTCCCGACGAACGCGATCCAGCCGGGACGCAGCTCGGCCGCCAGCCGCTCCAGCCGCTCGCGCGACTCCGCGAAGTCGCCGCGCCGCAGGTCGCCGCTCCCCTTCGTCGTGCGATAGGCGGCGTTCGTGAGCCCGTAGCCGAGCTCGAGCAGGCTCCACTGCTCGCTCGGGTCGAGCTGCCTCGGCGTCAGCCCCGAGTCGGCGAGCAGCCGCCAGAAGTCGTTGCGCGGGTTGGCGAAGTGGTGACCCGCAGCGGAGGAGCGCCGGCCTGGGTTGATGCCGCAGAAGACACAGCGCAGGCCCGGCGCCAGGATGTCCGGCACCGCTGAGACCGTCGGCACGGCCACGGCGATACTCTACGTCGGAGCTACCAGGAGGTAGAGATGGCGCAGGTCGAGGACAAGCCCGGGGTCGCGACGCAGACCCTGAAGAACTACATCGGCGGCCGCTGGGTCGAGGCGGACGGGGTCGAGACGCTCGAGGTCACGAACCCCGCCAACGGCGAGACCCTGGGGCACGTGCCGCTCGGCGGCCCCTCGCAGGTGGACGAGGCCGTCCGGGCCGCGCGCGAGGCCTTCCCGGGCTGGCGCTCGACGCCCCCGGTGCAGCGGGCCCGGGCCTGCTTCGAGCTCAAGTACAAGCTGGAGGAGGCGAAGGACGAGCTCGCGCTGCTCGTGACGCGCGACAACGGCAAGGCGATCAAGGACGCGAGCGGAGAGGTCCGGCGCGGGATTGAATGCGTCGAGGTTGCGACCGGGATCCCTTCGCTCATGCAGGGCTCGACCCTCGAGGACGTCTCCCGTGGGATCGACTCCGACATGATCCGGCAGCCGATCGGCGTGTTCGCGGCGATCACGCCCTTCAACTTCCCCTTCATGGTCCCCCTCTGGTTCCTGCCCTTCGCCATCGCCTGCGGGAACACGTTCATCTGCAAGCCGTCCGAGCAGGACCCGCTCTCCGCGCAGCGGACGTTCGAGCTGCTCGACGAGATCGGGCTCCCGCCGGGAGTCGTCAACCTCGTCCACGGCAGCAAGCCCGCGGTCGACGCGCTCCTGGAGCACCCCGGCGTCGACGGCGTCTCCTTCGTCGGCTCGACGCCCGTCGCCCACTACATCTACGAGACGGCGGCCAAGCACGGGAAGCGGGTGCAGGCGCTCGGCGGGGCCAAGAACCACGTCATCGTCATGCCCGACGCCGACCTGGACACGGCAGTCGACGGCGTGCTCTCGTCCGCGTTCCACGCGGCCGGGCAGCGCTGCCTCGCCAACTCGGTCTGCATCGCGGTCGGAGACGCGTACGGGCCCCTCAAGCAAGCGCTCGCCGAGAAGGGCGGGGCGATGGTGGTCGGCGACGGCGCCGACCCCGAGACCGAGGTCGGCCCGGTGATCTCGTCCGCCTCGCACGAGCGCATCCTCGGCTGGATCGAGAAGGGCGCCGCCGACGGCGAGCTCGTCCTCGACGGCCGCGGCCGCGGCGGCGAAGGCGGGAACTTCATCGGCCCGACGATCATCGAGTCCGAGCCCGGCGCCGAGATCGCGCGCGAGGAGATCTTCGGGCCGGTCCTGACCCTGCTCAGGGCGGCCGACCTGGGCGAGGCGCTGGAGATCCTCAACTCCTCCACGAAGGGCAACGCCGCCTCGATCTTCACCACGAGCGGCGGCGCCATGCGCAAGTTCCGCCACGACGCGCAGGCGGGGATGCTCGGGGTCAACATCGGCGTCGCCGCGCCGATGGCCTACTTCCCGTTCACGGGCTGGAAGGACTCCTTCTTCGGCGACCTCCACGCCCACGGCCGCGACGGGATCGAGTTCTACACGGAGAAGAAGGTCGTCATCAGCCGCTGGCCCGACGCCTGACTTGGCGAAGACGTTCGAGTACGCGGCCAGCCTCGACCGGGAGGGGCGGCTGCTCGCCGACGGCGGCGACCCGCTCGTGCCGGGGGAGTCCTGGTCGCCCGAGCACCTCGTGCTGGCCGGGCTGATGCGGTGCACGCTGAAGAGCCTCGGCTTCCACGCCGACCGGGCCGGCATCGCCGTGCGCGGCGGCGCGAGCGCGGCGGGCGTCGTGACCAGGCGGGAGGAGGACGGGCGCTTCGCGTTCGTGGAGGTCGAGTGCAGCCTCGACGTCGAGCTCGAGCCGCCGTTGGACGAGAGCGCCCTCCCGGAGCTCCTCGACCTTGCCGAGCGCGACTGCTTCGTCGGGGCCTCCCTGACCACGAAGCCGCGCTACGAGTGGCGCGTGAACGGCGAGGTCGTGGCACGGTGAGCGCCGTCGCCTTCGACGTCTCCGCCGTGCGCGCGCGCTTCTCCGCGCTCGACCGGCCCACGGCGTTCTTCGACGCTCCCGGCGGGACGCAGACGCCGGACGCCGTCATCGAGGCGATGAGCAGCTACCTGCGGGAGTCGAACGCCAACCTCGGCGGGGCATTCGAGTCCAGCCGCCGCAGCGACGCGCTCGTCGTCTCCGCGCACCACACTGCCGCCCGCTTCCTCGGCTGCGAGCCGGACGAGGTCGGCTTCGGCCAGAACATGACGACCCTCAACTTCGCGCTGACGAGGACGCTCGGTCGGCAGCTCCGGGCCGGCGACGAGATCATGGTCACGCGGCTCGACCACGACGGCAACGTCTCGCCGTGGCTCCACCTGGCCGACGACCTGGGTCTCGTCGTCCGCTTCGTCGACCTGCACGAGGAGGACGCGACGCTCGATCTGGACGACCTCGAGCGGCAGCTGGGCGAGCGCACGCGCGTCGTCGCCTTCCCCTGGGCCTCGAACGCGGTGGGCACGATTTCCGACGTTCGCCGGATCACCGACCTCGCGCACGAGGTAGGGGCCCTCGCGTGGGTGGACGCCGTGCACTACGCCCCGCACGGCCCCATCGACGTGCGCGACGTCGGGGTCGACGTGCTGCTCTGCTCCCCGTACAAGTTCTTCGGCCCTCACCTCGGGCTCTTCTACGGGCGGCGCGACCTGCTCGAGCGCTGGCGGCCGTACAAGGTCCGTCCGGCCCCGGACGAGCCCGTCGGCGCGCGCTTCGAGACGGGCACGCTTCCGCACGAGGCCCTCGCCGGCTTCAACGCCGCCGTCGCCTACCTCGAGTCGGTGAGCTGGGACGGGATCGTCGCGCACGAGCGTGAGCTCGGCGAGCGGCTCCTCGCCGGGCTCCCCGACGAGCTCCGCCTGTACGGCCGCCCGACGATGGAGGGACGCGCGCCCACGTTTGCCCTGACCGTGCCGGGAATGACGCCGGAGCAGGCGGCCGTCCGCCTCGCAGAGCGAGACCTCGCCGTCTGGTGGGGCGACTACTACGCGGTCGAGGTGATGCGGCGGCTGGGCCTGCGCGACGGCGCCCTCCGGCTCGGCATCATTCACTACAACACGGCCGAGGAGGTCGACCGCCTCCTCGCCGCGCTCCACGACTTGGTCTGATGCTCCGCCTCTACTGGGCCAGGAACGACGGGATCGGCGGCCACGTCTTCCTTGGGCTGGACGACCTCGAGCAGCTCAGCGAGGAGATGGCGGCGCAGGGCATGTCGGGCTGGCTCCAGCTCGACCGGCTCGAGCCCGGGACGCTCGTTCCCCCGGGCGCGGTCGACTTCGCGCTCTCGCAGGCCTCGCCGGAGACGAAGGTGCTCGCCGACGAGAAGCTCTGGCACGACTGGCTCGCGTTCCTCGCGGGCGCCGCCGAGAACGGCGGCGTCGCCGTCCGCTAGCGCCCGGCGGCGTCGCCGCTGGCAAGATTCCGTGATCCTTCGATTGGAGGCAGACCTATGAGCGAAGCGCCGCAGACGCCCCCGCCCGAGCAGCCCCCGACCGGAGGGCCGGACGAGCCCGGAGCCTCTCGCAACCTGTGGACCTACCTGGCCGTCGGCGCGGGCGTCATCGTCCTCGCGGTCGTCCTCTTCCTCGTGCTGAGGCCCGACGACGACGGGGAGGAGGCGGCGAACACCACGCCGACGGAGCAGACGACCACCAGCGCCGAGACGACGACCGAGGCGACCACCGAGGAGACGACGACCGTCGAGACGACGACCGAAGAGGTGACGACGACGGAGCCTGCCGACCAGCCCGAGCGCATCCGCATCAGGGTCGAGAACGCGGAGCCGGTCGGCGGCGTCCAGCGCTACGAGGTCGACGAGGGCAAGGAGGTCGTCCTGATCGTGACGGCGGACGTCGAGGACGAGGTGCACCTCCACGGCTACGACCTGACCGCTGAGGTTGCGCCCGGCCAGACGGGACGGATCAGTTTCCGCGCCGACGACGTGGGCGAGTTCGAGATCGAGCTCGAGGAGCGGGCCGTGCCGATCGGGGAGCTCGTCGTCAGCTAGCTCGTGACGCTGCCGCTCGCGCACGGCCTCGGCGGGGTCAAGGACCTGCCGGTCCCGGGCTGGCTCTTCTACTACGGGGCCGCCCTCGTCCTCATCCTCTCCTTCGTCGCCCTCTGGGTGCTCTGGAAGCGACCGCTGCTGGCCGAGGCGAGTCGCGGTCGGCCCGTGCCGAGGCTCGAGGCCGTCGTCTGGAGCCGCGCGCTGCGTGTCCTCGTCGGCGTCCTGTCGTTGGCCCTGTTCGTCCTCGTCCTGTTCGCGGCAGCAGTCGGCGACACGTCGCCCGACGAGAACCTGGTCCCGCGCTTCATCTTCGTCTACTTCTGGCTCGGGCTGCCCGCTCTCAGCGCCCTGTTCGGCAACGTCTGGACGGCGCTGAGCCCGTGGCGCGCCGCTGCCGACGCCGTCGCCTGGGTCTCCGAGCGGACGAACGATCGCTGGGAGAGGCCCTTCACGTATCCGGCACGGTGGGGACGGTGGCCGGGCGCCGGCCCGCTGCTCGCGTTCGCCGCGCTCGAGCTTGCCTACTGGGACGCCAGCAACCCGCGGGCGCTGGCGCTGGCGATCCTGCTCTACAGCGCGATCACCTGGCTGGCCATGCTCGCCTTCGGACGGGACGCGTGGACGGAGAACGGCGAGGCGTTCGCCGTCTACTTCGGCCTGCTAGCGCGCATCGCGCCCTTCGGCGAACGCGACGGGCGGCTCGTGGCGCGCTGGCCGTTCACGGGGCTCACCAACCTCGATCCTCGACCTGGAACGCTCGCGTTCATCGCGGTCATGCTCGGCTCGGTCGCCTTCGACGGCTTCAGCCAGACCGACTACTGGGCCGTCGACGTCCGCGCCAAGCTCACGAGGGAGGTGATCGAGCGCTCGCCGACACTCGCGGACGTGGTCGGGAGCCTCGTCGCCTTCGTGGGCCTCGTGCTGTTCGTTCTCTTCGTCGCTCTGGCGTACATCGTCGCCATGAAGGTGGCGGCTCGGGCCGTCCAGTACGAGGGAGAGCTCACCGATGTCTTTCTCGGCAGCCTCGTGCCCATCGCGCTCGCCTATGTCGTCGCGCACTACTTCTCGTTCCTCGTGCGCGAGTCGCAGTACCTGGCGATCTACGTCTCGGATCCGTTCGGCTTCGGCTGGGACCTCTTCGGGACCGCCGGCGTCGAGCCGCGGATCAACGTCCTGGCTCCACAGACGATCTGGTACGTCCAAGTGGCGGCGCTCGTGATCGGCCACGTCGCCGGCCTC
>Ga0081538_10004399_pt1 | contig 13005 bp, 9 predicted proteins | sample TabmetS5T2R1_FD_71022 | JGI IMG/M metagenome (GOLD analysis project Ga0081538, IMG submission 71022) | Tabebuia heterophylla rhizosphere microbial communities from the University of Puerto Rico - S5T2R1 | ecosystem: Host-associated > Plants > Roots > Rhizosphere ...
TCCTTGGCGATCTTCTCCACCGGCTGGCCGGTGTGCTTGGCCATGATCTCGTCCAGCAGCTGGCGCAGGCGCAGGATCTCCCGGGCCTGGATCTCGATGTCGGCCGACTGGCCGCGAGCCCCGCCCGACGGCTGGTGGATCAGGATGGTCGAGTGGGGCAGGGCGTAGCGCTTGCCCTTGGTCCCCGAGGCCAGGATGACCGCGGCCGCCGAGGCGGCCATGCCCATGCAGATCGTGGACACGTCCGGCTTGACGTACTGCATGGTGTCGTAGATGGCCAGCAGGTCGGTGATCGACCCCCCGGGCGAGTTGATGTAGATCGAGATGTCCTTGTCGGGGTCTTCCGACTCCAGGTGGAGCAGCTGGGCCATGACCAGGTTGGCGATGGTGTCGTCGATCGGCGTGCCCAGGAAGATGATCCGGTCCTTGAGCAGCCGGGAGAAGATGTCGAAGGACCGCTCGCCACGGCTGGTCTGCTCGATGACGATGGGTACCAGGTTCGCATCGGCCATTGAGCAAACCTCCGGACGGCAACGGGGACGACGCGAGGGTACCAGCGCCGGGCCAGCTTCGGCGGCTGGCGGGGATCGGCCCCGGCCAGGTCCGCCGGCGGCCACGTCCTGCTCCTCGGGGAAGACCAGCTCCACGGCTCGGGGACGGACCCACTGCCATCGGATGGCCTCCGGGCCGGGTCGAGTGGTTCGGCCAGCTAACGAAGCGGGCTCCCGGCCGAATGAACCGATCGAGGCGGCCCCACGAACACCCAGCGAGCCGGCACCACCTGCTCCACCAGCCGCCCAAGGAGGTTCTGCAGATCATGCCCGTCCAGCGTTTCGCCCAGGTGTTCGGGGCCGTCTACGTGCTCGTCGGCCTGCTCGGGTTCGCCTTCACCGGGTTCGCCAACTTCGCCGCGACCTCGGACGACCAGCTCCTGCTGTTCGGGGTCAACCCGCTGCACAACATCGTCCACCTGGCGGTCGGGGCCCTCTGGCTGGCCTCCTCCCGCAGCGAGTCCAGCGCCCGCACCGTCAGTGTCCTGATCGGCGCCGTCTACCTGGTGGTCGGGGTCCTGGGGCTGTTCATCAACGGCAGCTCGGACCTGAACCTGCTCAACCTCAACCAGCCCGACAACGTGCTGCACCTGGCGAGCGCCGCCCTCGGCCTGTACTTCGGCCTGGCCGGGCGGCGGACGGTCGCGCAGGAAGCCTGAGGCCGGGGAGGACGGCCCCGGCCAGTAGGGCGGCCGGGTCGGGGTGGCCGTCCAGGACGGCGACGGTGGCCACGTCAGTCCAGCGCGACCAGGTCCAGGTAGTCCTCGCTCCAGACGTCCAGGGCGCCGTCGGGCATGAGCAGGACCCGGTCGGGCTCGAAGCTCTGCACGAACGGGGTGTCGTGGCTGACCAGGACCACCGAGCCCCTGTAGGTCTCCAGCGCCGTGCGGACGGCCTCGACCGCCTGGGCGTCCAGGTTGTTGGTGGGCTCGTCCAGGAGCAGGACGTTGTGGCGGCCGAGGACCAGGCGGGCCAGGGCGAGCTTGGTCTTCTCGCCGCCGGACAGGGTGCGGGTCGGCTGGTTGGCCTGGTCGCCGCCGAGCAGGAAGTGGCCGAGGACGCCCCGGAGCTGGTCGTCGGGCGCCTTGGCGACCTTGCGCAGCGACTCCATGGCGGTGGCCTGAGGGTCGAGGCCCTCGTGCTCCTGGGCGTAGTAGCCGAGCTGGGCGCCGTGGCCGAGGCGGACCTCGCCCTCGTCGGGGGTGTCGATGCCGGCCAGGATGCGCAGCAGGCTGGTCTTGCCGGCCCCGTTCAGGCCCAGCACCAGCAGCCGCTCGCCCCGCTGGAGGTCGAAGGAGACGTGCTTGAACACCGGCGGGCCGCCGTAGGAACGGGACAGGTCGACCCCCTCCAGCGGGAACCGGCCCGACGGGGGCGGGTCGGGGAACCGGACCGCCACCTTGCGCCCGCTCCGGCGCTCGGGGGTGAGCCGCTGCTTCATCTTCTCGACCCGGCGCTCGGTGACCATGGCCCGGCGGGCCATGGTCTCGTTGGCATGCCGGTACTTCTCGACGAAGGCCGACAGCCGCTTGATGTCACGCTCCAGGACCTTGCGCTGCTTGGCCTCGGAGGCGGCCCGGACCTCCCGCGCCTCCAGGTACTGGGTCCAGGTGCCCTTGTAGGTCTCGATCGAGGCGGTCAGCGGGTCGAGCACCAGCACCGCGGTGACGTCCCGGTCCAGCAGGGGCAGGTCGTGGGAGACGAGCAGGATGCCGCCGGAGAAGTCGGCCAGGAACCCGGCCAGCCAGCGCTTGGCGTCGGCGTCCAGGTGGTTGGTCGGCTCGTCCAGCAGCAGGGTGGACGCCTGGCTGAGCAGCACCCTGGCCAGCTCGACCCGGCGCCGCTCGCCTCCCGACAGCCCCGACAGGGGCCGGTCGAGCCCGCTGGCCGGGATGCCGAGCCCGGCCGCGACCCGCCGGGCCTCGGCCTCGGCCCGGTAGCCGTCGGAGGCCTCGAACCGCTCCTGGAGGCCGGAGAACCGCCGGATGGCCCGGTCACGGGCCCGGGCGTCGGCGCTCTGGTCGATCCGCCGCCGCGCCTCCTCCAGCTCGGCCCGGGCCCGGTCCAGCCCGCGGGCCGACAGCAGCCGGGCCAGCCCGGTCGAGGCCGTGGTCGGCGGCGACTCCTGGGGCAGCCAGGCCAGCTCCCCGACCAGGGTCACGGCCGGGTCGCGCCTGGACGCGGCCCGCTCGGTGATGGTGCGCAGCAGGCTCGTCTTGCCGGCCCCGTTGGGCCCCACCAGCCCGACCACGTCCCCGGGCGCGACCGTGAAGCTCGCCTCGGCGACGAGCAGGCGGTGACCCACCTCGACGGTCAGGTCGACGACTCGGAGCATGACGGCAGAATCCTCGAGAGCGGACGGGCTTCCCCCGATGATCGGCGCCCCTCGCCAAAACCCGCAAGCGAATAGGCACGCCGGAACCCCGCCAGCCGCGGCCGGGTCCCCCGGTGGTGGTCCCCGGGGTTCGGGTAGTCCCCGGGGTTCGGTGGTTATGCTCACGCCATGTTCGCGACCCGACCCGAGCTGCGTGGGTCCTTTGGCATGGTCTCCTCCACCCACTGGCTGGCCTCGGGGGCGGGGATGGCGGTGCTGGAGCGGGGCGGGAACGCCTTTGACGCGGCCGTGGCCGCCGGGCTGGTGCTGCAGGTGGTCGAGCCGCACCTGAATGGGCCCGGGGGCGAGGTGCCGATCCTGGCCGCCCCGGCCGGGCTGGGCCGGGTGCTGGTGGTGAACGGGCAGGGGCCGGTCCCGGCCGCGGCCACCATCGAGCGGTTCGCCGACCTGGGGCTGCGGCTGATCCCCGGGACCGGGCTGCTGGCCGCCTGCGTGCCCGGGGCCTTCGGGGCCTGGATGCTGCTGCTGCGCGACCACGGCACGCTGCGGCTCCGGGAGGTGCTGGAACCGGCCATCGGCCATGCCGAGGCCGGGTTCCCGGCCGTCCCCCGGATCGGCGGGGCGATCGCCGCCGTGGAGTGGCTGTTCCGCGACGAGTGGCCGTCCTCGGCCGAGGTGTGGCTGGCCGACGGCGTCCCCGCCCCCGGGGGGCGGCTGCGCAACCCGGACCTGGCCGCGACCTGGCGCCGCCTGCTGGCCGAGGCCGAGGCGGCCACCGGGGACCGCGACGGCCAGATCGAGGCCGCCCTGGCCGCCTTCTACGAGGGCTTCGTGGCCGAGGCGATCGCCGGCTACCTGGCCGCGGCCGAGGTCATGGACGTGAGCGGCCGCCGCCACAGGGGGCTGCTCGACGGCGACGACCTGGCCGGCTGGCGGGCCATGGTGGAGGAGCCGGTGTCGGTGGAGCACCACGGCTGGACGGTGTGCAAGACCGGGCCGTGGGGCCAGGGCCCGGTGCTGCTCCAGCAGTTGCGCCTGCTGGAGGGGTTCGACCTGGCCGGGATGGGCCTGGGCAGCCCCGCCTACGTCCACACGGTGGCCGAGTGCGCCAAGCTCGCCTTCGCCGACCGGGAGGCCTGGTACGGCGACCCGGCCGCCTACGACGTCCCCCTTGACGGCCTGCTCGACCCGGCCTACGCCGACCGCCGCCGGGCCCTGGTCGGCGACCAGGCGTCGCTGGAGCTGCGCCCCGGGTCGCCGGACGGGCGCACCCCCCGCCTGCCCGCGGCCGTCCTGGAGACCGTCGAGGTCGAGGTCCTGGCCGGCTCGGGCGAGCCCACCTTCGGCGACACCTGCCACGTGGACGTGGTCGACGGGCACGGCAACCTGGTCGCGGCCACGCCCAGCGGCGGCTGGCTCCAGAGCTCGCCGATCGTCCCTGGCCTCGGGTTCTGCCTGGGCACCCGGGCCCAGATGCTGTGGCTGGAGGAGGGGCTGGCCAGCTCCCTGCGCCCGTGGGTCCGGCCGCGGACCACGCTCAGCCCCTCCCTGGCCCTGCGCGACGGCGAGCCCGTCCTGGCCTTCGGCACCCCCGGCGGCGACGGCCAGGACCAGTGGGCCCTCCAGTTCCTCCTCGCCCACGCCCGCTTCGGCCTGGACCTCCAGGAGGCGATCGACGCCCCGACCTTCCTGAGCGAGCACTTCCCGAGCTCGTTCTGGCCCCGCCGGGCCGTCCCGGGCCGGCTGGTCGTCGAGTCCCGCCACGCCCCGGCCACCCTGGAGGGCCTGGCCGGCCGGGGCCACCTGGTCGAGGTCGCCGACCCCTGGTCGCTCGGCCGCACCTGTGCCGCCGGCCGCGACCCGGCCACCGGCTTCCTGGTCGCGGCGGCCAACCCGCGCGGCCGCCAGGCCTACGCGGTCGGGCGCTAGCCCTCGAGCACGAAGGTGAACGAGCCCCGGCGGGCCCCGCCGGCGTCGCGGACGTCGGCCAGCAGCAGCTCGGGCGAGAAGATGCCGTCGCGGTCGTTCTCCGGCTCGCCCGGGAAGTAGAGCTGGGTGGTCAGGACCGGGCCGCCGGGCGCCTGGACCTTGACGTGGATGTGGCGGGTGCGGCCGGTGTACAGGCCGGGCACGATCGTCTCCAGCCGCCAGGCGCCCTTGGCGTCGCTGAACTGGTGGCCGCGCAGCCGGTAGCCCTGGTTGTCGTAGCGGCCGGCGTCGTCGGCCTGCCAGAAGTCGAGCAGGGCCCGCCCCACCGGCCGGCAGTCGGTGGTCAGCACCGCCCCGGCCACGACCAGGCGCTGGCCGCCCATGCCGGCCTCCAGCAGCGAGGCCCGCTGGGGCGAGTCGGGGGTGAAGTAGGGGCCCTCGGTCTGGGCCAGGGTCGGCTCGTCCCCGTCGTCGCAGGCCGGCGTGGGCGCGAGCGTCCCGGCGGCGCCCCCGGTGGTGGTGGCCGGCGGGGCGGCGGTGGTCGGGGCGGCGGCCCGGTCCGCGGTCGGCCCGTCGTCGCAGGCCGCCAGCACCATCGGCAGCGGCAGGGCCAGGCCCAGCTGGAGCAGCCGTCGCCGGGTCAGGCGGGGATCGGGGGGTCCGGGGGGCTCACGCCGAGCCCCCCGGGGGGACGGGGGTGGTCCGGCGGGCTCGACGCTGGCCATCGCGCTCCCAGGCTCGTGCGGGGCCTCTCTACAGTGTCGTGTCGAGGATACGGGTGATCGAGGAGGCGTGTCGGTGGCGACCAAGGCGGTGGTGTTCGACCTGGGCGGGGTCCTGATCGACTGGGACCCGCGTCACCTCTACCGGAAGCTGCTGGCCGACGAGGCCGCGGTGGAGGAGTTCCTGGCCACCGTCTGCACCCCGGAGTGGAACGCCGAGCTGGACCGGGGCCGGCCGTTCGCCGAGGGGGTGGCCGAGCTGGTCGAGCGCCACCCCGAGCACGCCGCCAACATCGCCGCCTACCACGAGCGCTGGCCGGAGATGGTGGCCGGCGACATCCCGGGCACCGTCGAGGTGCTGGCCGAGCTGCGCGCCGCCGGCGTGCCGCTGTACGCCCTCACCAACTGGTCGGGCGAGACCTTCGCCATCACCCGGGGCCGCTTCGAGTTCCTGGAGTGGTTCGACGGCCTGCTGGTGTCCGGCGAGGAGCGGGTCACCAAGCCCGACCCGGCCATCTTCCGGCTGCTGCTGGACCGCTTCGGGCTGGACCCCGCGGCCACCGTCTTCGTCGACGACGCCGAGGCCAACGTGGCCGCCGCCCGCCGGCTGGGGATCGACGCCATCCGCTTCACCGGCCCCGACGACCTGCGGCGGGAGCTGGTGGCGCGGCGGCTGCTTGCTCGATCCGCTCCCAGTGCCCGGCCATGACCCGGAAGGCGTCGCCCATGAGCTCGGCCACGGCGAGCTGGCCCGGCCGGTCGCCGCGGGCCTTGAGCCGCTCCACGATCCCGTTGGTGGTCTCCACCCACTGGCGGTGGAGCTTGGCCTGGACCCTGGCCAGCTCGGCCACGTCCTCCGGCCCGGCGTGCTGGGCGAAGTACAGCTTGAGCAGGCCAAGGCTGCGGACCTGGAGGGGCTCGTCGGTCGGCTCGCCCAGCCAGGCGGCGAGCGCGGCCCGGCCCTCGGCGGTGACCCGGTAGCTGCGCCGCCGCCGGCCGGTCTGCTCGCGCTCCTCGGCCAGCAGCCCCAGGCGGGCCAGCCGCTCGGTCTCGGCGTAGATCTGGCTGTGCGGGAACTGCCAGAAGTGGGCGATGCCCCGGCCGACCGCCGCCTTGAGCGCGTACGGGGTCGAGGGGCCGTCCCTGGCCACCAGGCCGAGGATGACGTAGGAGACGGGGGTGAGATCGGCCCTTGACATGCTCTGGATCATATCATACGTTCAGCACCGTCCGTTTCAGACTATTGCGCGCGGGAGAGGGAGACGGCGATGGCCCAGTACGAGGACCTCCGGCAGCGGCACCTGGCCGAGCTGACGACCCTCCTGCCCGAGCACGTCCAGCGGCTGCGCTGGCCGGCCGACCGACTCCGCCGGGAGCGGCGGGACCGGCTGCGCGACCTGCTCCGGGTGGCCAGGGCGTCCTCGCCCTGGCACCGCCGGCGGCTGGCCGGGGTCGACCCCGAGGGCTTCGAGGAGGCCGACCTGGCCGGCCTGCCCCCGATGACCAAGGACGACCTGATGGCCAACTGGGACCAGGTGGTCACCGACCGCCGGCTCAGCCTCGACCTGGTCGAGCGCCACCTGGCCGGCCTCGAGTCCGACGCCTACCTGTTCGACCGGTTCCACGCCGTCGCCTCGGGCGGCTCCAGCGGCCGCCGGGGGATCTTCGCCTACGGCTGGCGGGAGTGGGCGGTCGCCTACGCCGGCTTCCTGCGGCCCGCCGTCTGGGACCGGGCGGTCACGCCCGAGCTGGCCGACCGCCCCATGACGATCGCCATGATCGGGGCCAGGAACGCCGGCCACATGACCAGCGCCATGCCCCAGACCTTCGCCAACCCCATGGTCGACGTGGCCCGGTTCCCGGTGACCCAGCCGATCGATGAGATCGTGGCCGGGCTCAACGCCTACCAGCCGATCACCCTCATGGGCTACCCGTCCATGCTGGCCCTGCTGGCCGTGGAGGCCCGCGCCGGCCGGCTGCGGATCCTGCCCAGGCGGATCACCACCACCAGCGAGCCCCTGCTGCCCGAGGTGCGCCGGGCCCTCACCGAGACGTTCTGCGCCCCGGTGGCCAACATGTACGGGACCTCGGAGGCCGGGCCGATCGGCGTCGGCTGCTTCCGCGGCCCCGGCATCCACCTCTGCGACGACCTGGTCATCGTCGAGCCGGTCGACCTGGCCGGACGCCCGGTCCCGCCCGGCGTCCGCTCCGACAAGATCTATGTGACCGCCCTGGTGAACCCGACCCTGCCGCTGCTCCGCTTCGAGCTCAGCGACCAGGTGACGGTCCTGGACAGGCCGTGTGCCTGCGGCTCGGCCCACCGGCTGATCGCCGACGTGGAGAGCCGCCTGGACGACGTCTTCACCTACCCGGGCGGCCAGGTCGTCCACCCGCATGTCTTCGGCGCCCAGCTCCGCCGCGACCCCCGGATCGTCGAGTACCAGGTCCGCCAGGCCCCGGCCGGGGCCGAGGTCCTGGTGGTGGGCGTCCCGGCCGACCCGGTCGCCCTGGCCCGGGCCCTCGAGGCCGAGCTGGCCCGCCTGGGCGTCCCCGGCCCGGCCGTCGAGGTCCGCCCGGTCGACCGCCTGGAACGCCAGGCCGCCGGCAAGGTCCGCCGCTACCTGCCGCTCACCGGGGTCGTCGAGCTGGCCGGCTAGGGCGTCTCCCGGGCCGGCCCGCTCCTCAGCGCGACGTCAGGTGGCGCCGCCACCAGTCGAGCACGGCCTCGAACCGGGCGACGCGGTGGCTGGGCAGGCCGGAGCGGGTCAGCTCGTGGCCCTCGCCCGGGAACAGCAGCAGCTCGACCTCGACCTTGTGCTGCTTGAGGGCGACGAACAGGCGCTGGGCCTGCTCGATGGGGCAGCGCCAGTCCTGCTCGGAGTGGATCAGCAGCATCGGGGTGCGGATCCGGTCGACGTAGGTGAGGGGGCTCTGGGCGGCCAGCCGCTCGGGGTCGGTGCCGTTCCAGTGGCGGACGAACGCCCAGCCGATGTCGCTGGAGCCCTCGAAGCTGTCAAAGGCGTTGCAGGCCCGCTCGCTGATCGCGGCCCGGAACCGGTCGGTGTGGCCGACCAGCCAGCTGGTCATGAAGCCGCCGTAGGAGCCGCCCATCACCCCGACCCGGTCGCCGTCCAGGTCCGGGTCCTTCAGGGCCGCGTCCAGCAGGGCGAGCACGTCCTGGCTGTCGAGGTTGCCGAAGTCGCCGACGATGGCCCGGCCGTGGGACTCGCCGTAGCCGGCCGAGCCGCGCGGGTTGCCCATCACCACCGCGTAGCCGGCCCCGACGTACACCTGGGCCTCGTCGAACAGCGTCCAGCCGTAGTGGGCGAACGGCCCGCCGTGGACCACCAGCACCACCGGGAACGGCCCGGTCCCGGCCGGCTTCAGCACCCAGCCGTGGACGGCCGTGCCGTCGGGGGCGGTCGCCTCCAGCTCCTCCATGGGCCGCAGCGAGGCGTTGCGGGCCAGCGGCGCCCCGAAGTCGGTCAGGGTCCGCTCCCGACCGTCGCGCACCACCACCGCCTCGCCGGCCGAGGTCGGGTCGCTGACCACGGCGGCGGTGACCCCGCCGGCCACGGCGTAGTCGTGGACCGAGCGGTGGCCGCCGAGCAGCTCGGTCGGCTCGCCGCCGTCGACCGGGAAGCGCAGCAGCCGGATCGCGCCCCGGTTCAGGGAGATGGTGGTGACCGCGCCGTCGTCGACCAGCAGGGGCAGGATGCCGGCGCCGAAGGCGGGGTCGTGCTCGAAGCGCTCCGGGTCGGTCAGCCGCTCGGGCTTGCCCGACCCGTCGGCCGGCGCCGACCAGAGCAGGGTCGGGCGCCCGGCCAGGTCGGGCTCGGCGGCCACGAACCAGATGGTGGCCCCGTCGGGGGAGAACGCCGGCCGGCCCACGGCCAGGTCGGTGGCGGTGACCCGGACGGCGTCGCCGCCGCCGGCCGGGGCGACGAACACGTCCGAGACCTCGTCCTCGTCGCGGGTCTCGTGGCGGGCCGACACGAAGGCGATGCTGGTCCCGTCCGGGCTCCAGGCCGGGTCGCCGTGGTCGTAGTCGCCCCGGGTGACCTGGACCGGCTCGTCCCCCTCGGCCAGGGCGTCGACCACGAACACCTGGGGGCGGCGGTCGAAGGTGAAGCCCAGGTTGTCCAGCCGGTACTGGAGGGTGGTGATCCGCCGGGGCGGCTCCTTCTCCGGAGGGACGTCCTTGTCGGTGCCGTAGCGGCCCTCCTCGGGCACCCTGGCCACATAGGCGATCCGGGTCGAGTCGGGGCCCCAGGCGAACCCCTCGACCCCCAGCGGGTGCTCGCACACCCGGCGGGGCTCGCCGCCGTCGGTGGCCATCACGTGCAGCTGTGGCTTGTCGTCGTCGCCGGCCCGCAGGAAGGCCAGCCAGCGGCCGTCGGGCGAGAACCGGGGCCGCACGTCGCGCCGGCCCGAGGTGAAGCGGCGGGCTGGGGCCGAGCCGTCGGTGGGCATGAGCCACAGCTCGGCCCGGTACTGGTCGGCCTCCAGGTCGATCCGGCCGACCGCCACCGCCAGCAGGCGGCCGTCCGGGGTCAGGGTCGGGGCCGAGGGGATGCGGAGATGGGCGAGGTCAGCGGGTTGCATGGCTTCGACCCTATCACGCGCCCGCCGGCTGCTCGGCCGCGCCCAGGCTGGCCAGCCAGCTGCCGTGGAGGCGGCCGTAGGCGCCGTCGGGGTCGGCCAGCAGCGCGGCGTGGCTGCCCTGCTGGACCAGCCGGCCCCGCTCCAGGACCAGGATCAGGTCGGCGTGCTCGGCGGTGGCCAGCCGGTGGGCGATGGTGATGGCCGTGCGGCCCTCGGTGAGCCGGGCGATGGCGTTGCGCAGGGCGACCTCGGTGGCCGGGTCGACCGCCGAGGTGGCCTCGTCCAGGATCAGGCAGCCGGGGTCGGCCAGGTAGCCGCGGGCCAGGGCGACCAGCTGGCGCTCGCCGACCGACAGGTACTCGCCCCGCTCGCCCACCCGGGTGTGGATGCCGCGGGGCAGCCCGTCGACCCACCAGCCCAGCTCCAGGGCCTCGAAGGCGGCCCGCACCTGGTGGTCGTCGGCCTCGGGGCGGCCCATGCGGACGTTGCCGGCCACGCCGGTGTCGAACAGGAAGCCGTCCTGGGGGACCATGACCAGCGAGGAGCGCAGGGACGTCAGGCTGACCTGGCGCAGGTCGATGCCGGCGACCCGGATCGCCCCGGAGGTCGGGTCGGCCAGGCGGATGAGCAGCTTGGCCAGGGTGGTCTTGCCCGACCCGGTGGCCCCGACCATGGCCACCCGGGTGCCGGCGGGGATGGCGGCCGACACCTCGACAAGGACCGGCGGCCCGCCGTGGTAGGCGAACGACACCCGGTCCAGCTCGATGTCCAGGGCGCGGGTGGGAAGGGAGCGACCCGGCGTCGGGTCCTCGACCTCGACCGGGGTGTCGAGCACGTCCAGGACCTTCTTCCAGCCGGCCACCGCCTGCTGGGTCATGTCCAGGATCTCGGTGAACTCGGCCACCGGCTCCAGGAAGATGGCGACCAGGAAGGCGAAGGCGACCAGGGTGCCGGCGGTGAGGCCGCCCTCGGGGCCGATGGCCAGCCCGACCAGGACCACGGCGGCGGTGGTGAGGACGCCGAACAACTCGCCGGAGGGGAAGAAGATGGCGCCGATGGTGCCGGCCCGGACCTCGGCCCGGCGGCGGGCCTCGACCGACCGCATCACCCGGCGCTGGGCCTGCTCCTGGACGCCGTAGGCGCGGATCACGGCCGCCCCCTGGATGGACTCGGAGATGGCGGCCAGCGACTCCCCGACCCGGGTGCGGACGGCGTCCCAGGCCAGCACCACCCGGCGCTGCATGACCCGCAGCACCGCCAGCAGGGGAGCCACCGTGACCACCGCCACCAGGGCCAGGCGCCAGTCGTAGACGACCATCGCCACCAGCGCGGACAGCATCAGGGCGCTGTTGAGGATCCAGGCCAGGCCGCCCCAGCGGAAGAACTGGCCGAGGGTCTCGACGTCCGAGGTGACCCGGGACACCAGGGCGCCGCGCTGCTCCTCGGTGTGGTGGGCCATGCTGAGGGCGTGGATGTGGTTGAAGGCCCGCACCCGCAGGCCGCACAGGGCGCGCTCGCTGGCCGTGGCCAGCCGCTGGTTGGTGGTCCGGGCGGCCCAGGCGGCGACCAGGATCAGCAGCACCCCGGCCCCGGCCATGGCCAGCACCCCGGACAGCCGCGCCGGGCCGGCGCTGATGTGGCGGTCGATGGTCTGCTGGACCAGCACCGGGGTGATCACCCGGCCGCCCCCGGCGACCAGGGCCAGGCCCAGGGTGAGGGCCGCCCCCTTGCGCAGCTCGGGCGAGGCGGCCAGCCCGCGCCGCAGCAGCCGCAGGGCCTGGATGCGGTGGGTCCCGACCTCGCTGCCGTGCCTCATGGAGACCCCTCCGCGGCCTCGGCCTGCTCGTAGGCGCGGACCAGGCGGGCGTAGCCGGGGGTGGTGGCCAGCAGCCGGTCGTGGGTGCCGTCGGCGACCAGGCGGCCCTCCTCCAGGTACAGCACCCGGTCGGCCAGGGCGATGGTGGCCAGCCGGGAGGCGACCACCACGGTGGTGGTGGCCGGCAGGTGGCCCTCCAGGCCGCCCAGGATGGCCGCCTCGGTCACCGGGTCGACGCTGGAGGTGGCGTCGTCCAGGACCAGCAGCCGCGGCCGGCCGGCCAGGGCCCGGGCCAGGGCGACCCGCTGGCGCTGCCCGCCCGACAGGGTGGCCCCGCGCTCGCCGACCACGGTGTCGTAGCCCTCGGGCAGCCGGGCCACGAACTCCTCGGCCTGGGCCAGCCGGGCCGCCTCCACCACCTCCCCGTCCCGGTCCCGCTCCAGGTCGATGTTGTCGGCCACCGAGGTCGAGAACAGGAACGGCTCCTGGAAGGCGATGCCCACCGCCCCGGCCACCTCGCCGCCGTCCAGCTCGGCCAGGTCGCGGCCGCCGAGCCGGATGGTCCCCCGGTCGGGGGTGAGCAGCCGGGCCAGGAGCAGGGCCAGGGTCGACTTGCCGGACCCGGTGGGGCCGACCAGGGCCACGGTGCTGCCGGCCGGCACCCGGAACGACACCTCGCGCAGCACCTCGGCCCCGGGCTCGTACCCGTAGCCGAGCCGCTCCACGGCCAGCTCCAGCGGCCCGGAGGGCAGCCGGGCGCGACGAGCCTCGGGGACGGGCAGCCGCTCGGCCAGCACCGCCGCCACCCGCTCGTAGCCGGCCACCGCCCGCGGCATGTCCCCGAGCACGTAGCCGATCAGGCGCAGCGGCCAGATCAGCAGGGTGAACAGGTTGATCAACCCGACCAGGGTGCCGGCGGTGATGGCGCCCTGCTCGATCCGCCAGACGCCGATCACCAGCAGGGCCACGGTGGCCAGGGCGGGCAGGGCGTCCAGGCTGGCCTCGAAGTTGGCCGTGACCCGGGCGGCCTCGATGCGGGCGTCGCGC
>Ga0081538_10004400_pt1 | contig 12999 bp, 10 predicted proteins | sample TabmetS5T2R1_FD_71022 | JGI IMG/M metagenome (GOLD analysis project Ga0081538, IMG submission 71022) | Tabebuia heterophylla rhizosphere microbial communities from the University of Puerto Rico - S5T2R1 | ecosystem: Host-associated > Plants > Roots > Rhizosphere ...
CCTGCGCGGCCTCGACGTCCGGGAGGTCGGCGAGCTGGCCGCCGCCTGGCTCGGTCCGGAGGCGGCCGCGCGCGTCGCGTCCGTCGTGCACGCCCGCACGGACGGCAATGCGTTCTTCGTCGAGGAGGTGCTGCGCGGGCTGGCCGAAGACGACGAATCCGTGCCCGAGGGCGTCCGCCACGCCGTCGGTGCGCGGCTGGCACGGCTGAGCGAGCCGGCCGATGCGCTGCTCGCGGTCGCCGCGGTGCTCGGGCAGGTCGTTGAGCCGGAGCTGCTGGGCGCCGTCGCCGGCCGGTCGCTGGACGCGATCGAGCCGTTGCTCGACGAGCTGCTCGACGCTCGCGTCCTGCGCTACGACGGGGGCAGCCTCGAGTTCACCCATGCACTGGTACGTGAGGCGGTCGCCGCCGAGCTCAGCCCGCTGCGCCGCGCGCGCCTCCACCGCAGCGTGGCCGAGGCGCTCGCCGCGCGCGGCGAAGCGGGCCGGCTCGAGGAGATCGCGCACCACCTCTCCGAGGCGGGCGACGAGCGCGCCGCCGGCTACCTGCGCCGTGCCGGCGACCACGCGCTGGCGCTGCTCGCGTACGAGGAGGCTGCCGAGCTCTTCGCCCGCGCATTGGAGGTGACCGACGAGGTAGCCGCCGGCCCGCTGCTGCTCGCCCGCGGCGACGCGCTCTTGCGCGCGGGTGAGCCCGATGCGGCGCGCGCGTGCTTTCGCGACGCCGCCGCGCTCGCGCGCAGGGCGGGCGACCCGGTGTTGCTGGGGCGAGCCGCGCTCGGCCACGCGGGCCTCGGCGTGACGCTTATCGAGCTCGACGACGCTGCGATCGCGCTGCTCGAGGAGGCGCTGGCGGCCCTGGGCGACGCGGAGCCCGTGCTGCGCTCGGAGCTGCTCGCTCGGTTGGCGGTCGAGCTCTACTACGCGCCCTCACGCGATCGCAGCGAGACGCTCAGCTCCCGAGCGGTCAGCGTGGCGCGCGACTCGGGCGATGCTCGCGCGATCGCCGCCGCGCTCAACGCCCGGCACGTGGCGCTCTGGCGGCCGGACCGCCTCGACGAGCGCCTGGCGGCCGCGGACGAGATGATCGAAGTCGCGCGCGCGGCCGGCGAGCGCCAGCTCGAGCTGCAGGCGCGCAACTGGCGGGTCGTCGACCTCTTCGACGCCGCGGACATGGCGGAATGGCGGGCGGAGGTCCGCCGTCACGGCGAGCTCGCCGAGCGGCTGCGGATGCCGGGCTTCACCTGGTACACGCCGCTGTGGGCCGCCGTAGAGGCGGTCCACGCGGGGCGCTACGGCGAGGCGGCCGAGCTGCGCGAGCGCGCGCGCCGGGAGGGCGGGCGCGCGGGCGACCGCAACGCGGACCTCTTCGCCGAGATGCTCGCCTTCGCGGAGGTCATCCTCCGCGGCGACTGGGCGTCGCTCAACATCGCGCTGGTCAGGGAGAAGATCGCCGGTTCCCCGGCGGGCATGGCGTGGCGCAGCTCGTATGCGTGGATGCTGGCGGCCACCGGACAGGCGGATGCTGCGCGCGAGCAGCTCACGATCGTCGCCGCCGACGACTTCGCGGCGCTGCCGTTCGACGCCAACTGGCCGTCCGCGATGGGCGAGTGCGCTGAGGCGTGCGCCTTGCTCGGCGACCCCGAGTTCGCCGCGCCGGTCTATCGGCGGCTGCTCCCCTACGCCGACCGTGCGCTCACCTCCGGCCGAGCGATCACCAGCTTCGGCTCGACAGAGCGACTCATCGCAGGTCTGGCCGGCGCGCTCGGGCGCCGCGACGAGGCCATCGCCCGTCACGAGGCCGGCATCCGCCGCAACGAGCGTCTCGGCTTCTCGGTCTGGGCCGACCATGGTCGCCACGCCCTCGCCACCTTGAGCGGGGCAGTCCACGCGGCGCCGAGCGGGGCTCGTTCGACTCTACCGACGACCCCACCGGTGGCGCGCGGCTAAGCTGCCGCGGTCCCATGCCCGTCCCCGACGTACTGCGCAAGCTGCTGACGGCTCCTGGGCCGTCCGGCTACGAGCAGGCGGCCGCGGCCGTCTTCCGCGACGCCGCCGCCGCGTTCGCGGACGTGACCCACGACACCGTGGGCTCGACGGTGGCGCGCGTCAAGGGGACGGCCGACGGGCCGCTGCTCGCGGTCGTCGGCCACATCGACGAGATCGGGCTGATCGTCCACCACATCGACGACGAGGGCTACCTCTGGTTCAGCGGCGTCGGCGGCTGGGACCCGATCATCCTCGTCGGTCAGCGGGTCGAGATCGCCACGCGCGAGGGCGCCATCCCGGGCGTCGTCGGCAAGAAGCCGATCCACCTGCTCAAGGAGGAGGAGCGCAAGCAGGTTCCCGAGCTGCGCAACCTGCACATCGACATCGGCGCCGCCGACGGCGACGAGGCGCGCCGGCGCGTGCGGATCGGCGACGTCGCGGTCATCGCCGGCGAGCCGCTCGAGTACCCGAACGGCCGCGTCGTCTCGCGCTCGCTCGACAACCGGCTCGGCTGCTACGTCGCGCTCGAGGTCGCCCGGCTGGTCGCCAAGGCCGGCGGCGCGCCCGGCGACGTCGCCGCCGTCGCGGTGACGCAGGAGGAGATCACGTTCGCGGGCGCGCGCACTACCGCGTTCACGCTCCAGCCGAAGGTCGCGATTGTCGTCGACGTCACGTTCTCGACCGACGCCCCCGGCTCGGAGGAGAAGGAGACCGGCGCGCACAAGTTCGGCACCGGCCCGGTGATCACGCGCGGCTCGACGCTCGACCCGCAGGTGTTCGAGCTGCTGCACGCCGCCGGCGAGGAGAGTGGCATCCCGTTCACCGTCGCGGCGTCGTCGCGCTACACGGGCACCGATGCCGACGCGGTGCACATCTCGCGCGGCGGGATCCCGACCGGCGTCGTGTCGATCCCGCTGCGCTACATGCACTCGCCGGTCGAGATGGTCCAGCTCGACGACGTGGAGAACGCCGCGAAGCTGATCGCGGCGTTCGCGCAGAAGCTCAGCTCCGACCTCTCGTTCCTGCGCTGAGCTCGCTCCTCCTGCTCTGGGACATCGACGGCACGCTGCTGCTGCGTGCCACGGGCGCGCATTCCGTGGCGCTGCGGCGGGCGGCCGGGGCGGTGCACGGCGTCGAGGTCGACGCCCCCCACGTCGAGGTCGCCGGCCGGACCGATGCGGCGATCGCGCGCGACCTGCTGCGCGCCGCCGGCGTGTCCGACGCTGCGATCGACGCGCGCGCCGGCGAGGTGGCGCGCGCCGCGGCGGAAGCGTACGAGGAGCTCTGCCCGCCCGACCTCTCCGAGTACGTCGCGCCGGGCGTCGTGGACGCGCTCGACCGGCTGGCGGGCGAGCCCGAGCGCTACCGGTTGGCGCTCGTCACCGGCAACCTCGAGCCGGTCGCGCGGCGCAAGCTCGCGAGCGCCGGCATCGGGCACTACTTCGTCGCCGGCCAGGGCGGCTTCGGCTCCGATTCCGAGCACCGCGACGAGCTGCCCGCGGTCGCGCGGGCGCGCGCCGGGGGCTGGGCGCGCGAGCGCACGGTCGTGATCGGCGACACCCCGCGCGACATCGCGTGCGCGCGCGCCGACGGCGTGCGCGTGATCGCGGTCGCGACCGGCCCCTACTCGGCCGAGGCGCTGGCCGACGCGGACGCCGTCGTCGACAGCGCCCGCGCCGTGCTGCCGGTGATCGCCGACTTCGCTACTTCGGCTTGACCACCTGGGCGTTCCCGCCGCCGCGGCGCGTCGGCTCGGCGGCCGCCAGGAACTGCCCGAAGCGCCCGAACTCGATCCCTGTCGCCGCGCCGATCTCGCCGTTGCTCGGCGGCGTCAGCGGCGGCGTGACGAAGTTGTGCTCGTACTGCGTGTCCAGCGCCTGGCCATCCGGCGAGGCGATGAACGCCGGCTCGGCCTGCGTCGTCGCGCCGTTGCGCTGCGCCGCTCGTGGCGCCGCGATCGCCTGCGGCAGTGTCGAGCCGAGGTCGAGCCGCTCCATCAGGATCTGCAGCACGGTCGTGATGATCGTGGACCCGCCGGGCGAGCCGGTCGCGAACAGCACCTTGCCGTCGCGCTGGACGATCGTCGGCGCGATCGACGAGCGTGGCCGCTTGCCGCCGGCCGGCGCGTTCGGGTGGGTCGGCATCGTGTAGTCGAAGTCGGTCAGCTCATTGTTGACCAGGAACCCGTGGCCGGGGACGACGATCCCGTTGCCGCCGGTCGACTCGATCGTGAACGTGTACGAGACGACCATGCCGCGCTTGTCGGCAACCGTGAGGTGCGTGGTGGAGCGCAGCGTGTTGGACGGGCCGGAGTTGTCGGTCGGATCGCCCGGCGGCACCGCGCCCGGCTGCGCGCGGTCCGGGTCGATCAACGCCCGCCGCTCGTCCGCGAACGACTGCGAGAGCAGCCCGCCCAGCGGCACGTCGAAGAAGGCCGGATCGGCGAGCCAGCGGCCGCGGTCGGCGAACGCGAAGCGCGACGCCTCGAGGAACCAGTGGTACTTCTGCGTGCGCGACAGCTCGCGCCAGTTCGGCACGCCCTCGAGGATGTTCAGCGCCTCGCCGACGGTCGAGCCGCCCGACGACGGCGGCGCCATCCCGTAGACGTCGAGCCCGCGGTAGGAGACGCGCGTCGGATCGCGCCGCGGTGCCGTGTAGTCCTCCAGGTCCTGGAGCGTGAGCAGCCCCGGCCGCCAGGTGTGGTCGGCGTCGGCCGTCAACGGCGGCCGCTGGACGGCTTCGACGAGCGCCCGCGCGACCCGGCCGCTGTAGAAGCCGTCGCTGCCGCGCCGGCCGATGCGCCGGTACGTGCGGGCGAGGTCGGGATTGCGCTGCACCGTGCCGATGTCGTGCGCGGTCCCGTCCGGGTCGAGGTAGAGCGCCTCGGACGACGTGATGTCGTCGAAGTAGGCGGCGTTTGCCTGCGCCTGGTCGTGGAACGTCTTGTCGATCACGAAGCCCTTGCGCGCGACCTTGATCGCGGGCTTGAGCAGGCGGCGCATCCGCAGGGTGCCGTAGCGCCGCAGCGCCTTCTCCCAGCCGGCGACGGTGCCCGGCGCGCCGCCCGAGAGGCCGCTGTAGCGGGCGTCGTCGAAGCTGAGCGCGACGCCGTTCTCGAAGAACGAGTCGGCTCGCATCGCGGCGGGCGCTTTCTCGCGCGAGTCGATCGTCGTGACGCGGCCGTTCGGCAGCCGGATCACCATGAAGCCGCCGCCGCCGATGCCGCACGAGAACGGCTCGGTCACGCCGAGCACGGCGGCCGCCGCGATCGCCGCGTCGACGGCGTTGCCGCCGCGGCGCAGCGCGCGTATGGCCGCGTCGGTCGCGACGCCGTCGGCGGTCGCGGCCGCGCCGCCCTTGCCGGCCTCGGTCGCCTGCGGGACGTGCCGGTATGGCTCGGCGCCGGCCGGCGCCGGCACGGTGAGCAGCGCGCATATCGCCGCGAGCGCGGCAACGATTCGAGTGGACATCTGCGAAGCCTCCCCCTGTCTCGACGGGGCGCTCCTACCCTCCGTCGGCGATGGGCACGCGGAGGATGTCAGCGGTGCGTCGCTCGCCCCTGATCGCCCGCAGCCGCGTGACGTAGGCCGAGTCGCCGGTCAGCGCCGTCGTCCAGAGGGTGGCGACCACGCCCGGGCGCGCGCGCGGCGGCAGCTTCGGGCGGCGGCCGCGATGGCGATGGCGGCGGCGCCCGTGCTCGTGCTCGCGGTCGCGGCGGCCGGGCGAGGAGTGGACGAGCAGGACCTCGTCGTCGGCGGGCGCGCGCGGCGCGACCGGCCCGGCCCGCAGCTCCTGGGTGCGGCCGGTGGCGTGGACGTAGAGCAGCCGGCCACCATCGGTCGCCGGGTTCGAGACCTGCGCGCCGGCCTCCTCGCGCAGCACGGTCTGAGCGCCCGTCGCGACGTCGACGCCGAGGACGCGGCTGCCGGCGGGCCCGGCCAGGTGCGTCAGGAGCGCGCCGCCGACCAGTGCCGGCCGGCCGAGCTCCTGCGGCGCGGCGAGCTCGAGCAGCAGCCGCGGCGGCGTGCCGGGCACGACGACCCAGATCCGATCGGTGCCGGCCGCGTCGCGCGCGCGCCAGGCGAGCAGCGAATCGGACACCGCGAGCACGCCCGCGCCGGGCGCCGCGTGGCGCTCGAGCGGCCGCAGCGTCCCGGCGTCCGCCACGACGATCGTGCTTCCCTCGAGCCAGGCGATCCGGCCACCGCCGAGCGCCGGATGCGTGCCGGGCAGGCCGCCGGTCGAGCCGCCGCGGCGCAACAGCGCTCCGCTCGGCCGCTGCCAGGCGACCAGCCCGCCGGCCGCGGTCGGGTCGTACGCGCTGCCGGCGAAGAGCTCGGGGCCGCCCTGCGCGATCACGCGCCGCGTCTGGCTCACGCGATTCCCAGCGCGACCGCGCACGCGGCGAGGGCCACGGCGTCGACGCGGCGCAGGCCGAGCAGGATCGCGGGCCGCTCGCACATGGCGGCGGTGATCGCTCCGCCGCGGTCGGTGCCGGCGAACGGGGCGAGGAGGACGACCGGCAGCGCGCGGCCGGCGCCGAACGCGAGCCCGATCGCCAGGCCGAGCGCCGGTTCGCCGAGCGCGATGCTCGTTCCGGCCAGCGCCCAGACGGCGAACGACAGCACGAACGTCGTGAACCCGAGCCCGAGCAGCACGCCGTAGCCCGCCGCGGCGACCGGCACGGGCAGCACGCGGCGCCACGCCTCGGGCACCTGGCGGCGGATCTGCGGCGCGATCCGCAGCCCGCGCGCCTCCGCAACGGCGGCGGCGACCGCGACGACGGCGGCGGCTCCTACGGCCGCCGGGTCGCCCGCGCCGAGGGCGGCTCCCACGAGCGCGAGCCCGCCGAACGTCAGCGCGCCGCCCGCGAGCGCGCCGAGCGCGAACGTCGCGCACGCCGCCAGCGAGGTCCGCAGCCGGCGCGCGTAGCCGTGCGGCGCGAGCGTGTCGACCATCGACAGGCCGCACGGCGACCACGCGCCGGTGACACCGGCGGCGAGCGCGGCGAACACGAGCACGGCGGTCAGCATCAGTGGCCCGCCAGGACCTCCAGGCGACCCGGCGGCGGGCTCCAGTTCGAGCGCAGCTCCTCCGCCGGCCAGCCGGCGGTCTTGGCGCCTGCGTCGTAGGCGCTCTGGAGGAAGCGCAGCAGCGCCTCGTGCGGCGCCGGCGCGACGCGCACGTCGTCGTATCGCAGGAGCGCCATGTTGCCGCCCCGGAACGGCAGCCAGAACGCCTCGTCGGGCTGCAGCGGCTGGTCGGCGAGCCCGGCCGGCTCGGGCGCGGTGTAGCAGTAGAACGCCGCGTCGCCGAGCTCGTCGTCGCCCGCCCAGAAGCCCATGCTGATGACCTCGTCACTGTAGGCCTCGCGCGTGACCGGGTCGGCGTCCGGCATCGGCGGCGCGGGACGGCCCGAGAAGCGCGTGACGGCGAGGTCTAGGCCGTGCCAGAAGAGGTGCACGGGGCTCGACTTGCCGCTGAACCAGCCGGAGAAGCCCTCGAGCACCCAGTCCGCCCACGCGACGATCCGCCACCAGCGCTCGACCGCGCCGGCGTCGTAGGAGGCGTGCTCGCGGTCATCGGCGAACGGTGTCGTCATCGGCACGCCGAACGGCTCGGCCCGGATCGCGACGTCGATGCCGAGGTCGTCGAGGAGGTCCATCAGGCGGTCGTGGAACCCGGCGACCGACAGGCCGTCGCGCAGCTCGATCGCGCTCGTCTCACCGCGGTCGGTGCGGATGCGCAGCTCGTGATCGATGAAGTCGAAGTCGATGCTGAAGCTGACATTGCCCTGGCGCATCCGGCGCGTCGTCAACCCGCGCGGGTCCACGTAGAGCGGCACGTTCCACCAGTGGTTGCGCAGCGGGGTCGTCGCGAGCCGGATCTTGCCGACGATCTGCACGTAGAGGTGGAGCGTGTCCTTGGTCGGCCGCCACTCGGCGAGCGGCAAGGGTGGCAGCTCCTGCGCGGGCGCCAGCGGTTCCGTGCGCGTCCCGGTCAGCACGGCACCGAGCTCTGGAAGTACATGACGCAGAACACCTTACGGGTGTCGTAGCAGTAGCCCCGCAGCGCCCGGTCGCCGTTGATGCGCGTTCGGTTCGGCGAGCAGCAGTCGACCAGCTTGCGCACGCGTCCGTTGCAGCAGCGGTACCACGCGCCGTCGGTCTTGACGCGGATGCCGTAGCGGGCGCCGGTGAGGCGGCAGACCGGCGTGCGCGGCGCCGCGGGCAGCGGGCGGCCGTCGAGATCGGTCAGCAGCGCGCCGTCCTCGTCCAGCGGCCGCCCGGCGTCGTCGATCACGCGGCCGAGGTCGTCGACCCGCTTGCCGTCGCGCGCCCGCAGCGGGAAGCCGCGGCGGTCGATCCGCGGCAGGCCGGTCGGATGCGGGCAGCCGTCGGTCGTGTAGATGTGGCCGCAGAAGTGGTACGCGTCGGCATCGCCGGGACGGATCACGGCGCCGACCATCGACGCGCCGGCCGCGCCGGCCGCGACGCCGCCCGCGCGGCCGAGGAACGCGCGCCGCGACGTGCCGTTGCGCGCCGTATGCGCGCGGGCACGGGCGGCGGCGACGATCGACCCGAGCTGGCGGGCGTCGTTGACGGTGCCCTTGGCGAGCACGACGCCGTCGGCGCCGAGCGCGACGGCGTACGGCGCGCCGGGGGCGCGCGCGGCGGCCCACGCCTCGGTGTCCTCGACCTCGTCGAAGCGCCTCACGTCGACGCCGGCGAGCTCGCCGGCGACGGGGGCGATGCGCTTGCAGAGCGTACAGCCGGGCGCGGTGAAGAGCGCGAGCCGGACGTCGCCGGCCGCTCCGACGGGCGCCGGCGTCGAGGTGTCGAACGAGTCGGCCGCGGCGGCTCCCCGCGCCGCGTCATCGAACCACGCCGCAAGCGGGCTCCATTCTTGGAGCGGCGGACCCTCACCCTCGATCTCGAGCGCGCCGCGCGGCGCGCTGCGGCGCCCTGCGACGAGCACGACGACCGCGGCCGTGAACCCCGCCGTGACCACGAGCGGCAGCTGCGGACCCTCACCCAGCGCTGGCAGCAGCGCGCACGCGCCCGCGAGCACCGCCGTGCGCGCCGCCGACGCGCGCGAGAGCCGGCCGCCGGAGCCGAAGCAGCCGCACGGCGCGCCCGCGTTGCCCTGGGCGAGCGCGACGAGCTGCGCGACGAGGAAGCCGGTCACCACCAACGCCGCCGCGTACGGCGCGCCCTCGACGCCGGCGGCGATCAGCGCCGCTAGCGCCGCCTCGACTGCGACGAGCGTCGCGAACGCGGGCGCCGCGAGCCGGCCGGGCAGCCCGTACGCCGCCAGCGCGACGGTCGTCCCGGTCCGGTCGGCGGCCTTCAGCGCGGCGGCGGCGAGCAGCACTGCGCCGATCAGCAGCCATGCGGCCGTTGCAGCCATCGCGGCCGGAACATAGCGGCGGCTCCGGAGTTGCGGCGCAGTCAGGAGCGCGCGTCGACGTAGCTCTGCGCCAGCCGCTTCGGCGCGCGGTCGAGCCACGCCTCGACGATCAGCTCCTCGAGGTCGTCGGCCCCGATGCGCTCCAGCCGCACCAGCACCGCGGGGTAGCCGTCGAAGTGCGGCGTCGTGAAGAAGACGTCCGGCTCGGACGCGAGCAGCGCCTCCTTGGCGCCGAGGTGCTCGACGCGGACGCCGAGGATCGGGCCGTCCGGCGCCGCGTCCCCGAGCGCTTCGTAGTCGGAGCGGCGCAGCGGCCGCTCCCAGACGAACAGCTTGTCCTTCACCTGCCACTGGCGCAGCCCGCGCGAGATCCGCTCGCTCGTCTCGGGCAGCCCGAGCGCGATCCGCTCCACGTCGTCCCAGCCGGCCACGCGCGCAGCCTACGCCGTCCGCGCGTAGACGAGCACTTCAGTGACGTAGCGCAGCTCCACCGTCCCGCCGGCGGCGAGCTCGCGCACCTGGAAGTCGATTCCCTCGCGCTCCGCGGGCGGCAGGGCCGCCACGAAGCTGATCGACAGCACCCGGTCGGCGAGCCCGTCGGCGTCGAGCGCCTGGGAGTGCGGCAGCTTCCGCTCGGCGGCGAGCGCGAACGGCGCGTCCTCGGTGAACGCCGCGCGCCACTTCTCGCCGGCGTGCTGCGGGGTGCCCCCGCGGTAGGGCTCGACGATGCGCGAGAGCGCAGCCTGCAGCGGCTGCTCGCGATCGCGGCCGTTCCAGATCAGCCCGAGCCGGCCGGCCCCGCGCAGCACGCGCGCGAACTCGCCGAGCGCCGTCGCGTTCGCGAACCAGTGGAACGCCTGGCCGGCGACGACCGCGTCGACCGAACCGTCGTCGAGCGGCAGCGCCTCGGCCTGGCCGGCGCGGACATCGGCGCCCGGAGCGGCCCGCGCGAGCGTGGCACGCATCCCGGCCACCGGCTCGACGGCGATCACGTGGACCCCGCGCTCGAGCAGCGGGCGGGTCAGCTTGCCGGTCCCGGCGCCGACGTCGGCGACGCTGCCGGGGCGGCCGAGCTCGCCCAGCAGCCAGTCGATCGCCGCCGCCGGGTAGTCGGGCCGGCCGCGTTCGTACCGCTCGCCGGCGTCCTCGAAGCCGCGCGTGGCGGGATGGAGCTCCACCTACGCGCGCACGAGCTTCTTGTAGGTGATCCGGTGCGGCCGGTCCGCCTCGGCGCCGAGGCGCTCGTGACGGTGCTCCTCGTACGCCTCGAAGTTGCCCTCGAACCAGACCACCTGCGAGTCGCCCTCGAACGCGAGCACGTGCGTCGCGACGCGGTCGAGGAACCAGCGATCGTGGGAGATCACCACCGCGCAGCCGGGGAACGCGAGCAGCGCCTCCTCGAGCGCGCGCAGCGTGTCGACGTCCAGGTCGTTCGTCGGCTCGTCGAGCAGCAGCACGTTGCCGCCGCGGCGCAGCAGCTTCGCCAGGTGCACGCGGTTGCGCTCCCCGCCCGACAGCACCCCGACCTTGCGCTGCTGGTCGGAGCCCTTGAAGTTGAAGCCCGCGACGTACGCACGCGAGGCGATCTCGCGCTCCCCGACCTTGATGTTGTCGTAGCCGTCGGAGATCTCCTCCCAGACGGTCTTGTCGGGATCGAGCGCGTCGCGCGACTGGTCGACGTACGCGAGGTCGACGGTGTCGCCGAGCACGAGCGACCCGGCGTCGGGCTTCTCCTCGCCCACGATCATCCGGAACAGCGTCGTCTTGCCGGCGCCGTTCGCGCCGATGATCCCGACGATGCCGGCCGGCGGGAGCGAGAACGAGAGGTCCTCGATCAGCAGCCGATCGCCGAAGCCCTTGCGCAGCCCTTCGGCCTCGATCACCTTGTCGCCCAGCCGCGTCCCCGCCGGGATGTGGATCTGGACGTTCTCGAGCTTGACGTTGCGCTCCTCGGCGAGCAGGCGCTCGTAGTTGTTGAGCCGCGCCTTGGCCTTCTTGCGCCGCCCCTTCGGGTTTTCACGCACCCACTCCAGCTCGCGCGCGATCGTGCGCTGGCGCGCGGTCTCCTGGCGCTCCTCCTGCGCGAGCCGCTGCTGCTTCTGCTCCAGCCAGCTCGAGTAGTTGCCCTTGAACGGCAGCCCGTGGCCGCGGTCGAGCTCGAGGATCCAGCCGGCGACGTTGTCGAGGAAATAGCGGTCGTGCGTGACGGCGACGATCGTGCCCTTGTAGTCCTCGAGGTGGCGCTCGAGCCACGCGACCGACTCGGCGTCGAGGTGGTTCGTGGGCTCGTCGAGCAGCAGCAGGTCGGGGGTGGAGAGGAGCAGGCGGCAGAGCGCGACGCGGCGCCGCTCGCCGCCGGAGAGCTTGGTCACGTCGGCGTCGGCCGGGGGGAGCCGGAGCGCGTCCATCGCCTGGTCGAGCTGCGTGTCGAGGTTCCAAGCGTCGGCCGCGTCGATCCTGTCCTGCAGCCGCGCGAACTCGTCGGCGGTGTCGTCGGAGTAGTTCGCGGCGAGCTCGTTGAAGCGGTCGAGCAACGCGCGCGTCTCGGCGACCCCGTCCTCGACGTTGCCGCGCACGTCCTTGGACTCGTCGAGCTGCGGCTCCTGCTCGAGCAGCCCGACGGTCGCGCCAGGAGCGAGCTGCGCCTCGCCGCGGTACTCCGTGTCGCGCCCGGCCATGATCCGCAGCAGCGTCGACTTGCCCGAGCCGTTCAGCCCGAGCACGCCGATCTTCGCGCCCGGGAAGAACGACAGCGAGATGTCCTTCAGCACCTGCTTGTCGGGCGGGTGCGTCCGGGACAGCCTGTACATGGAGTAGATGTACTGGCTCGACATGCGGCGCTAGAGGTTAGAACCCGGCTCGGGCCGCGCGCGCATCCGTCCAAGACCACGCCGGCGGAATTCGTCATGCTTGGTGGTCCCCCATGGATGCTCCCCTTGCAATCCGCCTCCGCGGCGTCCACAAGCGCTTCGGAGAGATCAAAGCGGTCGACGGCCTCGACCTCGACGTGCCTGAAGGTACGTGCGTCGGCCTGCTCGGGCCGAACGGAGCCGGCAAGTCGACGACGATGAAGATGCTGACCGCGCAGGCGATGGCCGACGCGGGCGAGATCCAGGTGCTCGGCTTCAAGGTGCCGGACGACTCCAAGCAGGCGCGCGCGCTGTGCGGCGTGGTGCCGCAGCTCGACAACCTCGACGTCGAGCTCACCGCGCGCCAGAACCTCGCCGTCTTCGCGCGCCTGTACCGCGTGCCGCGGCACGAGCAGCGTGCAGCCGTCGACCGCGCGCTCGCGGTCGCGAACCTCGTCGAGCGCGCCGACACGCCGGTGGACAAGCTCTCGGGCGGCATGCGCCGGCGGCTGCTGATCGCGCGCGGGCTCGTGCACAGGCCACGGCTGCTGCTGCTCGACGAGCCGACCGTCGGGCTCGATCCGCAGGTCCGGCAGGAGCTGTGGGCGCTGATCGACGGGCTGCGCAGCGAGGGCACGTCGATCCTGATGTCGACGCACTACATCGAGGAGGCCGAGCGGCTCGCCGACACGGTCTCGATCATGGCCAACGGCCGCGTCGTCGCGCGCGGCCGACCCGCCGAGCTGGTGCGCG
>Ga0081538_10004401_pt1 | contig 12996 bp, 11 predicted proteins | sample TabmetS5T2R1_FD_71022 | JGI IMG/M metagenome (GOLD analysis project Ga0081538, IMG submission 71022) | Tabebuia heterophylla rhizosphere microbial communities from the University of Puerto Rico - S5T2R1 | ecosystem: Host-associated > Plants > Roots > Rhizosphere ...
GCTCGGCCGCGGTGTAGCCGGCCGTGTACCGGGAGCCGATCCGAGCCGCGGTCGAGGCGACGGTGACGATGCGCCCGGTTCCCTGCTCGACCATGCCGCCGACCACGGCCCGCGTGCAGAGGAAGGCGCCGGTGGCGTTGACGTCCAGCTGCGCGCGCCAGTCGTCCAGGCCCGTGCGCGCGAGGGGAGCGCTGGTGGCGGCGCCCGCGCTCAGGACGAGGACGTCCGTCCGGCCGACGCGCTCGAAGAGGGACTCGACCTGGCGCTCGTCCGTCACGTCGCAGACCTCGACCGCCGCCGCGTCGGTCTCCTCGAGCGCGTCGCGGTCCCGGCCCACTGCGACCACGCGATCGCCGTGCGCGGCGAACCGCGCCACGACCGCCTTGCCGATCCCCTTTCCGCCGCCCGTGACGACGACGACCCGCGGCTCACGGCTCATCTGACCGCCTCGACCTCCTCGCGGAGTGTCCGGCGATCGAGCTTGCCCGAGGGCGTCTTCGGCAGCTCGGGCACGAAGCGGACGTCTCGCGGGTACTTGTGGGGGGAGAGACGAGCGCGGACGTGGTCCTGGAGCGCCGCCGCGAGCTCGTCGGAGCCGGCGGCGTCCGGGCGCAGCACGACGTGCGCCCGCGTCAGCGTCAGACCCTCCACCTCGTAGCCGACGACGGCGCATTCGACTACGTCAGGGTGCGAGAGCAGGCAGTTCTCGATCTCGGCCGGGGCGACCCACAGGCCGCCGACCTTGACGAGGTCGTCCCTCCGGCCCTGGTACCAGAAGAACCCGTCGGAGTCGCGGGCGAAGAGGTCACCCGTCTGGACGAGGTCGCCCGCGAACGTGCGCTTCGTCTTCTCGTGGTCGTTCCAGTAGAGGAGGGCGGCCGTGTCTCCCTCGATCCAGAGCGTCCCCACCTCGCCGTCAGGCACGTCGCTCCCCTCGTCGTCGACGACCCGGGCGCGGTAGCCGGGAACGAGCTCGCCGACGCTTCCGGGGCAGGCCCGCCCGGGACGATTCGAGATGTAGATGTGGTAGGCCTCGGAGGAGCCGATCCCGTCGAGGACCTCGACGCCGAACGTGGCGCGCCAGCGCTCGTAGAGCTCGCGCGGAAGCGCCTCGCCCGCGGACGTGCAGAGCCGGAGGCAGGAGAAGTCTTGCGAGGCGGCATCCGGGTGGGCCGTCATCGCCGCCATCATCGTCGGAACCTGGACGAGGATGCTGGGCCCGTGCCTCGCCACGAGCTCGAAGATGCGCTCCGGCGTCGTCCGCTCGGGAAACACGATCCCGGCGGCGCCCACGCCGAACGGGTAGAGGGCCGTCAGGTCGCGCGCGTACCCGAAGAAGAGCTTCGGCACCGGGAGCACGACGTCGTCCTCGCGGAGGTCGAGGACGCCGCGCGCATACCAGTCGAAGCTGAGGAGCGGGCTGTGCTGCGGGTGCACAGCCGCCTTCGGGAGGCCGGTGCTGCCCGTCGTGAACTTCCAGATCGCGATGTCGTCGCGCGTGGTCGGGGCGGGCTCGAGCTCGTCCGGAGCTGCGGCGGCGAGCGCGTCGAAGGAGGCCTCCCCGGGCTCGAGCTCCTCGGGAGCCGCCCCGACGACGAGCACGCGACGCAGCCACGGGCTCGACCCGGCCGCCTCCCGGATCGGCGCGAGGGTCGTCCGGTCGACGACCACGACCCCCGCCCGCGTGTAGTCGAGGTAGTAGGCGTAGTCCTTCGGCTGGAGGAACGTGTACGCCTCGGCCGTGACGGCCCCGATCTTCTGCGCCCCGTACCAGACGGCGACGAACTCGACGCCGTCGCCCAGCACGAGGAGGACGCGCTCCTCGGCGCGGACGCCCAGCTCGCGGAGGACGTTTCCGCATCGGTTCGTCAGCGCAGCGAGCTCGGCGTAGGTGGTCGGCCCGCCCGGCCCGATCAGGGCGGTTCGGCCGCCGCGGCCCTCGTCGACGTTCCGGTCGACGAAGTAGCTCGCGAGGTTGAACGCCCGGGGGACGTCCTCGTAGGTCAGCACGCCGCCACCTCGCGTATGAGGCCGACGAGCAGCTGGGTGAGCGTGTCGAACGTCTCTTCGCCCTCCTCGGCGCTTGCCTCGGCCGGCGACCCGCAGTAGGCGCGATCCATTCCCATGGCGATGAAGTCGGTCTGGCCCGCGGCGATCGCCGCGGGCATGTCGATCATCCTCGATTCGAGGCCCTGCATGCGCTCGCCTCGGACGAGCTCCGGGTCGGCGGCGAGGACGAGCGAGGTCTCGTAGCGGCCGGCGTGGCAGGAGCCGGAGCGGAACTCCTCCGTCAGCTTCTCCGCATTCTCCCGTCGGGTGAGGTCGAGGAGGAGAACGCCGCCGCCCAGCTCGGCCGCCGCCTCGCGCACCGTGCGCACCTGCTCGGGCTCGAAATGGCTGTTCACGAGGACGAGCCGCCGAAAGCCCTGCGCGGCGAGCGAGCCCGCGATCTCGAGGACGAGCGCGCGCAGGGTTGTCTCGGCGATCGAGACCGTTCCGGGGAAGGCGGCGCCGTAGCGGGTGACGCCGTAGGGAACCGGCGGCAGGACGAGCGCGCGGACGTTCGGGTCGCCCTCCAGTCGCTCGGCCGCTCTCTCGCAGAGGCGTAGCGAGATGAGCGTGTCGGTCGCGAGCGGCGCGTGCGGCCCGTGCGGCTCCGTGGCGCCGAGAGGAAGCAGGAGCACCGTCGGCCGCTCGTCCTCGAGCAGGGCGCCGGCGTCGGGGTAGGCGAGGTGCGCGAACTCCGTCACGACCGCACCTCCGTGGCCTCCGCGAGCTCCGGCGCCGGGGCGAGCTCGCGCTCGAGGTCGGACGGCGGCAGGTCGACGATGCAGAGGTCGGCGCGGCCGGCGCCGACGATCGTGTTCGCGTCGTCCAGGGTCGTGAGGTGGCCCCCGACGAGCGTCGGCACGCGCGCCTCGGTGCGGACGCGGTCGCTGAGCGAGGTCAGAAACCCGCGGCGGTACTCGGGGCGGTCCTCGGCGACGGTCTGCCCGGCCTCTACGTGCATGAGGTCGCAGCCGTGCTCGACCAGGGTGCTGGCGATCGAGACGCCCTCCTCGACGGAGAGCCCGCCCGGGGCCCAGTCGGTGATCGACAGGCGGACCGCCAGGACGCCGTTCCACGCCTCGCGCACGGCGTCCAGCACCGCGAGCGGAAAGCGCAGCCGCTCCACCCCGTACGCGTCGGAGCGTCGGTTGGTGAGCGGCGAGAGAAAGCTCGCGAGCAGATAGCCATGCGCGAAGTCGAGCTCGAGCGCGTCGACGCCGAGCTCGGCCGCCCGCGTAGCCCCGGCGACGAAGTCCGCGCGCACATCTGCCATGCCGTCCTCGTCGAGCTCGCGCGGAGCTGCGCCGAACGGCCCATAGGGAAGCGGCGAGGCCGAGATGAGCTCCCACCCGTCGTGGAGCGGGACGTCGACCCCGACCGAGCGGGGACGGCACGCTCCTCGCCGTCCCGCATGCCCGAGCTGGAGGAGGACCGGGCGCTCCACCGGCGTCCACTCGCCGATCGTCGGCGTGTCCGGGCTGATCCGGCCGGCGTCGGAGACGGCGACGAAGCCGCTCAGGACGAGCCCGGCGCCGGCGGCCCGGCTCTCCGGTCGAACGACCAGACGGTTCGCGAGCTCGAGACCGTGCAGCTCGAGCGGCGCGAAGACGGGCGGCGGCGCCGCGAGCGCCGGCCTGCGCGCGAACCACGTGTCCAGGACGCGCGTGAAGGCCGGGTCGCGGACGGCGAGGCTTGCGTGGCTGATGCGGCCGCTCCTCGTGAGCAGGTTGAAGGCGAACTGAATCGGCTCGAGCTCCAGGTACCCGGCGACACGCGCGAAGTATGCGGCGCTCTCGCTCGCGGCCTGCTGCGTCCGCTCGACGAGCGGCCGGCGCTCGAGCTCGTAGTCGACGAGCGCCGCCTCGACGTCCCACGAGCGGCGCACGAGGGCGTCTCTCAGCGCGATCGCGTCCTCCATGGCGAGCTTCGTTCCCGAGCCGATGGAGAAGTGCGCGGTGTGGGCCGCGTCCCCGGCGAGCGCGACGCGCCCGCGGCGCCAGGTCTCGTTCGTGACCTTCGGGAAATCGAGCCAGATCGAGCGGTTCGACAGGAGCTCGTGACCCTGGAGGTCGCGCGCGAAGAGCCGCTCGCAGAACGCGAGGCTCTCGTCCTCGCTGAGCTCGTCGAGGCCTGCGCGGCGCCAGGTCGGCTCGGGACACTCGACGATGAACGTGCTCGTGTGCTCGTCGAAGGGGTAGGCGTGCACCTGGAAGAGCCCGTGCTCGGTCTCCCGGAAGATGAACGTGAAGGCGTCGAAGACGAGGTCGGTCCCGAACCAGACGTACTTGCAGCCCTCCGGCTCGACCGAGGCGCCGAGCTCCTGCTCGAGGGAGCGGCGCACGACGCTGTTCACGCCGTCTGCTCCGACCACGAGATCCGCGTCGCCGGGAAGGTCCTCGACCTCGACCCCGAAGGAGAGGTCGACGCCGAGCGAGGCGGAGCGCCGCTGGAGGATCTCGAGGAGCCGCGTCCGCGCGATCGCGGAGAAGGAATGGCCGCGGGAGCTGAGGACGCGCCCGCCGTAGCGGATGTCGAGCCGATCCCAGCGGACGAACGTGTCGGTGATCGCGAGGTGCGTCTCGGGGTCGGCCTCGCGGAGCGCCCCGAGCGTCTCCTCGCTGAAGACGACGCCCCAACCGAAGGTGGCGTCCGGGGCGTTCCGCTCGAGGACGCGGACGTCGGCGGCGCGGTTCTCCTTCTTGAGCAGGATCGCCAGGTAGAGGCCGGCCGGGCCGCCGCCGACGATCGTGACCTTCATCCGACGACCTCGGCGAGGCGATCGAGCTCCGCGGCGTCCGACACGGTGGGGAAGAGGACGAGCTCGTCGCACCCGGCCTCCTCGTAGCCCCGGACGAAGTCCTTGACCGCGCGGGCGCTCGTCAGGTGGGCGGCGACGATTCGCTCGACGAAGGGACCCGTGAAGGCGTAGTAGTCGCGGAGGTAGGCCTCGCCCCGCTCGACGTCGCCGAGCGCGAAGTAGCCCTGCCCCCAGAGGCGCGGGCGACCGGGGCGCCCGAGGTCCCGCCAGGCCGCCTCGGCGCGGGCGGCGGCGCCGGCGAAGGCGCGCGGCGGGCCGCCGGCGTGGGCGTAGCCGTCGGCGTAGCGGGCCATCCGCGAGAAGGCCTGGCCGCTGGCACCCCCGACGAGGAGCTCGATTCCGTCGCGCGCCGGGCCCACCTGCCGCTCGTCGATGCCGCCGCGGAGGTACGCAAGCTGCTCGGAGAGCCGCCGCCCGCGCCCTCGGTGCGTGACTCCGGTGGCCTCGTAGTCCTCGACCCTGGCGCCGATCGCGAGGCCGAGCGTGAGCCGCCGGCCCGAGAGGACGTTCACCGAGGCAGCCTGCTTGGCGAGAAGCGCGGTCGCCCGGAGCGGTCCGATGGCGATCATGGTCGCGAGCCGGACGCGCGTCGTGACGGCCGCGGCGGCGGCGAGCGCCGCGAACGGCTCGAGGCTGTCGTACGCCACGCGGTCGAGGACGGCCAGGCTCGAGAACGGCCCCGTGTCTGCACGCCGCGCCCAGTCGAGCACCAGGGCGCCGTCCGTGCCGGGCGTCGTCGTGGGGAGGCCGACGCCGACGTTCATGCGTTCGTCCGGGTCCGCGTGGGAGAAGGTTTACACTTGACCGAGGTGATGTGTCAAACGAATGCGGCTCGTGCCGATGGCCGGAGTGAGTGAGCGGGATCGACAGCCGGCGGGCTTGCTCGAGGTCTCGCCGTTCGACCGCCACTACGGGCTCGAGGTGGTCGAGGTGAGCGACGAGCTCGTCCGGGGCCGCGTCCCCGTGCGCGAGCACGTCACGCAGCCGTTCGGCCTCGTCCACGGCGGCGTTCACGCGGCGATCGCCGAGGGTCTCGCGTCGCTGGGAACGAACCACGGCGTCGCCGCCGACGGGCAGGCGGCGCTCGGAATGTCGAACCAGTCGTCGTTCCTCCGCCCGGTCGCCGACGGCACTCTCCACGCCACGGCGCGGCGACGGCATCGCGGTCGAACCACCTGGGTCTGGGACGTGGAGGTCACGGACGACGAGGGCCGGCTCTGTGCCCTCTGCCGCGTGACCCTCGCCGTCCGCCCGGTCCCGTGACCAAGGAGCTCGGAGAACCGCTCTTCGACCGCCGGCCGCAGAGCCTCGTCATCACGCTCCTCGGCGCCTACGTGTACCCGGACGACCGGACTGTCTGGTCGGGCGGGCTGGTGCGACTGCTCGGCGAGCTCGGCTTCTCGGCGGGCGCGGCCCGGGTCGCGCTCGCGCGGCTGGCGCGCCGCGATCTCCTTGCCCGCGTGCGGGAGGGTCGGTTCGCCCACTACCGGCTCACGCCGCGTGCGGCTGCCCTGCTCGAAGAGGGGGATCGACGCATCTTCTCGCTCGGCCGCGACCTGCGTCCGCCGGACTCGTGGACGATCCTGTGGCATGCGATTCCGGACGAGCTCCGGCTCGAGCGAGGTCGACTTGCCCGGCGGGTCCGCTTCCTCGGGTTCGGCTCGGTGCAGGACGGCGTCTGGATCTCGCCGCACGACCGGGGGAGGGAGGTGGCGTCCCTCCTCGAGGAGCTCGGCCTGGTCGGGCACGCGGGAGTCCTGCTCGGCCGCCCGGCCGGCCGCCTCGAGTTCGATGCCTTCGCTGCCCGCGCGTGGAACGTCGACGAGCTCACGAAGCGCTACCGGGCGTTCGTGGAGGCGTTCGGTGGCCATGCGGACGCCGGGCGTGACGGGCTCGACGACCGGGAGGCCTTCCTCGTCCGCACGCGACTCGTGCACGCCTTCCGGCAGTTCCCTTTCCTCGATCCGGGGTTGCCCGACGATCTGCTCCCGACGGACGGTCATCGAGCGCGGGCCGTCCGGCTCTTTCAGGATCTGTACGCGTCGCTCGCCCAGCCGGCCCAACGGCACTTCGACGCGTCGACGGCGCTGCCGGACGCTCAAGGCTCGGGCCCGGCCTCCGTTCGCCACCAGTCGTAGAGGGTTGGCAGCTCCTCGCCAGCGAGGACGGCGTAGACGGCGATCTCGTTCGTCGTCCACTCGATTCGGGCCTGGCCGGCGCGCCTGTAGCAGAGGACGTATCCGAGGCGCTCGTCACGCGAGACGATTTCTTGCACCTCCATTCGTCCGCTCAGTCCCGCAGCGACGGTGCTGTTGACCGAAGGGATCTCGCCCGTGCCGCAGAGCCCGCTCAACGTGAGTGGCTCCGTAGGCGTCAGCCCCGCCCTCGTCACGCGGGCGACTAGAAAGTTGTGAAGGAGGAACCCACTTCGTGCGTGGCTGTACGTCAGCGAGGAACCGACTCCGTCGGGTCGACACGAGAGCGTCGAGTCGAAGTCGGGCGTCAGCGGACGGGCATGGCGGCAGCTGGTCCGCAGCTCGTCGGGGACGTACCGCAGCAGCTCCCTGTCGAACGGGGTCAGGGACGCGAAGCTTGACGCAGCCGGAGATCCGTCCGGCGCCGTTCGAGCTGCGGGCGTCTCGCCGTCCGAAATGAGCAGCGCAACGGCTGCGGCGGCCGCGGCCCCCAGAAGGAGGCCGACTGCGGCAGCGACGGCAAGCGCGCCCCGGCCGACGCGCCGCCCGGTGGGCGTGGCCGTGGGAGGCTGCGGTGCGGACGGCCGGGTCTTGAGCGGCCGAGTGCTCGCTCCACCCCGGCCTACGGCCGTTGCGGCCTCCAGCGGCGCGTCGAGCGCTGCGACGAGCTCCCGGCCCGTCGAATAGCGGTCGTCGGGCGATTTGGCCATGCCGCGGGCGAGCGCGTCGGCGATCGCCTCCGAGAGCGCGGGATTCACGATCGTCGCCCGGGGCACGTTGTCGTGCAGATGCGCCCAGAGAACGGCCGCCTGGTTCTCCCTCACGTAGGGGACGGTGCCCGTGAGGCACTCGAAGAGGACGCAGGCAAGGGAGTAGACGTCGGCCCGACCATCGACTTGCGACCCACTGATCTGCTCGGGCGCGATGTAGTCGATCGTCCCGAGCAGCTCGCCGCTTCCCGTGGCCCTGCTCTTCGAGTCGACGTGCTTCGTCAGGCCGAGATCCGCCAGGTATGCGATGGGCGCCGAGTCGGGGTCCGGGCCGGGCTCGAGCAAGATGTTTCCCGGCTTGACGTCGCGATGGATCAGCCCGCTGCGATGTGCGGCGTCGAGCGCGCTCGCGATCTGAATGCCGACCTCGCACGTTTGCCTGGTCGTCAGTGGTCCGTCCTTCCTGAGCACTGAGCTGAGATCGTCGCCCTCGATGTAGCGCATCGCGATGTAGAGGTCTCCGTGCCATTCGCCTGCGTCGTAGATCGGGATGATGTTCGGGTGCTTGATCCGCGCCGCCGCGCGCGCCTCCCGCAGGAATCGCTCCCGGAGAACCTCGCTCCTTGCGAGCTCTGGGTCCATCACCTTGAGGGCGATGCTCGCCCCCAGCCGCGGGTGCTCCGCTCGATAGACGACGCCCATGCCGCCGCGCCCGAGCAGGCCCTCGACGCGGTAGCCGGCGAACTCCGTGCCTATCCGGGGCGCCGAAGCCACTAGTCTCTTGTACCACACGAATCTGGCCCTCTCTACGGGGACGGAGGGCGCCTCGAACGCCAATGTCGAGACCCACCGATCGAGGGCTCCAAGCGGGACAGCGGCTGGGTCCCTATCTCCTCTTCACGCTGCTCGGGGAGGGGCTCATGGGCGTCGTCTTTCGAGCGCGCCGGAAGACGGACGAGGAAGACGTCGCTCTGAAGATCCTGCGAGACGAGCTGGCCGGCAACGAGCTCTACCGGCGTCGGTTCGAGCGTGAAGCACGGATCGCGAGCGAGCTCGTCCACGAGCACGTCGTTCCCGTAGTCGACTTCGGGGAGGCCTCAGGCCGTCTCTACCTCGCCGCGCGCTACGTGCGTGGTGTCTCCCTCTCGGAGCGGATCGACTCGCAAGGCGTGCTTTCGGTTGCGGAGGCACTCCGCCTCGCGAGCGACCTTGCCGGCGCCCTCGACGCTCTTCACGCCCGGGGTCTCGTTCATCGCGACGTCAAGCCGGCGAACGTGATGATCGACGAGCGCGGAGCCGCCGCGCTCACAGACTTCGGGCTCGCGCGAGGCCTCGCCGATACCGTGCTGACCGAGCCGGGTGTGGTCGTCGGGACTGTCGATTATCTCGCGCCGGAGCTCATTCAAGGTCAGCGGGCCGACGGCGCGAGCGACGTCTACGCGTTGGGATGCCTGCTCTACGAGTCCCTCGCGGGTGCTTCGCCGTTTGCAGGCAGGCCGTTCGTGCAGACGCTGGTAGCTCACGTCCGCGACCAGCCGCGCGATCTGCACGAGCTGCGAGACGACGTACCCGAGAGCGTCTCCTGGGCCGTCCTGAAGGCTCTCGCCAAGGATCCGGCGCAGAGGCCTCCGACGGCGACTGCCTACGCCCGCCTGCTGCGCGCGTCAGCGCAAACGGGCTAGCTCGGCTCGCAGCTCGGAGAGCGCGGCTGTGATGCGCTCGCCCTCCGTCGCGATGCGGTCGGCCGCCGCTTCGATTCGCTCAACCGCTTCGGCGTAACCCGGGGGGCTCTCCGCCGGCTCTACCTCGCCGAGGAAGTAGGAGAGGGGCTTGCCCGTCGCCTCTGCGATGAGTGCGAGCGCGTCGAAGTCCGGTGACGTCGCTCCCCGCTCCCAGCGCGAGACGGTGATGGGCTCCACACTCACCTCCGCGGCGAGGTGCTTCTGCTTCCAGCCCTTTGCAGCGCGCGCAGCCTTGATTCTCCCCGCGAGCTCGCTCTTCTCCGGCATCGGAGAAGATCATAGCAGTCTCTGCCTACTAGTTGACTAGACTTTAAACGACTAGTATGATAGCTAGCCAATTCTCGTCTAGCCATGGTTAGACAGGAGACTCGGACAGGGCTTCGGGAGGTCAGATGTCTCATCTACTCGTTCGCGCGTACAGGATCGTGCTCGTCGGTGCTGTGGTCTCAGCGGCCGCGGACTTCGAAACCGGCTTCGGACAGGTGGGCGCGCAGACGGCCGAGCGTCCGAACATCGTCCTGGTGGTCACCGATGACCAGCGCTGGGACACGCTGCGGGCGATGCCGACCGTCCGGGCAAAGCTCGTCCGAAAGGGCGTGACGTTCACCAACGCCTTCGCCACCAATCCGCTCTGCTGCCCGTCGCGGGCGTCGATCCTCACGGGGACGTACTCCCACACGAACGGCGTCTGGTCGAACGCCGGGGGAAGACACGGCGGAATGAAGGTCTTCGACGATCGAGCGACCGTCGCCACGTGGCTAGACAGGGCGGGCTACGAGACGATGCTGGTCGGGAAGTACATGAACGGCTACTCCCTCCCGAGGTTCAGACACACGTACGTCCCGCCGGGCTGGGATCGCTGGCTCGCGTTCTTCGGCCGCCACGGGTACTTCAGCTACCGGGTGACCGACGGTGTGCGGGCCCGCACGTTCGGGCCTTCGCCTGTCGAGAGGGAGTATTCGACGGACGTCCTCGCCGCGAAGGCGATCGAGTTCATCCGGTCGGCTTCGTCGCCCTTCCTCCTCTACTTCGCACCCTTCGCGCCGCACAAGTCGCGCCGCTTCTCGGCGCAGCCGGCGCCGAGGCATGTCAACGCGTTTGCGGGCGTTGCCTACAATCCGCCGCCGAGCGTGAACGAGGCGAATGTCTCAGACAAGCCGCTATACATCAGCCGCCGCGACCTTCTACCAGCCAAAGGGCTCACCAAGCTTCGCGAGACACAGCTCGAGTCGCTGCTGGCCGTCGACGAGGCGGTCGCCGGAATGCTGGCGGCGCTCGCCCGGCTGGGTGAGCTGGACAACACGCTCTTCCTCTTCACCTCGGATAACGGGCACACCTGGGGAGAGCGTCGGTTCATCGGGAAGCGTGCTCCCTACGACGAGTCGATTCGGATACCGCTCGTCGTCCGATGGGACGCACTCGGAGTGACCGCCCATCGCGACAATCGGCTCGTGCTGAACATCGATCTGGCTTCCACGATCACCAGGGCAGCGGGCATTAGGGTTCGACGGCGGGATGGGCGCAGCCTCCTTCCTCTCCTTCGCGGCGGCCCGGTGCCTTGGCGCTCGAGATTCTTGCTCGAATACCACGACCCGCCCCACCTCCCCTCATACTGCGGCACGCGATCCCGCGGCTGGAAGTACGTCCAGTACGGCACGAGGGAGGAGGAGCTCTATCACCTCGCGGTGGATCCACATGAGCTCCGCAACCTCGCCGACCGACCGTGGTACCGGGCTCGGCTCATGAGGGGCCGTGCTCGCGTGCGCCGGTCGGACTGCCGGCCGCCGTCTGGCTACGACCCCCTCCCGCTCTGCACCCGCCGGGGCAGCGGCCGCGGGGAGACCCTGCGGGGCACGAAGTGGCGCGACTGGATCTGCGCGGGCGGCGGCCGGGACGTCATTCGAGTGCGTGGAGGTCGCCGGGACGTCGTCCGGTGTGGGGCCGGGCGTGACGTCGTGTTCGCAGGACCGTCCGAGAAGACGCGCGGCTGCGAGCGGGTCGTGACGTCGCGCTAGCGCGAGCGGCCGAGCCCGTGGACGGAGTCAGAGGAGCAAGTCCTCCGGCCTCTCGACATCCGAGAGCGCGCGGGACATCCTCGACGCGCTCGCGACGTCTCTGACCCATTCGTAGTAGAGGCCCTTGGCTCCGACGACGACCGCGCCCGCGTCGCGCATGCGCTCGAGCCCGTGGCGATGGCTCTCGCCCGGAGACGCAACGGCGTCGCGAACGACCGCGACGCGGTGCCCTCGCTCGATCAGCCCGAGCGCCGAGTGCGCCACGCAGACGTCGGTCTCCAACCCGGCAAGGACGAACGTATCCCGGTCGATGCTTTCGAGTGTGTCGAGGATCTCTGGGACGGCGGCGACGCCGAAGATCGGCTTGGGGAGAACGGGCGTCCCAGGGGGTAGGCGGCGGGCGATCGCTTCGACCGTTGGGCCGTTTCGCTCCGGCTCCTCCTCGGTGGCGACGATTGGAACGGTCAGCTTGGAGGCGAGAGCGCACAGCCACGCGATGCGTCCCACGAGCGCTCCCTGATCGTGATCGGGCAGCCGTTCTACGAATGCCGGCTGAGCGTCGATGACGCACAGCACGCTGTCCGCGGCGTCGATCAACCCTCTGTCAGCCATGCCTCGTTGGAGCCCGGCGCAGTCCCTACCGGACTTCGGCGGGGGGCTTCGGAAGCGCTTCGATGGCGTTGAGCGCCCGCTCGATCTCCTCTTCCGGGAGCGCGACGTCCTCGAGCGTCCCGGCGAGATACGCGTCGTAGGCGCCGAGGTCGAAGTGGCCGTGACCGGAGAGGTTGAAGAGGATCGTCCGCTCGCGTCCGGCCTCGTCGGCCTCGGCTGCCGCCCGCAGGACACCGTGAATCGCGTGGGCCGCCTCCGGCGCGGGGATGATGCCCTCGCTGCGGGCGAACGCGACTGCGGAGGCGAAGACCTCGTTCTGCGTATAGGCCTCGGCGCGGATGAGGCCGTCGAGGACGAGCTGCGAGACGAGCGGCGCCACCCCGTGGTACCGCAGGCCGCCTGCGTGGATGGGCGCGGGAACGAAGTCGTGTCCGAGCGTGTGCATGGGGACGAGGGGCGTCAGCTGCCCGGTGTCGCCGAAGTCGTACGCGAACGGCCCGCGCGTGAGCGTCGGGCACGCCGCCGGCTCGCACGCGAGCACGTCGATCTCCCGCCCGGCGATCTTCTCGCGCAGGAACGGGAAGGCGAGGCCGGCGAAGTTCGAGCCGCCGCCGACGCAGCCGACGACGAGGTCGGGAAAGGCGCCGGCCTGCTCCACCTGCGCCAGGGCCTCTTGCCCGATCACCGTCTGGTGCATGAGCACGTGGTTGAGGACGCTCCCCAGCGAGTACGCCGTGTCCTCGCGGCCGGCGGCATCCTCGACCGCCTCCGAGATCGCAATGCCGAGGCTGCCTGGTGAGTCCGCTTCCTCCGCTTGGATCGCCCTGCCCGCCTGCGTGTCCTCCGACGGGCTCG
>Ga0081538_10004402_pt1 | contig 12994 bp, 11 predicted proteins | sample TabmetS5T2R1_FD_71022 | JGI IMG/M metagenome (GOLD analysis project Ga0081538, IMG submission 71022) | Tabebuia heterophylla rhizosphere microbial communities from the University of Puerto Rico - S5T2R1 | ecosystem: Host-associated > Plants > Roots > Rhizosphere ...
CGCCCCGGGCCAGGTGCAGGGCGCCGAGCACGCGCACGGCGTCCGGGTGGTGGTCCAGGCCCTCCAGCAGCCGGGCGGCCTCCTCCAGGCGGCCCTGCCGGACGCGCAGCTCCCCCAGGCGGATGACGGCGGCGTCCCGCCGCGTCGACATGCCCCGGTCGAAGTGGCGGGCGGCCGCCAGCAGCTCGGTCTCCGCCTGGTCCCAGCGCCCGGCCGCGGTGAGGATGCCGCCGTAGTGGGCGCGGCAGAAGGCGGCGACGACGTTCCGCCGCTCCATGATCTCGGCGGCCGCGCGCATCCACTGCTCGGCCCGGGGGACGTCGGTGACCAGCTCGCAGGCCCAGAAGAACCCGCAGAAGATCGACTCCACCGTGGCCAGCCCCTTGAGCTCGCCGGCGCAGACCGCCGCCAGGCTCTCGTCGAGGGAGGTGAGGCCCTCCTCGACGCGGTCGGTCATCACCAGCACGCCGCCCAGGTACGACAGCGCCTCGAACTCGATGTCGGGGTCGCCGAGCCGGCGCCCGACCGCGATCGCCTCGCGCAGCAGCGCCTCGCGGACCTGCGCGTCCGGCTCCGTGAAGGCCTTCGTGAGCAGCAGCCAGCCGTGCTCGGGCCCGTCCCCGCCGGCCTCCTCCAGGACGGCCCGGGCGCGGGCGAGCCAGCCGTTGCGGACGGCCCAGTCGCCGAGGACGTTGCCGGTGATCCAGGAGGCCGTGACCGCCGCCCGGCCGGCGCCCGCCGGGTTGCGCTCCTGGCGGTAGGCGACGTAGGCGCGCTCGTAGGTCGCGGCCGCCGCCGGGTAGTCGAGCTGGAGGTACAGGGCATCGCCGAGGCCCTCCAGCGCCTCGCCCGACTCCTCCGAGGGTGTGCTCACGGGTCGATGATGACACGGGGGTGTCGATCCGGACGGTCGCCGTTCGTTTCGGTGGTGACAGGATCACCGTCGACGCTGAGGGAGTGACCACGATGACCGAGGTCCTGCTGACCGGGTTGAGGATCGGCGAGTCGGCGCGCTGGCACGACGGCCGGCTGTGGCTGTCCAACTGGGGGACGCAACAGGTCCTGGCCGTCGACCTCGACGGCAAGGCCGAGGTGATGGCCACGGTGCCGACCACCATGCCGTTCTCGATCGACTGGCTGCCGGACGGGCGGCTGCTGGTGGTCGCCGGGCCCGAGCGCCGGCTGCTGCGCCAGGAGCCCGACGGGTCGCTGGTCGACCACGTCGATCTGCGCGGGCTCGGTGCGGGCCTCAACGAGATCGTCGTGGACGGCCGCGGGCGGATCTACGTCAACGGCGGCGCCGACTTCCACCCCGGCGAGGGCGAGGCGCCCGGCTTCGTCGCGCTGATCACGCCGGACGGCGTGGTCCGGCGGGTCGCGGAGGGGATCGCGTTCCCCAACGGGATGGCGGTCACCCCGGACGACTCGACGCTGATCGTCTCGGAGTCGTTCGCGGGCACGCTCACCGCCTTCGACATCGGCCCGGACGGGAGCCTGTCGAACCGGCGCGTGTGGGCCCCGCTGCCCGGCGACGGCATCGTCCTGGACACCGAAGGAGCCGTGTGGACGCCAGGATGGACCGAGGCCGGCCCGGCCTGCCTGCGGGTCGCCGAGGGCGGCGAGGTGCTGGACACGGTCCCGCTCGACCGGGCCGGGTTCGCGTGCACGCTCGGCGGCGAGGACGGGCGGACCCTGTTCATGCTCGCCGCGGACTGGCGGATGGAGGACGGCTTCGAGGACAACATCAGGCGCCTGACGACCGGACCGGAGACCGGCCAGGTCCTCGCCGCCCGCGCCCCGGCCGCCCACGCCGGGCACCCCTGAACGACCGGCGCGCTTGGAGGATCTAGCGTTCCGGTCGCCAGCCGGGCGGTCGCGCACGACCCTGGACGGACGGGCGCGGCGCGGCGCGGCGAGAGGGGCCTGGGCGTGAAGGAGATGTTCAAGCACGAGGACTTCCGGTTCGGCTTCGAGATCGTGCTCGGGAGCGCCTACCGCGGGTACGCCGACGTTGGCGAGGTGCTGGCCACGGCGGAGCGGGTCAAGGACGGGGACGGGGACGCCTGGGTGCGGGAGTGGTGCGCCACCGCGGAGCGGCTGGAGGGGGACGCGCGGGCGGCGGAGGGGGCCGGGCAGCGGGTCAGCGCCCGGGGGCTGTACCTGCGGGCGGCGAACTACTTCTCGACCGGGCTGTACCTGATCACCCACTCGAAGGCGCCGGAGCGGCGGCTCGAGATCTGGAAGCGGCACCGGGCGTGCTGGGACAAGGCGGTCGACCTGGCGGCGGTGCCGGGGGAACGGCTCCAGATCCCGTACCAGGGCACGACCCTGCCCGGGTACTTCTTCCGGGCGCCCGACGCCGGGCCGGGCGAGCGGCGGCCGCTGGTGGTGCTGAACAACGGCAGCGACGGGCCGACCTCGCACATGGGGCTGTTCGGCGGGTGGGCGGCGCTGGAGCGCGGCTACCACGCCATGACCTTCGACGGGCCCGGGCAGCAGGCGGCGCTGTTCCTCCAGGGGATCCCGTTCCGGCACGACTGGGAGGCGGTGCTGACGCCGGTGGTCGACGCCATGGCGGCCCGGCCCGACGTCGACCCGGAACGGCTCGCCGTGATCGGGGTCAGCCAGGCCGGCTACTGGGTGCCGCGGGCGCTCGCGTTCGAGCACCGCTTCGCCGCCGCGGTGGCCGACCCCGGGGTGGTGGACGTGTCGACCTCGTGGACGACGTCGCTTCCGGGGTTCATGCGCGCCCAGCTCGAGGACCCGTCCAAGAAGGACGCCTTCGACAAGGAGATGGGCTGGACCGAGCGCCTCTCCAGGTCGACCCGGGCGACCCTGCACTTCCGGGGCGAGCCCTACGGGGTCCCGGGCGACTCGCGCTACGACCTCTACCAGGAGGTGCTGAAGTACCGCCTGGGCGACGAGGTCAAGGACATCACCACCCCGCTGCTCCTCACCGAGCCCGAGGACGAGCAGTTCTGGCCGGGCCAGTCCCAGGCCCTGTACGACCTGCTCCCGGGCCCCAAGGACCTGGTCAAGTTCACCGCCGCCGAGGGCGCCAGCCGCCATTGCGAGCCGATGGGCCTGGCCGTCCGCGACGCCCGCGTGTTCGGCTGGCTGGCCCGCTACCTGGCGGCGTAGTCGACGATGTTGCCGGGGGCGAACAGGTCCTTGAAGCCCGCCAGCTCGGCCCGCCGGGCCGCCTCGGGCAGCCCCGGGACGAGCAGGACCTGCTCGCCGTAGGCGGCGAGGTCCTGGACCGCCCAGGCGCAGCGGTAGTACGCGAGCAGCCGCGGGTCGACGTCGGTCTGGCCGTAGCCCTCGAAGAAGGCGGCGGTGTCGGACGGCCCGACCAGGCCGTGGCCGATGCCGCCGACCACGAAGAACAGATCCCGCTCCCGCGGCGCCAGGACGGCCTCGTCCCAGTCGGCGATCCACAGCCGCCCGTCGGCGCCGACCAGCACGTTCCAGGTGTGCAGGTCGGCGTGGCAGAGGACCGGCGGGAACCGCTCGCCGGCGAGCCGCCGCCCCAGCCGGTCGGCCCGGTCCACCAGGGCGGCGATGCCGTCGCGGCGATCCCGCCAGAACCTGGCCAGCTCGAAGGCCACCGGGTCGCCGGGACCGGCGGCGGCCAGCGCCGCCTCCAACGCCGGGAGCAGCTCGCGCCGGCTCGGCCGGAACGTCTCCCGCCCGACCAGCCGGGTCAGCTCGGGCGCCAGCGGGACGGCGTGCACCTGCCGCAGGGTGGCCCCGAGCTCGCGCCACTGGGCCGGCGACAGCCCGGCCTCGGCGCCGGGACGGGCCTCCAGCAGCGGGTACAGGGCGAGGGCGAAGCGCCCCACCGTCACCGAGGACGCGCCGGTCGCGGCGGCCAGCGGGGCCAGGACGTTGGGCACCCCGCGGCGGTGGAGGTACGCCGGGACGGCCGCCCCGCGTCCGGGGCAGGCGCCGGCCCGGACCTTGAGGAACCAGGCCGGGCCGTCCGCCGTCTCGACCCGGTAGGACCAGGAGTCGGCGTCGTTGCCGACCGGGAGATGGGCCAGGGTGGCGGCCTCGACCCCGAAGCCGCCGCGCAGGGCGGTGACGATGGTGCCGTCGGGCAGGTCGGGCGGGTGCCTCATCCAGCTGGACTCTACCGGGGGCTCGACCTTCTCGTGCCGGTGGGCGACGATGGCGTCATGTCCCCTGACCGTCAGCCCGCCGTGGCCCTCGACCCGGGCGGAGCCATGCCGCTGGTCGGGCTCGGCACCTGGCAGATGACGGGCGGGCGCTGCCGGGCGGCCGTCCGGTCGGCGCTGGAGGCCGGCTACCGCCACCTCGACACCGCCACCATCTACCGCAACGAACGCGAGGTCGGCCGGGCCGTCCGCGACAGCGGGGTCCCGCGCGAGCAGGTGTTCGTCACCACCAAGCTGCCGCCGGGCAACGCCGGCCGGGAGCGGCGCACGCTCACCGAGAGCCTTCGGGCGCTGGGCATGGACCACGTCGACCTGTGGCTGGTCCACTGGCCGCCGCGGGCCCGGGCCCTGGTGCCGACCTGGGAGGCGCTCCTGGCCGCGCGCGACCAGGGACTGGCCCGCGCCGTCGGGGTCAGCAACTACAGCCCGGCCCAGCTCGACGAGCTGATCGGCGCCACCGGCCAGGCCCCCCAGGTCAACCAGATCCCGTGGGCGCCCGCCCTGCACGACGCCGCCCTGCTCGACGCCCACCGCCGGCGCGGGGTCGTCCTCGAGGGGTACAGCCCGTTCAAGAACACCGACCTGCGCCACCCCGTGCTGGCCGACATCGCCGCCGGCCACGGGGTGACCGCCGCCCAGGTCGTGGTCCGCTGGCACGTCGACCACGAGGTGGTGGTGATCCCCAAGTCGGCCGACCCGGGGCGGATCGCCAGCAACTTCGACGTCTTCGGCTTCTCGCTCACCGACGAGGAGCTGGGTCGCATCGACGGCCTGTCGGCCACCCGCCGCTGAGGGAGACCGCGCCGCCGCTCGTGTCGATCCGGGCGGAGCCCGTTCGTACAGAGGGTGAGCGACAGGAAGGAGCGTTCCGATGAAGCAGTACCTGCTCACCGTGTACCAGCCCGACGGGCCGCCGCCGCCGGCCGAGGAGCTGGAGGGGATCTTCAGGGACCTCGACGCCCTGAACGAGGAGATGCGGGCGGCCGGCGCCTGGGTGTTCGCCGGGGGCCTGCACCCGCCGAGCACGGCCACGGTGATCCGGGTGTCCGGCACCGAGACGCTGGTCACCGACGGGCCCTTCGCCGAGGGCAAGGAGCACGTCGGCGGGTTCACCATCGTCAAGGCCCCCGACCTGGACGCCGCCCTCGAATGGGGCCGCAGGCTGGCCCAGGTGACCACCCTGCCGATCGAGGTGCGGCCGTTCCAGGACGAGCCCGGGGACTGAGCCTGGCGTGCCGGCGCTCCCCGCCTCGGAGGTCGAGGGTGTCTTCCGCGAGCACTACGGCCGCGCCGTGGCCGTCCTGGTCGGCGCCTTCGGCGACATCGACCTGGCCGAGGAGGCGGTCCAGGAGGCGTTCGCCACGGCCGTGGCCCGCTGGCCGTCCACCGGGCCGCCCCCGAGCCCGGCGGGATGGATCATCACCACCGCCCGCAACAGGGCCGTCGACCGGCTGCGCCGCGAGGCCTCCCGCAGCGACCGGCACGCCCAGGCGGCCCTGGTGCACGCCCGGGACGAGCCGGCCGAGGAGGGCGCCGTGCGCGACGACCGGCTGCGGCTGATCTTCACCTGCTGCCACCCCGCCCTCGGCACCGGGGCCCAGGTGGCGCTGACCCTGCGGCTGCTGGGCGGGCTGACCACGGCCGAGATCGCCCACGCGTTCCTGGTCCCGGAGGCGACCATGGCCCAGCGGCTGGTCAGGGCCAAGGGCAAGATCCGCGACGCCGCCATCCCCTACCGGGTGCCGCACGAGGCCGACCTGCCGGGCCGCCTCCGGGCCGTGCTGGCCGTCGTCTACCTGATCTTCAACGAGGGCTACGCGGCCAGCGCCGGCGACGCCCTGGTCCGCCGCGAGCTGTGCGCCGAGGCGCTGCGCCTCGGCCGGGTCCTGGCCGAGCTGATGCCCGACGAGCCCGAGGTCCTGGGCCTGCTCGCCCTCATGCTGCTGGTCTCCTCGCGCCGGGAGGCCCGCACCGGCGACGGCGGCGAGCTGGTGCTCCTGGCCGACCAGGACCGCGGGCGCTGGGACCGCGACCAGATCGCCGAGGGCCAGGCCATCGTCCGCCGCTGCCTGCGCCGCGGCCAGCCCGGCCCCTACCAGCTCCAGGCGGCCATCAACGCCGTCCACAGCGACGCCCCGGCGGCCGCGGCCACCGACTGGGGCCAGATCCTGGCCCTCTACGACCAGCTCCTGGCCATGGCCCCGAGCCCGGTGGTGGCCCTCAACCGGGCCGTCGCGGTGGCCGAGGTCGAGGGGCCGGAGGCGGCGCTCGCCCTGGTCGACGGCCTCGACCTCGACGGCTACCGGCTGTTCCACGCGATCCGGGCCGACCTGCTCCGCCGCCTGGGCCGCGACGCCGAGGCGGCGGCGGCCTACGAGGCGGCCATCGCCCGCCCCGGCAACGCCACCGAGCGGGCCTTCCTGGAGCGGCGCCGGCGGGCGCTCACCGGAGGCTGACGCCGCCGCCGGGACTGGTCATCGCACCGGTACGAGATCACCCTGGCCGGGTGGATCCTGACCCGGACCGACGACGGCAATGGAGGACACCATGCGCGCCCCCGTCCCGGCGAGGCTCCTGCTGCTCGCCCTGCTCTGCCTGGCCGCCGCGGCCTGCGGCGGGTCGGGCGACGACGCCCCCAGCGGCGCCCCGGCCACCACCACCGCGGCCAGTGGGACCACGGCCGCCGCCTCCCCGGCCTGCGCCGACGCGGCCGCGCTGAAGGCGTCGGTGGCCGAGCTCGACCAGCTCGACCCGCCCCAGGCCGGCAAGGCCGGCACCGTGGCCGCCCTCCAGCAGGTCAGGGACGACCTGACCAGGCTCAAGGCCAGCGCCGGGAGCGAGTGGGGCGGCCAGGTCACCGAGCTGGACGCGGCCGTCAACGACTTCCAGGCGACCATCTCCGGGATCAGCGGCGACAGCCTCGTCTCCGAGCTGCCCACGATCGTCAGCGACCTGGAGCGGATCGACACCGCCTGGAAGGCGCTGGACGAGCAGATCACGCAGACCTGCTCGTCCGGCGGTTGAGCCGCCGGTCGGAGTCTGTTGATCGTCGGCGATAGCCGACTCCACGCCCTTCCTGTTCAATCGTAGGCATGACGGCGGGCCTACTGGAGCGGGACGCCGAGCTTCGCCGGCTGCGGGAGACGCTCAGGGGAGCCGTGCAGGGCCGCGGCTCGGTCGTGCTCGTCTCCGGCGAGGCCGGGATCGGCAAGACGAGCCTCGTCAGGGCGTTCGCGCGGGAGGCGGCGACCGACGCCCGGGTGCTCGTCGGCGCCTGCGACGACCTGGTCACGCCGCGCACCCTGGGGCCGTTCCGGGACATGGCCCGCGGGGCCGGCGGCGCCTTCGCCCGGGCGGTGGAGCCGGTGGCCGGGCGGGACGCCGTGTTCGGGGCCGTGCACCAGGAGCTGGCCCGCCGGCCGACGGTGATGGTCGTCGAGGACGTCCACTGGGCCGACGACGCAACCCTCGACGTGGTCCGCTACCTGGCCTGGCGGATCCCGGCCCTGCCGAGCATGCTGCTGCTGACCTACCGCGACGACGAGCTGCCCGACGACCATCCGCTGCGCCGGATGCTGGGCGCGCTCGGGTCCCAGGAGGTGCGGCGGCTGGTGCTGCGGCCGCTGTCCCCCGGCGCGGTCGAGGAGCTGGCCGGCGGCCACGGCGCCGACGCCGGGGCGGTGCTGGCGGCCACGGCCGGCAACCCGTTCTTCGTCACCGAGGTGCTGGCCAACCCCGGGGTCGAGGTGCCGGCCACCGTCCGGGACGCCGTCCTGGCCCGCCTGGGCGGGCTGAGCGAGCCAACCCAGCGGGCCCTCGAGCTGCTCTCCACCGTCCCCGGGCAGGCCGAGCGCTGGCTGGTCGAGGCGCTGCTCGGCGGCGACGTGGCCGCGCTGGACGAGGCCGAGCGGCGCGGCGTGCTCGAGGCCGACCCCGGGCACGTCTGGTTCCGCCACGAGCTGGCCCGGCGGGCGATCGAGCGCCAGCGCTCCTCGACGGCCCGGGTGGCCAGCAACCGGCGGGTCCTGGCCGAGCTGGCCCGCCGCCCGGGGGTCGAGCTGTCGCGGCTGTCCCACCACGCCCACCAGGCCGGCGACCCCGAGGCGGTCGTCCGCCACGGCCTGGCCGCCGCCCGGGAGGCGGCCGGCGCCGGCGCCTTCACCGAGGCCCTCGCCCACTACGAGCTGGTCCTGCGCTGGTCCGGCCAGCTGCCCGACACCCAGCGGGCGACCGTGCTCGAGGAGAGCATCTGGGTGCTCTACAACCTCTCCCGCTTCGACGAGGCGGTGGCCCGCGCCGGCCAGGTGGTCGCCCTGCGCGAGCGGACCGGCGACCCGGGCGCCCTCGGGCAGGCCCTCACCACCCTGTCGCGGATGCGCTACATGGTGAACGACCCGGCCGGGTCCGAGCAGGCCGTGACCCGGGCCGTCGACCTGCTGGCCCCGCTCGGCGACCTGCCCCGGCTGGCCCGCGCCTCCACCTACCTGGCCGCCATCATGAAGCTCACCGACCGCCTCGACGAGGCCATCGCCCAGGCCCGCCAGGCCCTGGAGCTGGGCGAGCGCACCGGCCAGCGCGACGTCGTCGCCCACTCGCTCAACTACCTCGGCTACGCCCTGCTCGACCTGGGCGACCCGGGCGGCGCGGCCCACCTGCGGCGCTCGGCCGAGGTCGCCCGGGCCGCCGCCCACTACGAGTACACCCAGCGGGCCTACACCAACCTGGTCGAGGGGCTGTACCGGCTCGGCCGCTTCGGCGAGCTCGACCAGCCGCTGGCCGAAGGCCTGGCCTACGCCCGCGAGTACGGCTTCGCCTCCCACGAGTACAACCTGGAGGCCCACCGCTGCATGCTGCTCACCCTGCGGGGCCGCTGGGACGAGGCCGAGGCCGGGCTGCGCCGCCTGCTGGCCGGGGAGGACCCGGGCGTCCTGGCCAGCTTCGGGCTGTCGGCGCTGGGCCGGCTGCTGGCCCGCAAGGGCGACCCGGCCGCCGGGCCGCTGCTGGAGCGGGCCTGGCGCACGGCCGCCCGGACCAACTCGGTCCAGGCGATCGCCCTGGCCGGCATCGCCCGGGTGGAGTCGGCCTGGCTGGCCGGCGACCACCGGGCCGCGGCCGAGCTGGCCCGGGTCCCGCTGGAGCGCACCTCGGGCCGCGGGGCCGAGCGCTACCGGGGCGAGCTGCTCCGCTACCTGGCCCGCTGCGGGCACCCGGTGGCGGCGCCGGCCGGCTGCCCGCCGGAGTTCGCCCTCGGCATCCAGGGCGACTGGGCGGCCGCGGCCGGGCTGTGGCGGTCGCTCGGCGCCCCCTACGAGCACGCCCTGGAGCTGGCCGACTCGGGTCGCCAGGCGGAGCTGCTGGAGGCGGCGGAGGCCCTTGACCGCCTCGGCGCCACGGCCGCCGCCAACCTGGTCCGCCGGGAGCTGCGGCGCCTCGGCGTCACCCACCTCCCCCGCCGCCCCCGGCCCCGGACCCGGGCCAACCCGGCCGGCCTCACCGACCGCCAGCTCGAGGTCCTCGGTCTGCTCGCCGAGGGCCTGACCAACGCCGAGATCGCCGACCGCCTGGTCGTCTCGGTCCGCACCGTCGACCACCACGTCGCCGCCATCCTGGCCAAGCTGAACGTCGGGTCGCGCCGGGAGGCCGCCCGCGCCGCCGCCGACCTGGGCGCGTAAACACCGGTCAAGTATCCGCGATTGAGGTGATTGGGTGGTCGCCGGGGGCGGCGCGCAAGCCTCGGCGCTGGCAGGGATGGCTTGGCGCTGCATGCGGCGCCGGATACATGACCGCTGTTTAGAGATAGGCAGCGATTGCCGATGTGCCCCGTTCGGGGGCGCGGCTACGGTCGGGGCACGATGTCGACCACCCTGAGCCCGACCGGCGTCGAGGTCCGCGACGCCGGTGGGTCCGACCTGCCGGCCGTCCGGCGGGTGCTCCTGGCCGCCTACCAGGAGTACGCCACGGCCCTGCCGCCGGCCGTCTTCGGCCGCTACCTGGCCGAGATCCTCGACGTCGAGGACCGCTTCGGGAGCGGCCGGCTGCTGGTCGCCGAGCACGGCGGGCGGGTCGTGGGCACCGTCACCTACTACGACGACGCCGCCACCGAGGGGCTCGGGTGGCCGGCCGGGTGGGCCGGGCTGCGCGCCCTCGGGGTGGCGCCGTCGGCCCGCGGGCTGGGCGTCGGCCGGGCCCTGGTCGACGCCTGCCGGCGGCGGGCCCTGGCCGCCGGCGCGCCCGCGCTCACCCTCCACACCGGCGGGTTCATGACGGCCGCGGTGGCCCTGTACGAGCGGATGGGCTTCCGGCGCGACCCGGCCTACGACTTCGACGCGACCAGCCGGCTCCGGCTCGGTGGGGTCCGGCCCGTCCCGATCCTCGCCTACCGCCTCGACCTCACCCGCCACCATGACAGGGAGCAGCAAATGGGCGGCCCGGCAGCCATCGTCGGCGAGCTCTACGAGAACCCGGTCACCGGGGAGCGCGGGGTCGTGCGGGTCACGCCCACCGAGGCCAACGGCCACCTGCTGGTCGTCGACCTCTACCTGCGCCCCGGCGGGCGGGTCGCCGGCGAGCACGTCCACCCGGTCACCACCGAGGCCTTCACGGTCGTCCGGGGCCAGCTCGCCGTGCGCCACGACGGCCGCGACCACCGGGCCGGCCCCGGGACGCGGTTCCAGGTCGCCCCCGGCGTGGCCCACGACTTCTGGAACGCCTCCGGCGAGGAGGTCCGCGTCCTGGTCGAGGTGCAGCCGGGCGAGCGCCTGGTCCAGCTGATCCGCCAGCTCTTCCTCACCGCCCAGGACGGCCGCACCGACGCCAAGGGCAGGCCGAAGCCGCTCCAGGCCGCCCTGCTGGCCCGCGAGTTCGCCGACACCATGCGCTTCACCAGCCCGCCCCGGCTCGTCCAGCGGGCCCTGTCCGGGCTGCTGGCCCCCGTGGCCCGGGCCACCGGCCACCGCGCCCTCGACCCCGCCTACCTCCGGCGCGAGCTGCCGATCGTCGACCTGGAGCCGCTCCCGGCCGAGATCGGCGCGCTCGTTCCCGGCCTCGCCAACCAGCCGACAAGGAGCACCCCGTGAACTACGACCAGGTCCGCGACCTGCTGGTGACGCAGTGGACGTACACCGGCGGGCCCAACGAGGAGAAGGCGGCCGAGTTCTACCACGACGACGCCGTGCTGGAGTTCCCCCAGTCGGGCGAGCGCTTCCAGGGCAAGGCGAGCTTCACCGCCTGGCGCCAGCAGTACCCGGCCCGGCTCGAGTTCGAGCCGCGGGAGCTGCGGGGCGGCGGCGACCTGTGGGTCGCCGAGACCGGGCTGCGCTACGACGGCGGCGAGCCGCTCAGCGTCGTGAAGATCCTCCAGTTCCGCGGGGACAGGATCGAGCGGGAGACGCTCTACTTCGCCGAGCCGTTCCCGGCCCCCGACTGGCGCCGGCCCTGGGCCGCCGACGGCGACCCCGAGGACCGCCGCCGCGGCCTCCCGGCCTCCGTCGCCGCCGGCAACTGAACCACCTAGACGCGGTGGATGCGGAGGCGAGCCCCTGAGGTGCGGATGCTGATGAGGTGGCGGCCGGGGGCGCTGCCCTCGGCCCGCCAGGCGTCGGCGTCGCGGGTCAGGCCGGCGTCGCGGAAGTTGTCGACGCTGAGCCCGTCGACCCGCACCTCGACGGTGGCCGTCCTGGGCAGGTAGAGGTCGACCAGGCCGGTCGAGAGCTGCAGGTCGACCGGGACCTCGGCGGCGGGCTGGCCGAGCCGGAGGGCCAAACGGGACACGCCCGACTGGACGCTGACCCCGCGCAGGTTCAGCTCGCGCAGGTCGAGGTCGGCGGTGACCGCCCCGGCGGAGACGTCGAGCCGCCAGGCCATCGACGTGTTGAGCCGGAGCCGCCAGTCGTTGCCGCGGTTGCGGGCCAGCATGCCCCGCTGGGACGGGGAACGGAGATCGAGCACGGCCAGGTTGTCGGCGGTCGTCACCTGGGTGCTGGGCTGGCCGGGACCGCGAAGCTCGGCCTCGTACAGGCCGGCCGCCCCGGGCACGATCCGGAGCTGGCCGCCGCCGAGGCTGGCCCGCAGCTCGGCCTGGGACGCTCCCGACGGGACGGGCTCGCCGGCGCTGGCCGAGACCGCCGGGTCGGGGGAGGACAGCGACAGGACCAGCGGGCCGACCACGGCCACGGCCAGCAGGACGACGCCGACCGAGCGCAGCGAGCCCCGGCCGGTGCCCCGGCCCACCCGCTCCAGGCCGATCCCGATGAGGGCCAGGGGAGCGGCCAGCAGGACGGTCTGGACGATCGAGGTGACCCGGGTGGCGAGGACCGCGACGGTGACGGCCAGGCCGGCGACCAGGACGACCAGGCCGGTCCAGTAGGCGCCGGGCCGCGCCCTTGGGACGGCCGGGTCCTCGGGGGGGACGTCGTGCGGGTCGCCGGATCCGGTGGCGTCGGGCAGGCGGATCATGCCCGTGGTCTCCGGCTGCTGCACGTCCCTGGCCACCCTCACTCCTCCCGCTGGGTTTCCCCGGGGAGTAAACCCCGATCGCCGGGCGACGGGGAAATCATGGCTGCTCGACCATGGCGACAAGCCGCTTGGTGAGGTCGGCGGCGGCCCGGCGGGCGTCGTCGAGGCGGGCGGCGCGGGCGGCCAGGTCGTCGCGGACCGGGCCGGCGGCCATGCGGCGCAGGTTGAAGGCGATGGTGGCCAGGCCGCCCTCCAGGCCGGCCCGGAGCAGGTGGGCGGCGACCAGCTGGTCGCTGGCCGTCCGGGCCAGGCCCATCCCGGCCAGCTCGCCGGCCAGGGCGAGGCCCTCGGCGGCCAGCTCG
>Ga0081538_10004403_pt1 | contig 12990 bp, 12 predicted proteins | sample TabmetS5T2R1_FD_71022 | JGI IMG/M metagenome (GOLD analysis project Ga0081538, IMG submission 71022) | Tabebuia heterophylla rhizosphere microbial communities from the University of Puerto Rico - S5T2R1 | ecosystem: Host-associated > Plants > Roots > Rhizosphere ...
CGGCGGCGCGGAGCAGGTCGTCGGCAGCGCGCGACCAGGGACGGCTGTGTGGGTGGGCGGGGATGCTGAGCGCCCGCCGGCGGGCATCGACGTGTCGGGCGACCGGCCCAACGCCGCGGCGACCCGCTGGCGTGGGACGCCGGCGCGGTACCGCCGCCTGAGGGTAGCGTCCTGCTGCCAGGTCCAGCGGCCGGGCATTACTGGACCACTCTCTCTGCGTGGAGGTCCCGCACTCGGTTGCCCTGAGGCGGCAGGCTGGTGAGGTCTCGCTGACCGGCGCAGGCCAGCTGCTTGTCGGGATCGACTGGGCCACTCACCAGGTGGGCGCGGTGGACACCGCGGGCCCATCCACCACCGCGCCCCCGTCTTCCACCCCAGGACGGCCTGGACCAGCTGGTCGGCCATCTGGGCCGCAAGGCGGCGCACCAGCCGGTGGTGCCGACCGGGTCGGCGGGCCGCCGTCAGTCGCGGAGGGCCGGTGGACAGCTTGGTTGGTTTGTCAGTCGTCTAGGACCGCCAGGTCGAGCCGGCGCAGCCGCTGCGGGTCGGCGAGGATGTCGATCTCGGCGATCCTCCCGCCCCTGACGGTGAAGCCCACCACCGCAACCGGCCGTCCCCTCGTAGCCATGACCACGCCCGCCGCCCCGTTCACCAGCACCGGCCGCGCCATGCGGGCAAGCCGCCCAAAGCCGCCAGCGGCCAGTACCTGCTCGGCCACGGCCGCGGCGCCGCGGACCACCCTGGAGGCGCCCACCGGCACGGCACCGGCGTCGGCGCGGACCACCACCCCCGGGTCCAGCAGCGCCACCAGCGCGGCGAAGTCACCCTCGCGTGCGGCCGCGAAGAAGGCGTCGACCACCGCCCGCTGGCGGGCCAGGTCGGCGTCGGGCACCGGCGCCGCGCCCTGGACCCGGCGGCGGGCCCGGCTGGCCAGCTGCCTGGCCGCGGTCGGGGAGCGGCCCACGATCGGGGCGATCTCCTCAAACGGTATGGCGAACATGTCGTGGAGCACGAACGCCAGCCGCTCGGCCGGTGCCAGGGTGTCCAGCACCACCAGCAGCGCGAGGCCGACCCCCTCGGCCAGCAGCGCCTGCTGCTCGGGGTCGAGCCCGTCCTGGGCGCCGACCAGCGGGTCGGGCAGGTGCACGCCCACCGGCTCCTCCCGCCGCGAGCGACGCGTGCGCAGCAGGTCCAGGCACTCGCGGGCGACCAGCGTGGTCAGCCAGCCACCCAGGTTCCGCACGCCATTGGTGTCGGCGCGGTCCAGCCGCAGCCACGCTCCCTGGACGGCGTCGTCGGCCTCGCTGGCCGAGCCGAGCAGCCGGTAGGCCACCGCCCGCAGCCGGGGGCGGTGGGCCTGGAACCGCTCGGCCAGCCACTCGCGCTCCTCCATCGGTCACATTCCTTGCTCGCGGTCCGACATAGCACTGTCGGACGAAACCCAGCCGATGTGACAAGGAGACCAAGAGCGGAACCTGGCTGTTCAGCATTCCGGTTCAGCAAGACACCGTACGACCCCGGCGGAGACGGACGAGCGACTCTTGACGGTGGCGGCCTGGCGGTGCGCCCTAGTCCACCGACGCCGAACGCGCCGCGCTGGCACTCACCGACGCCGCCATGCCACCCGGCTCGGCGACCGGGCGGCTGGTGCCCGGAGAGTCCTGGGACGAGGCTGCCCGGTACTACCACGAGCCGGCGCTTGTGGCCCTGCTCATCGCGATCGCCACGATCAACGTCTGGAACCGCCTCGACGTCGCCACCAGGCAGGTGGCGGCAGGTGACAACCGACTCCCGAGCAGGAGGCACACGGCATGACGCTCACAAGACAGGTTCTCGACCATCCCACCACCGGCCAGCGCAACACGCCGGCCGACACCAAGGTCGCACCCATCCGCCCGCGCCTCGTCCTCGTCGCGTTCGCCGGCCTGCTGGCGCTGGCGCTGGGCGCGTGCGGGACCGACGAGGCATCCACGGCCGCGACGCCAGCCGGCAGTGGCGGGCCCACCGTGGCCGTCCAGGAGATGGCCTATGCCCCCGAGACCCTCACGGTCCAGGCCGGGGCCACCGTCACCTGGGTCTGGAATGACGGCGCCATCGCCCACGACGTCAAAGGCGACGGCTTCCGCAGCCAGGTCATGTCCGAAGGCACCTTCAGCCACCGCTTCGACCAGCCCGGCACGTATGAGTACGTCTGCACGCTCCACCCCAACATGACCGGCACGATCGAGGTGACCGGCTGATGCGGTGGTCGATCCCGAGTACTCCCAGCGGGGTGCCGTCGCGGCGCGCCGGCCGGCGCCTCAACAGGTTGCTTGGGCGAGCTGTTCCGCTGCTGCTGCGGGGCTCGCTGGGCATCACCTTTGTCTGGTTCGGAGGGCTCAAGCTGGCCGGTGCGCCGACCCTGCCGGCGTCGCTGGTCGCCGCGATCACCCCGTGGGTGGATCCCGACCTGTCGGTGCCGCTGGTGGGCGCGGTCGAGGTCGTGCTCGGCGCCGGGCTGCTGCTGGGCCGCTGGCTGCCGGTCTTCCTGGCCGGCGTCGCGCTGCAGCTGTCGGGCACGTTGCTGGTGCTGCTGCTGCGCCCTGACGTGGCGTTTGTGGACGGCAACCCGCTGCTGTTGAGCGTGGAGGGTGAGTACGTGGTGAAGAACCTGGTGCTGCTGGCCGCGACCGCGTCGCTGGCCCTGCATTCGCTTGGTACCCCGCCAGCTGCACCACCCCGGCGTCTGGCAGCCGCCCTCGATCCCGACAGCGAGACCCCAACCAAGGAGGCGGCATGACGTCCGACCTGCGGGACGACTGGCACCGACCATTGGCGCGGTCGACTGGATAGGCTCACTGGTGATGGCGGCCACCGGACCAATCGTGGTGGCGCGGCTCGCTCCGCATCGCCATCACGGCCCCCGGCCGCCTCCTGGACCTCGCGTCCGTCGGCTCGCCGCGACCTCGCGCCGCGCGGCCACAGACACCGCCGCTGAATGACAGCGGATCGTGCCAGCCCGGCCGGGCCGGGCTGTCTGGATGGTGGAGGGGAACACTGTGACCGACAACGCCAACGTGACGCCGGCACCCGCGGCGTCCACCCCGCGGCAGGGAGCCCGCGCGGACGCAGTCCTACGGGTGCTGGCGACCATTACCCTGATCGGGGTCGGCGTGCAGTTCCTGCTGGCCGGCGCCGGCGCCTTCGGAGAAGGCTTCGACCCGCACGCCGTGCTCGGTCGCGCCCTTGGCTGGTGGACCCTGCTGCTGCTGGTGGTCGTGCTGGTCGCCCGCGCCGGCCGGGCCGACATCGTGATCGCGGTGGTGCTCGTGGTGCTCGCCATGTTTGGGCAGGCGCTGTTGGCCGCGCTGGGTCGGGAGGTCAGCGGCTGGTTGGGCACGCTCCACGTCGTCAACGGGGTGGTCATCGGCGGGCTGGCCAACCGGCTCCGGGAAGGTGCGAGCCGTCGCCAACGCCCCGTGCGCCGACGCCCTGGCCAGGGGTGATCCACGCTACACGAAGGGATCCGCCATGAACGACCACGCTCAAGAGCCAGATCCACGCGGCCGGCCGTGGCCGTCGGCGCGACTCGTGACGGTCGCCACCGACCTGGACAACCCTCGGCGCCATGTTGTGGCCATCGACCGTCCGGTGAGCGTCGCTGCCGAGGGGAGGCCATGATGGGCGAGCCGTCGGTGCTGGTGGCCGGGGCGGGTCCGACCGGGTTGATGCTGGCCGCGGAGCTGGCGCTGGCGGGGGTGTCCTGCCGGGTCCTGGAGCGCCGCAGCGAGGAGTCGAACCTCACACGGGCGTTCGGCGTGCACGCCCGCACCCTTGAGCTGCTCGACCTGCGCGGCGAAGCCGACAAGCTGATCGGTCAAGGGCTGCGGGTGCCCGAGGTGCGGCCGCAGATTCGGCCGCAGATGGGGAGGCGACCGTTGCGGCTCAGCCTGAGGCATCCCGATAGCCGTTTTCCATATGTCCTCGTCGTTGCCCAGGCGCGCACCGAGGCAATGCTTGCGCAGCGCGCCGCGGCGCTCGGCGCGGAAGTCATCCACGGCGCGGAGGTTGTCGGGCTGCGACAGGACGACACGGGCGTTGAGGTCGAGGTGACCGGGTCCGGTGGCAGCCGCACCGAGCGGGCCGACTACGTGGTCGGCTGCGACGGCGCTCACAGCGCGGTACGCCGCCTCGTCGGGGTCGGATTCGTCGGTTCGTCCTACGACACCCACATCATGCTCGCCGACGTACGCCTGGCTGAGAACCTGCCGACGACCATCGGCGCGTACCTGAGCAAGACCGGCATCGTGCTGCTTCCCCCGTTCGGCGACGGCTGGTACCGGGCTGTCATATGGGACCGCGAACGGGAGGACGTGCCGATCGATGAACCGCTCGGCATCGAGGAGGTCCGGCAGTCGCTGCGAAGGATCGCCGGTACCGACTTCGGGCTGCCGGACATGCGCTGGTCCACCCGGTTCCTCAGCGAACGGCGGCAGGCCGCGAGCTACCGCGTGGGCCGGGTCTTCCTCTCCGGCGACGCGGCCCACGTCCACTCGCCGCTCGGCGCCTTGGGCATGAACACCGGCATCCAGGACGCGATGAACCTGGGCTGGAAGCTCGCCGCCGCGGTGCACGGCTGGGCGCCGCCGTGGCTGCTGGACTCGTACGAGGCAGAGCGGCACCCGGTAGGGCGGGAGGCCCTGCGCGTGACTGATCTCCTCCAGCGCGTCACGCTCGCGCCCGCGCCGGTGCGAGCCGTGCGCCCGGTTCTGGCGCGGCTTGCGCTCTCGCTGCCACCGGTGCGGCGGTGGATGCGCCGGCGCATATCGGGCCTGTCCATCGCCTACCCGCCACCCGGCCGGAGAACGGAACACCCGTGGGTCGGCAGGCGCGTGCCGGATCTTTCCCTCGGCGACGTCCGGCTGTACGAGAGGCTGCGGCACGGCAAGTTCACCCTGCTTGACCGCACGAGCGCGGGCCGGTACGTCGACGAGGTCGAGAGTGGTTGGTCCGACCGGGTGGTGACGGTACGGGCACCGCACGCCGTCGCGCCGGGCTGGCCCGCGGTGACGCTGATCCGTCCGGACGGGTATACGGCGTGGGCCACCAGTGGTGCCGACCAGCCCGATGAAGTACGGACCGCACTTCATCACTGGTGCGGTGTGACGCACTCGGCCGACATCGCGTAGCAGCGCGATTGGCGTGCCGACCCTCGCGAGGACCGGTCTGCGTCATACCCGACCGCCGGTAGGCTCCGCGGGCGCGTAGGCGTCGTGGTGTTGAAGTCGTCGATTCCGTCCTGGCGCCCGAGCGGCCCGCCGCGGGTCGCGTGGACCGTGGCAAGGCAGGCGAGCAGGTACGGCGCGTCGGCTGGCCCGAGCGGGTCGGTGTGGGCCGCCGGCGCCCAGGATGCCGACGGCCAGCTCGCGCGGGCCGGCCACGGCCCCTGAGGCGGCGCCGGTACGGACCTTGCAGGCGTCCTCGGCGAGGGTGACGTTGTGGAGGTGGTGCGGCGCCTCGATGCCCCAGCAGGTGCACCTGCGGGTTGGGTGGCCGCTGCCGCGGAGGGTCTTGCTGTCGACCGCGACCGCCCAGCGCGGGCGGGATGCTGGTGGCGGGATGGTCGGTGGGGTGGCCTCCTGGTGGGCGGCCAGCCAGGTGCCGATGGCACGGTCGAGCGCGTCGGGGTCGACGCGGGCCAGCACGCGGCGCACGGTGGCCTCACCGGGTGGCCGCCCACCAGGAGGCCACCCAGCTCGCCCCAAGCGCTATGTGGCCCGCCGCAGCGCCGAGGGCAAGAGCCAACGCGAGATCCGCCGTTGCCTCAAGCGCAGCCTCGCCCGCCAGCTCTTCCGACTGCTCGTCCGGACCGCTGTGACAGCTGGCCTCGGCTGGCGTTCGCTGGCATGGTGTGGACAAGTTGATAGCTACCAGCACTTGACAGGTTCTATCTAATGATAGATTCTATCATTAGATAGCTACTCTCGTAAGCTGGTGAGTGTCATGGATGCTCGCGAGACCCGCAGGTGGTGGGCGCTCGGCGCCCTCACCCTGGCCGTGCTGGCCGTCGGCCTGGACGGCACCGTCCTCAGCGTGGCCCTGCCCACCCTGGCCACCGACCTGCACGCCTCCACCACCGACCTGCAGTGGTTCGTCTCCAGCTACACCCTGGTGCTGGCCACGGCGCTGCTGCCGGCCGGGCTGCTCGGCGACCGCTACGGCCGCAAGAAGATCCTGCTGGGCGCGCTGGCGCTGTTCGGGATCGGCTCGCTGGCGGTGGCCTACGCCCCCTCGGCGGATGCCTTTATCGCCGCCCGGGTCCTGCTGGGCCTGGGCGCGGCCGCCGTGATCCCGTTGTCGCTGTCGGTGCTGACGGTGCTGTTCACCCCCGAGGTGCGCCCCCGGCGGTCGGAGTCTGGGCCGCGGCCAACTTCCTGGCCCTGCCGCTGGGGCCGATCCTGGGCGGCTGGCTGCTCACCAACTACTGGTGGGGCTGGGCCTTCCTCATCAACCTGCCCGTCGTCCTGGTCGGGCTGCTGGCCGTCACCGTGCTGCTGCCCGAATCGCGCAGCGCCACCCGCACTAGGCTGGACCCGGTCGGCGTGCTGGCCTCCAGCGCCGGCCTGGCCGTGGTGGTCTACGGCGTCATCAAGGCCGGCGAGGACGGCTGGGGCGACCCGGCCGCCCTGGCCATCATGGCCGCCGGGGCCCTGGTCCTGGTCGGGTTTGGGCTGTGGGAGCGCTGGCTGGGCCGGCAGCCGGACGGCCAGCCCCTGGTCGACCTGGCCCTGTTCGGTTCCCGCAGCTTCACCTGGGGCACGATCCTGGCCGCGGTGGGTGTGTTCGCGCTGTTCGGAGTGCTGTTCACCGCCCCCCAGTACTTCCAGGCCATCCTGGGCACCGACGCCATGGGCAGTGGCCTGCGGCTGCTGCCGCTGATCGGCGGCTTGGCCGTCGGCGCGAGCATGGCCGACCGGGTCGCCGCCCGCGCCGGCGCCAAGGTGACCGTGGCGTCCGGGTTCGCGCTGCTGGCCGTGGCCCTCGGGGTCGGGGCGACCACCAGCCTGACCAGCGGCACCGGCTTCCTGGTCCTGTGGACGCCGCTGGTCGGCATGGGCATGGGCCTGGCCCTGGCCACCGCCTCGTCGGCGGCGCTGGGGGCGCTGCCGGCCGAGCGCGCCGGGGTCGGCTCGGCGGTGATCCAGGCGGTCAACAAGGTCGGCGCCCCGTTCGCCGCCGCCCTGCTCGGCAGCGTGCTGAATGCCACCTACCGCGCGCAACTCGAGCTGGTCGGCATCCCGGCGCAGGTCGCCGCCGCGGCCCGCGACAGCGTCTTCGCTGGCGTCGCGGTCGCCCGCCAGCTAGGGTCGGCGTCGATGCTGGACTCGGTGCGGGCCGCCTTCGTCCATGGCATGGATGGCATGCTATGGGTGTGCGCCGCCATCGCGGTGGCCGGCATGGTCCTGGCGCTGATCTTCCTGCCCGGACGGGCCGCCGCCGCGACGACGCCGCCGCCCGAGCCGGCCAGGGTTGGAGGATGAGCCGTTGCCCGAAGAGGACCGACCGTCGGTCGGGTTGCGCGAACGCAAGAAGGCCAGGACCAAGATGGCCATCCAACAGCACGCCATGCGCCTGTTCGCCGAGCGGGGCTACCAGGCCACCACCGTAGAGCAGATCGCCGCGGCGGCCGAGGTCTCACCCAGCACCTTCTTCCGCTACTTCCCGACCAAGGAGGACGTCGTCCTCTACGACGCCCTCGACCCGGAGCTGATGGAGGCGTTCCGGGCCCAGCCGGCCGACCGGAGCCCGATCCAGGCCCTGCGGGGCGCCATGTGGCAGACGTTCGGCGAGCTGCCGGCGGAAGCGCTCGCCATGCAACAGGAACGCGACGCACTGATCCGCTCGGTCCCCGAGCTACGGGCCAGGATGCTGGACGAGTTCGCCAAGAACCTCCAGCTGTTCGCCGAGATCGTGGCCGAGCGGGTTGGGCGCCGACCCGACGACCCGGCCGTGCGCACCGTGGCCGGCGCGGTAATCGGCCTAGGGATCAGCGCCTGGTACACCGCCGGCGACCACGCCAGTCTCAAGGACTACCTCGCGGTCATGGACGCCAGCCTGGCCCTGCTGGAGGCAGGCCTCCCGCTGTGACCCGACGGGCGACCGCGTCCACCCAAGGGCCCACCACGTGCCATGGTCACCGTCGGACCGGGTCACCTACCGGGCCTGAATCGTACCCTTCGGTGCCGCCCCGCCGGCCAGCGAGGCAAACCCAGGTCCACCACCTCGCGTCCGCAACATGCTGTGTCTGCCTCACCAGGCCCTGTCGGCACAGCGATGAGGCTGACGAACGTAGTGCCTAAGCATCGCCGCCTCGATGGGCGCGCCGCTCGAGTGACTTCGCGCAGCAGCCGCGCAGCAACTCCGCCCTACGAGGCCACGCGAACCACCACGCGCCAGCCGTCCTGCTCTGGTGCAACGCCCTGCCACGCGAGGGTTCGGAGTGGGCGCCGTGGTGGGGATCCCTTGATGGCATACAAGAGCTCATCGCCGTCTGACAAGCATGCATCGCCGACATCCAAGAGACCAAGCTCATCGGCTGCTACGCATCATGTCGGGCCGCTCCAACAACTCAGACACCAGACCCGTGATCAACGGTGTGTTCCAGTCGGCCCTCCGACACCGACCCCACGCGCTGCAACCATACAGCCACCGGCGCGCCTCTCGGCGCGGCATCGTGCCTCCGGCTGAGACGCGGCAGACACCGTAACCGGGTCGTCGCCGCAGGCCTGACTTGCTCATTCCGGTGATTCGCCTGCTGGCCGAGCTGACCGGGGGTGCGCCGCTGCTGCCCTCGGAGTCCTAGCGCACTACGTAGAAAACGTTTGTCCGTGGTCCTCGGGCATGTACCCGAAACGCCGGCGGGTCTCGACGTCCACCGGCCTCCCGCGCCAGCGCACCTCGCCGCGGTCCGGCTCCAGCACGCCGAGGACGATCCGCATGGCGGTGGTCTCGCCGGCGCCGTTGGGGGCCGACGAACCCGAACATCTGCCCCTCGGCGACGGTGAACGACAGGTCGTCGAGGGCGACCAGGTCGCCGTAGCGGCGGCTCAGGCCCTTGAGTTCCAGCACGTCGCTTCCTTCCATCCCTGCTCCCGAGCTCCCCAGGCTCCGGCTGCACCATAGCAGCGGGACTGGCCGCTGCCGTCCCGCCTCGGGAGGAACCCGGCGTCCTCCTCGGGTCGTACCGGGTCCTCAGGACCCGGGAGGGTCGCGTCGTGGCCGCTCCACTGCCCGGCTTCAGCGTCGTTTCTGCGATACCGGCGCGTTGACCAGCCAGCACTCGCCCGCTCCAGCGCAGGCTGCTGGCCGACCCCATTGCCGGTTCCTGGCTGCCCGGGACCCCACTGGCGAGACCCGCGAAGCCATCTCACGTGTCGGGCAGAACTCGCTACGTGAGTTCAGTGTGAGGCTTGGGGTCATAGGCAGGCACCACCGCAGTGCGGCGGGCCCATTCCTCGAGGCGGGCGAGGCGAGAGGGGCCCGACTACCTGGGTTTCAGCGCGGCCTCTGCTCCGATCTTCAGGATGATGTCCAGCGCCAGGTGCGGGTAGCGCGCCTTGACCTTGTCTTGGAGCTGTTCGGGTGTTGTGGAGTTCGCGAGCTCCTGCTCGAACGCCGCGAGGTATTCCTTGGTGAAGGCAAGGCTCGTGGGGGTGGTTCCGAGCGTCGGATCCTGATGGCCGGGAACGACCACGGCGGGGTTTAGGGCGGCAACGCGATCGAGCGTCGCCTCCCAGCGACGGCGCGCGGCCGTGTCGGTCTCGGCGGTCCAGACGTAGACGCCGCTGTAGACGACGTCCGCCGCGATCACGGTACGAAGCGACGGAATCCAGACGAAAGAATTGAACTCGTCGTCGCCCTGGACCGGTCCCACGATCTCAAGCGCGGTGCCCTCCAGCTCAATCGAGCTTCCCTCGAGCGCCGTTGGGAGAATCGGCGCGGAGGTGATGGCGTCGTGGTAGACCGGCGTCCACTGCTCGACCTCGTCTTTCCACTTGCGTTCGATCGCGGCGACCGCGGCCGGCAAGGCCACGAACCGTGCGCGCGAGAAGGCTTGCTTGATCACCTCGAGCCCGAAGTAGTGGTCGGGATGGTCGTGGGTGATGTAGACGGTGGTGAGGTTCTTGCCGCTCGCCCGGATCGTGTCCACGATCCGTTGCGCGTCAGCGCGCGTGAATGCGGCATCGATGAGCACGGCGTCGCGCCGGCCCACCACCAGCGTCGCATTGACGAGGAATCCTTCGGAAGAAGCCGTCAGGACCTGCACCTGCAGTTCGGACTGGGCGCCCTGCGGCGATGCGGCGGCATTCATGCGAGACCTCCGACTCCAGCTTCCACGGTTGTAAAGATTAGTGACTATCAAGATCGGTGTCAAGTAAGACTAGTGACTATCAAGATCGGTGTGAAGTGTCCCCTGGCGAGCATCTGAACAGCCACGCCCCGCGCAGAAGGGTGCGTCTGCCGATCGCGTGGGTCAGTCAAGTGATGCGGTAGTCTGACACGGTGACCTCCTGTGCGACCCATTCGTCGGCGCCACCCATGTGGCCGCTTCTGGACGCGGCCTTGCTCGCTGTCGCTCTGGTCGGTCCGAGGCGCAGGTGAATGAGTGGTAACCCGCGCGGAACGCAACAGGACCGATCCCGACCTTGGCATTCTCGCTGCTCGGCTTCTCTTCGCGGTGCAAAGGGAGCTCTTCGCCGCGCTGGCCGCTGAGGGATTCGATGACGTGCGACCCCGACACGGGGCAGTGATGGCATATCTCGATGCCGACGGCGTTCGAGCGACCGAGTTGGCGGGGCTGTCCGGACAACACAGGCAAGTGATCGGCACACTCATCGACGAACTAGAAGCGCTGGGCTACGTCAAACGGCGTCCCGATCCCGCTGACCGTCGGGCCAAGCTCGTCTTTCCGACCGCCCGGGGGCTCGCGTACCAAAGAACCGCTGACAAGATCATGACCACCATCCAGCGCAGGCACGCCCGCCGGTTGGGACGGGGGGCTTACGCTTCGTTCAAGGCAGCCTTCAATGACGTCACCGAACACCAGCGCGCCCGAACATCGACGTCCTCCTCGTGAGCCTTTGGCCGCACCACGATGATCCTCTTTACGACCGTTGACGGGCTCCGCTCCTGCCTCGGATCGGCAGCTACGAGGACAACGGGAGGAAAGCAGGCTCCTCTCTTTGCCTTTCTGACCATCCGGCCCCGCCCAAATCACCCACCACTCCTAGTGGTGGGCGATCTTCACCAGTCAGGAGAGCCGCTGTAGCAACGAGTGCCGACACTGGTAGACGACAGCGCACCGCCACAGCTTCCGCCGCTGCAGCTCACACGGATGTCCCAGTTTCGAACCTGGTCTGCGACATCGGCGGAGTGTTCTCCGCCGGTCTGGCCCTGGCTGCTGCTGGCCGGTCTCCTCTGCGCCGTCGTCGGCGCTGTCCGGGCGCCTTCTGGCGGCAGGCGCCGATAGCCGCCACAACGCCGACCACCAGGCCGGGGGGATGATGACCGAGCTCACCTATGTGCTGTGAATCCTGTCAACGCCCGGGCGACGTCAGATCCAGCCCTCTTCCCAGGCGCGGTGGGCGGCGGCGTGGCGGGAGCTGACGCCCAGCTTGGCCATGGCCGCCGACAGGTAGTTGCGGACCGTGCCCGGGGCGAGGTGGACCTGGGTGGCGATCTCGCTGATCGAGGCGCCCGTGCGGGAGGCCCGCAGCACGTCCAGCTCGCGGTCGGTGAGCGGGCAGTCGTCCTCGGTGAGCGCGGACGCGGCGATGTCGGGGTCGACGTAGCGGCGGCCCGCGGCGATGTCGCGGAGGATCTCGGCCAGCCGGGCCGCGGGTGTGGTCTTGGGCACGAACCCGCTGACGCCGGCCGACAGGGCCCGGCGGAGCACGCCCGGACGGGCGTGCCGGGTGACCAGGACGATCCGGGTGGGCAGGGACGCCCGGATCTGCTCGGCGGCGCGGAGGCCGTCGGCTGGTGGCATCTCCAGGTCGAGCACGGCGATGTCGGGCTGGTGCTCACGGGCCAGCCGCACCGCGTCGGTCGAGGTGGAGGCCTCGGCGACCACGGTAAGGTCCTCCTCCAGTTCCAGCAGGGCCGCCAGCGCGCCTCGGAGGAGGTCCTCGTCGTCGGCGAGCAGGAGCCGGATCATCCTTCCGCCCTCGTGCCCTCCGGGCTCGCCCCCTCCGCCCCCGCGTGCACCGGCAGGAGGGCCGTGACCACGAAGCGGTCGGTGCCGTGCTCCCAGGTCAGCTCCCCGCCGGCCGCCTCCAGGCGCCCGGCCAGGGTGCGCAGGCCGGTGCCGGCTCCCGTGGACGGCCGGTCGGTGACGCCGTCGTTGGTCACCCGCAGCCGGGCCCCGCCGCCGGTCACGCCGTAGTCGACCACGGCGTGGCGGGCCTGGCTGTGCCGCAGCACGTTGGTGGTCGCCTCCCGCATCACCAGCCCCAGCAGGTGCCGGCCGGCGGTCGCCAACCGGTCCGGGCCAGCGGCGGCGGTGGGCTCGAGGTTCATCCGGGCGTCGATCCCGGCCGCGGCCAGGACCCTGGTCGCGTTCGCGATCTCCTCGTCCAGGCTGGTGCGGCGGTAGCCCTGTACCACCGCACGGGTGTCATCCAGCGCCTCGGCGGCCAGCCGCCGCACCTCCTCCATCTCCGCAACCGCCCGCGCCGGGTCGGTCCGAGCGAGCCGTGCCGCCAGCTCGCTCTTGAGCGCGATCACCTGCAAGTGGTGGCCCTGGATGTCGTGCAGGTCGGCCGCGAACCGCAGCCGCTCGTCAGCGACCGCCAGCTCCGCCGACAGCCGCCGCGCCCCCTCCAGGCGAGCCGCCACGTCCCAGCCCCACAGCATGCCCTGCACGCTGGTGGCGGCGATGGCCAGGATGAGCGGCGGCAGCAGCACCGCCCCGAGCCAGCCATCCGCCGCCCCGGACCCGGGCGCGAGGGC
>Ga0081538_10004404_pt1 | contig 12990 bp, 8 predicted proteins | sample TabmetS5T2R1_FD_71022 | JGI IMG/M metagenome (GOLD analysis project Ga0081538, IMG submission 71022) | Tabebuia heterophylla rhizosphere microbial communities from the University of Puerto Rico - S5T2R1 | ecosystem: Host-associated > Plants > Roots > Rhizosphere ...
CCCCCCCCCCGGGCGACCACCCCCCCCCCCCCCCCCCCCCGCCCCGCCCCCCAGCCCCGGCTCGGGCCCCGCCACGACGAGGCGCCAGTTCAGCGCTTCGATGGGGACGCCCATGGGCGTGCGGTGATAGAGCGCGCGGTAGGCGGTCTCGAAGCCGGCGGTGAGCGGCGCGAGGCTACCCGCGTCGAGCGTCCCCGCCGGCACCGGCCCCTCCACCTCGTGGCCCTGGCCCATGTAGCGCATCTCCGCGCTGCGCCGGAAGCGGATGTCGGCCTCGGCCACGCCGGCCTGGCGCAGCACCGCGCGCCCTTCGCCCTCCATCTCGGCATAGAGCCGGTTCACTCGCGCCCAGTCCGCCGCGTCGAGCCGCTGGGGCGCGGTGCGCACGAAGTCGAAGGCGAGCGGCGCCGAGAGCAGACCCAGCGCCGAGGCCGCGCCCGCGCCGAACGGGACCAGCACGCGCGGCACCCGTAGTATCCGCCCCACGTGCCAGGCGTGCACCGGTCCCGCGCCGCCGAAGGCGAACAGGGGGTAGGCGCGCAGGTCCTTGCCCCGCTCGATGCCGTGAATGCGCGCGGCGGCCGCCATGTTCTCGTTGACGACCAGATGGATGTTCCAGGCCGACCGCGCCAGATCGACGCCCATGGGTCGGGCGACGGTGTCGGTGATGGCGCGACGCGCGGCCTCGACGTCGAGCCGCATGCGCCCGCCGAGGAAGAAGTCGGGATCGAGGTAGCCGAGCACCAGGTCGGCGTCGGTCACCGTCGGCTCGCGGCCGCCCAGGGCGTAGCAGGCGGGGCCGGGATCCGCCCCCGCGCTGTCCGGGCCAACCTTGAGCAGATTCATGCGATCGAGGCGCGCCACCGATCCGCCGCCCGCGCCGATCTCGATCAGCTCGATGACGGGCACGCGGATGGGAAGGCCGGAGCCCTTCTTGAAGCGGTCGGCCCGCGCCACCTCGAACTCGCGGGCGAGCAGGGGCTCACCGCGATCGATCACGCACGCCTTCGCGGTGGTGCCCCCCATGTCGAAGGAGAGCAGGCGATCTTCCCCGGCAAGGCGCGCGGCGCGCGCGGCGGCGAGGGCCCCCGCGGCCGGGCCCGACTCCACCAGGCGGACGGGCACGCGCTTGGCGGTGGCCGGAGTGGCGACGCCGCCGGACGACAGCATGATGTAGAAGCCGCCCGCGATGCCCATGTCGGCGATCTTCCGCTCGAGGTCGTCGAGATAGCGCGCCATGAGGGGCATCACGTACACGTTGGCCACCGTGGTGGACGTGCGCTCGTACTCGCGGATCTCGGGCACCACCTCCGACGAGCACGTGACGGGGAGGCCGGGGGCCGCCGCCGTGACCAGCCGCGCCAGCGCGACCTCGTGCTCGGGGTTGCGGTAGGCATGGAGCAGGGAGATGGCGATGGCCTCGACGCCCTCGGCCAGGAGGGCGGCGATGGCGGCCCCGGCGCTGGCCGGGTCCAGCGCGCGCGCCACGGCGCCGTCGGCGGCCATCCGCTCCTGGACCTCCAGCCGGAGATGCCGGGGCACGAGGGGCGCCGGCGGGTCGATGAGGAGGTCGTACATGTCGTACCGGCCCTCGCGGCCGATCTCGAGCGCGTCTCGGAACCCCGCGGTGGTGAGGAGGCCGGTGCGGGCGCCCTTCCTCTCGATCAGCGCATTGGTCGCGAGGGTGGTGCCGTGGATGAGCGAGCGCACGCCGGCAGGCACCGCGCCCGCGTCCTCGAGCAGCCGGAGCACGCCCTGCTCCACCGCCTGCGCGGGATCCTTCGGGGTGGTGAGGAGCTTGCCCACCCGGACCGCACCCGTCGCGTCGTCCATCCACACCACATCGGTGAACGTCCCCCCGATGTCGACACCGAGGCGTCCGCGAGAGGGCCGGTCGGGCATGGGCAGAGTCTAGGAGGGGGCACCAGGGCCGTCAACCGCCCGTCTTTCCTCCGGCTTCACGCGCTCGCTTGCTAGACTTTTCTGAGCGATGAGCCCGGACATGACGGTGCGGCTGGCGCGGCTCGTCCTCCTCGCCCTGGTGGCGGGTGTCTACTTCTGGCTCGCCGCCGGGCGGCCCATCACCCCGCGGCTCCGCGGGCTCGCGGCGGCGTTGCTCCTGCTGGCCGCCGCGTCCTATCCGAACTTCGGCATGCTCCACCCACAGCGCGGCACGCCCCCCGCGCCCGCGCACATCCACTACTGGGACACCTTCCACTACTTCATGGGCGCCAAGTATCTGCCCGAGCTGGGCTATGGCGGCCTCTACGAGGCGACCCTCGTCGCCGGTCGCGAGCTGGGCGCCTTCGACTACGTGACGCACCTGCGCGATCTCGCCACGTACGGCCTGCGCGAGGCGAGCGGCGTGGACGCCGCCGCGGTTCGCGCCCGCTTCGCGCCCCCGCGCTGGGAGTCGTTCAAGCGCGACCTCCTGTTCTTCGGGCCGCGCATCAACGAATGGCGCGGGCTCTTTCAGGACCACGGCTACAACGACCCGCCGACGCGCGCATGGCTGCTCCACGTCGTCGTGCGCGGCCTCCCCGCGACGCCCCGCACGGTGACCCTGGTCACCTCCATCGACTACGGGCTCATGCTGCTGGCGTTCGCCGCCGCGTGGTGGGGCTTCGGCGGACTTCCCGCCATGCTCGCCTTCGCCCTGCTCTGGCTGAGCCCGCTCGCCCGCTTCGACTTCATCGGCGGGGCGCTGCTGCGCTGGGACTGGCTGGCCGCGCTCGTGATGGGGGCGGCCGCGCTCGCGCGCGGCTGGGGCGCGCCGGCGGGCGCGCTGCTCGGCTACGCCGTGCTCGCCCGTGTCTTCCCCGTGCTGCTCCTGCTGCCCCTGCTCGTGCGCTGGCTGTGGGGCCGGCGGGCGGGGGAGCGCGCCGAGCCGGCGCGATCCTGCCTGGCCGCCGCGCTGCTCGTGCTGATCCTCGCCGGCGCGCTGCTCATCGCCTTCGGCGAGGGCTCGCTCGCCGCCGAATACCGGACGAAGCTGCGGCGGCATGGCGAGGGCGCCTTCGTGAACTCGGTGGGGCTGGGGGCGATGATCGCCGCCTACTCCGCTCCGTGGAGCCTCGGGGGCGACGGGCGCCTGTTCGTGGCTCACGCCGCGCTCATCGCCGCCCGGCCCGCGGGCTGGGTGCTGGCCTTGGCCGTCGTCGTCTACGCGGCGCTGGCGCTCCCGCTCGCCCTTCGCGCGCGTCCCGCCGAGAGCCTCGTCTACGGCGTGCCGCTCCTGTTCCTCGCGCTCTCGCCCAGCGGGTACTACTACTCGTTCCTGATCCTGCTCGTGCTGCTGCCGTGGCAGGCGGGCCGCGCCGAGCCGCTCGCGCTCGTGCAGATGGGGCTCCTCGCCGCGATCCTCGCCGCGAGCTATGCGGTGGAGGCGGTCTCGTCGGAGATGCTCACGTTCTTCGCCGCGGTCTCGCTGCAGCTCGCGCTCTATTTCGCGCTCTGGCTCGTCCTCGAATACGTCCGCGCAGGCCCGCGCGCGGCACGTCCTGCCGCTGACGTCAGCGCGCATGACACTGTCGGGCCGCAGACGCGGCTCCCGCGCTTGTAAGTTTCGCTGCCCCGGAGCGTCACCGCCGCGCTTTTTGGCTCCGTAGGGTCCGCGGGCCGGGCACTTTTCCAAGCCCACGACAGTATTGAGCGAACCGCCGTGTCGTCCAGAGGGTTGGGCGGCGGTCCGCCCGCCGGCGGTTGCGGCCCGGGCCCGTGGCCCCCGCCTTGCAGCGTGGTGACACGCCGGACGCCTGTCCGCGGCCGAGGCGAGCGAAAAGTAAGGAGAGGACACCGCAATGGGCAAAGTGATGGTCGTCGACGACGCCTATTCCGAGCTCACGATGATGGAGGGCATCCTCCGGACCGCCGGTCACAAGGTCGTGACCTTGATCGACGGCGACAACCTGGAGGACAAGGTGGCCGAGGAGCAGCCCGATGTGCTGCTGCTCGACATCGTGATGCCCAAGCGGAATGGCTACGAGATTCTCCGCAGCATCAAGCGCGACGGCCGCACCAAGAACACCCCGGTCGTGGTGGTCAGCTCGAAGAACCAGGAGAGCGACCGAACGTGGGGCAAGCGCCAGGGCGCCGATGAGTACCTCGGCAAGCCCTTCACCGCGGAGCAGCTGCTCGAGGCGGTGCGGCGCTTCGCGCCCTGAGGCCGGTGATGGCGTCGACCCGGGCGTGCGCGTTCACCCTGGGCGGCCACCGGTTCGCGGTGGACGTGGCGGATGCCCGTGAGGTCGTGGTGTTCGACGAGATGACGCCGGTGCCGCTGGCGCCGTCGTTCGTGCTGGGGCTGGCGAATCTGCGGGGCACCGTCATGCCCGTGGTGGACCTGGCCCCGCTGCTGGGGCTGCCCGCCCGGCAGGCGGAGGGACAGACGCTCGGCGTGATCCTCGGCCACGGGCCGTGGACGGCGGCGGCGGCGGTGGACTCGGTGCTGGGCCTCGAGCCGCTGGAGTCGGAGGCCGAGCGGCCGGCGCCGGGATCGTGGGGAGCCTTCGCGGCGGCGGGCGCCGCCGGGGCGGACGGCTCGATCACGGTGCTGAGCGCGGGCGCGATGCTGAACGCGCTGCGCGGTGCGATGGGCGCCGCCGGCGGCCACAACCACTAGCTGGCAAGGAGGCTGGGTGATGGAACGGCGCACGATGCTTCGGCTGCTGTCGGCGGGGCTCGGGAGCGGAGTGGCGGGCGGATTGGCGGCCCGGGCATGGGCCCAGCAGCCCGCGCCGCGCCCGGGAGGCGGCGAGGCGCCCGCGGCCAGCGCGCCCGGGGTCAGCGCGCGCGAGATCCGCATCGGCATGAGCGCGGCGTTCAAGGGCACGGCGGCGGGCCTCGGCACGGAGTTCTACCGCGGCGCGCAGGCCGTGTACGACGAGATCAACAGCCGGGGCGGGATCAACGGCCGCACCATCACCGTGATCGCCCTCGACGACGGCTACGAGCCCACGCCGTGCATCCGGAACACGCTGCAGCTCATCGAGAAGGACAACGTCTTCTTCCTGTCGAACTACGTGGGCACGCCCACCCTCACCCGGGCGCTGCCCATCCTCAAGCGGTACGCCGCCCAGAACGTGATCCTGGTGGGCAACTTCACGGGCGCGCAGCCGCAGCGCGAGGCGCCCTACGCCGAGCACGTGTTCAACATTCGCGCCTCGTACCGCCAGGAGATGATGGCGCTCGTCGATCGCTTCTGGGACCAGGGAGCGCGGAAGTTCGGCGTCTTCTACCAGGTCGACGCCTACGGACGCAGCGGAACCGACGGGGTGGCGCGGGGCCTCGCCCTCCGCAACGCCCGCATCGCCGCGGAGGCGACCTACGTGCGCGGCGCCAAGTTCGAGGACGACATGGCGCCCGCGGTGAACGAGCTGCGCAAGGCGGGGGTGGACGTGGTGCTCTGCACCGGCGCCTACCAGGGGTGCGGGGCCTTCGTGCGGAGCGCGCGCGATCTCGGCTGGCCGGTCCCGATCACCAACGTGTCCTTCGTGGGCTCGGACGCCATGCTCTCGCTGCTCACGCAGCACGGCCGGAGCACGGGTCGGGACTACACGACGGCGCTCGTGAACTCGCAGGTCGTGCCGAGCTACGACGACGTCTCCCTGCCCGGGGTCGTGGAGTACCGGGCGCTCATGGAGCGGCACAAGCCCACCGTGCCGGAGACGCTGCGCGATCCCAAGTACGCGCCCCAGAAGCTGTCCTTCATCAGCCTCGAGGGCTTCGTCAACGCCAAGGTCATCGTGGAGGCGATTCGCCGCGCCGGCGTGAACCCGACGCGGGCGACCCTCCGCGCCGCCCTCGAGGGCATGCGCAACGTGGATCTGGGCATCTCGGCCCCGCTCAACTTCGGGGCGGAGCGGCATCAGGGGCTCGACAGCGTCTATTTCACCCGGGTCGAGAACGGCCGCTGGGTTCCGGTGCACGACTGGAACGCCGCGGTCAAGGCGTAGCGAGGAGGGCTGACGATGGCGGCGACGACGGAGCGGGGACGAGTGAAGGCAGAGCCGGTGCGCGGGACGGAGGAGACGCCGCCGGCGGTGCCGGCGCCGGCGGCGGCGGCGCGGCGAGGCTGGGCGCGGTTCGGCCTCCTCGCGAAGATCACCACGTTCATGTTCCTCATCCTCGTGCCGCTCGCCGCGCTCACGTGGTGGATCTCGGTGCAGTCGCTGCGCGCCAACCTCACCGAGGAGTTCACCTCCAAGGGCAGCGCGATCGCGCGCGGTCTGGCCAACTCCGGGGTGGACCTGATCCTCACCCGCGACGCCTCCACCGTGCAGGCCCAGGTGGACCAGGTGGCGGGCATCAGCGGCGTGGCCTACGTGATGGTGTACGACGCGCAGAAGACCCTGATCGCGCACACCTTCGCGCCCTTCGTGCCCCCCGGGCTCGTCGACCAGAACCTGGTGCCGGGCGACTGGCCCCAGAAGGTGCAGGAGGTCGCGTTCAAGGACCCGGCCGGGCGGGGTGATCGGGACGTCATCGACATCGCGGTGCCCGTGCTCGCCGGCCAGCTCGGCACGGTGCGGGTGGGCATGGACCGCGCGATCATCACCGCCGCCGCCGCCAAGGCCGGCCGCAATCTCCTCTTGATCTTCGCGGCGTTCGCCCTGGCCGCCACGCTCGCCGCGGTGGTCTTCGCCCAGCGCGTGACCCGGCCCGTCAAGCACCTCGTTCGCGTCGCCGAGCAGGTGGGCCGCGGCGACCTGTCCAAGCTCGCCCCGGTGGAGTCGCGGGACGAGATCGGCCAGCTCGCCACGACCTTCAACGACTCCATCGTTCGCCTCCGCTCGCTGGTGCAGACGGTGACCGAGCGCGACGCCGAGCGCAAGCAGCGCCAGGATCTCCAGGCCAACATCACGCGCTTCCTCGACGTCGCCATGGAGGTGTCGAAGGGCGATCTCACCCGGCGCGGAGAGGTGACGTCCGACGTGCTGGGCTCGGTCGTCGACTCCATCAACGTCATGGTGGGCGAGATCGCGGCCATCCTCGTGGAAGTGCGCCAGGCGGCCCACCACGTGTCGAGCAGCGCCAACGAGATGATCGTGTCCATGGGCCAGATCGAGACCGGCGCCCGGGCTCAGGCGCGGGACGCCATGCAGGCCACCGGCACCGCGGAGCAGCTCGGGACGTCCGCGCGGGGCGTGGCCGGCACCGCGGACGCGTCCGCGCGCGCAGCCCGGCAGGGTCTGGAGGCCGCCCAGCACGGGGAGCAGGCGGTGCGGAACAGCCTCGAGAGCATGCAGCGCATCCGCTCCGAGGTGCAGGGCGTGTCCAAGAAGATCAAGAACCTCGGCGACCGCTCGATGGAGATCTCCGAGATCGTCAACACCATCGATGACATCGCCTCCCAGACCAACCTCCTCGCGCTGAACGCCGCCATCGAGGCGGCGGGCGCCGGCGAGGCCGGCCTCCGCTTCGCGGTGGTCGCCGACGAGGTGCGCAAGCTCGCGGAGCGCTCCGCCAAGGCCACGCGGGACATCGCCACCCTCATCAAGAACTTCCAGTCCGAGACGCAGCAGGCGGTGATCGCCATGGAGGAAGGGACGCGCGAGGTCGAGGCGGGCTTCCGCGTCACCAGCCAGGCCGGTGAGAGCCTCCGTGAGATCGCGGCGGTATCGCAGAAGGCGGCGGGGCTGGCCCAGGACATCTCGGTGTCCACGCAAGAGCAGGTGAAGGGGGCCGAGCACGTGGGCCTCGCCGTGCAGGCCATCGCCGGCGTCGCGCTGCAGACCGAGCAGAGCGTTCTGCAGACGCGCAAGACGGTGGACGACCTCGTGCGGCTGGCGCAGGAGCTCTCCAACGTGCTCTCGCGCTTCAAGCTGGCCGCCTAGGGAGAGGAGCGCCGCCGACCCGTCATGACGGAGCCGCAGCCGGACCGGGAATTCCTGCTGAGCATCTTCCTCATGGAGGCCTGGGACACGGTCTCCATCCTCGAGGAGGGCGCTCCCGGTCTGTCCGCCGGCGGCGACGTCGAGCCGCTGCTGGTGGTGGCGCACCGGCTGCGCGGCGCCGCCGCCCTGCACGGCTTTCCCACCGTCGCCGCGGAGGCTGCGGCCATCGAGGACATGCTGGAGCGCGCCGCGGCGGGGACGTCCGCCGAGCGCGCGGACATCGCCGCCGCGCTCGGCGAGGCCGTCACCCGGCTGCGGGACGGGCTGGACCACGCGGGCGCGGGCGGCGCCGAGGCTTCCGGCCCGCCGGCGGAGGACGCCGCCCCGACCGCGGCGCCGGAGACGGGGGCGGGGCTGGCCGACGAGCTGGCCGCCTTCTACGCGGAGAACGCCGACGTCCTCGAGTACTTCGGGCCGGAGGCGACGGAGCACCTCGACACCATCAGCACCGCGCTCATGGCCCTGGAGGCGGGTGCCGACACCACCGCCGAGGTGGGCACGCTGTTCCGCGCGTTCCACACCCTCAAGGGGGCTGCCTACACCGTCGGGTGCCGGGTCATCGGCGACTTCGCCCATCGGGTGGAGGACGTGCTGGTGGGGGTGCGCGAGGGCCGCCAGCCGTTCACGGCGGCGACGCTCGAGGCCGTGTTCGCCAGCGCCGACGCGGTCCGGCTCATGCTCGCGGCCGCGGGCGAGCGGCCGCGCGGCCTCGAGGCGGCCGCCCAGCGCGCCTCCGCGCTCATCGCCGCGCTCGTGGCGGAGGCGCATGTCGAACGGGTCGAGGCCGCGGCCACGGAGGCCGCGGCGGACGCCGCCGTGGAGCGGGACGCGGCCGACGTCTCCCTTGGGGCGCCGACCGCGGCCGCCCGATCGGACGCGGTGCCGTCGCTCGCCTCGCCGTCGGCGGCGGCGCGCCATGCCCTCGCCCGGTCGACGATCCGCGTGCCCGTCGATCGCCTGGACTCGCTGATGAACCTGGTCGGCGAGCTCGTCATCGCCCGCTCGCGCATGGACGATCACCTCGCCCAGCTCGATCGCGTGGGCGAGCTCCTGCTCTGGAGCCGGTCGCGGATGGCCGAGGCGGTGCGCACCTTCGAGGGCAAGTACGAGTACACCGCGCTACCCACCATGTCGGGCGCGCGGGCGGGGGGCGGGGGCTCCACGCCGCCACCGGCCGCGCCCGCCGCCGGCGGAGGCGGCTTCGCGCAGGACTTCGAGGAGCTCGAGTTCGACCGCTACGACGACTTCAACATCCTCGCCCGCCGCGTGGCCGAGGTGTCGGCCGACGTGGGCGAGGTGCAGACCCAGCTGCTCGGCCTGGTGCGCGCCGTCCGCGACGACGCCGCCCAGGTGCAGCGCCTGACCTGGGGCCTCCGCGGCGAGATCACCCGGGCCCGCATGGTCCGCATCGGCACGCTCTTCGCGCGCTTCGTGCGCCAGATGCGCGCCATCGCCCGTGAGGCCGGGAAGTCGGTGGATCTGCAGCTCGCCGGCGAGGGCGTCGAGCTCGACAACACCATCATCGAGCAGATCGCCGATCCGCTGCTCCACCTGGTCCAGAACGCCGTCTTCCACGGTATCGAGCCCGAGGCGGAGCGCCTCGCCGCCGGCAAGCCCGTCACCGGCACCGTTCACCTGCGCGCGTATCAGGAAGGCGGCGCGGTGTACGTGGAGGTCGAGGACGACGGGCGCGGCATCGACACGGAGCGGCTCCGCGCGAGCGCGGTGCGCGGCGGCTTCCTCGACGAGGCGGGCGCGGCCCTCCTGGCCGAGCGCGAGACCCTGGACCTCGTCTTCTTGCCGGGCTTCAGCACCGCGGAGGTCGCGACCTCGGTGGCCGGCCGCGGCGTGGGCATGGACGTGGTCCGCACCAATGTGCTGCGGCTCGGCGGTGAGATCGACGTCGAGACCGAGATCGGGGTGGGCACGCGCTTCACCCTCAAGCTGCCCCTCACCGTGCTCATCGGCCACGCCCTCGGCATTCGCGCGGGCGGGGCGGAGCTGGCGGTGCCGGTCACGGCGGTGCGCGGCCTCTACCACGTGGCGCCCCGGGACATTCAGTCCGGGCCGGAGGGCGAGCTGGTCGAGGTCGAGGGGGAGCTGCTCGAGGTGCTGCGGCTGGACCGCGTCCTGGGTCTCGCGGGGAGCGCGGCCCGGCATGCCCACTCCGCGATCCCGGCGCCGCGCATCCCCGTGGTGGCGCTGCGGGCGGGGCGCCGCCTCGTCGCGGTGGTGGTGGACGAGCTGCTCGGCAAGCAGGAGATCGTCATCAAGAGCCTGGGCGCCTTCCTGGACGAGGTGGGGCCATGGGCCGGCGCCAGCATCAGCGGCGACGGGCGCGTCATCCTCCTCCTCGATCCGACGCGGCTGGTCGAGCGCGCGCGAGCCGGCGCGCGGCCCGTGCCCAAGCGTCCGGCGCCCGAGGCCGCGGCCCCGGCCCACGAGGGGCCGCCCCGCGTCCTCGTGGTCGACGACTCGCTCAGCGTGCGGAAGTTCGTCGGGCTCATGCTCGAGCGCGCCGGGCTCGACGTGCGCTTGGCCGCCGACGGCTACGACGCCATCACCCGGCTCGGCGAGGGACCGGTGGACGTGGTGGTCACCGACCTCGAGATGCCGCGCGTGAACGGCTTCGAGCTGATCGGCGACCTGCGCCGGCGACCCGAGACGCGCGACGTCCCGGTGGTCGTGCTCACCACGCGGGCCGGCGAGAAGCACTTGGCGCTCGCCCGCCGACTCGGCGTCGAGCACTACATGACCAAGCCGGTGGACGAGCGGGCGTTCGTGGCCCTCGTGACGCGCCTGGCCGCCCGCGCCGCCGGCCCACCCGCCCGCAGGACCCAGGAGAGGGCATGAGCGCGCGCGGGGGCGGGGTGGGCGGCCCGGTGAGCGTGCCCGTCCGCGTGCTGGTGGCGGGGGAGTCGCGCGCGATGCGCAGCGCCCTCCGGCGGATGTTCGCGGCCGACCGGCGGGTGGACGTGGTCGGCCTCGCCGCCGACGCCGACGAGGTGAGCCGTGCGGTGGTCAAGCACGTGCCCGACGTGATCGCGCTGGACATCGGCATGGAGGCCGAGGACGCCTTCGCCACCATCGCGCGGGTGATGACGGAGCGCCCCACCGCGGTCGTGGCGCTCTGTGCGACGACCCCCGAGGGCGGTGAATCGGCCATCCGCGCCCTCGAGATGGGGGCGGTGGACGTGCTCGCCAAGCCGAGCTGGAGCGTGGATCCCTCGCTCGGAGCCCTCGCGGAGGACATCGTCCGCACGATCCTGGCCGCGGCACGCATCCGGCCCACCGTCATCGCGGCGGCGCGGCGGGGCGAGCGGCCCGCCACGTCGCGACCCAGCCTCCCCGCCTTCACCATGCCGCCGGGCGACACGGGATGGACGCCCTGCGTGGTGATCGCGGCCTCCACGGGCGGGCCCGCCGCGCTGTTTTCGCTGGTGCCCGAGCTGCCGCGCGAGCTGCCCGCGTCGGTGCTGGTGGTCCAGCACATGCCGGCGCCCTACACGCAGGCCTTCGCCCGGATGCTCGCCGAGCGCTCCACCATCGAGGTGCGCGAGGCCGCGGCGGGCGATCGTCTCGCCCGCGGGCTCGTCTTCGTGTGCCCGGGCTCGCAGCATCTCACCGTGGGGCAAGGCGGCGAGGTGGTGCTGCGCCCCGCCCAGATCTCGTCCGAGGACTCGCCCTCCGCGGACCTCGCCATGAGCTCGGTGGCCGAGCAGGCGGGCGGGCTGGCCGTCGGCGTGGTGCTCACCGGGATGGGGCGCGACGCCGCGCTGGGCGCCGCCGCCATCCGCAAGAGCGGCGGCATCGTGATCGCGCAAGACGAGGCCTCGTCGGTCGTGTACGGCATGCCGCGCGCCGCCGCCGACATGGGTTGCGTGGACGCGATGGTGCCGCTGTCGGGCCTGCCCGAGACCATGCTGGCGTGCGTGGGCGATCTCCTGAGCCATTACCTTCGGATGGGCCATGCCTCTTAGCCCGAGCCACCTCGCGCCGCGCCTGCGCCCCGTGCCCACGCTGCAGGGGCGCTATCTCCTCTTCTCCGTGCACGACCGCACCTATGCGGTCGAGGCCGCGCGCGTGAAGCACGTGCAGCGCGCCGACGGCGCGAGGGAGGGGGAGGTGCTGTCGTTCGACGCGGGCTACGCGGTGATCGACCTCCGAACCCTTCTCGGGTTTCCGGCGTGGGAGGGGCCCGGGTCCGGCCCGCGCGGCCGCGTCGCCGTCCTCGTCGCGGGCGTGGGATTGGCCGGGGCGCTCCTGGTGGACGCCATCGTGACTCTCGTGCTCCTGCCGCTCGACGTGGTCGGCTCGCTCCCCCTGGACTTCTCCGCGCCCGAGCGGCGCTGGCTGCGCGGCCTGGCCCGGGTGGGCGACGCCGACGTGCCCGTGCTCGACGTGGACGCGCTGCTGCCCTACCGCCTGGAGAGGAAATATGCCCAAGGTCTTGCTGGTTGACCCGGATCCGGACAGCCGGGGCGCGTTCGAGCGCGCCCTGCGCGGGGCCGGCTACGAGGTCTCCGTCGCGGCGAGCGGATCGTTCGCCTTGACCCAGCTCGAATGGGATCGGCCGGCCCTCATCGTCACCCAGGCGCGGGTGGACGACATGGACGGCTGCGAGTTCTTCGGGATGGTGCGGAGCGATCCCAAGACGGGCGAGATCCCGTTCCTCCTGCTCGCCGGCCTCGAGCGACACATCGCCGCCCAGGCCGCCGAGCACGGGGTGGACCGCCTGAGCACCGGACACGTCAGCGTGCCGGGCTTCCTCGCCGAGGTGCGGGCCATCCTGACCGGCGAGCCAGCGAAGCCGACGCCCGCGCCCGCCGCGCCCCCGGTGGCCGAGCCCCCGGCCCAGGTGATGCGCGGCACCCTCGACGTGATGGATCTGCCCGCCCTCGCCCAGGCCATCGCCATGGGCGGGAAGACCGGGCGCCTCACCATCGGGCTGGGCGCCGGCCCGGGCGCGCTCGAATTCGAGGGCGGCCAGCTGGTGCACGCGGAGTTCGGGGGGGAGAGCGGGGAGCAGGCCTTCACCGATCTCGTCTGCGCCTCGCAGGCGGAGGGCAGCGGCGACTTCTGCTTCTCGCCGTCG
>Ga0081538_10004405_pt1 | contig 12989 bp, 10 predicted proteins | sample TabmetS5T2R1_FD_71022 | JGI IMG/M metagenome (GOLD analysis project Ga0081538, IMG submission 71022) | Tabebuia heterophylla rhizosphere microbial communities from the University of Puerto Rico - S5T2R1 | ecosystem: Host-associated > Plants > Roots > Rhizosphere ...
GGATTTCTTGACAGCTTCCTTCTTTGCAACCATCACATAGCCAGACTTGGCAAAAGACCTGCGCGGGAACCTTGCATTGTCGTTCACTTCTTCCTGAGAGAACTCAAAGCCAGCCGCCTTGGCCGCCTCTGTGAGATCCTGCACTGTCGGATCAAAGACTGCCTGATCCCGGTTCACTTTGCGCCCTTGGCGCCGCTTGAGGTTCTTGTTAAAGTAGTCAAGCCATAGTATCACGTGATCGTAGTCCTTCAATCCAGTGAAGATAGTAACCCGATCCCTTCTTAATAAATGAAAGTGAGAATTATTATTACATCCTTGCTTCTTGCCTTGCCTGCCAATGGAAGACGTCTTCTGATCCAAAGCGGGCAGTGCAGGTTCGGTCGTCGTCAATCCTGTACGTGATCTCTAACCTAAACAGGTTTCTCTCGCTTTTTGGTACTGATGAGCCAGTCCTCTCATACGTCCTGGTCCCTCCCTCGATCCAGCTGGAAGGAATGCTAAGCTCGCCTGACCACTTGTTCTGCTGGCTCCTATCCTGCACAAGCTCGGTTGAGAGCAAAGTCTGGTGCTTCAGCCTGCTGTCGCCCTGCACCTTGTCCAGGTTTTCCCTCTTGGCATTGTTAATCAGCTGGGCAACGACCGATCTCACGCCTGTGCTTCCCAAGTTGACTGACAGGAGCAGCCGCCCTGACTCTAGCGAGTTTAGAGATTCTGAAGGCGCAGGCTTGCAATCAAAATTGACAGAATACGGGCAGGCGTTCCTATCCTTTGGGTCAGGCCCGTCCCAAGATACTTCCACAGAAAATAAAGTCCATATTGGCTCTTAACGGTTACCGAAAAATCATGAAGTCTTTGCTCCTTTTACCATGACTGCGTTGACCACTCCGTCTTGGCTTGGCCTTGAGACGACCCTTGCAACACCGCCTTCCGTCTCTATGAGCGCGCCCTTGCTGATGACACCTCTTCTTTCATAGTCTCTGTTGGCGGGGTTCTTAGTAACCGTCAGGATCTTGGACTTTGTTACCTTCTTGCTTTCCTGATCAATAACGTTGGCAAACTCAGCAGTCTTGAGGGCGGCCTTGACATTGTTGCCCCTTGTCCTGCGGGTCACGATCTGGGTCGGGCCAGCGACGGCCTCATTTGGATAGCGGTCAATCTCAAACTTTCTCCTTCCTCTCAGGGCAACCTTGCGGCCTCCGGTCATCTTGCGCCCTGCAAGGTTCTCTATTGATTTTCGCATAGCAGTGAGCAATAGGTAATTTTTTACTCTAATAATAACGTTAATTTTCTAGTCCTAAAACATGAGTATTCTGGATAGTATAATGTTATATTTTATATGTTTGCTTCCATACTTAAACTTTGAAAGGAAAAAGGTGCAGCGAGAGTAGCTTTACAGCTTGTCCTGCTTGATGTCCTCGTACTTTTTCGTTTAATGACTCGCCCGTTGACCTCTACCTCGACTTCTCCAGATTCATTAACAATTTCATATGGAATGACAACAACATTGGCCCCCCTGCTCCACCAAAATTTCGAATCACTCCACATCGAGCTAAAAGCTAGCAATGGTTCAATTACTGAAGATGATTATGCCAAAGCGGATAGAAGATGCCAAGATAGCACTGCTGAACTGTCCTTTGGAAATAGAAAAGACAGAAATGAGCGCAGAGATCAGTATCTCTGACGCTCAGCAAATGCAAAGCTTCCTTGACGAAGAGAACATGATGCTCAAGTCAATGGTGGATAAGGTTGCAGCTGCGGGAGCAAACGTACTGATATGCCAGAAAGGAATTGATGACATAGCACAGCATTATCTTGCCAAAGGCGGCATATACTGGCGGCAGAGTGATCACAAACATCGACGATGTAATAGCAGCATCAAAACCAAAGGAAAGTGGCGTGCCAAAACCAGGTGCCGGAGGTATGCCATGCGGCGCTGACATGGACATGCATGAAGTTGGAAATTCTTTCTATTCCCCTTTCTATTTTTCTTTATGAACCGAACTTTGCTTGCAAAAAATCCCCCGATGAAAGTTTCGTGATGAAAGGCGTCGATTTACCCTTGGCATAAGTCAAACGTCGCTAGACAATCCAAACAATAATACTTTTCACGTGAAGTACGGATAATCTTGGTCTGTGAGTTCGTTCTCCAACAACTGTTGCAGCGATATACAAAGTCATTTGATACGGGATCCCATTCTTCCATGGTGATATACTCGAGCTTACCCTTGTTAAACTGTGCTGCTACTGCTCATCCGGATTTCGTTTCTATTTCAAAAGCGAATTCACGCCCTTTTCTTAGTTCCTATCTTCAATCCGTTATTATCCTGGCTTTGCCATTACCGAGAAGACTTTGATTTTTGACCCCTTATTATAGTCAACATGATAGTATAGAGACTATAATACACACTAAAGAAGGTTAAAGCTAGACTGCGATACACTCTGGTTGACCATGTTATTATTCCGGCTCCAACGGTCTTGGAATGCTGCGTGCTGTTTTCCATGAGCAATCTCGCCGTTACAAGACAAAATAATAGAGGCAAAACATTCTCCATTCTTGTTAAGTTTATTATTGCGGAGTCAGGTTTAACAAAGAATTTGGACGAGGAAGACCATCCTCACCACGCACATCGGTTATAAGATGCGCTTTGCAATCGACGACAGTGTTGTTGCCATTACACATATCATCAATCCGTATATAACCAAAGTTAAAGATGCCACCCTCTTCATAAAGCAGAGTAGGATTAAATGTTGTATCTATTTTGGGAAGAGGAGGACCACCTGACATGCCAAATCGAAATGCACTGAGTGGGCCACTAACAAGCTCATAAAAGAGCAGTTTGTCTCCATCGTCATTAGCATCCACTTGATATTTTATATTGGCTGCAAAATGAACATCCGTTGTTACAAACACTACGTTGTTGATGTTGTTTTCATCTATGAATTTTAACAATCCTTGAAATTCTCTTTCAAATCCAGTTTCAGATGAGAAATTCGTCTCATTTCCATTGGCCCAACCGTCACGACCAAAAATTGAAGCGTTAAAACCGGTAGGAATTGAGATGGGCACATCGCTGCTTATTACTTTCCAAGTTGCACTAGAATTCAAAAGGCTTTCTTCTAACCAGCGAAGTTGCTCGCTACCAAGCATGGTCTTATTATTTTCTACACTGTCAGCCATACTGTTAGGACTACGATATGACCTTGCATCAAGAATTATTAGATCCAGGTTCGGTCCCCAGCTAAATGAGCGGTATATCCTATTTGGATCGTCACGATTGCGATCTATTGGAGAGTAGCTAAAGAAGGCTTCTCTTCCGACCTTTACAAGATTTGGATATCCTTCGCGGTCTTTGTTAGCAGAATTCCAGTATTGCCATGGTGCTCCAAAGTCATTGATAACTTCATGATCATCCCACTGTGAATACATAGATGTGTTTTCAAGAAAATCCTGCAAGTATGGGTCAGCTCGGTTATACTGCCAATGCTGCAAATAGACATTACGAACTTGGCCAAGATTAGTCCAGTTGATGGCTGGGTCAACTACTCCAGAAAAGTTCCCAGGTATGTTTTGCCATCCTCCAGGGCCATCAGGTCCATCTGCGGGACATGTATCAGCAGAATATATCATATCGCCATTTGCGATAAAGAAATGAGGTGATAATTCTTTCATTTTTGCAAAAATAGAGTATCCTCCTTTATCGAGTTGTCGGCAGTACTTCTGGCCGCCAAGGTCGGCGCCAAAAATGAAGCTAATAGGCGCGCTCTTGGAAGATGATGATGATGATAGGGAGACGATGGGTGGTGGTGCTGTTACAAAGGTGCCAAGCACACTATCTGAATCCATAGAAGAATCATTCTTGTTGCTGCCCTTGTTGTTACCACTACCACCATCATCAGCTGAAGTGCCAAACCATACTCGATAGTAATATCGTACATCTGGACTTAGTCCTTCTAGTTTTATATGGGCAGTAAAGTCTGTTGATTGATTGGCCAGTGCTCCAGCACGTGACTTTGGATGTGAGAAATTTGGATCATTATCATACTCTATATACATTTGAGCTTGCTTGTTGGCACGCGCCCATATCACCGCACTATGGCCTGTTACGTCGCCGCTGCTAACGCCATGTGTTATAAAGAGATCTCTATTTGCCTGCTCGGCTGCATATGCGGAGTATTGAGTGAATTTTTTATAGTAAGAAGATGTTGCCACTATACTAGCGGTCAGAATCAAGGTTAACGCTATAAACATAATGCTAATGATGGTCCTATTATTGTAAATCGTCATCTAGTTTCGTCAACACATGCAATTTAGGTTTCAAAATATAATAGAAGTATGAAAAAGACTTCCAATACCCCTACCTTTGCATGTTAGAGCATGGATTTGGAGTATATATTATGGTGGGGATAATTGTTTGGTAGAGCAGGTCATATGTCCTCTCTCTAAATAGATATCTCCGCCCACCTTTGGCCTCTTCAGTAATCTATCAAAACCAAATCAAGTCAGATACTGCCAAATAAACGGTAACAAGATGTTTTCTTGGAAAACCTTTGCTATCCAAACTTCAAAGTTCAAAGGAATATTTGATAAAAATCCTGATTTTTGGTGGTACACTGGTGTTGGTAATGAACAACTCCATAACGCTCATCTGACAAATGAGGCGAGTAGTATCTCCTATAGTCAACGGAGCCTACAACGTGCTGCACAAAATGGAAGTTAATTATTACGTCGCTTCATCTTTTTAGCAGCAGCTCGATTGTGCGGCACCTTATATCCATTTCATGCATCAAAACCTAATAAGCAAGCATCAATTACCATTCCTTCTTGTGAGCGAATCAAGCCAAGATTTCATTCTATAGCGGAATCAACGAGATAGGAGGGAACAAGTTCCTAATTGAAGACAGGAAAACGCGGATATTCTTGGACTTTGGAATGCAGAGATAGGCAAAGCCGGTCAGTGTTTCGCCGACTTCTTTTTGGTTCCAAGGACTCTAAATGGCATGTGGGACCTGTTTGAATTTGGTCTGCTGCCGCGGCCGAGCGGTTTCTACCGGTAGGATCATTCAAAGCACATGGGCGAGTTTGGCGGCGGCTGGGTAAACGTTCGGGTCCTGCGCCAATGCGGGCTTTGCCTTCTTTGTGTAGCGCCATTAATAGAGTGTCAGGATTGAGGGAAAGACAAAGTGGAAATACACCACTTTAGGGCTGATGGCAATACTTGCTGTTAGTTTTTCTTTTCCGCAAGCATTTGCCCATGTGACGAACAATGTAAATCATGTGTTAGCGCATATCTTCGACAACACCCAATTAATAGAGGCAAACACAGACAATCTGTTACTCGCAGGATTAGGAGACATAGTCCGTATCTCAGAAACAATACATGACGGTGCAGATAAGAGGTATAGCGGCGAGATAACATTTCACAGAGCGAACGGAACTGGAGCATACCAGATAGAACAACTCCACCTCTGCCATATCAAGCTCGGAGTTGGTCACAGTGGATTTTATGAGATTCTTATAGACGGAAAATGAATGAATGTCGATGGACTCATTTCGAGGGGTAATCTCCCGGTAATCGGAGATCGCGAATGTTGTACCGATCTCATGTTCGTGTCGCAAGAACATATCAGACTTTCCTTGGGTGAAGACAGACAACAGTCATGACATCAAACTCTTGATGGTTGAGTTACAGACGGGTGGTGATGACGATAGTAATGGCGCAGAGTTAGTGGCATACGTAACTGGACTTAATTCCCCCTCGGATATGAGCATCGACAGCACCACAGACGATACGTAGAATGAATGCCGACCCTCCTTTCTCTCTTTTCATTTTAATAAAACGAGATAGCAATTTGCAACATTAGGTTTGAGTAACGGCTGCGCTGCAACGCCCGACAAAAACAACCTCTACATTGCAACAAAACTCTCCATTCCTGCAGTAAGCTATTATCGCTAGCGATATCTGGCTGGCGTCCATGTCCGAAAATTCGAGGGTTCTATTTGCCTGTCGTTGCAGGAAAGTTTAATTCCTATCTCAAAAGCTTTGATGGTTCCTTGAGGTCAGCCTCTTCAGTGCTAAAAGAGGCTGTTGAAATGCGAAATATCAAGTTCTTATGTCAAGTAGCTTGCTTGATCTTACCAGAGTGGGGATGGATAATCTGGTGTGGAAGAACACACATTTTTGTAAATCAGTTCAGGAGTGCGGGCCCAAGGATTGCCAGTGCTTTTAGAGGCACTAAAGAGTAGATTTCAATATTTATACACTAAAAACAAGCTAAAAAGGTTTCTGCACAACAGCACCAGTGAAATTTGATGTTGTCATAGTAGTCGGTCGGTTCATACACTGTGTTAGCTTTAAAGGTTGATGCTAAAAGTAGGTCCGGAGGGATATGTCTGAAAAATGCAGTTGAGCCAAAAAAAGATTGCTTTTTGTTTTCCAGTCTGATCAAGATCAGGCGCTAAGGATTTACAAAAATATTTCAGAACCAAATGCACCTTATTTATCTTAAGAATGACTATATGGTGTACACATGATCCCGCAGATTTATAGTAGCTTAGAGGGCCTGATATCTGAATTTTCCGAGGTCCGGAAGACTACCATGGAGATATTCAGCCCGCTCAGCGTCGAAGATGCTGTGATGCAATCAGACACCTTTGGAAGCCCGCCAAACTGGCACATCGCACACGTTACATGGTTTTTCCAGAAGGTGCTTGAAAAGCACGGCCGCATACTGGAAGAATCTAATCCGCAACCATACCTGAACTCTTACTACCAACAGTATGGCAACATACTGCCAAAGCAAGAGCGCGGCAGGTTTCCACGGCCTACCGTAAAGCAGGCCATCGCATACAGGTCGCAGATAGAGAAAGAAGTGATTTCATTTCTGCAAGAGTGCGAGTCAAGAGAAAAAAATCTAATGGCTGAAAAAGATGTCATGTACGACATCACGCTGGGCATGCAGCATGAAATGCAACACCAGGAGCTCATGGTATATGATTTCCAGCACTACTTTCAGAGGTTTCGGGATCCTAAAGACAATTACATTCCGGCAACTGTGCAAGACCCTCCGCAGCGGCCGAAAGAAAAACCAATCGGAATGGCGGAAATTCCTGGTGGCATTTATGAGCTAGGCTTTAGCGGAAAAGGGTTCTGCTACGACAACGAGCTGCCAGAGCACAAAGTATACCTCCAACCTTACAGGATGGACTTGACGCCCGTGACCAATGGCGACTTTATGAAGTTTGTCAAGGCCGGCGGATATGAAGATTACAAGTACTGGCTTGCAGACGGCTGGGATCTTGTGCTTGCACAAGGGTGGAAGGCGCCGCTCTACTGGGAGAATAATAAAGATGGTAGGTGGGTAAAGAAAGATTTCCGCGGCCTGCATGAAATTCAGCCTGATGAGCCCGTAGTCAATGTTAGTTACTACGAGGCAGACGCGTACGCGCGCTGGGCCGGCAAAAGACTGCCGACCGAAGCAGAATGGGAAAAAGCTGCGAGTTGGAACGAGAACCTGCAGAGAAAAACTATGTACCCCTGGGGAGATGTAGAGCCAGCGTCGAGGTATGCTAACCTTATGGACTCGTGGATTTGGTCTCCAACGAAAATAGGCTCATATCCTGAAGGCAAGAGCTACTACGGCTGCCACCAGATGTTGGGCGACGTGTGGGAATGGACATCGTCAGAATATGTCCTATATCCTGGCTTTATGTCAAAATTCCATGAATATACAGACAAGTGGGCCATAAACCAGAAAGCGCTGAGAGGCGGATGCTTTGCCACGCCTTCCCGGCAGATAAGGAATAGCTACAGGAACTACTTCAAGCCCCACGAGAGGATACTGTTTGCTGGATTTAGGTGCGCGCAGGATAGAGGGGCGAATTAACCGCGTCGCAACTGAAACTGTCCAGACCAACGCCCGGGTTGTGAGGAATGTGAAAAGGAGAGAAGGACATGGATTGGTGGTGCAAAATAGAAAACAAGAAGTAACCAGAGAGCTCGCCAGACATTTTGCTTTTGATGTATCTGTGGGCTTGAGAGGCAAGAGGAAGTCCCTCCCGTTCAGATACCTTTATGACAGTGCAGGATCGAAGCTTTTTGAGCAGATATGCCTTCAACCAGAATACTATCCAACAAGGACGGAAGCTTCGATACTTGCGAAATTCTCACCAATGATCGCACAACTACTGAATAACAGAGCGATCTCTGTTATAGAACTTGGAAGTGGCAAAAGCACAAAAACAAAAATCCTACTAGAACAGTTCAAGGCAATGGCCAAAGAGGTTGTCTACTTTCCAATAGATATCTCTGATGCAATATTACACGAGACAGCGGTCAGCCTGACCACTGAACTGGGTATCAACGTGATCGCTATCCCGGCGGAATACAGCAAGGGCATAAAGAAGGCCAATAAAATCATAAGTAAAAGCAGAATTTTTCCGAGGAAACTCATTCTCTTTTTGGGTTCAAGCATCGGGAATTTCGAGCCGAGGGAAGCAGCAGCTTTTCTACGAATGATAAGGGAAACCATGAAAGAAGGTGATGTGCTGCTCATTGGCTTTGACCTTCACAAGGACAGACGCATGCTTGACGCCGCCTACAATGACAAAAATGGAATTACTGCAAGGTTCAACCTGAACCTTCTTGAGCGAATCAATATGGAGTTGCAAGGGCAGTTTGACATTGATAAGTTTGCTCATATCGCTTTTTACAACGAGAAGTTGCGCAGGATAGAAATGCACCTTGTTTCAAAAGAGGACCAAAACATCTACATCGCGTATCTTGACAAGTTTTTTCATTTCGAAAGGGGCGAAACCATACACACGGAAAACTCGTACAAGTATGACATGCACCAGATCAAGGATATTGCAAAGGGAAGCGGCTTGATTCTAAAGGACCGTTTCATGGATGAAAAAAAGTGGTTTTGCCTTGCACTTTTTATCCAAGATGACTGTTATCAAAAGAGGTAGTGAAGTATATGGCGACACACTTGTCCTCATTGCAGAATATGAACTGCTAGGTATTATAGTGAAATCATCAGAAATAGGTCACGAACTGCTTATGTATGAAAGATACGAGTATTGGTGATGCCAAGAAAAAATATTGATACCCAGTGCGCGCATTTAAGTAGAGTTGATCCAGAAATTCAAGGTAATACTAAGGGATGTGAAGAATGTGAAAAAATGGGTGCACAATGGGTACACTTGCGCCTATGTCTGACATGCGGTCATGTCGGCTGCTGCGACGATTCTATTAATAAGCATGGTACAAAGCATTTCAAAAAGACAAATCATCCGATAATAAAGTCGTACGAGCCTGGTGAAAATTGGAAATGGTGCTTTGTTGATGAGTTGATGATGGAATAAAATGATAGCCTACAGATTGTTCAATTACAGTCATGCAGACATTATTACAAAATATACTATTGGGAGCTCTGAGAGTATCGTAGGCAGATCTAATCTTCAGACTGTTTATCAGTTAGCATTACGTCATTTTGTATACGAAGGGACAAAATAATCTGAGCGATGAGACACAAGGAACGACCGCACCGGAAACAACTTCTATGAGGGGTACACGAAGGGGGCTTCCACTAACCAGAGCTCATGTTGAGCAGATATTTCCTAAATTAACACCGGCGCAGATTCGTCGCATTGCAGCGCGCGGGCACATGCGTGCGATGGAGCGTGGTGAAGTGCTCTACGAGCAGGGAGACAGCCCCACGTCGTTGTTTTTGGTTGTCTCCGGCGAGCTTGAGGTTGTACGCCCCTTGGGCGCCGTTGAGACCCTTGTTACCGTCTATGGCTCTGGTCAGTTCACGGGCGAGGTCGGCACGCTGTCCGGCCGGCGGACTCTCTTTCGCGTGCGTGCCACTAAGCCAGGTAAGGTGATCGAATTGGATCGGCAACACATGCTGGCTTTGATGCAGAGCGACGCTGAGCTTGGCGAGATCCTGACGCGGGCTTTCATTCTCCGTAGGGCTGAGTTGGTGGCGGCTGGTGTGGGAGATGTTGTGCTCATCGGATCAACCTATTCGGCCGATACGCTTCGGATCAAAGAGTTCCTGATGCGCAACGGACACCCCTACTCCTATATAGACCTCGAACGCGACCCTGACGTACAGAACCTATTGGATAGTTTCCATCTTGCAGCCACCGAGATACCCGTGGTGATCTGCCGGGGCAAGGTTGTGCTTAGGAATCCCAGCAAGCAACAAATAGCAGACTGCCTAGGCTTCAATGAATCTATTGACCAAACTCATGTGCGCGATGTCGTCGTCATCGGCGCTGGTCGCTCAGGGTTGGCCGCGGCAGTGTACGGCGCTTCAGAAGGGCTCGACGTTCTGGTGCTGGAAACGACTTCCCCTGGCGGCCAGGCAGGTTCAAGCTCAAAAATCGAAAATTACTTGGGATTTCCCACAGGTATCTCGGGCCAGGAGCTCGCAGCTCGGGCGTACCATCAGGCGCAGAAGTTCGGCGCGGAGATGCTCATCGCCAAGGGCACGCGACTCGTCTGCGACAGCAAACCGTTCGTCGTAGAAGTCGAGAACGGAGCTCGAATTCCGGCACGCACTGTAGTGATTGCGACCGGGGCGGAGTATCGAAGGCCGCCATTGAAAAACTTGTCGCGCTTTGATGGCGCGGGTGTCTATTACGGTGCGACCTTTGTGGAAGCGCAGTTGTGTGGAGGAGAGGATGTGATTGTGGTTGGCGGAGGAAACTCAGCCGGTCAGGCTGCCGTGTTTCTGGCGGAGACTACAAAGCGCGTACACATGCTTGTCAGGTCTGCCGGTTTGGCCGAGAGCATGTCGCGCTACCTGATTCGCCGGATCGAAGAGACTGTTACGATAGTATTACGGCCGTACACTGAGATCGTGGCGCTAGAAGGTGGCGATCACCTGGAATCCGTTCGCTGGCGGAACAATCAAACTGGGCAAATCGAGGAGCACAATATCCGCCACATATTTGTCATGACGGGTGCTACTCCTGACACCCATTGGCTCAATGGCTGCGTCGCGCTCGATGCTAAAGGCTTCATTAAGACGGGTCCAGATCTGTCGCCAGAAGATCTGAGCGCTGCACGCTGGCCCCTTGCCCGTCCGCCCTACTTGCTCGAAACCAGTTTGCCGGGAGTCTTTGCTATAGGCGATGTGCGTAGCGGCAGCATCAAGCGTGTCGCGTCCGCGGTTGGCGAAGGATCGATTGCAATTTCATTTATTCATCAAGCACTCAAGGAATAGGAAGCAGATCGAGCCGTACCAAGATCTGGAAAAATACTATCGTCGAGGCCTAACATTGCTCACATCTAAGATGCAATAAGAGGACGGTGTCAAGGCGCATTGGCATATGGCTACTGCTTCAACCTCCTTGACACGGTCATGACCGGGGCAGTAGCAGTAGCAACAAATGATGATGGTACCGCACAACCTTCTACTGGCTACAAAGTAGGTCGTTGTTTGCTTCTTGTTCTTCTTATTTTGACAGTCTGAACAATTCTTGGCTTTCAAGTCGCTTTCGGTATCATCTATCATCTACTACTTTTTTGGATACTCTTGTATAAGAACCCGTAAGTAAAGCGGGTTCGAGGGATATGTCTGAAAATTCAGTTGAGTCTACAAAGTGCATTTTTACTTCTTTTCACGGCACCTGCATCCGCAATGGGCACAGGGCTGTCGCGCGCTGCTGACACCACCTTGTAACAACGGCATCCGCCGCAGTCTGACACTCCAGTATTAAAAACGTAAACCTTATCTACAATTCGCCATTTTCGCCTCCAATCAACATGGGCTTTCTTAGGTTCGTAATGCGTAGGTTACGTGCTGAAAAACAAAGGGTCCTGTGTCCTATGTGTCAAGCACGATTCAGTGAAAAGCTAGAGCTCGTGGAGCCGACAAGATCAACATTCAAAATGACAAGAGTGGTCTTATATCTGGCAAATTTCTTCAACATGTTTTGGGTTTCGGCAACAGAGATAACAAACTCTGGTTCTCCTTCTAGTCTTTTCCAAACTCTGGTCTAGGATTTTGTCACTACAGAATCCAGATCAATAGCTTGAGGATTAGGGGAAGATGATTTTAAGGTAGATGAATGCAATGCTTGTTTAACAAATTCGCCTTTTCGTCCTTCTATTAGATGTGCACTGTGAATTATTTTATCAACGTTCTCTTGACTGATTCCAGTCTGTGATGATATGACGTCTGTTGTAATCCCAGATTTATGTAAATTTAATATGGCTTGTCGTCGATAACTACTACCGATATCAGTATTGGAGTCTCGACTTCCTTCATCAACGTGACTATCGAGATTCATTTTATTAGATTCATGCTTTGTGTTTGTGTCCGCCAGATTGGCAGAATATAATCGCTGTACTATTATAATTTTATGGACTATGTCAATACCAATCTAATTTTGGATTTGGAAATTAAAGAACACGGGGAAAAGGAGCAGAGGATTGCATATTAAAGATAAAGACAACAGTCTATAACTATTATTCTTGGGGACTCGGAAAAATGACTTATACGAATAAGTGACGTAGGTCTATGAAGCGCGGCTATCGAGATTTGGATAAATTAAGGAAGAAGGCAAAACATGATAGAGTGAGTCTTAATATTCTCGTCAATTAATTGTTGCCTACTCGGAGCGGGATATGACAGCCACAAGCGCAGGATGGATGGTAGTGGCAAGGGTGACCATAAACAAGGCATTGGGAATGTTGAGTCAAGACGAAATCCTAAGCCTAGCAGATGCAACATACCGAGGCACTGAAGATATGTTCATATTCATGGAAAAAAGGATGATTAGCAACCTTTCTTTCAATATTGAGAATAAGAGCGAAAAAATCTGAGTTCCACGTAAGGGAACTGGAAAAGAATGGCAAAACGACCTTCATAATCCAACATGATCTAGGGCGAAATTACTCCTTGTTTAGTAAGAGCTTGTATGAAGCAATTTTGCGTAAATATGGGGAACGAGCAGAGTTTGAGACCACGGATAA
>Ga0081538_10004406_pt1 | contig 12988 bp, 10 predicted proteins | sample TabmetS5T2R1_FD_71022 | JGI IMG/M metagenome (GOLD analysis project Ga0081538, IMG submission 71022) | Tabebuia heterophylla rhizosphere microbial communities from the University of Puerto Rico - S5T2R1 | ecosystem: Host-associated > Plants > Roots > Rhizosphere ...
CTCGGGCTCGAGCTGCCATTCCTCGCGCAGCTCGCGCGCCAGCGTGTCCGCCGGGCTCTCGCCCAGATCCACTGCCCCTCCGGCGCCGAGAGCCCAGCGGTTCGCCCAGGTCGAGACCCAATCCGCCCGACGCCCGGCGAGCCAGCGGCCGTCGGCCGCGCGGACCACGCAGAGCGCGGTCATGCTGTTCGCGGCGTGGTCCTCCACGAGGCGCAGCGCCCAGCGCACCGGCTGGAGCTCTAGCTCGAGGCGGCCGCGGTCGACGCGCCAGGCGGCCAGCCGGGTCGCCATCCCGTCGTGGGCCGGCGAGCCGCGCTCGCGCAGGTCGGAGACGGCCTCGTCGGCCAGTCGCTCGATCTCGACCGGCGGTTCGTAAGCCTCCTCGCGCCAGCGCACCGCGACCTGGTCCGGTTGCCAGGGTCCGCGGGCGAGCATGCCGGGACGCGCCGTCATTGCTCCCAGACTAGATGCCGGCTGCGCAGCAGGACGCGGCAGCAGAGTGAGCCCGCGCGCGCCGCGGGCACGAGCTCGGCGGGATCACCCCAGCGAAGCTCGTCGTACTGCGTGCCGACACCCCGCTGGGGCACCGACGGGTCACCGGAGACGATCTCGGCTTCCCAGTCGCGCATCCGGATCCGATTGGCCGCGCGCTGGGCCGTCGCCTCACCCAGCGGCCGCAGCGGCCTCACCTCAACACCGAGCTTGCTTCGGCCCGCTCGGCGCACCGCCTCCTCCTCGCTCTCGCCCTCCTCGAGCGACGCGGCGGGGAGGCCCCAGAGACCCGGCAGGTCCTCATCGTCCTGCGGGCGCCGCACCAGCAACAGGCCGTCGGGCCCTTCGATGACCAGCGAGATCGATTGCTTGAGCTGCCGCATCGTGTAGGGAGTATGGGTGGGCGCGGGGTGCCGAGCCCGACACGTTCGACCCTTTCATGCGATACATCCGGTTCTCAGGTGTTCGGCCAACCGGGGCGGCTGAACGCCCACCGGTCGCCTTCGGGCGCGGTCGTCATGACAAACGAAGCGGCGACGGACGCATGAAGATCCGCGCCGGCCGGGCGCCCCGGCGCAGCCGGGGCCCGGCGCCCGCGCCCAGGCCGCCCTTCAGCAGGTACGCTCGCTGCTCATCGCCGCGGCAGGCCGGCCGCCGAAGCCCGGCCGCCCGCCTGAGCCCGGCGGGGTGGGGCGAGTTATGCCTCCATCTCGACGCATAAGTCGCCCCACCCCCTCGTGAGGCGGGAGCCCGGCCCGCCTGCGCGGGCCGGTGTATCGCGCCCACCAGCGTCCAGTGCCAGCCGCCTAATGGGCGACATCGTGGACGGTGGTGGCCGAGCACGGTGTTGCGGCCGTTCCGTAACGCACGCACCCCACGCGTGCGTTTCGGCCCGGCACGCTCGCGGCATGCAGGGGGTTGGGCACATTTCGGGAAAATACGTCCGGTTTCGTGACCAACCCCTCGCGACGAGGCCGCCCTGCACGAGGCGGGCCTGGCGCGCGTGTACACGCCCAAGGACTTCGAGGGGTTGCCCCCCCCGGGGTGGACCGAGGCGCAAGACCCGAGCCAACCGAATACGCACCTCCGCGGGACCGGCCTCGTCCGCGGCGGGCGAGCCGAGCCTACGCTCCGAGCTCCTCGCGCAGGCGCCGCAGGTCCGCGCGGAGGGAGGCCAGCTCCTCCTCGAGCCGGGCGACTCGGCGCTCGAGGCCGGCGGCCGCGGGAGCGGGCGCGGACGGAGGGGCGGGCGCCGCCGGTGTCGGGCGCTCGGGGGACGCCGGCGGAGCCGGCTCGGCCGCCACGGCTGCGGCGGCCTCGTCCGCGGCGTGGCGCAGGGCCGGCTCGGCCGCCGCAGTGCCCGCCGACGGCGGACCGCCCGCCTCGACTTCGCCTTCCTCGGCCGCGGCGCCGCCAAGCAGCTGGGCGTAGCGGCCCTCGCGCTGGCCCGGCCGGCGCGGCAGCCCGGCGACCAGGTTCCGCTCGATCAGTCCGCGGACGGTGTCCTCAAGCTCCTCAAGGCCCGCGAACGGGTGCATGCGCTCGCTTCGCTGCTTGAGCTCGCCGGGCGTCTGCGGCCCGCGCAGCATGAGGACGCAGAGCAGAGCCAGCTCGGCGTCGGACAGGCCGACCGCCGAGTCGAGCGTGTGCCGGTACTTCATCGCGCGGCGGTTCGACCAGCTGGCGAGCGTGGTCCACTTCCTCCGTCCAAGCCGCTCCAGCGCGCCCCTGATCGCGCTCTCGTCGTAGTCGACCACCGGGTCGCGGTTGGTGGACTGGTTGCAGGCCAGCCGGAGCGAGTTGAGTGTCAGCGGGTAGGCGTCGGGAGTCGTCCGCTGCTTCTCGATGAGGCAGCCGAGGACCCTGATCTCGACGGCGTCGGGCTCCACACGCCGAGAGAGTAGACAGCGACCGGGCTAGTGGACCTTCTCACAACGCTCCACCCGAAACTGCGGCCCCAGGAGCCGCCATGCGGCGTCCTCGGTCGCCCAGGTAGCGCTGCTACCTGGGCTCCCTGCGTCCTTGCCTGGCGGCTCCTGGGTCTTGCATTTCCGGGGAAACGTTGTGAGTGGGCCCACTAGGCGGGCCGTGCGCGGCTGGCGGCGCGGGCGCGGCGCCGAAGACGGAGGCCGCGACGCCTGCGAGGCCGGGCCCCCACGACGATCGGCTCCAGGCCCAGCCGGCGAAGAGCACGTGCCGCACCGGTGAGGGGCGAAAAGGGTCCGCCCGCGGCGAGAACTACGGCGTCGTGCTCGCCGCAGCGCCAGGCGCGAACCAGTGACGGTCGCAGGCCGGCGCAGGTCACGATCGTCGTGACCGACACGTCGGGCGCGAGCTCGTTCACTCCATGGCAGAGCTCGCGCTCGGCGGCCTGCCGTGCCTCCTCCTCGAGGGCCGGCACGCTCACGGGCGCCATCACCGCCCCAAACGGTAGGTGCGGCAGGGCGAGCACCACCGTTAGGCGGCCGTGCGAGGCGCAGGCGAGCCGCCCGGCGTGACGGAGCGCCTCAGTCGATGCGGGTGAGCCGTCGTGTCCGACGAGTAGCCGCCGCGGCACGACTTACCCCCTCGCCGGGGCCGTCATCAGGTTGCCGGCGACGATCGTCGCCGCGATCTGGGCACCAAACCCTTCCCCCACGGTGCACATGATCGTATTCATTCCCGTCGCCTCTTGGTATACGCCTGCGGAAGCGCGACGCGCGGCGCTGGAAGCCAGCGCGCGCCCGGCGCCTGCAATGCTGGTGCAGTGGGGGTCTACGCGCGGATTATGCGAACGCCGGGAGTGGCCACAATCGTGGTGGCGACGCTCGTCGGCCGTCTGCCGATCGGCATCAGCGGCCTCGCGATCCTTCTCTACGTCCACGAGGTCGCCGGATCGTTCGCTGCGGCCGGCGCCTGCGCGGGCGCGCTTGCGCTCGGCAGCGCGAGCGGCGCCCCGCTGCAGGGGCGGCTGGTCGACCGGCGCGGAGTCGGCACGCTCGTGCCGCTCGCCAGCTTGCACGGCACCGGCCTTGTGCTCGTGTGGGTGCTCGGCGCGGCGGGCGCGCCCACGATCGCGATCGCCGCGTCGTCGTTCCTCGCGGGGGCCGCGATTCCCCCGCTCTCATCCGTCCTCCGCTCGCGCTGGCCCTACCTGCTCGAGCGCAGCCCTGAGCTGATCCCGGGCGCCTACGCGCTCGACTCGGTGATGATCGAGTTCATCTTCATCGTCGGGCCGCTGATCGTTACCGCGATCGTCGCCACCACCGGCCCGGAGTACGGGCTCGGCGTCTCGGCGGCGTGCGTCCTGTTCGGCACGATGCTGCTGCTCGCCGGGCTGCGCGGCCGTCGGGGGCCCGGGCGCCAGGAGGGCCGCCCGGCGCTCGGTCTGGGCGCGCTCGCCGCGCCGGGGTTGCGGACTCTGGTGTTCGCGAGCCTGCCGGTGGGCTTCTGCTTCGGGACGATCGAGGTCGTGCTTCCGGCGTTCAGCGAGTCGGAGGGGTCGAGGGCGATGGCCGGCGTCCTGCTGGCCGTATGGTCGGCAGCCAGCGGCGCGGCCGGGCTCGTCTACGGCGCGCGGGTCAGACAGGCGGCGCTCGAGGACCTGCACCTTTGGTTCGCCTGCCTCTTGCCGCTCGGCATCGCGGCCCTGCTGCTTGCCTCCTCGTCTCTGACGATGGCGCTGTTGGTGATACTGGCGGGGGCCCCGATCGCGCCTCTGATCGCGTCCCGCAACCAGCTTGTGGGCCGCGTGTCACTGCCCGGCACCGCCACCGAAGCCTTCACCTGGCCGCTGACGGCACTGGTGGCCGGCGTCGCGCTGGGCGCCGCGGCGGCCGGCGCGCTGGTGGAGGCCTACTCGTGGAGTGCCGGCGTGCTGTTGGCGGTGGCCGTCGCGGCGCTGGGCGCCGGCGTCCTATTTGCGCGAAGGGAGACCATCGCCCGGCCGGTCACGGTCCCGAGCTAGAAAGGCCGCCGGTCGCGCCGAACGGGGCGCGTCAGCCCCCCTGCTCCTCGTAATCCGCCCCCGCTCCGCCGTCCAGAAGATCCGCCCCCGCACCGCCGGAGAGGACGTCGTCGCCCTGGTCGCCAGTCATGCGGTCGGCCCCGGGTCCGCCGTAGAGAGTGTCATCCCCCCGGCCACCGGCAAGGCTGTCGTCTCCGTCGTCGCCGAAGACCGCGTCGTCGCCCCCGACGCCGGCGACGCTGTCATCGCCGGCTCCCGCGCAGATCACGTCGTCGCCGCCCGTGCCGAGCAGGCGGTCGTCGCGGCCACTGCCCGTGATCGTGCAGCCGCGCGGATCCGCTCCGAACTCCTCGACCCCCACGACGGGCCGCAGCGCGCGCTCCAACCCGCGCGTCACGAAGGCGCGGCGCAGCACGTCGCCGGCAAGCGCGTTTCCGATCGCCGCCATGATCATGCCCTGGTCGAGCGACAGGTAGAAGTTCGACGCCACGCCCGTGTCGACGTTGACGCTGTCGCGGAAGCCCCACCTGTCGTAGATCCTGAAGTCGGCTTCGAGCTTTGCCAGGTTCGCCAGCGCCCGCTGCGGCGCCCAGCGCAGCGCGAGGAACGCGGCGTGCGGGGTCACGACGCCGTTCGTGTACGCCGACGGCGGCGGCTCGGGCACGGGCGGCCGGCCGGCACAGCCGGGGAAGCCCGCGTCCACGAGCGTCCGGTCCTCGTTCGAGGGGTAGCCGCTCGGATCCATTCCGACCGCGTCCACACCGTAGGCCGAGTAGCCGCCTTCCGGAACGTTCGCCGGAGAGAAGCCCCAATAGCCGTAGCCCGCCTGGGCGAGGCCGTGATGGATCTGCGCGTCCACAGTGAGCGGATGGTTGGCACGCCAGCTGCCGGGACCCCAACGGTCCTCGGGGACGAACAGCGGCGGCATCAGCGCCTCGAACATGCTGCCGCCCCACGAGGGCGTCACACGAGTGCCGTTGTAGGGGTAGGCGCCTTCGAACACGTCGACGCCGAAGTAGGTCTGGTGGACACCGAACGGACGGGTCTCCTGCCAGCTCCAGTCGCAGCTGTCCGGGAAGCTCCGCCAGGCGCCGTAGTAGTGCCGCTGCGGCAGTTCCCCTTTTGCGATGCCGATGTAGCTCGCGATCCGGCTTTCGCTGACGATCGTGTCGTAGCAGCAGGGGGCTTGACCGGTGTCCGGGGCGTAATGGAACAGGATCCTGTTGACATCCGGCCGGTAGTAGAAGCCGAAGTTCATGCTGTCGAAGAGGGCGCCCGCGCGGGTGCTCAGCTCAGGCACGAGGCGTTGGACGAGGCGCAGGCCGGTTGCGAGCCAACCGTTGTCGACCGAGGAGAGGATCGGGGTAAGCGGCGCGCCGGTGGGCGGCCAGGTGGTCAGCTTCGCCCCGCTGCGGTGGTCGTACCAGTTGTAGAACTGGCCGCTCGGGGCGTGGCGCTCCATCCGCTCGAGCGTGCCGATTGTCTGCTCGAGGCGGTCGCGTGCCTCTGCGCGGTCGACGATCCCGAGCTCCCGCGCGACCAGGGTGCTCCACATGTAGGCGCCGATGTTCGTGGTGGACGTCTGGACGCTCCGTTGGCCGTCCGCGCTCAGGCTGTCGGCCGGCAGCCCGCTGTCGGGATCGGTCATGGCCACGAACGACGCCCAGGTGTCGCCGGCATAACGCTCGAGCGTCGCCCGATCGTCGCCGGCCGCGTGGGCCACCGGTGCGAGGAGCAGCATCGCGATCAGGAGCGCGGCTGGCCATGCCTTCCTCATCGGGAGGGCGCTTACCCGGAGACAACAGGTGTCAATCGCCACAAGCCCGGGTAAGCACCGGTCGCCACCCGATCCCGCGGAAGGGGAGACGCATGTTCAGGTTCAGTCTTAGAGCCGCGATCGCGGCAGTGCTGGTAGCGGTCGCCGCCGCGGCCGCCGGAGGAGTCGTAGCGGCGACGCGGTCGAGCGACGAGGCGGCGCTTCAGCCCATCCGGCAGCCCGCCGATCGCTCGATCGAATCGCGCGTGAACGACCTGCTCTCGCGCATGACGCTGGAGGAGAAGCTGGAGCAGGTCACCCTGCTACCGGACTTCAAGGTCACCGAGGACGAGGTGCGCAGAGGACTCGGCTCGATCCTGAGCCTCACGGATCCCGCGCGGATCAGGGAGCTGCAGCGCATCGCCGTCGAGGAGTCGCGGCTGGGCATCCCGCTCCTGTTCGCCTTCGACACGATCCACGGCTTCCGAACGGTCTTCCCGATCCCATTGGGCACCGGGGCGAGCTTCGACCCGCAGGTCGCGTCCGACGACGCACTGTTCGGGGCGCGCGAGTCAGCCGCCGCCGGGCTCAAGCAGACCTACGCCCCGATGGTGGACGTGTCCCACGAGCCGCGCTGGGGACGGATCGCCGAGGCCGCCGGCGAGGATCCGTACCTGAACTCGGTGCTATCCGCCGCGCGCGTAAAGGCCACTCAGGGGACGGACTACAGCGCGCGGGACAAGCTCGTCGCCAGCCCGAAGCACCTCGTCGCGTACGGGGAGCCCGAGGCCGGACGCGACTACAACACCACCGACCTGTCCGAGGAGCGGCTGCGGAACATGTACCTGCCGCCGTTCAAGGCCGCCGTCGACGCGGGTGCCGACACGGCGATGTGCTCCTTCAACGCGATCAACGGCGTGCCCGGCTGCGGCAACCGCTACACGATGACGGAGATCCTCAAGCGCGAGTGGGACTTCGACGGCTTCATCGAGAGCGACTGGACAGCCGTCGCCGAGATGCGCGCGTGCCCCCCGGTCAACCCAGGCCCAGACGTCCAGCCGGAGTGCGGCCACGGGGTCGCGGCTGACGGGCCCGACGCCGCGGCGCTCGCGCTGAACTCCGGCGTGGACTCGGAGATGACCAGCACGCTGATCCGCGACTTCGGCGCCCAGCTGCTGGACGAGGGCCGCATCTCGATGAGCCGGCTGAACGACGCCGTGCGCAGGATCCTGCGCGTCAAGTTCCGGGCGGGCCTATTCGAGAATCCCTATTCGCCCTTCCAGCCCGGGGAGGTCGAGGCGCAGATGCTGAGGCCGGGCGCAGTGGCAGCTGCACGCAGGGCCGCAGGCCGGTCGATGGTGCTGCTCCAAAACGAGGGTGGCGTCCTGCCGCTCGACCCGTCGAAGAACACGGCCGTGATCGGGCCGCTGGCCGACAACCAGCACGACATGCTCGGTCCGTGGTGGGGCGTCGGCAGGGACGCGGACGTGGTGACCGTCCGCGCCGGCATCGCCGAGCAGAGCACCGGCACGACGACCTACGCGGAGGCCTGCAAGCTTTCCAACTTGGAGGTGCCGCAGTGGAACGGCGACGGATGCGGCCCAGACGCCGACTTCACCGAGGCCGTTAACGTGGCGCGGGCGGCAGACCAGGTCGTGCTCGCGCTGGGCGAGACCCGCGAGATGAGCGGCGAGGCGAATGCCCGCAGCACGCTCGACCTGCCGGGCAGGCAGGAGGAGCTGATCCAGGCGATCAAGGCCACCGGTAAGCCGTTCGCGGTCGTCCTGTTCAGCGGCCGGCCGCTCGCGCTCGAGAACATCGTCGGCGACGCGCCCGCGATCCTCGAGGCATGGTTCCCCGGCGTGCAGGCGGGCCCGGCGGTGGCGGACGTCGTGTTCGGCAAGGTTAACCCCGGCGGCAAGCTCCCCGCATCGTTCCCGTACCGGGTGGGCCAGGTGCCGATCCACTACAACCGCCTGCCGACCGGACGCCCGTGCAACAAGGAGGTCAAGTGGAACTCGCAGCATCGCGACATCCCGAGCTGCGACCCACTGTTCGTGTTCGGGCACGGGCTGAGCTACACGACGTTCGAGGTCTCGAACCTGCAGCTGAGCTCCTCGAGCGTCTCTCGCAACGGGAGCCTCAGGGCCTCGGTGGACGTCAGGAACACGGGCGACCGCGCCGGCGACGAGGTCGTGCAGGTCTACATCAACGACCCCGTGGCGAGCATCTCCCAGCCCATCCGCCGCCTGCGCGGTTTCGAGCGGGTGACCCTGAACCCGGGCCAGACGCGGACGGTGACCTTCACCCTGAACAGGAGCGACTTCGGCTTCTACGACAACCGCGGCAGGTTCGTCGTGGAGCCGGGTCGTATCGACGTATACGCCGGCAATAGCTCGGCGGCCGAGATGAAGCAGTCGTTTACGGTGAGGTGAGCCAAGGACGACGACTAACCCGTATTGCGCAGACCGGCCGCGATCCCGTTGACGGTCAGGAGCAGTGCCCGGGCGACGTCCGGGTCGGGGTCGCGGCCGGCCTCGCGGTCGGCCCGCCAGCGCTCGGTGAGCGCGACCTGGAGGTAGTGGATCGGCGCGAGATAGTCGTCTCTGACGCGCAGGGTGCGCTGGAGCACCGGGTTTGCGCCCAGTAGCTCCCGCTCGCCCGTGATCCGAAGCAGCTCTGCCACGGTCAGGTCGTGCTCCGCTCGGATCGAGTCGTATAGCGACCTCAGCTCGGCCGGCGCGAGGCGGGCGACGTAGTGACCGGCCAGCGCGAGGTCGGTCTTGACGAGCGTCATCGCCACGTTCGAGAGGAAGTTCTCGAAGAAGCGCCAGCCAGAGTGCATCTCGCGCAGCCTCTCGCCCAAGCCGGAGTCGCGCGCCGCGGCCAACCCGGAGCCGACGCCGTACCAGCCCGGCACGATCTGTCGCGACTGCGTCCAGCCGAACACCCAGGGGATCGCGCGCAGGCCCTCGATTCCGGTCCCGGAATCCGGCCGCCGCGGGGGCCGCGAGCCCAGGTGGAGCTCGCCGAGCAACTCGACCGGCGTGGAGGCGAAGTAGTAGGCCGGCAGGTCGGGATCGTCCACCAGCGCGCGGTAGCGGCGGAATGCCGCGTCCGAGACGAGGTCCATCGCCTCGGCCCAGGCGGCGAGGGTTTCCTGCGACTGGCGCGGGCTGCGGTCCAGGGCGGTCGATTCGAGCGTGGCCGCCAGCATCAGCTCGAGGTTCTCCCGCGCGAGGCTCGGCAGCAGATACTTGTCCGAGATCACCTCCCCCTGCTCGGTCAGCTTGATCTCGCCGTCGAGCGTGCCCCAGGGCTGGGCGAGGATCGCGTCGTGGGCCGGCCCGCCGCCGCGGCCGACCGTCCCGCCTCGGCCGTGGAACAGCCGCAGCCGGACACCAAAACGCCGGGCCGCATCGCGCAGGCGCTGTTGAGCGCGGTGGATCTCCCACTGGCTGGTGGTTATGCCGGCGGCCTTGTTGGAGTCCGAGTATCCGAGCATCACCTCCTGCACCCCGCCGCGGAGCGCGACGATGCGGCGATACGTGGGGTCCTCGAGCAGGTGCGAGAGGAGACGGTCCGAGCGCCGCAGCTCCTCCACGGTCTCGAGCAGCGGGACGAAGCCGATGCGCGCCACGCCGCCGTGCACGTCGATCAGTCCGGCCTCGCGCGCGAGCACCACGGCGGCAAGGACGTCATCCGCCCCGCGGCACATCGAGACGATGTAGGACTCGATCACGTCGCCCGCGTAGCGTTCCTGCGCGCTCCGGATGGCGGCGAAGGTTGCGAACGTCTGCGCTCCGGCGGGATCGAGCGGCGGCGGGCTCACGGCCAGCGGGCGGCGTGAGCGCAGCTCGGATTCGAGCAGCGCACGTCGCTCGTCGCGCGACAGCTCGCGGTACGGGCGATCGGCTTCGTCCAGGCGATCGAACAGCTGGCCGAGCGCGTGGTGGTGGGCCTCGGCGTGCTCGCGCACGTCGAGCGTGGCCAGGTGGAGCCCGAATGCCACCAGAGTGCGGATGGCGCTCTCGAGCCGCCCATGGGCGATCAGCTCGCCGCGATGGACCAGAAGCGAATCTCGAACGCGGACGAGGTCGTCGAGCAGCTCGGCGGCGCCGAGGTAGTCGCGGCCCGGCTCGTGCGCGCGATCCTCCGCCAGCCGGCGGCGGGTGTTCAGCAGCTTCTGCCGAACGCAGGTGAGCTTCAGCCGGTAGGGCTCCTCGGCGTTCAGGCGCCGGTAGCGCGCGTCGAGCTCGGGCAGCTGCTCGAGGTCGCGGGCGAGCGAGGCCTGAAGGTCGGAGGTGACGCCGGCCACGCGAACCGAGGACGACAGATCCGCGCGCAGCTCGTCGACCATGGCCAGCGTGTCGCGGATCGCGTGCTCGTGCTGGAGGTCGAGCACGTCCATCGTGCCCTGCGGCGTGACGTTGGGGTTGCCGTCGCGGTCGCCCCCGATCCAGCTGCCGAACGCGATCGGCCGCGCGTCGAGCGGCAGCTCGAGGTCCAGCCGGGCCAGCTCGTCGGCGAGCCCCTCGAGGACGTGCGGAACGGAGTCGCGGTGGAGCTCGTCGAAGTAGTAGACGGCGTTGCGCGCCTCGTCGACGACGTCGGGACGGGCGATGCGGAGCTCGTCGGTCTGCCACAGCAGGTCGATCTGCTCCTCGAGGCGCGCGCGGACGCGACGCTCCCGTCCGAGCTCGAGTGGGGCGCCGTCGGGGTCCCACTCGTCGAGCAGAACGGCTATATGTCGCATCTTGGTGAGCACCGTCCGCCTGGCGGCCTCGGTCGGATGGGCCGTGAAGACCGGCCGCACCTCCAGCCGGCGGACCTCGACCGCGAGGTCTCCGGCCGGAACGCCCGCCGCGGCGATCCGCTCGGTCGCCTGGGCGAGCCAGGTGCCGTCCCGCGCGCGGATGCCGGCGAGCTCGCGGCCGCGGTGCACCTGCTCGGCGACGTTCGCGAGATGGAAGTAGGTGCTGAAGGCGCGGACCAGCCGGATCGCGGTGGCGGGATCGACATCCGCGAGCACCGCCGCCGTCGCCTCGCGGTCGGATCGGATCAGCTGCCGTACCTGCTCGACGAGCTCGAGCAGCCCCGCGCCCTCCTGGCGCACCAACGTCCGGCCGAGCAGAACCCCCAGCTCGCGAATGTCGCGCCGCAGATCGGCCTGGGGGTCAGTGTCGATCAAGTCAGTCGGTCCACCAATCCTGCACCATCTCGAGATCGCGGTTCTCGTTGCTCGGTGCGCCGAACGCGATGAGCTCGGCGCCCTCGGCTCCTCCCTCGAAGCCGCGCATCGTTCCCGGCGGTATTCGAACCGCGTCCCACTCGCTCAACTCGACCACGTCGTCGTCCAGCTTCACGCTGGCGCTGCCGCTCACCACGAGGTAGATCTCCTCCTGCTCGCTGTGGGTGTGGCCGAAGGGCGCCCGGAAGCCCGGGGCGACGCGGAAGTAGCTGACACCCGACTTCTCGAGCTCGAGCGGTGCGCGCGCGAAGCGAGACTCGAGGCCGGGCGAGAGCCCGAACTTCGGCGCCATGTCCTCCACCTGCTTGAGGTTGACGAGCGTGTACGCGGCCTTTGCCATGGTGCCTCCTCGTCTTGTTCGCGTGCAACGCTACGCGTGCCGGCGGGCGACCTATTGTAAGAACGCGACAGCGGTCCCCCAGACGGAAGGAGCCCCTTGATCATCAGCACGATGAACGACTTGCCGGGTTACAAGATCGACGAGGTGATGGGGGAAGTGTTCGGACTCACCGTTCGCTCACGTAACGTGGGCTCACAGGTGGGCGCCTCGCTGAAATCGCTCGTGGGCGGCGAGCTCAAGGGGATGACGAAGATGCTCGCCGAGGGTCGCGAGCACGCCACCGAACGCCTCGTCGAGGAGGCCGAGGCGAAGGGCGCCAACGCGGTCATCGCATTCCGCTTCGACACCTCCGAGCTGGGGGCCACCTGGACCGAGATCTGCGCCTACGGAACGGCAGTGCGAGCGAGCCGCCCCTAGTCAGGCTGCGCCCCCAAGGCCCAGCCGGTCCGGTCGGCAGACCATCTCGCGCTCGTCGCGATCGGGGAAGTTGCCAACGAGCTGCTGGTCGAAGAGCCGCTGCTCCAGCTCCACCTGGGCGCGCTCCGACTCGTCCACGATCTCGAGCAGGTGCTCGTAGACCACCCGGAGGCGGCGTGCCACCTGTATCGAGCTCGCGCCGTACTGTCGAATCTCTGTCAGAGCGAGGCTCAGATACTGCTCCCAGGTCGGAGCGTGGACGAGCCCCCGAGGCTCGCCCTCCGGGTCGGCGACGATCGTCGGGCCCGGTCGCCGACGGTGAAGCTCGATGAGGATCGTCTCGATTCGGTCGAGCGCCTGCACGGCCGTGGTCGGGTCATTGATGGATGCCGAAAGCGCGCGTATCGCGATGTCCACCAGCATGCGCAGTCCGAAGGCGGGGTCCTGGTCGGTCGTTCGCTGCCGGGCCAGCACCAGGACGCGCCGGGCCAAGCCTTCCTCGGGCGGACCCTCCCCGCCGTGGAGGCGCAGCGTGAGGGTTCCCGGTGAGATGTATTGCCCCACCAGCGGCACGACCTCGACGAACGCGCCGCTACGCCGAGCGAGGAGGACGAGCGCCCCTCGGTCGACAGCCGCCAGCACACCCGGCGGACCGGGATGCGACACCTCCACGACCCGCTCTCCCTCCGACACCGCCGGCGGCAAATCGCCCGTCCCGGCGCCGATGGGATGCACGTCCCGGATCACCCGGCGGGTGCGGCGGAGGACGGTCCGAAGGATGCCGCC
>Ga0081538_10004407_pt1 | contig 12986 bp, 12 predicted proteins | sample TabmetS5T2R1_FD_71022 | JGI IMG/M metagenome (GOLD analysis project Ga0081538, IMG submission 71022) | Tabebuia heterophylla rhizosphere microbial communities from the University of Puerto Rico - S5T2R1 | ecosystem: Host-associated > Plants > Roots > Rhizosphere ...
TCAAGGCGGTCGAGCCCTTCGGAGAGCTCGTCGAACCACTCCTCGAGACTCCTCTCGGCTACTCGCCGCAAAATGGCGTTGGTGATACCGGTGACCCGCTCCCCCACCGTCGCCGCCGCCAGATCGACAGTCGCAGCAACAGCTGCTGGCACCGGAACACGCATGGACAGAATCTGGTGCACGCCAAGCCGCAGCAAATCCACGACCGCCGGCTGGAAATCGCTCAATGGCCGGCCGGCGGCCGCCACGATGATCAAGTCGTAGCTGCCCTGCCAGCGGCAGGTACCCGCCAGCAGCTCGGTAGCGAAGGCAGCATCGCGACCGGTCAGACCGCGCTCCCGAAGTAATCCCGGGAGGACCAGGTTGGCGTAGGCGCCCTCGCCGTTTACGGCCCGCAGCGCGTCAAAGGCAGCCCGCCGGACACGGTCGGGCCGGCGACGTCGCTGATTGCGGGCTGTGCCAGAAGCGCTCACTCAAGCACCGAACCTGGGCTCCAGATCGAAGGCCACGCCACGCGCCCAGTCGGCGGCGTTCATCGGCTTCTTGCCCTGGGCCTGCACCTCGCCGAGCTCGAGCGCCCGAGATCCAGTACCGACGCGCACTGAGCGCTTGGTGATCTCCAGAGTGGCCGGCGGCAGCTCAGTGTCAGAGATCCGGGCAGAGTTGATCTTGAACCGAGCGCCATCGAAAGTCGTCCAGGCGCCAGGTGCTGGGAAACAGGCGCGGATCAGGCGATCCACGACCTCGGCGGGCTGGCTCCAATCGATGCGAGCGTCGTCAACTGTGATCTTCGATGCGTAGCTCACCTGACCATCGGTTTCGGGCTGCGGCGTTGGCGTCAGTGTGCCGTCCTCAATCCCATCCAGAGTGTCCACCAGCAGCCGGGCGCCGCTTAGCGAAAGCCGATGCAACAAGTCACCGGCCGTGTCATTTGGGCGAATTGGTTCGGTCACTGTGGCGAAGATCGGTCCGGCGTCCAGCTCGAGGACGATCCGGAAAGTCGTGGCGCCGGTCGTTTGGTCACCGGCCAGGATGGCGTGCTGCACAGGTGCCGCACCCCGCCAAGCCGGCAGCAGCGAGAAGTGCAGGTTCACCCACCCGTGCGGCGGAATGTCTAGCACGCGCTGCGGCAGCAGTGACCCGTACGCGACAACCGGGCAGCAGTCCGGGGCAAGCTCGGTCAGCCTTGCCACGAACTTCTCATCACGAGGGCGTGGCGGCCTTAGGACTTCAATTCCCAGTTCGGCGGCCCGCTGTGCGACCGGGCTGGCGGTGAGTTTCTTTCCCCGGCCGCTCGGCGCATCAGGCCGGGTGACGACAGCCACAAGTTCATGGCGGGAATCGGCCAGCGCATCCAAGGACGGGATTGCGACATCCGGAGTGCCGCCAAAGACGATTCGCACCGCAGGAGTCTAGGACGCCTGCCACAGCACCTCATGTATTGCCGTAAGTCCCCGATAGACCTCGCGGAAGCTGGTACTTAACGGCGACATGCCGATCCGAAGTCCGTTCGGTGGTCGGAAGTCCGGGATGACACCCAGCTCCCACAGCTGCGCCGTTGCCACTGCGAACTCTGGATGCTCCAGGGTGACGTGGCTCCCCCGCCGGTCCGGGTCTCGCGGTGAGGCGAGCTGTACGCCGAGAGGGCTGAGCAGCTGGTCGGAGATCTGGATTGCAAACTCGGTGAGGGCAATCGACTTGGCCCGGATAGCTTCCATACCTGCTTGCTCGATGAGCGCCAGCATGTCCTGCATTGCCAGCATGCCGATGATTGACGGCGTGCCGCTGAGGAAGCGACGAATGCCATCCGCTGGGGTGTAGTGCTCGGCCATCGTGAACGGATCAGCCGACCCCATCCAGCCTTGGATCGGCTGTCGTAGCCGGTCCTGGAGACCCGCCCGGACATAACCGAAGGCTGGTGAGCCCGGTCCCCCATTGAGGTACTTGTAGGTGCAGCCGACGGCCAGGTCGACCTGCCACTCGTCGAGCCGGCGCGGGATGACACCCGCCGAGTGACACACATCCCACAGCACCAGCGCATCATGATCATGAGCCAGAGCGGTGATGCCCGCAACGTCTGCCAGATAGCCCGACCGATAGGCCACGTCACTGAGCAAGATCAATGCGGTACGCAGACTCATGACTTCTGCGACCTGATCGACAGTGACGCCACTCGCCCGGTCTGCCTGCAACCAAACCAGACGCATGCCAAGCTCGGCCGCGATCCCTTCCAGAACAAAGCGGTCGGTCGGAAAGTTGCCGATGTCGGCGATGATCTCGTCGCGCCCGGACTGGCAGGCCAGAGCAGCGCGGATCCACTTGTAGAGCATCACGCTGGTGGAGTCACCGACCACAGTCTGACCGGGCGCTGCACCTAGCGCCACACGTCCGATGTCGTCACCAACGCGTATCGGATCATCCATCCAGCCTTCATCCCAAGCGCGGATCAGCCGGCTGCCCCAAATCTGGTCGACAAAACCACGGATTCGATCACGGGTGGCCTTCAGCGGACGACCCAGGGAGTTGCCGTCGAGATAGGCAATGATCTTGGGATCATCGGAGCCGATGAAGTGATCACGGAAGGGTGCCAGTGGGTCAGCCGTATCAAGCGCTTCGGCTTGATCAACAAGATCGGTGACAGTCATAGGGTGGCAGCTTCCTGTAAGGCGCCGGTTAGCCGTTGCGCCTGGTTCACCCAGACGGCGACGTCGCTGGCGCTGCCCGGCAGCGGAAGAGGTGCGTAGACAGCGCGGTTCAGTAGCAGGTGGTCGCCTGGCTGACCGGTCAACGACGCCAGAAGCGCTTCGCCGTGCAGGCCCACCTGACCGAGCGCAATGATCTCTTCTGCCCGCGGACCAGTCGGCGTACGGCCTCGATAGGCGTCATTGCCCATGTCTGTGCCATAGTCAAGCCGACCACCGAGCCGGAGAAACCGGCGGGCATTGTCCAGCGCGCGATCCAGATCCGCGTCACCGTGTATGGCAAAGGTTGAGATCCATGTCATTGAGCCGGCCATTGCCATAAGCAGGTCATCATGCAGTGACTCGGTCCACGGGACATGGACCAAGATGTCGGCGCCGGCCTCGAATGCGCGGAGAGCCTGGCCTGGTCCCTCCACATGAACACCAACCGGCAGCCGATGCTGATGCGCGGTATGGACTATTGCACGCAATGTTGCAACGTCCAGCACTGGAGCACCGCTGTGCAGCACGGCTTTGATCAGGTCATGACCATGCGCGGCAGCCTCATCGACCGCGCGTACGGCGTCCACCGGTCCTGCCAGTTCACGAACCGATCCTGGTGGAGCCCAAGCCCGATCGGCGGGATAGCCGCCGATGGCCGTCAGGAACTCTCCAGCAATCTTGACCACCATCCCCGTTGGCGGGTTGATCTTCCAGTTGCGTGCGATGCTCGACACCCAGCCCAGGTCGTGCACTTCAACCACCGCGCTATCGGCTAATGCGCCGGCATCCACCAGGCCGAGGTGAACATGTCGGTCGACAAGCCCGGGTATCACCGCCCCCTCAAGCCTCGGCACGCGAGCTCGCTGTACAGCCGCGCGTCCGAATGCCAGCAGCCGAAGCTCTCCGTCAACATCGGAGAGGACTACCGGCCCAAGTCGACGGCCGATCCAAAGATCGTCGACGGCAAACGGCACGGCTAGCTACCGATCTCGGTCCGTACCGCGTAAAGCTCCGGGAAGAAGGTCAGCTCGAGTGCCTTGTGAAGGAACCGCACCCCAGATGAGCCACCGGTACCGGTCTTGAACCCGATGGTGCGCTGCACCACTCGCAGATGACGGAATCGCCAGAACTGGAAGTTGTCCTCGACATCGACGAGCGACTCACAGGCCTCATAGAGGTCGTAGACCCGGTCGACGGCGTCGTAGATCGACCGAAAGACCGGGATCAACGCGGGTTGCATGACCCAGGGCTGGCGCACGTTGCGCTGCCGCACATCGACGGGAATGTCCAAGCCGCGGCGGGCCAGAAAGCCCAGGAAGGCGTCGTAGACGGACGGCTGATCCAGCAACTCCGACAGCATGGTTGCCGCCGCCTCATTGGAGGCGAAAACCTTCAGCAGCTGCTCGTTCTTGTTGCCCAGGATGAACTCGACTGCGCGGTACTGCGCCGACTGAAAGCCCGAGGCCGAGCCAAGCGTGCCGCGAAACTCTGCATACTCGTTCGGGGTCAGCGTCGCCAACACCGACCACTGCTCGGTGAGCGTGCGCTGAATGTGCTTGACCCGGGCCAGACTCTTCAACGCATGGTGGACCAGGTCGGCGTCGAAGTAAGCCCGTGCGGCGCGTAGTTCGTGAAGGATCAGTTTGAGCCACAGCTCGGTGGTTTGATGCTGCACGATGAAGAGCAGCTCGTCGTGGTGCGGTGGGTCACTTCTCGGGTGCTGAGCCGCCAGCAAGGTGTCCAGGTCCAGGTAGTCGGCATAGCTCATCGCTTCCCGGAAGTCGGTGCGTACTCCCGCTTCCATGGGTCGGAGCCCTTCACCCACACTCATTTGCGCTCCTTCCTCGCTCAGTCAGCTTAGGTCGACGGGATCCACCTTGATCCGGAGTGAGCCGCTGCTCTTCCGTGCACTCCTGATGGCAGCCGCCTCCTTCGCGGCTTGCACAAGCTTGGCTGCCTCACTGAGCGGCGCCCGCATGGTCAGGCGCTGGATCGGTCCCTGATCGCCGTCGCCTGGTAGTCGCTGTCCATCCGGCTCTACCGGACCGAGCGTCTCGGTATCCGCGGGAGTGTGAACCAGTGAGACGAACTCTGTCAATGCCTCCTGCGAGCCCTCGACGGTGATGAGTCTGACTGCGGGTGGGAAGTGTGCGGCGGTGCGCTCCTGCAGTTCACGCGCGGCGAATCCCTCGGGATCAACCCGAACCAGCGCCTGCAAGGCCCGGCCCGAGCTTTCCCCCACCGCGATTACCGATCCGCCGTCTGCACCGCTCCTCACCAGTGCAACGACATTGAGCCAGCGGCGTAGCGCCTCCTCGGCCGCTCGGAGGTCTTGCCGCAGCAACAGCAGCGGAGTGTCCAGCAGTACCGCTCCGGCATAGCCGCCTAAAGCCGGCGGCTCGGCACCCGGCGTGGCGACCACAATCGCGGAGTGGTCCCCCACGTCTGTCACCCGCTTCCCCCCGCTGGAATGCCGTACGGGTGTTTGGGGAAACGCCTTGCCCAGCTCCTCAGCCGTCCGCTCTGCTCCGACTATGGGCGCCCGTACCCGGCGGGAGGCGCAAATCGGGCAGGTCCAGTCAATCTGCGGTCTGCCGCACCAGGCGCAGCTGACCCGAACGGTCGCCACCTCGGAAATTCCGGCTTGCGCCTTGGTCGGACCGCCACAGAATTCGCACCGCATCGGCTCGCGGCAGTCCTGACAAACCAGGGCAACCAGATAGCCGGCGCGAGGCACCTGGACCAGCACCGGTCCCTGCGGCAGAGTCGCTCGCATCATTTCGAAGACTTCGTGCGGTAGCCGGGCGGCGCGGGCCGCCGGATCTCGCTGCAACGCGTAGTCGGTGTCGGCTGTGACTTTTACTCGTGGTGCCGCATGTCGCACAGTGACCCGATCCTCGGCGAGCTCCCGGAGCCAGCCCCGTTCCAGCCAACGCTGCAGTTCGGCAGTTCTGGCGTAGCTGGCAAACAGAGCGCCAGCCTGCGCATCGGCGGCGCGAAGCGCAAGCACGTCCCGGGTGTGAGGATACGGAGCGCGCTGCTCGGCAAGAAGATCATCGCCATCATCCCAGAGCGCGACTAGCCCAAGTTTGTGGACCGGCGCATAGGCGGCTGCCCGGTTGCCGATCACCACATGCACCTCTCCGCGGAGAGCCGACAGGAAGGCTCGATATCGGGCAGCCGGGCCGGCTTCAGCCACCAGCACGGCGAAGCCGGTGGCACCAAGGGTCTCGGTACATGCTTCGCCGAGTCGATCAAGATCAGCCTGGTCGGGCACGATGATGACGACGCCGCGACCGCTGTCGGCGCAGGCCCGCGCAGCGCTGGCCAGGCCACGAGCCCAGTCACCGTTGGGCGCAGCGCTGGGAGTCACTTGCCACATAGCGCGAGGGCTCCGCCCGGCACGCAGCGCCGCCAGGAATTCCGCTCCGGTTGGATAGTCCAGCAACGGTCCTTCCGAATGATCATCTGGCAGTGGGCGCCGGGACGCCACCGGCGGTGCTTGCTCGGTGGCAGCGTGCCGTGGAGGCACTGCCAGTCGCATCACATCGGCGAAGGTTCCGGCGTAGTGATCAGCAACCTTTCTGATCAATCGGGCAATGTCGTCGGTAAGGACTGGCTCACTGGAGATGATCTTGTAGAGCGGCGTCAAGGCGCCCTCATGATCACCGGCGGCAACGCGCTCCAGGATGAACCCGTCGCGGAGGCGGCCAGCAAACCGTACCCGCACCCGAGCGCCCGGCACGGCATCAGAATCCTGCTCGGCCGTTACTGCATAGTCGAAGGGCCGGTCCAGGTGACTGAGCGGAATGTCGACAGCCACCCTTGCCACCGGAAGCGCAGGTGGGTTCGGTTCAGGCACACCAGATGATAGGCAGCGCCTACCGACAATCCCAGCTCAGCCGCGTACCGCAGCCGCCAGTGCTCCTGCTCTGTCGAGGCCCTCCCAGCTGACACCGGGAAGCTCTCGGCCGAAGTGCCCGTATGCCGCTACCTGGGCGTAAACAGGTTGCTTGAGATCGAGATCCCGGATGAGCGCAGCCGGCCGCAGATCGAATACTTCGAGCACGGCTTTCTGAATCTGATCTGTCGGTACCTGCTCGGTGCCAAATGTCTCGACATAGAAACCGACCGGATGAGACTTGCCGATCGCGTACGCCACCTGTACCTCGCAGCGTCCAGCAAGTCCCGCAGCCACGACATTCTTGGCCACCCAGCGCATGGCGTACGCGCCCGACCGGTCCACCTTCGACGGGTCCTTTCCGGAGAAGGCCCCGCCCCCGTGGCGCGCCATTCCGCCATAGCTGTCGACGATAATCTTGCGACCGGTAAGGCCGGCATCACCCATCGGTCCGCCGATCTCGAACCGTCCCGTCGGGTTCACCAACAGCCGGTAGTCCTGGGCGTCGACGTCGTAGCGCTCCAGCACCGGGTCGACGACATGCTTGCGAACATCGGGAGCCAACAGCGCATCCAGGTCGATGTCGGAAGCGTGCTGGCTGGATAGCACGATGGTGTCAATCCGTGTTGGACGATCGCCGTTGTACTCCACCGTCACCTGCGTCTTGCCGTCCGGCCGCAGGTACGGCATGGTGCCGTCCTTGCGTACTGCGGCGAGCTGTTCGGCAAGCCGATGGGCGACGTCGATCGGCAGTGGCATCAATGACGGTGTTTCGCTGCACGCGTAGCCGAACATCAAGCCTTGATCTCCCGCGCCTTGCAGATCGAGCAGATCCGTGGACTCGCCTGTGCGGCTCTCAAAGGCCATATCGACACCTTGTGCAATGTCGGGTGACTGCTGGCCGATGGCGATGGTCACGCCGCACGAGCCACCGTCGAAGCCTTTGGTCGAGGAGTCATAGCCAATGTCGATGACGCGCTCCCGCACGACACGCGGGATCTCCACGTACGACTCGGTCGTGACCTCACCAGCCACTACGACAAGACCGGTGGTAACCAGACATTCCACGGCCACGCGACTGTTCGGGTCCTGACGCAACATTTCGTCAAGCACAGAGTCGCTAATCTGGTCGGCGATTTTGTCTGGATGCCCCTCCGTGACCGACTCGGAGGTGAACAGTCTGCGTGCCATGAGTCGGAAACCTACCGGCGCGACCTCAGCGCCATGGCCTCATCCCAAATTTGATGCGCAAGCGTGTCCTTATTTCCGGCAAATGGTCCTGTCGCCCCTTCCGGGGTCAAAAGTGTTATCTCACTGTCGGCCTGGCCGAAGACAAGGTTGGGGCCGACCTCGTTCAAAACCAGCAGATCGCAGCCCTTGCGAGCCAACTTGGCACGGCCCAGATCGAGCAGGGTCTGTCCGCCGCCGGGCGTCTCGGCGGCAAAGCCAACCAGGACCTGGCGCGAGTCGGTTCTCGTCTTCACCAGGCTGGCGAGGATGTCGACGGTCTGCACTAGTGTCACTTCCAGGCCGCTGTCTTCAGATTTCTTGATCTTCGTCTCGCTGGTGCTGGCGGGTGTGAAGTCCGCGGGCGCGGCGGCCATGACTGCGATGTCGGCATCCTTGGCTGCTACCGCCATGGCCTGAGCAAGATCAGCAGTTGAGCTAACCGCTTCAATCTCGGCGCCCGGCGGGGGCGGCAGGGGGACATTGGCGGCAACCAGCCGGACCTCAGCGCCGCGCAGTGATGCAGCGCGGGCCAGCGCAAAACCCATCAGACCCGAGGATGAGTTTCCGATAAAACGCACCGGATCAAGCCGCTCCCGGGTGCCGCCGGCGCTGACCACAACTTTCAGGCCCGCCATGTCCTGAGCTGCGGCGCGTACCGCGATGTCGGGATCTGCCAGCACCGCTACTGCCACAGCAAAAAGCTCGGCGGGATCCGGCAGCCGTCCGACTCCGGCATCGGATCCAGTGAGCCGCCCGGTATCGGGCTGCACAACGACCGCACCACGGCTCCGAAGCGTGTTGACGTTGGCCTGGGTTGCGCGGTGCAACCACATCTCGGTGTGCATGGCGGGCGCAAAGACGATCGGACAGTGCGCGGTCAGCAACACGTTGGTCAACAGATCATCGGCACGACCGGTCGCGGCACGGGCCAGAATGTCGGCCGTCGCCGGCGCAACGAACACCAAATCGACCTCTTGTCCGATCTTGACGTGCGGCACCAGATGTACATCGTCGAATACTGAGGTGTGCACCGGCCGACCAGACAGTGCGGCCCAGGTACTGACGCCGACAAACTCCAGCGCTGCCGCAGTCGGCACAACGGTGACCTCGTGGCCCTCGCCTTTCAGGCGACGAAGCAGTTCGCAGGCTTTGTACGCGGCAATTCCGCCAGAAACCCCGAGGACGATTCGACTCATCGCGCCGTGCTGTCGGTCACTGGCAGCGGCTGATCAGGCAGGCTCGAAACCCGACTCGGTGTCCTCGTCCACCTGTGCATCGGGGTCGACATCAGTGCAGCTCAGCTTGCCTTCGTTTACCTCACGCAACGCAATCGAAAGCGGCTTTTCCTGCACCGTGGTCTCGACCAGCGGGCCCACGTGATCAAGCAAGCCCTCGCCGAGCTGGGAGTAGTAAGCGTTGATCTGCCGAGCGCGCTTGGCTGCGAACAGGACCAGCTTGTACTTGGAATCTGACTGCTTCAGCAGTTCATCGATCGGTGGATTGGTGATGCCTTCCGCAATCGGACGGTTTGCAGACACGTATGAACCTTCGGTTGGGTGACAGGCGAGCCGCTACCGGCACAGGTGTGCTTGTCGCTGAAAGGCTTGTCGCTGAGAGCTGAACGAACACACGCCAAACCGGCCTGTACGGCTACAGACGCACCAAGGTTACCAAGTCTTCAACTGCCTGGTCGATTTCACGGTTGACGACCACATAGTCGAACTCGGCTTGCGCTGCAAGCTCCGCCTGCGCAGTCTGCAACCGCCGCTTCCGCTGCACGGCCGACTCGGTGCCGCGGCCCACTAGCCGGCGTACCAGCTCCTCCCACGACGGAGGCGCCAGGAAGACGAATCGAGCATCCGGACAATTTGCTTTCACCTGCCGCGCGCCCTGCAAATCGATCTCCAACAAGGCTGGACGATCTTCATCCAACGCTATAGAGACCGGCGCGCGGGGCGTGCCGTAGCGGTGCACGCCGTGCACCACCGCCCACTCCAGCAGCGCACCTTCGGCAATCAAGGCATCGAACTCGGCATCTGAGATGAAGTGGTAGTGCACGCCGTCCACCTCACCAGGACGTGGCGGGCGGGTCGTGACCGAAACCGAGACGAAGATATCCGGGTGTTGTTGAGTGAGGCGCGTGACGACAGTTCCCTTGCCCACCGCGGTCGGTCCCGAGAGCACGGTGAGACGCGCTCGGGTCACGACTGCTGTGTAGGCGGTGGCGAAGATCGGTCGGAGAATTCGGCGATCAGTGCTGCGGTCTGATGCTTCCCCAAACCTCGCAGCCTTCGGTTGGCCGCGATGTCGAGCCGTTCCATTACCTTGCTGGCACGCACCGCACCCACTCGTGGTAGCGCTTTCAGCACATCGATGACCTTGGCATGAGCAACGACGTCGTCGGTTTCAGCAAGGATCAGTACCTGCTCAAGGCTGCTTTCACCGGAACGCAGGGCCTTCTTGATCTCGGCACGGCGGCGTCGGGCCTCGGTCGCTGCATGTCGGGCCTGCTGACGCTGTTCATCGCTCAGCGGGGGTATCGTCACAGCTCGCGTCCTCATCTGGCGGCCAGGGATTTTGGATCCGCCGGAATCAGCGGCGAATCTCCTCGGAGGCTTGAGAACTTACCTCAACCCGAGGGCAGCTTTCATCTCACCCAGCAACTGTGTCGTGACACGCTGCAATGCTGCCGGTGTCGGCCCAGCTGACATGACCTCCCGACTGCTGGATGGCAGCACCAAGCGCGTTGCCTCTTGGAAGACTGCGGCCAGGTCCGCAGCCCTACCGCCTTGAGCCCCGATGCCCGGAGAAAGGATCGAGCCGTTGAGGCCGGTGAAGTCAGTACCGGTCTGCCCAATGGTCGCCCCGACCACAATCCCGACCGGCCCGTACGCCGTTTCTGCTTTACGGCGAACCGCATTGCGGCTGGCTGCTTCATCGACAATCAGCTGCCCGACCGCACGGCCATTCGCGGAACGAGCGTGCTGGATCTGAGCACCTTCGGGGTTGCTGGTCAAGGCAAGCACATAGATTCCGCGCCCGCTTCGATCCGCTAGCTCGATGGCCCCGTCCAAAGTGGCGAACCCGAGATAAGGGCTGAGCGTGATGGCGTCTGCGGCAAGCGGTGAGCCGTCGCTGAGGTAGGCCGCCGCGTACGCGTCCATGGTGGAGCCGATGTCGCCACGTTTGACGTCGAGTATGCACAGTGCCCCGGCAGCCTTGATGTCGCTCAGCGTAAGTTCCAGTACCGCGATTCCGGCCGAACCGTACGCCTCAAAGAAGGCCGATTGGGGTTTGAAGACCGGCACGATTGCGCCGAGCGCCTCGATCATGCCGCGGGCGAAGCGTTCCAGGCCATTGGCATCTGGAGCCAATCCCCAGGCGGCCAGCAGATTGGGGTGCGGATCTATCCCGACGCAGAGCGGGCCACGTTCGGTCAGCAGCGCCTCCAGGCGCTCACCATAGGACTTGATCATCGGCTCCCTTGGTGCGGGCGGATGGCTTCAGCCGATTCAGGTCTTTGATCAGCGCTGGGCCGGCATAGACGTATCCGGTGTAGATCTGTAGCAGGCTGGCTCCGGCATCAAGCATGGCCTGGCCGTCGTCCCGGCTCATGATGCCGCCAACGCCGATCACCGGCAGCGATGCGCGTTCGGCGAGGAAGCGTACGACTTCGAGGGCACGTCTGGTGAGCGGCGCTCCGGAGAGGCCGCCGGATTCGGTCGCCAACGGCTGGTCGGTTCGGAGACCGTCCCGGCTCAGGGTGGTATTGGTTGCAATGAGCCCCTCAGCTCCAGCCTCGCTACACACCCGTAGCGCGTCCTCCAACGCCCCGTCGGTCAGGTCGGGAGCCACCTTGACGAAGATCGGTACCGGTGGGGCTCCAGCTGCCAGCTGCCACGCCTCGGAAACCAGCGCCGTGATCAACTCCGCCAGCGCGGCGGCATCATGCAGGGAACGCAGTCCAGGCGTATTGGGGCTGGAGACGTTGATGGCGAGATAGTCGGCGTACGGCGCCAGAACGCGCAGCGAGGTCAGATAGTCCTCGGATGCTTCTGGCAGCGCTACGTCCTTGGTCTTCCCGATCGAGATACCGAGCGGGATGCCGACCGCCAGATTGCCGCGGCTGACCCCGGCGGCGGCCAGCCGGTCGGCCAGAGCCTCGGCACCGCGATTGTTAAAGCCCATCCGGTTGATGATTGCCCGGCTGTCAGGGAGCCGGAAGAGCCGCGGCTTGTCATTGCCGGGTTGGGGTTTCGCGGTTACGGTGCCCAGCTCGACGAAGCCGAAGCCCAGCGAACCCCAGCTCTTGATCGCGATGCCGTCCTTGTCCATGCCGGCTGCCAGTCCGACCAGCCCTGGGAATGGGATTCCCGCCACTGTGGTCGGCTTCCGGTGCCGGTTGGACCAGGCAGCCAGTGGCATTAGAGTGGCCCGGCTCTGTCCGATCCTGGCAATGGAACCCAGTGTTTTGTCATGAACGTCCTCGGCATCGCCGCCGTAGGCACGGAACAACAGCGGTCTCAGAAACCCGCGGTAGCCGAGATCGATGATCACGAATCGTTCCGGCTCCAGGACTGCAGCGAGCGGACGTTCACATTGCCGGCGATGATCGCCTCGATACCCTGTACCGCGGCAGCCAGGCCCGGAACTGTGGTGACGCAGGGGACATTGCGCAACACCGCAGCGGTACGAATCTCATAGCCATCGAAGCGGGGCCGGCCGTCGGTACTGAGCCCGTGCGGCGTGTTGAAGATCATGTCGACCTGACCGTCCAAGATCATTTGCACGATCGTCTTCTCTCCGTCCGGCCCAGGGCCCTGACTGAACTTGCGCACCGGGGTCACTACCACCCCATGGCGGCGCAGCATCGAGGCCGTGCCCGCGGTTGCCAAGATCTCAAACCCAAGATCAGCAAGGCGCTTCACAGGGAAGATCACGAACCGCTTGTCACGATTGGCCACCGAGACAAAGACGGTGCCCTTGGTGGGTAGCGGGCCGAAGCCTGCAACCTGGCTCTTGGCGAAGGCGGTACCGAAGGCCACATCCAGGCCCATCACCTCTCCGGTCGACCTCATTTCCGGACCGAGAATGGTGTCGACCGAGATCCCGTCAACGGTACGGAACCGGTTGAACGGCATTACCGCTTCCTTGACCGCAATCGGTGCTGT
>Ga0081538_10004408_pt1 | contig 12985 bp, 9 predicted proteins | sample TabmetS5T2R1_FD_71022 | JGI IMG/M metagenome (GOLD analysis project Ga0081538, IMG submission 71022) | Tabebuia heterophylla rhizosphere microbial communities from the University of Puerto Rico - S5T2R1 | ecosystem: Host-associated > Plants > Roots > Rhizosphere ...
GGCCGGCGTAGTCCCAGTTCAGCGCCTGCCAGCGGGTGAACTGGTCGAGCACCCAGATGCCGGACTGGCGGCTGCCGTTGCCGGAGCGGCCGTTGCCGCCGAACGGCAGGTGGGCCTCGGCGCCCGAGGTCGAGTTGTTGACGCTGACCATCCCGGCCGAGACGCCGGCGCGGAAGCGGAAGGCGGTGGCAGGGTCGCTGGTGTAGACGGCCGCCGACAGGCCGTAGCCGTGGCCGTTGGCCAGGGCCACCGCCTCCTCCAGGGAGTCGCAGGCGGCCACCCCGACAATCGGCCCGAAGGTCTCGCGCCGGTACAGCTCGTCGCCCGCGGTGATCCCGGAGACGATCGTCGGGTGGCAGTAGAGGCCGTCGCCCGGGTCGCCCACGAAGCCCTGGCGCGGGTTGCCCACGGTGATCCGCCCGGTGCCGGTGGAGCCGTGGACCCGGTGGTGGGGCTGGATCAGCTCCAGCCAGCCGAGGAACCGGTCGCAGAAGCGCTCGTCGATCATCGGCCCGTAGAGCACGTCCTGGAGCGGGTCGCCGATCCTGGCCTGCTCGGTGGCGGCCGCGAACCGGGTCAGGAACTCGTCGTGGACGTCGCGGTGGGCGATCACCGTGCCCAGGGAGGTGCAACGCTGGCCGGCGGTGCCGAAGCCGCTGAACAGGGCGCCCTCGACGGCCAGGTCGAGGTCGGCGTCGGGCATCACCACCAGCGGGTTCTTGCCGCCCAGCTCCAGGCAGGGGACCTGGAGGTGGCGGCCGCAGAGCTCGCCGATCCGGCGGCCGACGTCGGTGGAGCCGGTGAACCCGACCTTGTCGACCAGCCCGGCCTCCAGGGCGGCGGCCAGCCCGTCGTAGGTGGCCGGCCCGTCGGCCTGGACCAGGTTGAGGACGCCGTCGGGCAGGCCGGCGTGCCAGCAGAGCTGGGCCAGGGCCTCGGCGGTGGCCGGGGCGCACTCGGCTGGCTTCCAGACGACCGCGTTGCCGCACAGCAGCGCCGGGACCAGGTACCAGGAGGGCACCGCCACCGGGAAGTTCCCGGCGGTGATGACCGCCGCCACCCCCACCGGCTGGCGGAAGGTGAACAGCTGCTTGTCCGGCATCTCGCTCGGCACCGTCTGGCCGTAGAGCCGCCGGCCCTCGCCGGCGAAGAAGTCGCAGGTGTCGACGATCTCGGTGACCTCGCCCCTGGCCTCGGCCAGCGGCTTGCCGATCTCGCGGGTGACCAGGCGGGCCAGGGCCTCGGCGTTCTCCTCCACCAGCCGCCCCAGGTGCTTGACCACCCGGCCCCGCACCGGGGCCGGGGTCACCGCCCACTCGGCCTGAGCCTCCCGGGCGGCCGCGCAGGCGTCCACGAACGTGCCCGGCTCGGCCAGCAGCACCTCGGCGACCACGTCGGTGGTATGGGCGGGGTTGACCGACCGGTGCCGGCGCCCACCCTCGGCCCGCCTCCCGCCGAGGAGGGAGGCAAGCGGCGACGCCTGCAGGGTCATGTCAGCACCGTACTACCAGAAGCAACGGCGCGGCGCGTGGCCTCTGGGCTGCGCGCCGCGCCGTTCCCCACGATGCGGCGGTACTGCTAGGGGGTTGCTACCGCAGGCCCAGCTTGGACGAGCAGGCCGGCCAGGCGCCCCAGCCCTGGGAGGCCCGGACGCGCTCGGCAACGCGGATCTGCTCGGCACGGCTGGCGTTGTGGGCCGAGCCCGTGCCGCCGTGGGCGGCCCAGGTGCCCGGGGCGAACTGCAGGCCGCCGGAGTAGCCGTTGCCGGTGTTGATGCCCCAGTTGCCGCCGGACTCGCACTGGGCCAGGCGGTCCCAGACGCTGCCGCTGGCCGGGGCCGCGGCCGACCGGGTGGTGGTCGAGCGCCGGGAGGAGCTGGAGCTGGTGGTGGCCGGAGCGGCGGAGCGCTCCGAGGAGACGACGCGGGTCACGGCCAGCGCCGGGAGCGGGCGGTGCTTGACCTTCTCGCCCTTGGCGGGGAGAAGCAGCTTCTGCCCTGGGTAGATGAGGTTGGGGTGCTTGATCTTCTTGTTCAGGTCCCAGACCGGCCGCCAGCTCGACAGCTTGGCCTTCTTGGCGATCTTGCTGAGGCTGTCGCCCTGCTTGACCGTGACCTTCTTGCGCTTCTGGTCGGTCTGGGCGGCGACGACCTTGGCCGGGCCGCGCTGGACGGCGTTGACGGGCTCGGCCGACGCCGGCAGCGCGAACGCCGAGGCGAGGACCGCCGCTCCGAGGCCGGTGACGACACTCAGGCGGGCCGTCCGGGCTAACTGATGTGCATGCGTGCGTGCCAAGGAAAGACTCCTCCTCCTGCACTTGGGATGACCCGACGGGAGATCGGGCCGTTCGAGGCCCGTGCGCCACCACGCGGCGCACGGTCGCGCTCCCGGGCTTCGGGGCGCCGGCCAGGAGGGGCGTCGTGGGGGCGCGCTCGCCTCCGGCCGTTGTACGAGCCGTGGAGGGTAGAGGAGGATCGCAGAACACGTCAAGGCGGCCGACCCGACCTAATGGTCGCTTCACCCCGGTTGCTCTTGGCTCGTCCCGTATCTTACTGGGACGGACCGGCACAGACGGCTAATTGCCTCGAATAGCCCGGACAGGGTCCCGCGGGCTTCGCGGATGTTGAAGAATGCCCACTTCGGACGATGGTTCAGCAGCCCCGGGTCGCACCCGGCATCCTCGCTGAGGCCGGCGCCTGGCAGTGGTCCGGCGTCGGCCTGGCGATGCTCGCCACCACCGCCGTGTTCGTGGTCATGGCCGTGTATGTCTGGCGGCGGCGGGGCGGCTCGGCCGGCGTCGCCCTGGCCCTGGTGCTGGTGGCGCTCCTGGTCTGGGCGGGCGCCTACTCGGCCGAGCTGGGCGCGGCCGATCTGCCGTCCATCTCGCGCTGGGGCGACGCCAAGTACGTCGGCCTGGTGCTCCTCCCGCCGGCCTGGTTCGCGTTCGCGGCGCTGTTCGTCGGGCGCGGGTCCTGGGTCAACGGGCGCAACCTGGCCCTGCTGGCCATCCACCCGGTGGTCGTCCTGGTGCTGCTGGCCAACGAGGCCACCCACGACCTGATCCGCTGGTACCCGCAGGAGGCGGTCCTCGACCCGGACGCCGTGGCCGAGCCCGGCCCGTTGTTCTGGCCGCACCTCGTCTACTCCGGCGTGGTCATGTGGGGGAGCCTGCTGCTGATGGTGTCGGCCCTGCTCCGCGCCTCCCGGATCTACCGGCGGGTCGTCACCGTCCTGATCATCAGCCTGGTCGTCCCGTACGTGCTCAACCTGCTCTACAACTTCGACGTGGGCCCGTTCGGGCGGGTGGACCTGACGCCGTTCCTGCTCATCGTCTCCTGCCTGGTGCTGGTCTGGGGGCTGTTCCGGTTCCGGCTGCTCGGCATCCGCCCGGTGGCCCGGAGCCTGGTCTTCGAGACCATCTCCGAGGCGGTGGTGGTGCTCGACCCGCTGCGCCGGGTGGTCGACGCCAACCCGCCGGCCGAGGAGCTGCTCGGCCGTCCCCTGGCCGACGCCGTCGGCCGGCCCCTGGCCGAGCTGCTCCCCGAGGCCACCGAGGCCGTCCGCGACCCGCCGGCGGCCAGCATGAACGGCGCCGCCAGCAGGCTGCCCGAGGAGCTGGTCATCACCAGGGGCGGGATGACCCACCGGTACGAGCCGACGGTGGTGGCCATGCCGGACGGGCAGGGGCCGCCGGTCGGCTGGCTGATGGTGCTGCGCGACGTCACCGAGCATCACCGGACCCTGCGCAGCCTGCGCCAGGCCGACGAGCAGCGCCGCTCCCTGCTGGAGCGGGTGGTGACGAGCCAGGAGGAGGAGCGGCGCCAGGTCGCCGGCGACATCCACGACGACGCCATCCAGGCCATGGTGGCCGTCACCCTCCAGCTCCAGGCGCTCGGCGGCCGGCTGCACGACCCCCGGTCGACCGAGCTGATCGAGCGGCTGGCGGCCACGGCCACCGAGAGCGTCGGCCGGCTCCGCCAGCTCGTGTTCGAGCTCCGCCCGCCCCTGCTCGACGAGGTCGGGCTGGCCGCGGCCATCGACCAGTACGCCAGGCGGGCCGGCGAGCTGGCCGGCTTCGTGGTCCAGGTCACCGAGGAGTCGGCCGGGGAGCTCCCCGACGAGCTGCGGGTCGTGGCCTACCGGATCGTCCAGGAGGCCCTGGCCAACGTCCGCGCCCACGCCCGCGCCCACCGGGTCGCGGTCCGCCTCGAGGAGGTCGACGGCGGCGTCCTCGCCCGGGTCAGCGACGACGGCATCGGCTTCCTCCCCGGCCTCGTCGACCGCCGCCCCGCCGGCCACCTGGGCCTCATCAGCATGCGAGAGCAGGCCACCATGGCCGGCGGCTGGTGCCGCATCGCCAGCGCCCCGGGGATGGGGACCACGGTGGAGCTGTGGCTCCCGAGGCCAAAGGAGGAGCCGGGGTAGGGGAGAGGCGGCACGAGGCGACCGTGGGGTTGTGTTCTGCTCCTGGGAAGGGAACCGGTTGGCGGGCTCGGTTGTAGACAGGGCAGCGTCCCTTCCGCGAAGTCAGGAGCGACCGGCATGCGCCATCGGCTGGCCCTCGGGCTGATCGCTGCGCTGTCCCTGCTGACGGCCGCCTGTGCCGCACCCGCCGCCGATGCCCCGGCGTCGGCGCAGCCTGCCCGGTTGGTTGCCAGCGAGCCGAGCGCGGCGGCGGCGTCCTGCCCGACCACCCGGCCGCCCGATCCCCCGTTCGTGCCGCCCGCGCCCTACCCGCCCACGCCCCCACCGGTGGAGGGCGACAAGGTCTGGTACGGCACCAACCAGTTGTGGACCTGGCTGGATGCGGACGGGACCTGGGAGATGGCCCACGACGAGCACGGCCTGTTCGACAAGAGCTTCTGGTGGCGGCAGGGCTATGACTGGCGGACCGAGACCACGCCGCGGCTGCGAGTGACCGGCAGGCGGCTGGACGCCCCCGCGCCGGCGGTCACGGTCCTGGATGCCACCAACGGCTTCGAGCCGTCCATGGGTGCGTTCATGCTGCTGGGGCTGGAGCTGCCGGCTGAGGGCTGCTGGGAGCTCACTGGTCACTATTCCGACAGGAGCCTGCGTTTCGTCGTCCGGGTGACGAGGTGGCAGCCATAGCGGGCCCCGAGGGGACTGTCCCAGCCCCATCAGGGCGGCCGTAGGCGCTCACCTGGCTGTCCAGCCTCCGTCCAGGACCAGGGACGTGCCGTTCACGAACGCGGCGGCGGGGGAGCAGAGGTAGAGGAGGGCGTCGGCGACCTCGGCGGGTTCCAGGAGGCGCTTGATGGCCGGTTCGGTGAGCATGATCTTCTCCACGACCTCGGACTCGGAGATGCCGTGGATGCGGGCCTGGTCGGTGATCTGGTTCTCGACCAGGGGCGTTCGCACGTAGGCGGGGCAGATGCAGTTGGAGGTGACGCCGCGGGGGCCGCCCTCCAGGGCCAGGACCTTGGACAGGCCCTCCAGGCCGTGCTTGGCGGCGACGTAGGCGCTCTTGTAGGGGGAGGCGCGCAGGCCGTGGACCGAGGAGATGTTGACGATCCGGCCCCACCCGCGGTCGTACATGCCGGGCAGGACCGCCCGGGCGAGGCGGAACGGGGTCTCGACCATCAGGGTGAGCATGGCCGCGAACCGCTCGGGCGGGAACTCCTCGACCGGGGCCACGTGCTGGAAGCCGGCGTTGTTCACCAGCACGTCGGCGGTCAGCTGGAGGCCGTCGAGGGCGGCCGGGTCGGTCAGGTCGGCGGCCACCGGGGTGCCGCCGAGGTCGCCGGCGACCCGCTCGGCGCCGCCGGCATCCAGGTCGATCACGGTGACCTTGGCGCCGGCCCCGGCCAGCGTGCGGGCGCAGGCCTCGCCGATGCCGCTGGCCCCGCCGGTGACGATCGCGGTCCTGCCGTCCAGGTCGACGTCCATCGAACCTCCCGTTACCTTGCTCATGGCCGCAGCTCGTGCTTGAGCACCTTGCCGAGGGCGTTGCGGGGCAACGCCTCCACGTAGTGGACGACCCGGGGCCGCTTGAACCCGGCCAGGCGCTCGGCGGCGAAGGCCAGCAGCTCGTCCGGGCCGGGCGGGGCGCCCGGGTCGGCGGGGACGACGAAGGCCGTCACCTGCTCGCCCCACTCCTCCGAGGGGGTCCCGACGACGGCCACCTCGGCCACCCCGGGGTGCTCGAGCAGCAGCTCCTCGACCTCGCGGGGGTGGACGTTGTAGCCGCCGGTGATGATCAGCTCCTTGCTGCGGCCCTCGATCCGCAGATATCCACGCTCGTCGAAGCTGCCGAGGTCGCCGGTGCGGAACCAGCCATCGCCGTCGAAGGCCTCGGCCGTCGCCGCCGGGTTGGCCCAGTAGCCGGAGAACACGTTGGGGCCGCGCAGCAGGACCTCGCCCTGATCCCCGCCGGCCAGGCGTAGCTCGACCCCGGGCAGAGGCAGCCCGACCGTGCCCGGCCGGCGCTCCCCGTCATAGGGGTTGGACACGTTCATGATCGTCTCGGTCATGCCGTAGCGCTCCAGCACCCGCTGCCCGGCCCGCTCGGCGAGGCGCTCGAACACCGTCGGAGGCAGCGGCGCCGACCCCGACACGCACAGCCGCAGCCGGCCCAGCTCGGGCGCCCGGGGCGAGGCGGCCAGCCGGGTGTACATCGTCGGCACCCCGAAGAACAGGGTCGCCCGGTGGTCGCGGGCGGCGTCCAGCACGGCGTCGGCCTCGAACCGGGGCAGCAGCACGGCCGACGCCCCGGCGAGCAGGGTGCCGTGCAGGCCGACTCCGAGGCCGTGGATGTGGAACAGGGGCAGAGCCAGCACCAGCCGGTCCTCCGGGCCCCAGCGCCAGGCCAGGCGGAGCGCCTCGGCGCTGGCCAGCAGGTTGCCGTGGGCCAGCACGGCCCCCTTGGGGGGGCCGGTGGTGCCCGAGGTGTAGCACAGCAGGGCCGGGTCGGCGGGGCCGGCGGTGTCCAGGGGCGGCGGGTCGCCGTCGGGCAGGCCGGCCTCGGGCCCGGTGACCAGCAGGTCGCCGCCGGCGGCGCGGCGCGCCCACTGGCCGCGCTCCGGTTCGTCGATCACGGCCGCCCTCGGCCGGGCGTCGCCGACGATGTGGGCGACCTCGCGCTCGCGGTAGGCGGTGTTGACCGGCACCACCACCAGGCCCATGCGCAGGGCGCCGAGGTAGGCGACGACCAGGTCCATGGAGGTGGCCGCGCTGACCAGGACCCGGTCGCCGGCGGCCAGCCCGGCCCGCCGGAGCTGCCCGGCCACCCGGGCCGAGGCCGTGTCCAGCTCGCCCCGTGACCGCCAGCCCGGCCCGGCGGCCCAGAGCGCCGGCCGGCCAGGGTCGGCCTCGGCCAGTCGCCGCCAGGCCGCGGGCAGGCTCCCGGCGGCCAGCAGGTCGAGCCCGCCCGGGTCCACGCCCGGGGGCAGATGCGCCTGCCAGTTTGAATTTCTTGTTACAGGCACAAGATCACCCCAGTAGGCCTTCTCTCAGCCCCCGATCCGGCCGTATCGTACTGGACGAGCACTTCCCGTCACCGCCGTTGTCCTCTTCCCCCGATGGGTGTGATCGCCGTTGGCTGACAGCCTCTTCCCCGTGGTCCCCGACACCGGAACCCTCAAGGCGGCCAGGCTCGCGGTCCAGATCACCGGGAACCCCGGCCGCTGGGTGCGCCTCGACTGCCAACACCTTCGTCACGTCCAGCGGCCGGTCGAGCCGGGCCAGGAGCTGGAGTGCCCGACGTGCCCACCCTCGGTGGGGGGCGTCCTGCCCTGGCACCGGGTGCTCGCCCAGCGGGCCGAGCGCCGCCGCCGGGCCTGGCTGGACGCCGGCCCCCAGGCGCCCCGGAGGGCAGGCGCGTTCGCCGCCGAGGCGGTGACCCAGGACGGCCCCATCAGCCTGGTCGACGACGCCGGCCGGATGGCCAGCGAGCTGGTGGCCAGCGCCCTGCGCCACACCGACGCCCCGGTCGAGCTGACCGTCGACGCGGGCGACGACGGCGTCCGGATCGAGGTCCGCGACGACGACTCGACCGCCCCAGGCACCGGCAAGGTCGTCTCCTTCGAGCTGCGGCAGGCCTGAAGGGCTTGGAGCCGCCTTCGGCGGCGGCTGGTTCATCCCGACCAGCAGCTTCGCCGGTCGGTCAGCCCGGCCCGGCCGAGGTCACGGCCAGGCGGCTGGCCAGCACGTCGATGAGCGGGCGGAGCTCCAGCCACCACTGGCGCAGGGGGCGGCGGTGCTCCCAGTCGGCCAGCTCGGCGGCGTCCCGGATCGGCAGCACCCGGACCTTGCCCTCGTGCATCCCGATCACCGCGCCGCCGGCGCTGGCGCTGTCGATCTGGTAGCTGAGCCAGTCGATGGAGTGCGCGGCCAGCCGCGTGCCGAGGATCCGGTCCCACGGGGACGGGGCGCCGCCCTGCTGGGTCTGGCCGAGCACCACCTCGCGGGCGTCGAAGATCCCCTGGCTCTCCTGCTCGAACAGCCGGGACAGGAACTCGCTGGTGTACATCGGGCTCGCCTTCTCGTTCATCACCGTCAGGAAGAGCTTCTGCCCGACCCGGAAGCTCTCCACCATCCGCTCGACGTCGCCCGCCAGCTGGTGGAGGGTGATGCCCTCCTCGTGCAGGTAGACCCGGACCGCGCCCCCGGACAGCCCGCCCAGGAGCGCGAGGTAGCCGCAGAACCCGCCCATGGTCTGGACGACGAAGCAGCGGCGGGTCGCGGTCCCGGCCTCCCGCAGGCGGTCGATGGCGTCGACGATCAGGTTGAGGGCGCTGTCGGCGCCCACCGACAGCTCGGAGCCGGGGATGTTGTTGTCGACGGTGGCCGGCAGGCAGATCGTCGGGATCTGGAAGGCGGGGTAGCGCTCCTGCTCGCGCTGCAGGGTGTGGGCGGCCGCGAACGCGTCCCAGCCGCCGATGATCAGCAGGCCGTGCACGCCCTGGTCCTCGAGGCCGCGGCCGATGGCGTACAGGTCCTTGACGGTGGGGACGTCGCGGCTGATCCCGAGCTCGGCCCCGCCGAGGCCGCTCCAGCCCTCGACGTCGCCCCACTGCAGCTCGCGGACGTCCCCGTCCATCAGGCCGCGGAAGCTGCCGTTGACCCCGAGCATCGTGTGCCCACGGTCCAGGCCGAGCCGGACCGCGGCCTCGCCCACGGCGTTCATGCCCGGGGCCAGCCCGCCAACGTTCAGCAGGGCGATCCGGGTGGCCCGGCGCCTGGTCCGGGCGCTGGGCAGGGCCTGGGAGATGGACCGGAAGACGTAGATCATCTCGGTGTAGCCGTTGCCGCGCATCATCAGGGCGGTGTCGTGGTCCTTGGCCGCGATCCGCTCGGCCAGCTCCCGTGTCCGGGCCACGCTCTCCATCAGCGGGACCTTGGCCACCCGGTTGTCGCGCATCACGATCAGCTGGGGCACGCTCTGGGCCGTGGCCGCCAGGACCTCCTCGACGGCCGCGTGCCCCTGGACGGAGGCCATCGACCGGTCGAAGGCGCTGGGCGCGCCGCCACGCTGCACGTGCCCGAGGATGGTCAGGCGGACGTCCTCGCCCAGCCGCTCCTCGAGCACCTGACGGACGTACTCGCTGGTGATGGGCTGGTTGGCCGAGTCGTGGGCGCCCTCGGCGACGATCACGATGCTGTGGCGCCGGCCGGCGGCGCGGCCGTTCCGGATGATCTCGCACAGGTCCTGCTCCCAGCCCGGGTCGGGCGGCCACTCGGGGATCAGCACGTAGGCGGCGTGCCCGGCGATCGCGCTCGTCAGGGCCAGGTAGCCGCAGTGGCGGCCCATGACCTCGACCACGAAGCTGCGCTGGTGGCTCTCGGCGGTGGAGCCGATGGCGTCGACGGCCTCGACGATGCGGTGGAGGGCCGAGTCGGCGCCGATGGTCATGTCGGTGCCGAGCATGTCGTTGTCGATCGAGCCGACCAGCCCGGCGATCATCAGGGCCGGGTGGCGCTCGGCCGTCTCCGGGTCGATCGTGCCGTCGGCCAGCAGCTCCTCGAGCAGCGACGGCCATTCCTCGCGCAGCAGGTCGGCTCCGGACAGGCTGCCGTCGCCGCCGATCACGACCAGCCGGTCGATGCCCCGCTCCAGCAGGTGCTGGGCGGCGCGGCGCCGGCCCTCACGCTCGCGGAACGCCACCGAGCGGGCGGTGCCGATCACGGTGCCGCCGCGGTTCAGGATGTTGCTGACGTCGTCCCAGGCGACCGGCCGGATGCGGTCGCCGCCGTCGACGAGCCCCTGCCAGCCCTCGTGGACGGCGAAGATCTCCGCCCCGTGGTTGAGGGCGGTGCGGACCACGGCCCGGACGGCCGGGTTCATGCCTTGGGCGTCACCGCCGCTGGTGAGGACGGCGAGCCGTGGGCCCGGCCGTCCCATTCACGCCCCGCCGACCCTGCGCGCCATCACCGCCACCACGTCGGCGTACAGCGGGTCGGCGGGCGTGAGGCCCGTGATCCGCTCGGTCGCCTCGTCGGCCGTCAGGGTCCGCAGCAGCTGCTGGAGCTCGACGCTCTCGGGGTCGTCGGGGACGTCGAAGGCCAGCGCGGCCTCGACCGTGGCCAGCAGGTGCTGGGGCCGGACGCCCCGCTCGGCCAGCTCGGCGGCCGGGCCGATGAGCCGCTCGTTGCGCGACAGCTTGCGCAGCGGCTGGCGGCCGACCCGGTCGACGGTGTCCGGCAGGTACGGGTTGGCGAACCGCTGCAGGATCTTGTCCACGTAGGCCCGCTGGGCCTCGTCGGAGAAGTCGTGCTTGGCCACCAGCAGCTGCTTGGTCTCGCCGAGCACGCCGGTGACCGCAGACCGGACCTGGTCGTCGCCCAGGGCGTCGCTGAGCTTCTTGATGCCCCTGGCGAAGCCGTGGTAGGCGGTGGTGGCGTGTCCGGTGTTGACCGTGAACAGCTTCCGCTCGATGTACGGGGCCAGGTCGTCGACCCAGGTGGCGTCGGGGATGGACGGCCCGTTGCCGGCGAACGGTGGGCGCTCGACGGCCCACTCGAAGTAGGTCTCGACGGTCACGTCCAGGCCGGCGTCCGGCGCCTGGGCGGGCACGATCCGGTCGACGGCGGTGTTGGCGAACACGGCCCTGGCCTCGACGGCCGGCCACTCGGCGTCCGGGACGGCCGAGCGGATGTGCTCGCGGAGCGCGTCGGTCGCGTTGATGGCGTTCTCGCAGGCCATCACGGCCAGGGGCGCGGCCCCCTCGCCCCGCCTGCGCAGCCCTTCGGCGATCACCGGGGCGACGAACTTCAGCACCGTCGGGCCGACCGCGGTGGTCACGATGTCGGCCGAGGCGATCTCGTCGATCACGGCCGGCTCGTCGCGGCGGCTATTGATCGCCCGGTAGTTGTCGACGCGCTCCTCCGACGACTCGAGCCCGACCTCCTTGACCAGGTAGCTGGGCGTGCTGTTGAGGGCGTCGATGAGCTCGTCGACCACGTCGGCGAACACCACCTCGTACCCGGCGCGGTGCAGGATCAGGCCGACGAACCCACGGCCGATGTTGCCGGCGCCGAAGTGGACGGCGACCCCGGTCATTCTTCGTTGACGGCGTTCAGGAGGTCGTAGATCTCCTGGGCCGACTTGGCGGCGACCAGCTTGTCGACCTCGTCGGTGTCGGAGAAGACGATCGCGATCCGGCTCAGGATGTCCATGTGGCCACCCTGGTAGCCGGCGATGCCGAGCGCGAACAGGACCTCGTTGCCGTCCCAGTCGATCGGCTCGGCGTAGCGGACCACCGACAGCGCCGACCGCTTGATCTGCTCCTTGGATTCGTTGGTGCCGTGCGGGATCGCCAGGTAGTTGCCCATGTAGGTGGAGACCGACCGCTCGCGCTCGAACATCGAGTCGATGTAGGCGGGCTCGACCGCATCGGCGTCGACCAGGATCTCGCCGGTCTCCCGGATGGCCTCGTCCTTGCTCCGGGCCGTCCCCGGCATCCGGATCTGGGACAGTGTCAGCACGTCAGTCATGCGCAGCGAGCTCCTTTGCCGGTCGGAGACAGCTCGGACAGCTTGGCGGGGGAAGGGCCGCCGCGGCGCCCTTCCCCCGTCCCGTTCCCGTGGCTCAGCTCGGCGCGGCGCCCTGGGGAGCGTTGGTGGTCTTCACCTCTTCCACGATGGCGTCGTACTTGGGGCTGGCCATGAAGTTCGCGACCGAGACGTGCTGGGCGCTCGGCGTCCTGTCCATCGCCCGCAGCGTCAGGTCCTGGTGGGTCACGACCAGGTCGTAGCTGTCGTCGAGGTTGGCGATGGCCACATTGACCACCGAGACGTCCTCGAACCCGGCCTTCTTCAGCTTGTTGCGGAGCACCGAGGCGCCCATCGCGCTCGACCCCATGCCGGCGTCACAGGCGAAGACGACCTTGCGGATCGGCTCGGTCCGGGCCTTGGCCTCGTCCTCCTCGACCCTGGTCAGCATGCTGGAGACCGAGCTCTCCTTGCCCTTCAGGCTCTCCATCCGCGCGGTCGCGGCGGCCAGGTCGCCCTCCTCGTCTCTCCTGCGGCTGGCCCGCAGGATCACCGAGGTGATGAGGAACGACGTGGCCGCGGCGAGGAGGACCGAGAGGGTGACGCCGACCAGGCTGTTGCCGGGTGTCTGGGCGTACACGGCGATGATGGAGCCGGGAGCCGCCGGCGCCCGCAGGCCGGCGCCGAAGAGCACCAGGGTGAAGATGCCCACCATGCCGGCGGGGATCATCGCCAGGATGGTGATCGGCTTCAGCAGCACGAACGGGAAGTAGACCTCGTGGATGCCGCCGAAGAACTGGATGATCAGCGCGGCCGGTGCCGTGTTCCTGGCCACGCCGGTGCCGAAGATGGAGTAGGCGATCAGCAGCCCGGCACCCGGTCCCGGGTTGGCCTCCAGCAGGAACAGGATCGACTTGCCCTCCTCGGCGGCCTCCTGGATGCCGAGCGGGGTCAGGACGCCGTGGTTGATGGCGTTGTTCAGGAACAGCACCTTGGCGGGCTCGATGAGGAGGCTGGCCAGCGGGAGCAGGCTGTTG
>Ga0081538_10004409_pt1 | contig 12984 bp, 9 predicted proteins | sample TabmetS5T2R1_FD_71022 | JGI IMG/M metagenome (GOLD analysis project Ga0081538, IMG submission 71022) | Tabebuia heterophylla rhizosphere microbial communities from the University of Puerto Rico - S5T2R1 | ecosystem: Host-associated > Plants > Roots > Rhizosphere ...
CATCTAGTGTAGCAGTACCATCCACATCATCTTGAGCTGTTACTTCAAACGTAACTACTGCTCCATCTGCGCTAGTTGGTTCCACTCTTATGTCTTCAGGTACCATAAGGGTAGGTGGTGTAGTATCTTCTTCTTCTTCTTCTTCTTGGTCTTGTAATGCTACTAGATTACCTGCAGCTTGCTCTGCTTCATTTTCTACCTCTGCTTCAATATCTTGGTCTTGGTCAACGTCGAATGATTGAGTGTTGGTGTCTGTTTGGGTATTGTCGTCAGCACCAGAAGAAGAAGATGATAATTGGTCTGTTCCTTCTTGTTGAGCTAAGTCGACTATATCCTGTGCTAAGGAAGAGGAAGAAGAAGTCTGTGCAGATGCCACTGTGATTGTTGTCTGCAACGATAATGAAGATACAGTAAGTAACAAAAGAGTAAAAACCGCTAATACTGAAGATGTTGAATGTGAAATAGGTGCAATATTCACAATATTCTCTCATATAAGAGATTATATTAAATATTTTGCCTTTTCTAGTAGTGAATACTCTTGTTTTACCTTTTTCTGGTATATATATTGAGACAAAATAATAGTAAGAAAAAAGTTGTAAGCAAAGAGGCGTTGTCTTGCAGCGCCTCAGACATGTTATGTAGTTCTTTATGCGTCTGGTCGCTTTGTTAGATGTCCATTAGATAGACGACTGTATCGTGACCAAAAAAAGTTGACTTAAGCGTGCGGTCGCTTTGATAAAGGGGGGATGATAAGATTCAATCAACCCTATTTCATTTAATAATAGTGCTAAATAAGAGATTTATCGATAGCCTTGTGGATACTCGGAATTATATGATATTGAAGCAATGCAAGAGGAGATAGTGAATGCCAGAATAACTCACAAACGAGAAGGTTACAGCATCAGAAAATAATATTGTCAACATAATGACAAGTAGAGCAACAATATTAGAATAACACATATCAGTGACATTAAGCTGTTTACACTGTGGCATTGGTCTTCTCGGCTAGCAAAGAAAAGCACAGGATTTGCAGCTGATATTCACTAATTAAGAATACTGAAATGTTGAACAATCAGGTCGTTGTGGCGATAGACATCCTGAATCCTAGGAGAACCATATACATAAAATATGGATACTGAACTTTATAGAGATACTGAAGTTATTAAGATGAGAGAGGAAGACATAACAAAAAAGAATTGCTTCCTATACGTTATACACTATGACACAACCAGTATCAAAGATGAACTAGTGAGATTGAAAGAACTTATCGATAAATATAATGGAGATCCTAATCCAGAGAAATGGGAACGCGTAAAGGAATATTCTAAATCTGAAATGAAACGATTAGAAGAGATAAGAAAATACATACATAGACATTTAGAGATCATTAGGAATTTGGTTAGGAATCACAGACTGGATCCTGGTAAATTCGACTACGTTTACATAAAGTACAGCGTGGATTTGTTCTATGATGCTTATTATATGGATCCAGAATATGATCAACCGGGCTTAGCAGATTTGATAAGCGATATTGACGATCATATTGGACAATTGGATGCAGCACTCCAATTCCTCGATGGAGAAAAGGTAGCGTAAATAATATGATAGTTTATAGCAGTTGCTTTCTTTATTGGATCTTAATTAATTTGTCATTTGCATAAGAGATAGCATTGTAATGCCTGTGAAGCTAATTGTTGTAGTCATTGGTTTTGCCACTTGCCCGACTGACTTCAATAATGGTCTATCAGTCTTTGAATAACATCATTCTTGTAACAATTCTTGATCAGTAGCTCAACTAGATGTATGTATTCCAACTAATGATATTTAAGAAGATTGACAAATATTGTAGCTTTAAAGAAGATGAAAGTTTAGCAGCAAGTTTTAATCAGATCTAATCAAGTCATTGGTAAATTTTCTCTAACGATCATTAACGACCAGTCTAAAATTCAAAGTATATTAAACACAAACAGAGTCTTTTATGTAGCTTATGTGGCTTGTTATTCTTCCAAATTGACTTGCTACTGTTTTTAAATGAGTTGAGATAGAATATGATATAGATGAGGGATAAAGAATCTATGTGGGTGTGTAAACATTGCCAGTTAGTTTTCGCCTTTGATTCACACATTAGAGCACACAAAATGCTGACAGGTCATACTAGGATTATCAGATACGAACTACCTTCGACAAATACTGTAAGAGAGTCTGAGCATATTTAATAGAGTACGAGAGCAAAGACAAACAAATTTGGCAACAAGATCAGCAGAATTTCCAATAAGAAACAAACATGATTTACATTATTTTTCTTATTATACTTAAAAACTATCTGTCTTCTGAACTTCACAATATAAGCCAACTTGTTTGGCTTGCTCACATATGCCTGCACGATATCTAGTATCTATGCATAATAGGAAAATGGGAGAATAACTAATTGACTGATTTTTCACATAGGAATTAGATCAGCAAGTAAACAAAAGATCATAGGGAGACAATAGCAGCTGGTCTACGCTTGTGCAAGCTTTTTGCTATCATGTAATTGACCTTATTGACATGCTTTGCAGTCACTCCTAGTTTTCTTATTACGTCTTTTGGCTGTATTTGTTTGTCAACTAGCAAGTGCAGTATCTGGTCTATTATTTCATAATCCATTCCTATCTCCTCTTCTGCAAGGTGGTTTTCCCAGAGCCTGGGGCTACTCTTCTTTTGAACTATTGCTGTAGGAATACCCAAATATTGGGCAAGAGCTCTCACCTGCGTCTTATACAAGGCAGCAATAGGCATAATATCTGCGGCTCCATCTCCAAACTTAGTAAAATACCCAATTTGGACTTCACTCTTGTCTGAGGTGCCGGCCACAAGATAGCCATTAATCCCCGCATAGTAATACAAGATGCTCATGCGAATTCTTGCCATTAGGTTTCCTCTTGCTTCTTTATCCTCCGGCAGAACCTCTTCGAATCTTTGAATTATTGGATGGATGTCAATAATGTGATATCTTATCCTAAGGTCCTTAGCCAGATCTATTGCATGAGCGGTATCTTCTGTTGGAGTAGTGTCGCTTGGCATAACAAGGCCTAGCACTCTTGATTGTCCAAGTGCATTTATACTTAATTTGAGAACTGCAGACGAATCAAGACCACCACTTAGTCCTATTACTAGCCCTTTTGCAGAGCTTTTCGAAATACATACAGAGATGAATTTCTCTATTTTGTTTGATATTTTCTTGTAGTCTTGACCAAGTAGTTCTTCAAGGGTGCTTGATTTCACAGTGCTATGAATCAGCTGCTTAGAATATTAATATCCTCTATTATGGATTTATTCTTGCTACCATCCAGATATTCAATAACGACTATGCTAAGCTTTTGTCTATAGAATTAGATATACTAGATACCACATATACATACAACAATCTATCTTAGTAATGATTTAACCAGCGAATGACTACAAAACGAAAGATAGAAACAGAGCAATAATGAGGCATATTATTGGATTCAGGGTTAAAACAGATTGCAAGTTTCAATGGAAATGCTAATGGATTTTCCTTAATACAAAAATTATCCACCAGTTGTATAAATCACATAAGCATAGAAATAATTTTGGCTGCTCTTGCAGCACCTTTTATGTCCACTGCATTACTTCTGCATCCGATCTTTTCTTTAATTAGCTGTTCAAGTCGATAAATATCTTCGTACTTGAAGCCAAAACGTGCTGCATTCTGCTCCTGCTCAAAGTGGTTCTTTATTGGTATAAAAATTCCAGGTGTTCCGTATGCCATCGACTCATCTATTGTTGATCTGCCAGCAAGCGATATTACAAGATCAGCAGCGTAGACTAGATCATGCATGTTATTGAATAAGCCAAGGTTACGATAGTCCTGCGAATCAGGCAGTTTTAGCGAAGGACCGGACACAATTATGAGTTCAGAATCTAGCTTGTTTTGAATTTGGCAGTGCACATCTATTGCCTTTTGAACCAAGTATTTACCGGCATCGGTTCCGCCGCCACTAACAAGTATTATATTTTTCTCAAAACAAAATCGTTTGCGCAGGGTATTGCGGTCGGCGCTAGCCCGCCTAACTATAGGACCCACATATCGGATGTTGTCCCTGCTATCTCCTGCCTCAGGAATGATAACGTAGTCGCATGTCTGCATAATATTATGCATTGACTGGTTCATCTTTTTCTCTATTACTGACGCAAGACCAGTTGTAAAATGACTTTCAGTAATATCGGTTATCAGTACGCGCCTTTGATCCTTCTTCTTAGCGACTGCAATAGCGGCAAAGTCCTCATCACTTATTATCAATCCATTATACTTTTCCAGAATTTTCTCTGCGATTGTCTTGCATTTCTTGTAATACAGGTAGTATCGTAGGAGCCACTTGAATGCATGCTGAAGCTGTCCAGATTCGACGGTGAATTTCACAGGCTCGTAAATGTCGAGCGTGCTGAATCCTTTTCTTGCAAGCAGAATTGATGCGCCTTTACCACTAACAAATAGGATGTCAGTCTTTAATTCCTCTGCAATGGCAATGTCACGAGTTGCATGGCCAAGCCCAATTGGGCTTGTGAAAAAGGTTATCACGGCAATTATTCTGATTATCCAGCTACTGCATTACATTGCGATCAGCTTTACATGATCCATCTTTTTGTTTGACTGGAATTTTTTAGTCATGTCCTTTATCTCTGCAGCTTCACCTTTTAGGAGGAATATCTCAAGGCACCGATCTCGGTCTATCTTATTGTGTATATGAGTAGTGATCAGTTTATCATAATCGTGTCGCATCTCAGTCACCTGATCATCTGATTTTTCATCGTGTATCGCCAAAAGGACTGCAAAGAGCTCTCCGTACAAATCCTGCCTGTCCTTTTCTTCTGCCAGAAGATTTCTGATGCCAGCTCTTACAATCTCAGATCTACCAGAAAAGCCAAGTGCTTTCTGCAACTTGTCTATCTCTGTCAAGATATCGTTATTGAGTGAGATACTAACTATCGCCAATATGTTGTTTTATTATTATTAAGTTATTTATAAGGACTTCCATATTTTTTAATAACAAAGGTATATATTTTTAATAACAACAAGAAAAAAAGCAGGATGAACCAGAGCAGAGCAGCTTTTGCAGCTATTGCCACGTTAATTCCACTTGCAATGATTGCGACAGCATACACTGGCAAGCCAGCTCTACAAGATAGACAAGAGCAGGAAAAGATTACAGTGGTTGCGTCTTTTTACCCGCTTTACGAATTTGCTTCCAGAGTTGTTGGCGACAGGGCAGAAGTGTCAAGCCTTGTGCCAGCTGGAGTAGAACCACATGACTGGGAGCCCACAGCAGAGGATATTTCAAGAGGACGCGCAGCTGATGTGTTGGTCATCAATGGTGGAGGCTTTGAAATATGGGCAGATGACATGGAAGCCGAAGTTGTCGCTAATACTAGCGAGGGGATCGAATTCAATTATAATAAAGAAGAAAATGAGGCAGGAACTGATGAGCACGGGCATGAAATTGATGATGATGTTGCTGGCGGTAACATAGTTAATCCTCACATCTGGCTAGACCCTATGCTTGCAAAGCATCAGATATACAAGATCCGCGATGCAATGGTTAGATCAGATCCAGCCAACACAGATTATTACAATCAAAATACTGACAGATTTATCGCAGAGCTTGATTCACTTGATGCCTTTATCAGATCAGAGCTTGCCAGCTGTGGCAAATCAGACTTTATAGCATTTCACGATGCATTTATTCACTTTTCAGAAAGGTATGGCCTGAGGCAGCACAGCATTCAAGGTGTTTCACCAGAAGGGGAAATATTGCCACAGACAATTCAGCAGATAATTGAGCTTGCAAATGAGTTTGACATAAATGTAATTTATTCAGAAGACTTGATTGACAGCCGGCTTGCAGATACAATTGCCAACGAGATTCCAAACGGCAAGGTGCTAGTGCTAAGCCCAATTGAAGGTATTGACAAAGGGGAACAGGCAGCAGGTATTGGATATATTGACAAAATGAAGCAGAATATTGCCAATCTGAAGGATGGTCTAGAATGCAGATAGTCGAGATCGATAGACTGTCATATGCATATTCTGGTAACCTGGTTCTGAGTAACATCTCCTTTACAATTGACGAAGGCGATATACTTGGAATAATAGGTCCAAATGGCGCTGGTAAAACTACGCTTTTCAGCTGTATGTTAGGCCTGCGTGATGACTACACGGGTACAATAAAAATTCTTGGAGAGGACATCAAAAAGAAGAACAGCCAAGTCTTCAAAAGCATAGGGTACATACCACAAAGGAAAACAGTTGATCAGAACTTTCCTGCAACAGTTGAAGAAATTGTATCACTGGGAATCAGCGTCATGGGTAAAGCCTCTAAAGAGAAAATAGATTTAGCACTTGAAGCTGTAGGTTTGCTGGCACAAAAAGATCGCAGAGTCGGAGAACTGTCTGGTGGTCAGCAACAACGCGTGTTAATAGCAAAGGCGATGGTAAACGACCCCAAGCTCTTGATACTGGACGAGCCAGCGACAGGTATCGATCTTGAGATGCAAAACAAGTTTTATTCTCTTCTGAAAATGCTGAATCAGGAGAATAAGATTACCATAATTTGGGCATCACACGACCTTGATGCAGTTAACAGGCTTGCCACAAGCGTGGCATGCATCAATCGCTCAATGTTCTTCCACGGCAAGGCATACGAATTCTTTGAAAATCCAGATCTTCTCAAAGCCTATTCAGAATCGAGCATGCAGGCTCATATGCATCTACACAACCACATTCATGGGGGATGATAAGATAAGTGATTCTTGAAGTTTTGGAATTTGGGTTTATGCAGCGCGCTCTTATTGCCGGCATTTCAGTAGCTATAACCTCATCAGTGATTGGGCTGTTTCTTGTACTAAGACGCAACTCGCTCTTTGGAGATGCACTTTCTCATGCTGCATTTGGAGGCATAGCAATAGGGCTTGCTACTAACATTTACCCTCTTTGGACAGGTTTGACACTTTCTATACTAGGAGCGTTAGGGATTACAAAGTTACGACAGTCTGCCAAGATACCATCGGATGCTACTGTCGCCATATTACTTTCGTCAGGCCTTGCGCTTGGCATATTACTTATTAGCATATCAGGAGGGTTCACACTTGACCTGTTCAGCTTTTTGTTTGGAAGCATCATGCTTGTCAGTGTAGAGGACACCCTTGCGATATTGGCAATGACTGGCACAATTCTGTCAATAATCATCCTGCTCTATCGGCAACTCATGTACATTACATTTGATGAAGAGCAGGCGCGGGTCAGTGGCCTGCCGATTTCAAAGCTAAACTATCTTTTCATAATTCTTGCAAGTGTGTCAGTCATTGTGTCGATGAGGCTTGTTGGGATCCTACTTGTCTCGTCACTTTTAGTGATTCCAAGTGTTACGGCGCTTTTGTTTAACAAAGGATTCAAAAAAACAGCCCTCATATCGGTATCAATATCAGTATTTTCAGTAGTAACAGGTATCGCAATTTCATATACTGCAAATCTGGCACCTGCAGGAACAATAGTGCTTGTCTCAACGACAGTATTTCTGACTATTCTTGCAGCTAGGCATTATTCAAAAAAGAAGAAAATAGTCAAAAAATTGGAGGAGGCTAGAAGCTGAAATCTCCGCCGCCAAAGTCGCCGCCGAAATCAGCGCCGCCACCGCTGTCTGCTCCAGCACCGCTGTCTTCAGCTCCTGCGGATTCGCCTGAATCTGCTGCTGTTCCGGATCCTTCGCCGCCTGCAAGACCAGTCTCTGCAGGAGTCATTGCCATCCCCAGCATGGACATCATGGACATAAAGAACATGGCGTTCATGATACCGGAGAACAACATCATTGGGATCCACATACGGTTATTGTCCATGTAGCTTTGAAGCTGCTGAGTCTGGCCATTGCTTTGCCATTGTTGGATCTGCTGCATTTGCTTCTCTAGTTCCTGCTTTTTGGAATTGAGCAGTTGAAGCCCAGTGTGGCTAATAGTCAGCTCTACCTTAGTTCTAAAGAAACCTTTCTTTTCAGTGCGAATAACAAGCCTTTGTTCAATCAGATCATTTATGATTAGCTCAACTTCGGCCTTGTCCAGACGGGTAACCCTGGCAATTTTGTCAAAAGACTTTACTCCTCTTCCAATGGCATCCAACACCATAAAGTGGTTAGGACTTTCATTGATTCTGACGCTTGACATTTCACTAGTAATATGCACAAAGCAGAATTTAAACTCTATTTTTATGAGCTCTGTTAACTTGATGGACAATGAGCAAGCTGTTAACTCTTGTGGAGAACGTCAGACAGCAATAACAACGCTACACTTATGCGCTTCCTGATATACAGAACTAAAAGAGAAAAAAGTAAGAGGAATAGCAGGAGCCTAGCCGGATCCACATCCACTAAAGCCGCATTCGATGCACACATTACATCCTTCGGTGATGATCAGTCTTGCATTGCACGTCGGACACCGATCCTCTTGCATGTCCGTATACTGCATGATGGCAGATATTGAAGCAGAATTCTTTGCTCCGGACTGCACTTCTTGAGGCGAAAGAGCCATAGTTTCTGCAGACTTTTCGTCTTCTATGCCTGATTCTTTGAATATCTTTTGCATCTGCTCTAGAACATAGGGTTCTTTAATACTGTTGAGAACATAATCAACTACATACTTGCTAGGCTTAACTGCAAAAGCCCTTTGGCCGGTGTTTTGGCCAGTGATGTGAAGAACCTGCTCGTGACGGGAACCATCTCTAAAGACGGTAACGCCTTTCAATCCAAGCTCATGAGATAGCAGATATGCACATTTGACATCTTCTGCGGTCACATCGCCAGGCATATTGATAGTTTTTGCGATGGCATTGCTGATCCATTTCTGCCATACCGCTTGCGCCGTCACATGATCCGTCCAGTGAACGTCAATTGCAGTCACAAATATCCGCTGCATCCACTCAGGAATCTCGGGTATGCCGCGGACAGAACCATAGTTGTTTGCAATTTTGGTCAGTATTTCGTCAGAGTAGAGACCGTTTTCTTTCAGCATGCTTTCAAACACCTTATCAGCGTAGAAGAAGCGACCTACAGTCACACGCTTTTCATACACAAGTGCAAATACGGGTTCCACGCCATTTGAGGTGTCTGCGATCATCGAGAGTGTGCCTGTCGGAGCGATAGTTGATGTCCACGAGTTACGTATTCCATGCTTCTTGATCTTTTCAATAAGTGTGCCCCAGTCATATGTATGCGTCTCTCTCGGCAGCTCATAGTACCCTGCCACAGGTATTCGGCCCTTGACATAATCACTGTTCTTAAATAGCGGGAATGATCCACGAGATTTCGCAATGGCGACACTTTCATCCATGCTCAAATATGATACTGCTTCTGCAAGCTTATTCATGAATTCATAGCCGTCCTTGGAGTCATAGGGGATCTTGAGCAGGAATAAGAGATCAGCGATGCCCATGATCCCAAGACCTATTCTCCTTGTCTCCTTTGTAGCAACATTGACTTCTTCTACAGGATACTTGTTCATGTCAATGATGTTGTCTAGAAATCTTGTTGCAAGCCTGATCGCCTGCTCGTAGCGCTGCCAGTCAAACTCGTATGCACCATCAGCTTTGCGTTTGACAAAGTTTGCCAAGTTGATCGAGCCTAGATTGCATGATTCATACGGGTAGAGCGATTGTTCGCCACATGGATTTGTGGCACGCAATGGCCCGCCTCTTGCTCCAATGAGTGGATTATACTTGTTAATATTATCAAAGAATATTACTCCGGGTTCAGCGCTCTTCCATGCGCTTAATGCAATCAGGTCTACAAGCTGCTGTGCGTCGATGTACCTCATTGGTTCCTTTATTCTTGGACTACGTAGAGGATACTTGTGATTGCCATCCTTGCTGACAAGCGCCTTCCAAAAGTCATCCCAGATGCCGACACTTACATTAAAGTTCTCAAATACTCCAGGCTTTGTCTTAGCCGTCACAAACTTTTCAATGTCTGGATGCCATGCCTCAAGGATACCCATGTTGGCTCCACGGCGCTTGCCTCCCTGCTTGACTACATCAGTGATGGTATCAATGATGCGCATAAACGATGTCGGTCCCGATGCAACACCTGATGTCGATGCTACAATGTCGCCCTCCGGCCTCAGGTCGGAGTAGTTTATGCCCACTCCACCGCCTGACTTGAAGATCATGGCTGCGTCAGTGGATGCTTTCATGATGCCTACCATGTCATCGGGCATGTCAAGCACAAAACATGCTGACAGTTGTCCAAGCTTTGCACCGGAGTTCATTAGAGTAGGCGTGTTTGGCAGATAGTCCCGTGAAACCATTAGGTTGTAGTATTCTTTAATCCGCTCTTCATATTGCGCCATCTTACCCTCAGCTATCATCCTAAGCAGATCCTTGAAGCTGATCTTCATTTGTCCCTGCTGTGCGCAGTAGATGTAGTGACGGATCATTGCTTCAAAATGGTACCTGTTCAGATAGTAGCTACCAATGTGCAGCTTGTTGTCAAAGTCCTCTAGCTTGCCGTAGTAGCGATCCGCTTCTTCAATATTCTGTGTGTAGCCCCCGGCAGGGGTAAATATAGAAGAGTCATGCATTATGTCGGCAATTGCGACAAGGGTTGCAACCCTTTCAAACATTTGCTTGGGGCCTTCAATGATCTCATTGTTGCTGTCGCGCAGCAAATACCGCGCAGCAAGCACCCTTAGAGAATTAAGGTCAAAAGCCTTATCGACTTCATCGAGATCCTTCTTGTTGAGGATCTTCATCTTCTCATCGCGCACTTTACGCCTCTCATGTCTGTAGAGTATGTAGGCCTTAGCTGTCTCGGATAGTCCCTCTTCAATAAGTATAGACTCTACCATATCCTGTGCGTCTTCTACGCTTGGAATGGTCTTTTCGCTCTGCTGAGCCATCTTTTGTACTACCTTTGCACCTAGCCGCTCAGCCAAAGGGTAGTCAGGTTTGCCCGTTGCAACGAGTGCCTTATATATTGCGTTTGAAATTTTGGGCTGCTCGAAATGGGCTATGCGTCCGTCACGTTTCCGTATCTTTGCAATCAGCGTTTCCTTATTATTAAATTCAGTAACTCCCGCCATCCCAGATTATACAGAAGATTACAGGTTCTTAAAGATTGGGAGCCTACATCATATAACTTTTTTTGACACTAAAAAATGAATGCAAATTACTAGTGAAAAAATATTTTAGATTTTTAACTAAAAATAATCTAGAATCCTAACACATATACATATTATATTCAATAAACGCATAAGCTCTTGCGAGTGAGTCTCTAGACGTTAGCATAAGTTGTTCGCTTAGAGCAGATAGCAAAAAGTCCAAGGTCGAGAGATATCTGAGTAATTGCAGTTACAAATAGAGAGGCACCTTGTGAGGTGACTTGCAGAACTCGCATATACTCACACCTTCTTTTGAGCGCTGACCGCATGTTGTGCAGACTCCAAACCCAATACTGAGACGTAGGAACGGCAGCTCTTGTACAGCAGCTTCTGTTGCACTTTTCATTTCTGCTAGCGACAGGTTTGTCAGGTCAAGCGATGCTGTAAAGCCTCCATTCAGCAGCTTGTCAATTGCCAGACATTCTTGAATTGAAGCTTTGTCGCCGTTAAGGATATCTCTGCCATTGAGTGTCATGCCTTGGGAATAGCTGGTTGTATTCTGCGATTGCAGAAGAGAGACCTTACCATACTTCTCAGAGTCGACAGTAGCAAACCTTGACCCGCTGCCATCTGAAACCATTGCAATGCCAGCTCCTTCCTCTCCAAGCATCTTGCCTTGCCCGTTGGTCACTTCTGCAGCAGTCTTTAGCACTTTTTGAAGCACTTCATTAGAGGGCTCTCCTAGTATATTATAGACTGACTCCCTGATGCCAGTAAGGTTGACTGCTATACTAACTGTGCTCATCTGCATCAGCTGGCTCGCGCTTGCAAGTGCAGGCATCATCCCCTTTTTGACATAGTCGACAATTATTTTCTTTCGGAGTGACATTGCAGCAAGCGAGGGTTTTATCATGAGCGCAAGCTTGGCACGGAAATAAGTTTCGTCCTTATTTGATTCATATGCAAGCCTTGGCAAGTTTATCGAAAGCAAATGAAGGGACATTGAAGCTATAGCTTTGACGTCTGCCTTTTTAATGCCATTGCTTGCCCGCACCTTGTTGTTGCCAATCGAAATTATACCTCCGCTTTGTACTGCTGCAATAATGAGGTCAAGGCTGTCCGTTGTTCTGCCTGACAGTGAAAGGCCAAGCCGGGGCATAGGTGTATTATTGACATACTTCCTATAGCCATCCAAAAGTGCATTAAGCTGATGAGCATCTAAGCTATCAGTTTGCACTGCAATGGTGGCTATGGGCATACATGGAGAATACGATGGTGCACCTGAAGAGGCCAGAAGCGCCCTTGCAAATCGGGAGGCAATATCTTCTGGATCATTGAGGTTGTTAAGCAGCGCCGATACGTAGCCTTCGAGCACAACTTCGGTTGACACTTCTCTTGAAAGAAGGGAGACTAATGCTGGCAGAGTTGTGACAGCATCGTCAGAGTTTTTAATTGGAGGGATCCTAGCCATATTCAAGAATTTCCCTTTTAGATCCAGGCCGCCTTCCAGCTCTGACAGGTCAATGAATACAGTATCAGGCAATAAACTCCAGAGAGGAGTATTAGAAATGTTGATCTCGCCTGCCAAATGCATATCTGCAATATCCTTTGGCAGCATGTTGAACAACAAATACTCAGAAAAGACCGCGCCAGCAGTCCTTGTGATGACACGCTCTATTCCACTTCTGGCTGGCTCGTCTTGAGAGAGCAGCTGAACAATATCGGAGGACGGGAGACCAAGCCGCGCTAGCTTGTTTCTGTATTCCTCGTGACCATGCTCTATGAGAATAGAGTTAACAGTCTCACGTATGAGCGACGATGTGAGGTAGGTTGTCTGAAACCTGT
>Ga0081538_10004410_pt1 | contig 12982 bp, 13 predicted proteins | sample TabmetS5T2R1_FD_71022 | JGI IMG/M metagenome (GOLD analysis project Ga0081538, IMG submission 71022) | Tabebuia heterophylla rhizosphere microbial communities from the University of Puerto Rico - S5T2R1 | ecosystem: Host-associated > Plants > Roots > Rhizosphere ...
CCGTGTTGGGGGGGGTGCCTTTTGGGGGCCCCCGCCACCCCCCTTCCCCCCCCCCCCCCGGGGCGGCGCTTTTGGCCGCCCCCCGGGAGGGATAAGGTCACGCCGACTTCGCCTGCGGCAGGTCCGCCAGTTCCGCCGCGTAGGCCTGATCCATCTTGGGCGCAAGGCCGCGCTTCGCCAACTCCTGGGCGAACATGGTGCGGACCGCCGGCCTCTCGTCGGCATAATCGATCTGGTCGCCGCCCGCGCGCCGGCTGATCCACGCCTTCGGCACCCCTTGAGCGTTGCGGATGGCGACGCCTTCATGCTTGAAGGCGAGATAGCGCGCCGGCGTCGTGCCGGTGTTGAAGTGCTGGTGGAACCACATGTTGGGCGGCACGATCATCGTTCCGACCTGCCAGTCGTAACGGCGCGGCTCGTCGCCTTCCGGCCACATCAGCGAATAGCCATTCCCGCTCAGGATGATCACGTGGGCGCCGGGTCCGTGCGCATGGGCCTTCTTGTAGGTGCCGATGGGAAACTGCGAGATGTGGCTGTTCATCGAGCCCCTGGCCATGTTGAAGCGGATATGGCCGCCGCCGGCGCCGCGCTCCTTGGCGGCGATGAGGGGCAGGTTCACCGCATCGGCGACGAAATTGGTTTCCAGCAGCAGGCCCTTCTGCTCACCCTTGGCGCTGAAATAATCGGGCTCGCCAGAGAAGCGGTCGGTGAAATCGTGCTTCGTGTTGAAGACGAAATCGATATCGTCATAGAGGTTGATCACCGGCGGCGCGTTGGTCACCGCGACGTAGCGCACCGGATCCTTGCCCGATCCGTTGAAATGCTGGTGCCAGCAATTGAGCGGGATCGCGAACATGGCGCCGGCCTGCCACTCGAAGGTGACGCGCTTGTCCGCGTCGTTCCACACCGTGGTCGAGCCGCGTCCGGAGAGCACGAGGATCATCTCCTCGAACAGCTGGCGCTGGGGCGCGAGCGTCTTGGCCGGAGGAATCTCGCACACGTAGCAGTCGTTGGAGGTGCGCGATGCCTCGTGATTGATGTAGACGCCTAATCCGCCGCGGCGCGGCCACGGTTTGAGCGCGACAGTGTGGAGATTGGGCACATAGTGCGCGCCGATGACGTCGAGGCCCTCGTGGCGCACCCAGCGGGTGTAGGGAGTCTCCTTCTCCGCGGCGAATTTCTGCGCCATCTCCTCCGAAACGATCGCCGCCTTGGCCATGCGTCACCTCATGCCATGACGAGCAGCACCGCGCCCACCGCCGCGCCCATCGCGCCCGCAGCACGCGGAGCAAACGCCGCACCGCGCGACAAGCTGCCGAGCGCAAGCCCGAGCGCGTGCAACACCAGCGTCGCGCCGACGAAGCCTGACCCATAGGCCAGCGCGGCGGCCGATTGCGGCAGTTCGGTGCCGTGCGCATGGCCGTAGATCACGGCGAACAGGCCGATCAGCGCCGTGCTCGCCACGATGGCAGGCCGCAGCGCCAGCGCGATCGCCAAGCCGAGCACGAGAACCGAGCCGGCGAGTGCGATCTCGATCCACGGCAGCGGCATGCCGCTCGCGCCCATCGCCGCACCGAATGCCATCACGGCCGGGAACGTCAGCGGCAGCAGCCAATAAGCCGGTCGGCCGAGCTGGGACGCCCAGAAACCCACCGCCACCATGGCCAGCACGTGGTCGGGCCCGGAGAAAGGATGCGCAAGCCCGTCGGCCAGACCAGACGTGTGGGCGCCCACATGGGCGAAGGCGGAAGAATTCAGCGCGGCGAGGATGAGAAGCGCGCTCGTGCCCCGAACCCGAAGTTCGCACACCCGTGCCCAAAGTCCGAATGCGGACTTCGGGACACTAGCGTTCGGAGCAACTCGCCCCAACGATGCAATTCCGGAAAGCATCTCGGACCTTTCGTCTGCGTCATGAACGTGTGCCGCTATTGTGCCTTCAACCGGAGCCGTCAATCAACATGGGCGCTATACCTCGATATAGACGCCGCCGTCCTCGACCACGGCCGGATAGGTCTTCACCGGCACCATGCACGGCGGTGCCACCACCTCGCCGGTTCGGATATTGAACTGGCCGTTGTGGAAATTGCATTCCACCACGTCGTCCTCGATATAGCCCTCGGACAGGGAGCCCGGACCGTGGGTGCAGGCGTCGTCGGTGACATAGAACTGACCGCCCAGGTTGAACACCGCCAGCACCAGATCTGCGGTCTCGACCTTGAGGGCGGAGCCGACTGCGACGTCGTCGGTGTTGCACAGCTTGATGCGAGTGGTCATTTCTAGGGTAACTTGTTAGGACCGTGGATCGAGGATAACGCCACGCTCATTTAGTCAAGAACGGAGCCTGCTGGAAGCGGGCCGCCTGCTGGAAGCGGCCTCAAAACGATTGCCGGGAGCCCGCCATGCTCAGAGCACAACAGAACGAACTGCTCACCCAGACTGGCCCCGGCACGCCCATGGGCCAGCTGTTCCGCAACTACTGGATTCCCGCCCTGCTGGCGGACGAGCTGCCGGAGAACGAGTGCCCGCCGGTGCGCGTGAAGCTGTTGTCGGAGCGGTTGCTGGCGTTTCGCGACACCGAAGGGCGCTACGGCCTGATCGACGAGTTCTGCGCCCACCGCGGCGTGTCGCTGTGGTTCGGCCGCAACGAGCAGTCCGGCCTGCGCTGCTCCTATCATGGCTGGAAATACGACGTGACCGGCCAGTGCATCGACGTGCCGTCGGAGCCGGTGGAAAGCGGCTTCTGCCGCAAGATCAAGCTGAAATCCTATCCCTTGGTGCTGCGCGGCTCGGTGCTGTGGACCTATATGGGTCCGCCCGCCAAACAGCCGCCGCCGCCCGAATGGGAGTTCGCCTTGGTGCCGCGCGAGCAGAGCTTCATGTCGAAGCGCTGGCAGGAGTGCAATTGGCTGCAGGCGCTGGAGGGCGGCATCGACTCGAGCCACGTCTCGTTCCTGCATCGCAGCGACCTCGAGGCGGATCCCCTGTTCAAGGGCGCCAAGGGCAACCAATACAATCTCAGCGACGCGCAGCCCTATTTCGAGGTGGTCGAGAGCCCGGGCGGTCTCTATATCGGGGCGCGCCGCAACGCCGAGAACGGCCATTACTATTGGCGCATCACCCAGTGGGTCATGCCGTCCTTCACCATGATTCCGCCGCGCGGCGACCATCCGGTGCACGGCCACTTCTGGATCCCCAGCGACGACGAGAACTGCTGGACCTGGAGCTTCGACTACCGTCCCAACCGGGCGCTCACCGAGGCCGAGCTCGAGGCCATGCGCGAGGGCCAGGGCATCCATGCCAAGTGCATCCCCGGGACGTTTCATCCCGTCGCCAACAAGGACAACGACTACCTGATGGATCGTGCCGCCCAGAAGGCGGGCAGGACCTACAGCGGCGTCGAGGGCTTCGCCATGCAGGATGCTTCGCTGCAGGAAAGCATGGGGCCGATCGTCGACCGCACCAAGGAGAACCTCGTCTCGACCGACAACGGCATCATCATGGCGCGCCACCGCCTGATGCGGGCCGCCAAGGCCCTGGTGGAGAAGGGCGTGGCGCCGCCGGGCGTCGACCCGGCCCACCAGCGGGTGCGTTCCGCGTCGGTGATCCTGCCGCCAGACCAGCCGTTCAAGGATGCGGCGCGCGAGCATCTCAGGGTGCGGCCGGATGCCGTCCACGCGTCGGTGTGAGGCAGCGCGATGATCAGCGAATCCGCGCGGGTGACCACGGCCGCGGAGGCCAGGTTCCGGATCGATGCGCCGAACTCGCAGCCGCGCAACGTCAAGGTCATCGCGCTCGACGGCGCGAGCGAGCGCATCGCCAAGCACCTCGCCGCCCGCGAGTGGAGCCGGGCGAGCTTCTTGACCGCGTCGGCGTTCACGGTGCCGCGCGACGCGCAGCAATTCTCCATGGACGGATGGCTCAAGGATCTGGCCGGGCGCACCAAGAGCCTGGTCGACGAGATCGATACGGCGGACCTCGTGGTGATGATCGCGGCCTCGGGCGAGAACGCGCAGGCCGCCGCCATCATCGGCGAGGCGTGCGGCGTCAAGCACGTCATGACCACGGCGCTGATTCTCGGCAGTGAAGGGACATCCGACGAAGCACTGGCGAAGTCGCTGGCGCAGCTGCGGCCCTACGCCATGATGATCGTCATCGCCAACGGCGACGAATACATCGAGGACATGCTGACCGCCCTGCGGGCGTGACGGTTCCTTTCACCGTTGCTCGGGCTCTCCGCTGTCATCCCGGCCGAGCGCGGTCAGGCGTGAGAGCCGGGACCATGAAACACCTGCCTTGCGTTCATTTCCGATGCCGGGGTACCTGGGTGCCGGGATGACAATCGAGAGGCCACGCGTGCTGCAGAAGGCGGAAACCCTGGACTGCCCCGCCTGCTGCCGGGCCACGCCGCAGCGCTTCCTCTATGCCAAGAACGGTTGCGACATTCTCAAGTGCGAGGAATGCGGGCTCGGGCGCAGCCAGGCGAGTGAGTTCGACCCTGCCGCCTATTATACCAAGGACTATTTTTCCGGAGCTCATGCCGACGGCTACGGCGACTACCTCGGCAGCGAGCCGGTGCTGCGCCGCGAGTTCGCCCGCACGGTCGACGTCATCCGGCGCTATCGCACGTCCGGCCGACTCATCGAGCTCGGCTGCGCCTATGGCTTCTTCCTTCAGGAAGCCAGGCGCTTCTTTGATGTCGCCGGCATCGAGCTTGCGGACGACGCCGCGGCCCACTGCCGGCGCGCCGGCCTCACCGTTGCAACCGGCGTCGCCGACGCCGGTACGCTGGCACGCTTCGCCCCACTGGACGTCGTCGTCCTGCTCGACGTCATCGAGCACTTGCCCGATCCGCGCGCCACGCTGGCGCTCGCCGAGCAGCACCTCAATCCCGGCGGTATCGTCGCCATCACCACCGGCGATTTCGCCTCGCTCCATGCGCGGGTAGCCGGCCCGCGCTGGCGGCTGATGACGCCGCCGCAGCACCTGTGGTTCTTTACGCCCGAGAGCATCCGGCGGCTCGCCAGCGTGCTCGGGCTGCGGCTGGAATTGCTCGAGCATCCGGCCAAGCTCGTTCCGCTGTCGCTGATCGCCTTTCAGCTCAGGCGCATGCTCGGCCTGCGCGGGGGCGCGGCAAAAGCGGGTTCGCTGGGGCTGCCGGTCAATCTGTTCGACGCCATGCGCGTCGTTTTGCGCAAGCCGTGAGGCAACCAGAACGGCTGCTGCGCGTTTATGGTCTTTGCCGGCCTTCTTCCTGCCGGACATGATTTTACGACCAATTATCGCGTGAATTGGTGATTGGTCCTTATCTTGCTGCCGGGGAATCAATGGGTTTGCCAGCGCCCGAAGACGTGTGGGTCGTCATCGCCGCCTACAACGAGGCGAAGGTGATTGCCGACGTGATTGCCGACGTGGCGTCCACCGGCCATCGCGTCGTAATGGTGGATGACGGGTCGACTGACACGACAGCCGAGCGAGCCGCGCAAGCTGGCGCGACCGTCATCCGCCATCCGATCAACCTCGGACAGGGCGCCGCGCTGCAGACGGCGCTCGACTTCGTGCTGGCGCAAGGGGCCGAGACCATTGTCACGTTCGATGCCGATGGCCAGCACCGGGCCGCCGATATCGCCGGCCTGCTCGATGCGCTTTCGCGCCATGCGGCCGATTTCGCGTTGGGCAGCCGGTTCTTGGGAAGCTCGGTCAACCTGCCGCTGATGCGCCGCCTGCTGCTCAAGGCCGCCGTGTTGTTCACCCGCGCGACCACCGGCTTGAGCATCACCGATTCCCACAACGGCTTGCGTGCGATGACCCGGCGCGGCGCCGCCCGCATCCACCTGCGGCAGAATCGGATGGCGCATGCCTCGGAGATCCTGCACCAGATCGCCGTGAGCGGGCTCAAATACGTGGAGACGCCGGTGACCATCCACTACAGCGCCTATTCGCTCGCCAAGGGGCAGACGCTGTTCGACGCCCTCCTCATCATCCTCGACCTGTTCGCCAGAAGGCTGCACCGATGATCGCCCAGTTCCTCCTCACCATTATGCTGTTCACCATTCTGCTGTATTCCACCATGACCTACCGGCAGGCGCCGATCATCGGCCTGCTCACCGTCGCGGCGGCCTTCTGCGGATTGTATTTCGTCTGGTTCCCGTCGCACGCGACCCGGCTGGCGGAGCTGGTCGGCATCAGCCGCGGCGTCGATCTCATTCTCTACACCTGGGTCGTGATCAGCCTGATCATGCTGCTCAACCTGCACCTCAAGCTGCGCTCGCAGATGGAGTTGATCACGCTGCTCGCGCGGAAGATCGCGATTGCCGACGCGCTGCGCTCGCCGCGCCCGGACGCACCATGATCCACGCGGCGCCGATGGCAAACGGGCCGATGAGCCCGAGGTTGTAGCGCGGGTAATGGTTGGCGATTGCCGCGTGCAGTCCCACCAGGATGACGGCGGGAGCGGCGTAGAACAGGAACAAGGCGTGCCCCCGGCGCACCGCCGCGACGCAAGCCCAGACGAACAACGGGACCGCCGCGAGGCTCCAGATTCCCGCCACCCACAGGCCGCACCACGCCAACGGCAGGGTGATCGCGAGATGCCGCCACCAGTTGCGCCGCATCTCGTCGCCGACGATGTCGGTGATGACCGGATCGAGCCGTCCATGGGCGGCCACGACCGCCATGCGGCGCGCCCGCCCGACGTCGAAGAAGCTCGCCGGCGCGTTCCATTCGAAGCGGCGCATGGCGTCGGCGCCGAACAGCCCTGCGACCACGGCGGGACCGATGGCGGGAACGCAATAGGGAAACGCCAGCGCGAACTCGCGCGCCGTCATGTCGTTGAAGGCGAAGCGCTCCACCAGCGTGGCCGAGCCGTACTCTTCGGTGAATCGCAGCTTGCCGACCGACAGATAATTCCGCGTTGCCCAGGGTGCGATGACGATCAGGAACGAGATCACCAGGACGCAAGCATTGCGGGCCCAGCCGCTCCGGCTCTCGGGCGTGCCCCACCGTGCGTATGCCGGGATGAGGCACAGCAGCACCGGGGCCAGCACGAGGAAGGATACCCGGGCGAGGCATGACGCGCCCAGCAGCGCCCCAGCGAGAACGAAAGTGCGCGCCCGCCACGTCTTCAGCGCGACGGCGAAAGCGCACATCGTGAGGCTGTAGAGCGAAAGCCAGACGCTCTCGATCATGATGTAGGAGAACAGCTCGGCTTCCGCCGCCACTGCGGCAGTCGCGAGACTGCCGCCCAGGTAGAACACGCGCCGGTTCGCGAATATGACCTCGCCGGCCAGCGCGATGGCGAGAACGCCCAGCGTCAGGAACAGCACGTGGATCACAAGCATCGGCCGGGCGTAGATCTCGCACGTTCCAAGATCCCGCTTCTTGTGATCGGCTTCGACCGTACAGGCGACCGCGCGGGCGAAGCGCCCATCGACCTGCATCGCCGCAACGATCAGCCAGGGATAGAGCGGCGAGAAGAACATGCCCGGCGGCGGCGGCGCGACCGTGCTGTCGACGGCGTCGAACACGCCGTTGCTGAAGACGCGATGGCGGGCGAGATCGTACGCGATGGTGAGATAGAACGCCTGGTCGAAGTCGACCATCCGCTTGGCCGGCCGCGACGCGATTGCGAGCGCCAGCGCGGCACAGACAGCGAAGGCAAAGACAATCCTGGCGCCCGCGCCAGCCAATCCCCGCGGCATTCGCCGGACACTGCCACAGCGCCGATCGCGATGCTACCGTCGTCGATGATCGGGCACGTGACGGAGAGAACCCATGCATCCGGTGCTTCGGCTCTACGAAGACATCCTGGCCAACGACGCCGTGGTCGAATTGCCGGCGTTCGCCCGCATGATCTTCGTCGTGCACGGCGCGATGACCATCGCGGAACGCGCGTTTGGTGACGGCGAAGCGTGGCACGGCGCGGACGCGGTCGCGCTCTCCGCCGGCCCACATGGCGCCACCCTGTGGCGGTGGGAGCTTGCTGACGACGTCGAAGGCGGCGCGGCGGCGGGGCCGGGCGCGGCGTCGCGGGAAAGGCTCGCGGCGCGCCTGGACACGTTGCCGGCCGGCGCGCTGCTGCTGCGCGGCGACAGTGTCGCGTTTCCGCCCGGCGGCTGCGCCTATCTGCACCGGCATCAGGGGCCCGGCGTCCGCTGCCTGATCGAAGGCGGCATCCGCATCGATACCCGCGGCCGCTCGACTTCCTATGGGCCGGGCGGCGCGTGGTACGAGAGCGGCCCCGATCCGGTTTTCGCGCAAGGCGCAGCCGACCGCCCGAGCCGCTTCATCCGGGTGATGATCCTGCCGCGCGCGCTCATGGGAAAGAGCTCGATCGAATACCTCAACGAGGAGGACCGGGCGAAGCCCCGGTCGCAGCAGTATAAGGTCTTCGTCGACGCCCCGATCGCCTTTCCGCCCGCGCGCCCGTGACGCCGCTGAGAGCTCAGTCAACTGGTTGAAATCCCTGTCCCGCCTTCCGCGACGGGCGGCTGATCGGCTGCCTGTTCGTCGGGCCGGCCGATGCGGTGCCGCAATGGGACGCCGTGAAGGCGAGCCTGGGCGCCGAGAGGCTCGCGCACAACGCCCGGCGCCCGCTGCTGTCGGGCCGCTCGGCGGAAGGCCTGCCCGACGCCGGGCCGCTCGTGTGCACCTGCTACGGCGTCGGGTTCGCGGCGATCCGCGACGCCATCGCCACCCGCGAAGCCGCGAATGTGGACGACATCGGCCGCGCCCTGAAGGCTGGAACCAATTGCGGCTCGTGCCTGCCGGAGCTCAAGCGGATCGTCAACGAGCACGCCATTCCCTGACGGGCGCTTCCCCAATATTGTCGGCGCGTGCTTACTTGCCGTGCGCTCAACAACGATCATCGCCGCCCAATGGCCAATCTCCTCATCCTGCTCAGCCTGCCGGAAGACATCCGCAACCGTTACCGCGATCACCTGCAGCAGACATTTCCCGAGCTCACCATCAACGTCGTCGATCACCGCTCCAAGGTCGGTTCGCATATCGCGGCCGCCGATGCGCTCCTCACCTTCACGCCGATGCTCTCGGACGACCTGGTGCGCGCAGCCGTCAACCTCAAATGGATCCAGACGCTCGGCAGCGGCGTCGACAACCTGATCGACCTGCCCTCGCTCAGGCCGGACGTCATCGTCACCAACGTGCACGGCATCCATGGCGCGCCGGTCTCGGAAGCCGCGCTCGCCGCCATGTTGGCGCTCGCCCGCGATCTGCCCCGCTTCGTGCGCAACCAGGATGCGCATCGATGGGCGCGCTGGCCGGCCCGGCTACTCGACCGCAAGACTGTCGCCATCTTCGGCATCGGCGTGATCGCCGAGGCGCTGGCGCCCAAGTGCAAGGCGTTGGGCATGCAGGTCGTCGGCATCAGCTCGGCGCCGCGTCGGGTGGCGGGGTTCGACCGCATGTACGGCCGCGACGATCTCGTCAGCGCCGTCGCCGAGTGCGACTACTTCGTCCTGCTCACGCCGTTGACGCGTGAGACGCGCGGCATCGTCGGTGCCAAGGTGCTGTCCGCCATGAAGCCCACCGCCTATCTCGTCAACCTCGCGCGCGGCGGCGTGGTCGACGAGCAGGCGCTGCTCGCGGTGCTGGAGCGGGGCGGCATTGCCGGCGCCGCGCTCGATGTCTTCGTCGAGGAGCCGCTTCCCGCCGATCACCCGTTCTGGGCGCTCAAGAACGTCATCATCACCCCTCATCAGGGCGGCTTCTGCGATGTCTATCCCGACCTCGCGCTGCCGACGGTGGAGACCAACATGCGCTGCTTCCTCGCCGGAGACAGCAAACGCATGATCAATGTGATAGAGCACTAACCCGTGAACAAGGAGCCGGGAATGCAGCTGTCGGAACGCCTGGTGAGCCCCATCTCCACCGCCGAGCTCGAGCGCCGGTGGGCGGCGGTGCGCGCCGCCATGGCGGCGGAGAAGATCGACGTCCTGCTGATGCAGAACAACAACGATCACATGGGCGGCTACGTCAAATATTTCACCGACCTGTCTGCCACCAACGGCTATCCAATGACGGTAGTGTTCCCGCACGACGAGGACATGACCATCGTCAACCAGGGCCCGTTCGCCATGGTCAAGGACTTGCCGCACGCGGGGGACGGTATCCGGCGCGGCGTGAAGCGATGGATGACGACGCCGAGCTACGCCTCGGCGCACTACACCGCGAGCTACGATGCCGGATTGGCGGCGCAGGCACTCGCGCCATATGCGGGCGGGACGATTGGTCTGGTCGGCACCTATCAGATGTCGGTGGCGCTGGTCGATTACCTGCGCAATGGCCGCTTCTCCAACTCGAAGTTCGTCGATGCGAGCGATCTCGTCGACGCCATCAAGGTGATCAAGAGCGCGGAGGAGAAGGAGCTCATCGTCAAGGCGGCGCGCATGCAGGACGGCGCCATGCGGGCGGCGTTCGGCGCGCTCGAGCCCGGCATGCGCGACGCTGACGTGGCGGCCATCGCCCGGCACTACAGCCAGCGCCACGGCAGCGAGAACGGCATCTATCTGTGCTCATCGGCGCCGCTCGGGACACCCACCCATATCGCGCAGCACCACTTCCAGAACCGCGTCATCCGCGAAGGCGATTACGTCATGCTGCTGGTCGAGGACAGCGGGCCGGGCGGCATGTACACCGAGCTCGGCCGCACCGCGGTGGTCGGCAAGGTGCCGCAGGCGATGCAGGACGAGTTCGCTTTCACGCTCGAGGCGCGGCGTTTCACGCTCCACCTGCTGCAGCCCGGCACCCCGTGCAGGGCGATCTGGGACCAATACAACACCTTCATGCAGCGCAACGGCCGGCCCGCCGAGGCGCGCCTCTACTGCCATGGCCAGGGCTACGATCTGGTCGAGCGGCCGCTGGTGCGCCACGACGAGCCAATGACCATCGAGAAGGACATGAACATCGTCGTGCACCCGAACTACACGCACAAGAACATCAGCTCGTGGGTGTGCGACAACTACCTGATCGAGGCGAACGGCCCGGGCAAGCGGCTGCACCATTTCCCGGAGGAGATCGTCGAGCTGGGATAGCTCGACAGTGACCGGACGCAGTCCTTGATCCTTGCCGGGATGACAATGGGTAGGATCATTGCGACAGGTCGCCATCCGCCTGTTCCCGATGTAAAAAGCCATCCGGGGAGCCGGAGGGGGAATGACCAGGCTCGTCAACGTCGCGGCGATGGTGCTGACCTGCGCTGTGGTCGCGGTCACCGCCGATCTGTTCCGCAAGGCGGGTCTGTCGCTCTATACTGAGCAGTATCTTGCCGGCCTGATGGCGCTTGCCCTGCCGTTGCTCTACCTGCATGTGCCGGCGCACGGCCGGCGCGGCACGCGTAGCGGCCCGGTGCCATGGTACGACCTGATTGCCGCCGCGGTGTCGTTCGCCGCCATGGTCTACGTGGCGATCCGCTTCCCGTCGCTCTCCGAACTGGTCTCGGCGCGGCCGTGGGACGGGCTGATCGTGGCGGCGATCGTTATCGTCCTGATCCTCGAAGGTCTGCGCCGCACCACCGGCATGGGACTGTTTCTCACTACGATGTTCTTCTTCGTGTTGGCGCTGGTCGGCGGTCTCCTGCCCGGCGAGTTCGCCGCCAAGTCGATTCCGCTTGGCCGGCTCACCTACTACTCGGTGTGGGATTCCACCGCGATCATGGGCGTGACGCTGAAGATCGTTGCGACCGTGGTGGTCATCTTCGTCCTGTTCGGCCACGTCCTGTTCAAGTCCGGCGGCGCCGGATTCTTCACCGATATCTCCATGTCGCTGATGGGCCGCCGCCGCGGCGGGCCGGCGAAGATCGCCATCCTCGGCTCGTCGCTGTTCGGCACCATCTCCGGCAACGTGGTGTCCAACGTCATGACGGTCGGCGTGGTTACCATCCCGCTGATGATCCGCGTCGGCTATCGGCCGCATCTCGCGGCCGCGATCGAAGCCAACGCCTCGACCGGCGGCCAGATCATGCCGCCGGTCATGGGAATCGCGGCGTTCGTCATGGCCGAGTTCCTGCAGGTGCCGTATGCCGAGGTCGCGCTGGCGGCGGCGATCCCGGCCGTCCTGTTCTATGTCGCGCTGTTCATCCAGGTCGATCTCGAGGCCGCGCGCAGCCGCATCCTGCCGCTCGATGCGAGCCAGATTCCGAAGATCGGCCAGGTGCTCAAATCCGGCTGGCACTTTCCGATTCCGTTCGCGGTGCTGATCTACGCCCTGTTCTGGGGCGGGGAGGAAGCCGATACAGCGGGCCTGTGGGCGATCGGCACGGCGCTCGTTCTCGCCCTGCTGTTTCCGTTCCAGGGCAAGCGCATCGGCCTCTCCGATCTCTACGAGATGCTGCGCGACACCGGGCTCGGCGTGCTCGACCTGTTCATGATCGGCGCCGCCTCGGGCATCATGATCGGCGCGCTCAACTATTCCGGCGTCGGCTTCACGCTCAGCCTCGTGCTCATTCACCTCGCGGCCGGCAGCCTGATCCTGCTGCTCGTGTATTCCGCCGTGGCGAATATCATCCTCGGCGCCGGGCTGCCGACCGTCGGCTGCTATATCCTGCTGGCCACGCTGGTCGCGCCGTCGTTGATCCAGATGGGGATCGATCCGATGGCGGCGCACATGTTCATCCTCTACTACGGCTGCCTGTCGATGATCTCGCCGCCGGTGGCGGTCGCTGCCTTCGTCGCCGCCAATCTGGCCAATGCCGATCCCAACAAGACCGGCTGGGTGGCCATGGCTTTCGGCTGGACCATTTTCGTCATCCCGTTCCTGTTCGTCTATTCGGGAACGCTGCTGCTCAGAGGCGATCCGCTCTTCATCGTGATCGACTTCGTCACTGCCGTTGCCGGTGTGTGGCTCATCTCGGCTGCCGTAATGGGCTATTCGGTGCGCCACCTCGGCTGGCTCGATAGGCTCGTTTACCTGATCGCCGGCGTCTGCCTGATCATGCCGGTTGGCGCTTTTGCGGCGGCGCGGTGGATGA